>Ga0180429_10002061_pt1 | contig 16799 bp, 14 predicted proteins | sample SS_ome_FD_132428 | JGI IMG/M metagenome (GOLD analysis project Ga0180429, IMG submission 132428) | Hypersaline lake sediment archaeal communities from the Salton Sea, California, USA - SS_1_S_1 metaG | ecosystem: Environmental > Aquatic > Non-marine Saline and Alkaline > Hypersaline > Sediment ...
CCCGTCAGATTATGGATTTGTGCCCGACTCCGGTGGTGATGGTTACGGCCCACGAAACACAGGAGTTGGTGCGGCAAGCCAGCCGGGCCGGGGTGGGGGCCTATCTGGTCAAGCCGCCCGATGTCCGGGAAATGGAGCGAGCCATCACCATTGCTATGGCCCGGTTTAGTGACATGGTCCGGTTGAGGCGTCTGAACGCTGAGTTGGCTGCTCGCAATGAAGAGCTGGATGCCTTTGCCCACACGGTAGCCCACGACCTGCAAAGTCCGCTGGGGTTAATTGTAGGCTATGCCGAAGTGTTGGCGGAGGATTTCGAGTCTCTGCCGGCTGATGTGCTGAAAACCCATCTAAACACTATTTGGCAAAACGGACGCAAAGTCAGCAATATTGTTGATGCCCTGCTGTTGCTGGCCGGAGTTCGCAGTCGAAAGGTTGAACCGGTTTCATTGGATATGGCCCGTATTATGGCAGAAGTTCAGGGTCGAGTCGAACCGTTGGTAGAAGAATATCAGGCTGAAATTATTTTTCCGGAAAATTGGCCGGCGGTCATGGGCTATGGCCCCTGGGTAGAAGAAGTGTGGGTAAATTATATCAGCAACGCGATTAAATACGGCGGCACGCCGCCCCGGATTTCATTGGGGGCTAATCCATCACTGGATGGTTTTGTCTGGTTTTGGGTCCAGGATAACGGTGCCGGATTATCGTCTACAGAGCAGCAACGGTTGTTTACCCCGTTTACCCGCCTGGAACAGGCTCAAGTAAAAGGGTACGGCCTGGGGCTGTCTATTGTGCGTAGAATTGTAGAGAAACTGGGCGGTACTGTAAAAGTTGAAAGTGCCGGCATTGAGGGTGAGGGCAGCCGATTCTTCTTTTCGTTGCCGCAGGCAGACCCGGCTGATGTCTGATAAATTTCAACTTGCGAATTTGAGTCTGGTTCTGCCCAACAATGTCCAAATTTTACAACGGGTCTCATTTAATATTCCTGCCGGAAAAATTACCTGTGTCATTGGCCCCAGCGGCAGTGGAAAATCAACTTTGCTGCGTTGCCTGAACCGGCTCTGGGAACCGCCACCAACCACCGTTTTTCTGGATGGCGTTGACATCACCACCATCAGCGTGCTTGAGTTGCGCCGGCGGGTGGGCATGCTGTTTCAGAGTGCCGCCATTTTCCCCGGAACCGTGGCCGAAAATATAGCTTACGGCCCCGCTTTAACCGGTCAAATCCTTACCTCGACTGAAATTGACGCTTTGCTGGAGAGGGTCAGCCTCCCGGGCGATTTTGCCCGGAAACCGGCCGGCGAGCTATCCGGTGGGCAAGCGCAGCGGGTAGCCCTGGCCCGGACCCTGGCCAATAAGCCGGAGGCGCTGCTGCTCGACGAACCCACCAGCGCCCTCGACCCGGCCGCAATTTACCACGTAGAAGAAACCATTTTCAAATTGCGCGATCGGCTGGGCCTGACCGTGATCTGGGTTTCGCACGCCATCGAACAGGTGCAGCGGGTAGCCGACCAGGTGATTCTGCTGGTTGACGGCGCCGTCGCCGAAATCGGCTCGCCGGCCCATTTATTGGAAAGCGGCCATCATCTCACCGAAGAATTTGCCGCCGGTCGCCTTTAAGGAGAGAAACCATGCCAACATCGCTAACTTGGCTGCCCCGGATTCTGGCCTCACTGGTGTTGGTGGCCGCGGCTATGGGCATTTCGCGCTGGCAAAAAATAGGGCTGGAAAACGATATGCTGCTGGCCGTCGTCCGGGCTTTTGCCCAACTGGTCGCCATTGGCTATGCCCTCGACTTTATTTTTGGCGTAAACCACCCCGGCTGGATTTTGCTGGTTGTCGGCATTATGATTGGCATTGCCGCCTATACCGCCGGTAAACGAGGCCGGGGCGTGCCCCGCGGCAAACGGGTGGCCCTCATCGCCATTACCACCGGCGCCGTTCTGACGCTGGGGCTGCTGATAGCCTTGCAGGTGTTTCCGTTTGCCCCCCGCTACATCATCCCCATTGCCGGTATGGTCGTCGGCAACTCGATGACCGTGACCGGCCTGGTGATGGCTCGTCTGTACGATGACATCAAGCTACAGCGGCCCCAAATTGAAGCGGCATTGGCCCTGGGCGCGACCCGCCGCCAGGCCACCAGTTTGCAACTGCGCCGGGCCATTACTGTGGGGATGACCCCCATTGTGGACAATACCAAAACAGTCGGCCTGATTTCCCTGCCCGGCGCTATGACCGGCATGATTTTGGCCGGCGCCTCGCCCCTGGAAGCGGTTCAGTTGCAGATTATCGTGATGTACATGCTCATCGGCGCGGCCGCCTTTAGCGGGTTGACTGCCACCTTTGTCACGTACCGCCAGTTTTTTACCCCGGCCCATCAACTTATCATCCTACCGGAGCAAAAGTGACATCATGCGTTTATCCCTGCTGAAAGTGCTGTTGCTGTTGATTTTTGTTTTTTTGCCGGCCTGCGCCTCCAGCCCCGCCCCCGCCGAGCCAACCGCCATCGCCGCCGAAACAGCGACCGTTTCACCCACATCAACCCCGATCCCCACCCGTCGGGCAACTGCCACACCAACGTCCTCGCCCACTCCCACTTCTACGCCCACTCCGCCAAAAACTGTGATTACCGTGTGGGAAAACCTGGCTCCTCCCCAAACCGAGCAACTGGCCCGCGACATCGAACAATTTCAGCAAGCCCACCCCTTTTACGCGGTGCAGTTGCAGCATTATGACACGCCGGAACAGTTTATGACCTCGCTGGCCGCGGACGCCCTGGAATTTGATGTGGTGTTGGCCGTCCCGGTGCTGCTGGGTAGCTTGCAGGCCACCAATCGGCTGGCTCCGGTCTCAGATTATTTCCCGGCCAGCTTTGTTGACAGCTTTGCCGCCGTGCCATTGCAGGGCGCCTCCCGCGCCGGACAAATCTGGGGGTTGCCCGACACGGCCGGTTTTCACCTGCTCCTTTTTTACAATCCGGCTCTGGTCGAGTCGCCGCCCGCCACTACGGCTGAGCTGTTGACTTTGGCCGACACGCTGTCCAACGATTCCCAAACCAGAGCCAAATGGGGGATGGCCCTCAACAGCTACGACCCGCTGTGGCTATTGCCCTGGCTGACCGCCTACAACGGCTGGCCGTTTGATGTCGATGGAACGCCGGCCTCCAATGTTGAGGCCCTGACCGCGGCTCTGGCTTTATATCAAAGCTGGCACCAGCCCCCCGAGATGCCCCAGATTGCCGCCGCGCCCCTGGCTACCCACACCGAGATGCAGGAGTATTTTCTACGCGGCGATGCGGCTATGATGATTGATGGCGATTGGGCCATTGCGGAATTGTCGCAGGATAACCGGCTCGAATGGGCGGTGGCGCCATTACCGGCTGTCACAGTTAATGGGGATGACCGGCCGGCGGTGCCGTTGGTGCTGGCTCGCTATTGGGCCGTCAGCCAAGCAGCGACCGGCAATAAAGCGTTGGCCGCGGCAGCTTTGGTGGAATTTGTCACTCGCCCGGAGCGACAGTTGGCCTGGGTCAATCAATTTGGCACTCTGCCTACCCGGCGGCAGGCGCTGAGTGAGCCAACGCTGGTCAATACCCCGGCCTTGCGGGCCAGCCTCAGCCAGATGCAAACCGGGCGAATGTTCCCCCTGGGGGTTAATCCCAACACAGTGCTGGATGCGATGCGCCCGGCGTTGCAGGCCATGCTGGATGGCGAACTGTCGCCGGCTGAGGCCGCAGAAGCAATGCTCAATGAGCCAATATTCAAGGCTCAATGAGTCAATGACCCTCATTGAAAATTGAGCATGGTATCGGCCAGATTTTCAAAACCGGAGGCGGTGGCCCGATAGACGACCACCTGAAACGCGTCCGGCGGCGAGTCATCCGGCAACGACAGGGTGTAGGCATCCCGTACAAATTCTCCCGTTTGCCAGCGGCTGGTGGGATAAAAGCCCCACACCGGCTGGTGATCCATCATCACCGGTTCCCCATCCGCATGGATAAGCTGCCCCTGCCGCACCGGGCGCACCGATATGGTGAAATCGTACCCCGGCGGCGCGGCCGCCTGCCAGTATAGTGTTACCAGCCATTGCCCCGGCGACCGGCTCACCGTTTCCCAACCCTGCAACACCAATGCCGACCCAAAATCAATATCAACCTGCCGGGCCGCGCCCGGCATCGTTTTCCGCGGCGTTGTTTCCAAAGCGATGAGTTGCTCTCCCGCGGCTTGGGGAAAAAGCGGAGTTTGCTCAAAGATGGTGGGAGCCATTGCCGCGGCCTGCCGGGTGATGAAGAGGGGGGCCGCGGCGGGCGTCTTCGGTGGGGGGAGGATTTCGCCGCTGCCGGGGGAAATGTCGGTGGGATAAATACCGGGAGCCGCGTCCCAGACAATCCCCAAATATTGCAGAGCCACTCGCTCGGCAAACGTGCCGGCGATGATAGCCGGTGTTGGCGGCGCATCGGCCAAAATGGCCCAGCCCGGCTGCAAGCCGGTGTCGTCCGGGCGGTTATGCTGGTTGGCCCGCGGCAGGCTGAGGTTGAACCGGTAGGCAATCAATCCGATCAGCGCCAGTGTCAGGAGGGTGGTTAGGGCCGGTTCCGGGAATTTCTTCAATAGTCGACTCTGCCGCAACCGCTGCAGGGCCGCGCCCAGACCCATCACAAAAATGGGGTAAGCCGGAATAATTACCTGAAACCAGTTGCCAAAGCGATAGCCCCAGCAAAATGCAAAATAAATCAGTAACGTGCTGTACAGAAAAATGGCCTGCCGTCGCCTGAGCAGGGCCAGCCCTGCCAGCCCGCCAATGAAAACCACCAGGGTTAATTCCTGCCACATCAGGGCCGGAAACTCGGCTGTGAAAAAGTTGTCGAGCCGCAGACCGGGGGCCAACTCGTCGCGGCCCTGCTGGATGGTCATAAACTGTACAAACCAGTCCCACGTGGAAGCCCATTCCCCGCGCCCACGCCACTCCGGGTGCTGTGCGCCCCGCATATACACATAGGCATAGCTGAGGGGCGGCAGCAAAGCCAGCCCCACCGCCCGCCCCATCAACCGCGGTCGGCGCAGATAATGCCGGATCAAAAGTTGGCTGTCAGCCGTGCTTCGCCGGAACAGAATAAACCAGAGCAGCGGCGGCAAAATGAACAAGGTGGTCAGCATATTCGCCAGCATCGTGCCGCTGACAAAAGCCATCGCCAGCAGCAGCCGGGGGCTGGGCCGCGCATCCCAGCCCAGCGCCAGCCAGATGAGGAGCAGGGTCTGGAATACGGCGCTGGTGTACTGCTCGGTGGTGACGCTGTAATACCAGAAAAAATAGGTGACCGCGTAAAAGGCGGTCAGCGCTGCGGCGATGCTGGGGAGCAGGTCGAGGCGTTGCCGCAGGATCAAGTAAAGCATCAGCAGCGAGGCCAGTCCCCACAGGGCAGAATACAGCGACAGGATTTGTATCGGGTTCAGAAGCTGGCCCAGCCCCAGCCGCCCCACTCTGAACCACAGCCAGCCGCCCACCGTGTACAGGGGATAGCCGGGAGCGTTGCTGGGACGGGCTTCAACCTGGGCATATTGATGGGTAATCAGGTCGCCGCCGGTTAATTCATCCGGGCGCAGGCCGTTATCCAGCGTCAGTAAATATAAAACTGCCGCGGCCAGCAATACCAGCCCGACAGTTCCGTATTTGATTAGGAGTGATTTGTGGCCCATTGCGGCGCATCCGTTGCCAAATTACGCGGTACTATATCAAAGGCAGAATCCTTTGTGACGCTGACCCCACGGCTACACAGTCCTGGCGGACTGCGCCAGGGAAGCCGGGGGCTTCTTGTATCCCACCGTAGCGTACACGTTGCCATTAGTCCTTGAGCCGTAGGCTCGACCGTTTACTGCACAACGCAATTTAGCCAGCGATAGGGTGGGCAGCGCCTGCCCGTCGCCCTGCACCTGCCTCAGACTTTCCAGCCTTTGACTTACATCTTTGTGGAGAGCGACACGCGGAGAATCAGTCTCCGCGTCTTTCGATAAGTGCTGATATAAACGTTGAAAAAACCGCAGTCCGATATTGATAGCAGCGTTCTCGTCGGCATTGCCACGAGACAGACATTCAGGACAGATGTAGAGCGGCGTCCCGGTTTGATAATCCACCGGCGCTTCCGGTGGCCGATACCGCGCCACCGGCCTGTGACCGCAGCGGTGGCAATCGCGGCTGGTGTTGCGGGGATTGACCCGGCTCACCAGGATACCGAGTTCCCAGGCTTTGTACTTCACCTGCTGGAAGACACGGCCTTTCAGCCAGTAATTGCGCTTCTCATTTGAACGTTTGCTGTAGCGCCCTTTCTGTGGTTTCAATTTAGCCAGATGCTCGAACACAATCACCTGCACGCTAAACTCCGCCGCAAAATCAACTAGACGCCGACTGACCAGATGAGATAGCTGCCGGTCGATATTGCGTATCTTGCGCCACAACTTAACATTGTCCTGCTCGTCCGCTGCCAGTGATCCGGTCAGACCGCGCTTTTTGGCGATAATGCCCAGGTACCGCTTCCTACGGTGTTGTAATTTCCCGGACAGCTTGATGTGTTTCCGGGTCAGTACCTTACCGTCGGCACGCATTATCACCGCCACAGCAGCGGTTCCATCTAGATTTCGGTCTACGGCACAAATAACAAGGTTTCGGTTTACGCCCCCAATCTCAATGATTTTGCCGGGGCTTTTGAATTTCTTTTTGACCGGCGTGTGCAGCATCAGATAGCCGCCCGGCTTCTTGACCAGGGTCGGGCTTTTCGCTTCAAGGCCGAACGGGACTTGCCGACCGCCAAAGCGCACCTTGGTCCACTGCCAGCTTTTGCCGGTCCAAAACTTGAGCATAATCGAATCGGCGGTGCGTTCTTTACTCATTCCGCTGTAGAAATTTACGTTGAAGTTGAAGTTTCGCGGGGGAACGGGGGGGCGTTTTCGAAACGGCTTCGGCTTCTTGCGCCGCCAGTTCTTTTCTTCGTGTTTTGCTTTGGCCTTAAGCCAGTTCTGGTAGTTGGATCGACACGACTTGTATGCGCCACGCGCCGCCCGAATCGCCGCCCGGCGCAGCATCGCCGGGATGCCGGGCGCAACTGCTTCGTGCAGCGGGAACGGCGGATTCGGATTCTTTTCGGTTTGATGCGTTAGCGTTTCCACCTGTTTGAGCGCGTCGTCGGTAGACATATCGGCCAGGGTCGGGTGCGCTTCGTACAACTCAAAATAGAACTGCACAACCCGGTTGTAGAGTTCGCGGGTGGTATCGTACCATCCCTCAAGGCCGGGCCGGCGAATTATGCGGTTACGGATTGTTTTGGTTGAAGTAGCCAATGAAAACGCACTCCGGGCGATTGCTCAAATTCGGTGTCCAGGCAAACAGAGCGCCAAAGTGCGTCGATTAACAATAGCATACGGTGGGGCTTTGAGCAATTCTGTTACCTGGATAGGTTTATTTTAGTACGCATGTTCCGGTTTGGCAACCGGGACGCTTCGCATCCCGGTTCCGGCCTATCCCCACGACTGAAGCCGGGGCTTGCGGTCGGGTTGGTTTTGGTCAAAAGCGGATAGAGCGGGTGCGTCCAAATTTTTTGGAAATTGGGGCAAACTAGGGGGGATTCGGTGGGATACCCCCCGTACCTCCCTGTCTGTTCCCAAAATCTGGGACAGACCCGATAGAGCGTTCCGGTTGACGCCGGCCCTCTGAATGGGTATATTATTTGTAGGGTTCAAAATTGCAGGATTACTATTTGTTGATTTGATCGGTGGATGAGCGATTAACCGGACATCAAACCAACTAACAATTTCAGGAGACAGAATTATGGCAGACAAAGGCAAAGCAGACCAGGACGGCCCCTTCAAAGAGTTTGTGTTTGAAGAGTGGCTCAAAGACGGCATCGATGGGGTGCGCGGCAAAATGGAGCAGAGAAAAGCCCATTTCGATCCGGCCAAATTCCGGCAGCACATCCGGGCCGCTCAAAAAGAACAACTGTTGGCGATCCGCAGTCTCATTGACAGCGCCATTGAGTGGGTGGACAAGGAATCGAAGTCGTCGGATTGAGGCGATTGGAATCAGCCGCCGTAAGACCAGCCGGTATCGGCCAGTTGCAGCGGACGGGCCACTTCATCCCGCACCCCGGCTTCGATCACTTCCGCCACGTAGACCGTGTGGTCGCCCCGCTTGACCGTGTCGGTAACCTGGGCCTCGAACCAGGCCGGCAGGTCCAGCAGCAGCGGCGCCCTGGTTTGCGGCCCGGCTTCAAATCGGTAACCGTTGATGGTGTCACCTTCGATGTGCGACGGTTTGAAAAAGGCCGCGGCAATTTCCTTTTGCCCCTCACCCACAACGTTGACGGCAAATTTGCCGGTTTTCTCAACCAGGGTGTGGGTGTTGCTGTCAACCTTAACTCCGACCATCACCAACGGCGGTGTTAGCGAAGCCTGCGCCAGCCAGGTGACGGCCGCGGCCGCGGTTTGTTCGCCGTCGGTGGCGGTCAGGACGTAAAGCCCGTAGCTCAGCATACGCAAGGTGTGTTTTTTGGCATTGGCATCCATGGGATGAGTGCTCCTTTGTTTGCGGTTTTCTGGAGTGTAGCAGAAATCAGTGTCTGCCCCAAATTTTGATAATTTCGTTTTGCCCGCTGAACTGATTAGCAAGTGTTGGGTGGGGTAAACCCACTAAAATTGATATTCTTGACTTTTTATTTAGCCAGACTACAATTCTACTGTAGTTTTAACAGCCGCCGGAATCTGGCCCGGCGGTTTGATTTTTTAAGGGGGATATTTTGTTAACGGCAAAATTTGAAAAATTAAAACAAATCATTACCGGCCTGGAAAGCGCGGTGGTAGCCTATTCCGGCGGCACCGACAGCGCCCTGCTGCTGAAAGTGGCTCACGATTGTTTGGGCAACCGGGCCATCGCTGTGACTGCCGTTTCGGCCAGCCTGCCTGTCCGGGAAAAGAGCGAGGCCGAACAACTGGCCGAACAAATCGGCGCCCGTTACGAAATTCTGTACAGCCGCGAAATCGAAGACCCGCGCTATCTGGCCAATGGGCCGGATCGCTGCTATTTTTGCCGGGTGGATGTGTTCAGCCGGCTGACCGCTTACGCTCACGAACACGGCTACAAATACGTGATCGACGGTAACAACGCCGACGACGCCGGCGACCATCGACCGGGGCGGCAGGCGGCCCGCGAACACAAAGTGCGCAGTCCGCTGCTGGAAGCCGGTCTGACCAAAGCCGAAATTCGGCAGTTGGCCCAACAACTCGGCCTGCCCAATTGGGATAAACCGGCTTCGGCCTGCCTCTCTTCGCGGGTGCCGTATGGCACGCCCATCACGCTGACTATGCTCTCTCAAATTGAACAGGCTGAACTGTTTTTGAAAAATCTGGGCTTCCAGCAGTTGCGGGTGCGGCATCATCAACAGGTGGCCCGCCTGGAAGTGGAGCCGGAGACGTTTCCCGCGGTGCTGGCTCATCGGGCTGAAATTGTCGATAAATTAAAAGAACTGGGTTATGCCTATGTAACCCTGGATTTGGCCGGATTCCGCTCCGGCAGTATGAATGAGGTGTTATCAACCAATGGACGTCGAAAAACTGCGTAAACTGCTGGCCGAGGTGCAGGCCGGGCAGGTTGATGTGGAACAGGCGCTGAACCATCTGCGCCATTTGCCCTATGATGACGTGGGGTATGCCCATCTTGATTTGCACCGCTCGCTGCGGCAGGGACTGCCGGAGGTCATTTTCTGTCAGAATAAAACCCCGGAGCAAGTGGCCGGGATTTTTGACCGGTTGAGCCGGCATCACGACCGGGTGCTGGGGACGCGGGCCTCGGCAGAGATAGCCGACCACGTGCAAACCGTGTTGCCCCAGGTGCAGTACCGCGCCGACTCCCGGCTGCTGACCCTGGCCCAAACCGAACTACCACCCGTTGCCCCGGATGCGCCCTATGCGTTGGTGGTTACCGGCGGTACGTCTGACCAGCCGGTGGCCGAAGAAGCGGCTCAAACCCTGGAATTTCTGGGCAGCCGGGTAGAGCGGGCCTACGACGTGGGCGTGGCCGGCGTGCATCGCCTGCTTGACCAGCGGCAGCGTATTTTTGAGGCCGAGGTCATCATCAGCGTGGCCGGGATGGAAGGGGCGCTAACCAGCGTGGTCGGCGGGTTGGCGGCTTGCCCCGTGGTCGGGGTGCCGACCAGCGTGGGCTACGGAGCCAGTTTTCAGGGGGTTGCCGCCTTGCTGTCCATGCTCAATTCTTGCGCTACCGGCGTGGCCGTGGTCAATATCGACAACGGCTTTGGGGCCGGGGTGTACGCCCATTTGATTTTACGTCGAATTCAGAAAGGGGAGTCATCCTCATGAAAATAGCTTATTTTGACTGTATCGCCGGGGCCAGTGGCGATATGCTGCTGGGCGCGCTGGTGGATGCCGGGGCGCCGCTGGAAACGCTGCGGGAACGGCTGGCTGTGTTGAAGCTCGATGAGTTTGACTTGCAGGCCCGGCGTGTTGACAAAAACGGTTTTGGGGCCACCAAAGTGGAAGTGCTGGTTCACGACGAAGCCCACGCCCGCCACCTGCCCCAGATTGAGGCCATTGTGACCGACAGCGGTCTGCCCGCGGCTATCAAAGAGCAGGCGGTGGCTATTTTCCGGCGGATGGGCGCGGTTGAGGCCGGTATCCACGGCACCACGTTGGAGCATGTGCATCTGCACGAACTGGGCGGGGTTGACACCATTGTGGATGTGGTCGGGGTGTTGACTGCGCTGGACATTTTGGGCATCGAGCGGGTGTACGCCTCGCCGCTGCCGATGGGCCGGGGCTTTGTGCAGGGCGCGCACGGCCAGATTCCGCTGCCCGCGCCGGCCACGCTGGGTCTGCTGAAAGGGGTGCCGCTGGAGAGCCGGGATATTCAAGCCGAACTGGTGACGCCCACCGGCGCGGCTCTGCTGACCGCCCTGGCGGAGTCGTTTGGTCCCATCCCGACGATGACTTTGCGGCAGGTCGGTTACGGGGCGGGGGGGCGAGATTTAACCATCCCCAATATTTTGCGGGTACTTGTTGGCGACCAGCCGGTCGTTCAGCAGGCCGCGGTCGAAACCCTGACCTTGCTGGAAACAAATATTGATGATTTGAATCCGGAAATTTATGATTACGTGCTGGAGCGTTTGTTTGCAGCCGGGGCGCTGGATGTTTTTTTGACGCCCATCCAGATGAAAAAAAACCGGCCGGCCACGTTACTACAGGTTTTGGCCCGTCCGGCTGATGTGGAGGCGATGACCGCCATTCTCTTTGCCGAAACCAGCACCCTGGGCATTCGGCAGCAGACCGTGGAACGGCATTGCCTGGCCCGCACCGTGGAAATGGTCGAGACGCCTTACGGCCCGGTGCGGGTGAAGGTTGCTTCCTGGGGCAATGACCGGCGCAAAGCCGCGCCGGAATATGAGGATTGCCGGCGACTGGCCGAAACCAACCAGGTTCCGCTGCGGCAGGTCTATCGGGCCGCGGAACAGGCTGCCGCCCGGCTGCTGACCTCAAAATAAAATTCAGTTTGCCTGGGTGTAGGCCAGTAAAATCCCTTCGACCAGATCATCAAATTTTATTTGCTGATCACTCGCGGGCGGGGCCGCCGGGCGTTCGCGCGATTTTTGTTCGATCAGCCACAGTAACCCGTTGGTTGAAGAAATGGAATAAAGCTGTCCTGACAGGTGTGTAACTTTGTGGCTGAATAAATCCAGCCCAAAAATCAGTGTTTCCGGATTTTGCCGCATGTAGGATAAAATATGGTAGCATCCCGGCCCGTCCCAATCAAAAAGGATGATGTCCGGGGCCAGGGCATTTAAATATTCAGCCGTATCGGACAATTCTTCAGGAACATGAACTACATCGAAGGCCGGGATATCGTGCAAGCCGGTTTCAACGCCATCCATCAATAATGATGCGCCGAGAACGGCCACAAGCTGCCGGTCGATTGCTGTTGATTTTGCTGCCGGAGACAGTTGAGATTGAAACAGGGTAAGCATAAACTGACCTCGTCAATGGAAAGGCCAAACCCGCTTTGACTGCCGGGTTTGGCCTTTTGGTTTGTTGATTAATTATCCTTTGCGACCGTTACCCCCGCCGCTGTTATCGCTGCCGCCGCCGGAGTTCTGCTGACCTTGCCCATTGTCGGCCGGCTGGGGGACGGGGTCAGGTTCCTGACCGAATTTATTCTCGTCCCCGGCCGGGACACAATCAGGCTCGGTGCAGTTGTCATTGTGCGGGCCGGAATTATCTACTGTGTCGTCCTGGCCGTATTTATGTTCATCACCAATCGGTTCACATTCACCGCTCTCGGTACAATCCTGTCCAGGATTGAGATTTTGATTCTGTTGGTGCTGGCTTTGAGGTTCAACAGGCTCGCAATCAGCTTCATCACCGGCGCAGTTTTGCCCGAATTGTCCGGGTTCTGGCGTTTCATTTTTGTTGTACTGATTTCCGGTTGCTTCAGTCGTTGGCTCTTCGGTTGGTTCGGCCGTCGGCTCTTCCGTGGGTTCGGCAGTTGGCTCTTCGGTCGGCTCGATTATAGGTTCAACAGTGGGTTCTCCGGTCGGTTCGGTCGTCGGCTCTTCTGTGGGTTCCACCACCGGTTCAGGGTCATCTACAGGTTTGTTTTTGCCAAAACGGGCCTGGAAGGAGTGTGGGTTTTCTATGCCGCCCATCGCCTGTTCACCGACCTGATTCATATACTGGAAGGCCTGTCCCAATACGGCTTGAGCCGGTGCGCTGGCCTGCGCCTGAGCCTGGCTCATCTGTTGGGTTTGGGTTTGGGTCATCTGCTGCACCTGCGTCAACAGGCCCAGCATGTTTTGTTCCGGCAGTTCTCCGGCCAATTGCATTGTCTGTTGCAGATGTTGCTGCAAGCGCACGCCGGTTTCTTCCGGCGGCACATCGCCCTGTAAGGCCATCTGGAGCATTTCCTGGGACCGTTTCTGGGCCAGAGCCAGTTGTAGTTCGCCCTGTTGGGCGGGGTCGCGGGTTAGGGCCAGTTGGGTTTGTTCCATGGCCAGTTTTAGCGGGTAAACCGGCGAATCCGGCAAGCTGTTGGCAGCCATTACTGCGGTACCGCCCATCGTCCCAAATAGCAAACTAAATACAATCGCCGTTTTGATTAATAGCGTACTCATACGTCTGTGTTCCTTTCCGTATTTATTATTGGTAGAAAAAACAGGGAACAGGTGAACAACCTGCTCTTTCAGACGTATGAGAGGCGTTTGAGATACGGCCTGCTGCTGAAAATGTTCAATGTTGGTGATAAATGCGGCCCGATCGTTTTGCAGAGTTTGGGGCGCGGGGAATTTAATCGGCCTGACTGACTCCAGCGATGCCGCCGAATGCAACAGGGGGCGCAAATCTTCCGCCTGAGCCGGATAGTCGGTCAGAATGGCAGTTAACGACTCGCCGGCCTGTAGCCGCTGGAGAGCTACATCCAACGTTTCTGCGATATTGTTCGTCATAACATCTTCTCCTTCGCCCGGTTCAGCGTACGTTCCAGGGCGGCCAACGCTCGATGCTGTAAAGACTTGACGGCTCCAACCGGCTTTTCCAGGATGGATGCCGTTTCTTCGTTTGAAAATTCTTCCAAAAATTTCAGGATTATTACCTGTCGCTGGTCGGGCGTCAGATAGGCCAGGGCGGCGCGGATTTTGTCGGCGGCAATATTTTTTTCGGCCAACTCAACCGGGCTGTCCGCTTGACTGACCAGCTCCTCTTTGAGCGGCAAATGGCGCCGATGTTGTTGGCGCCGGAAGTAATCCACCACCAGATTATGGGCCACCCGGTACAACCAGGCCCGCAGATTTTGGGTGGGGCCATTACTTTGATGCAGCGCCTGCAACAGTTGTTGAAACAGTTCTGCGGTTAAATCGCGGGCAGTTTCCACCTCGCCTACTTGATGATAGATGTAGCGGTAGAGCGGTGGATAGTACTCGTCGTAAATCGCGGTCAGCGCGGCGCGATCCATACGCCGCGCCCGGCGCAGTCGAGCTTGTTCGATTTCGTTCACCATGGTCCCTCTATTATTGAGACGTATGAACAGAATATTAGATACGGCTAACTGTAACTATTTTCAGTATACCAGAAAAATGTAGAGAAGTGATGAAGGAAATAACATATTTTCGCATGAATTTGGTCCCAATAAAAAAGCCGTTCCGGAGGGAACGGCTTTGGTTGATTTCGATGTGATTAGCTAAAACGGTATTTCATCTTCGGTTTGACCTGAGCCACCTGCATTTTCTGAAAAGTCACCAGAAGAATTATCGTAATCTCCGGAACCGCCGCGCCCGCCCAGGAATTTCACCTCCAGACCGATCATTTCATAACTGGCCCGCGGTTGGCCGCTTTGGTCCGTCCAGATGCGCGGCCCGCCGGTTTCGGGGTCCGGGCGCAGACGGCCTTCTACCATGACCTGCCGCCCTTTGCTTAAATACTGATTACAAACTTCAGCCATTTTCCCCCAAACACTGACCCGGAACCAGGCTGTTTCTTCTTTTTGATTACCCTGGCCGTCACTCCATTTCCGGTTGGTCGCCACAGAAAAATTGGTGACCGCGGTCCCGGAGTCCAGCCAACGCATGTCAGGGTCTCCCCCCAGGTTGCCCACTATGACCACTTTTTGATACATGTCCCTTCACCTTTCTATTATAGTGAGAATATATGTTCTGATGATTTTAGTACAGAAACGAATATCTGTCAAAAAATAGTTATAAAAAAACAACCGGCACTGGGGTGTTATCAATGCCGGTCGGGTCGTAACTGTATTCAGGTGATTTTTTCTATTTGACAATCAACGGCAGGAAAACTCTGGTTACGGCCGTTTCCACCGGCTGGGTTTCCCCCTCGGTGGTGGCCAGTTGTGCCCCCTCCAGAGTCAGTTCCGGTTGCCCCGTTTGGCTGGCGATGAAGGTGATTGTGCCCAGCGTTCCGCTGCCGTTATGGCCTGTGGCACCGATGCTGAACCCGCCAAAACTAACCGTCCCGGCCTCGTTATCAACGATTGGTGTCAGCGGATGAATATCTCCACTGGTCAGAAAGCCGCCCAGCATGACCTCATCAACCTGTACCATATCTGCCGGGAAGGCCACATCAAACTCAAAACCGCCCAGCGTGTTGGCCCCCTCAATGAGCACATCAACGGTGATGACCTGCCCTGGTGTGGTGATGTTCGGCAAGGCCGGGTTCAGGCTGATGGTAGCCGCAGTCGCGCTTTCGCTGCTGGTCGGCGTCTGGGTCGGGCCGGTGCTGTCGGCGCAATCCCAGCCCCAGTGGGGCACCACCCGCATAATATCAACAATATCAATATCCTGATCCTGGTCAAGGTCATGCGTTTCGGTGTAACAGCCGGTCCCGGCCCTGCAACTCCAGCTTTGAGCCACATCCAGCACATCGTTGATATCCACATCACAATCGCAGTCAAAATCAACCGGATAGCAGGCTTCGATGTTGACTTGCTTGTTGACCGGGCAGGTCGGCAGAGTTTCTCCGGCGCTGTCGGTGGCTTGCAGATTTTGCAGATTCAGGCTGCTCTGGCCGGTTTGCTGCGGCTCGAATGTAACCCATGCCAGCGCCCCGTTGCCGCTGGGGCCGGCTGTGCTGCCCATACTGAAAGCGCCGAAGGTGGTCAGCCCGCCGCTGTTATCAACGACCGGCCCTACCGGGGTGACAGAGCGGCCGGTACTGGCCGGGAAGTCGGCCAGGGAAACGCCGGTCACGTGCAAGAGCGTCGGGTCGTACTGCATGTCGAATTCAAAGCCGCCCAAATCCGTCACATCGCTGATAACGGTGGTGACGGTAAATGGTCCGGCTGCCATGTAAACCGTTGGCCCCGGCGGAATGACCGCGCCCGCGGCGCAGTCGGTTACGTGCAGGGTGATGGGGATTACCAGCGGACTTTCGTCCGGGTCGTTGCTGGTGATGGTTAGCGTGGCTTCGTAATCACCCAAATCCAGCCCGGTGGAATTGAGGTCGAGTTCAATGTCGAGGCTTCCGCCGGGCGCGACCTGTCCACTGCCGGGGCCGGCAGTCAGCCAGCCGACCACCCCGGCCCGGGCCGCGGCCACGGCTTGGTAGCAATCCAGCCGGCCATAGCCAAAAGCATCATCAGGGCCGGTGGCGCCCAAATCAGCGGCGGTACTGGTCAACAAATCTTCAACCTGGCTGACTTCCAATGTGGGATCGGCTTCCATCACCAGGGCCGCGCAGCCCGCGGTGTGGGGGCTGGCCATCGAGGTGCCGCTCATGGAGGCGTAGCCGCCATCCGGCCAGGTGGAGCGGATGGCGGAGCCGGGGGCGCTGATATCCGGTTTAGTCTCGCTGGTCAGCGACGACGGCCCCCGGCTGCTGAAGGCGGTGATGTTGTCGCTGCTGTCGGTGGCCCCGCTGGCAAAACTGTCGGCATAATCACCCGGCGAGCCGATGGTGCCGGGTTCGTCGCCGGCGTTGCCCGCGGCAAAAGCCGGGAAGATGCCCGCCGCCCGCCAGGCCTGAACTGCGGTTTGATACCACAAGTCGCCACCGCCGCCGCCCCAGGAGTTGTTGATTACGTGCGGTCGCCGGGTGGGGTCGCCGTTACCCGCCGTACCGCCGATGGGGTAGGGGGCCAGCATCCACTCGGCGGCGTAAAGCAGGTCGTAGCTATCGCACGTACTGCTGCCGCATCCTTTGGCGGCAATCCATTGGGCCGCGGGGGCCACACCGGGTTGGCTTGTGCCGTCCGCGCCCACCATGGTGCCGACGGTGTGGGTGCCGTGTCCGTTGTTATCTCCCGGC
>Ga0180429_10002062_pt1 | contig 16785 bp, 13 predicted proteins | sample SS_ome_FD_132428 | JGI IMG/M metagenome (GOLD analysis project Ga0180429, IMG submission 132428) | Hypersaline lake sediment archaeal communities from the Salton Sea, California, USA - SS_1_S_1 metaG | ecosystem: Environmental > Aquatic > Non-marine Saline and Alkaline > Hypersaline > Sediment ...
ACTGAGACCCTCGAGATACGCCTGGTAGATCAGGGCAAGATCCGCCAGTTTCGGGCCTAACGGACCCGCCGCAGGGTCATCGCCGTCGAGCTGAGCCCGTTGTTCACGCAGAGCGTCGGGCGTGATGCGGTACTGACGCAGTTCGCTGAGAGTACCACTGAGCTGTTGCAAAAACCCTGCGTGTTCGCAGCTGGCAGCAAAAACCCTCAGGTCCGAGCGATGTATCTGGAGAAGTCGCCGGAGCATGAGTTGTTTGGCCGATTCCGAAAGAGTCTCAAGCCGCGGCGGTACCGTCTGCTGCAGGACGAGGTGGGCAAGCCGATCGAAACTGAGGACGGCGGCACGGTGGAAACCTTTGAGCGAACCGTCCGCCAGCAGGGCCTGTTCCATCTGAAAGGTGGCCTGTTCGGGCACCAGCAACAGTAACGGCGGACCTAGCGCCTTATCCACAAGACGCTCCCGAACCGCCTCAAGGCAGGCGCGAGTCTTGCCGCTACCGCTGGGTCCGATAACAAACTCCACGCTCATGAAACGCTGTCCCCAAAAATGCTCACCCCGATTGACAACGCCACTCTTGGACAAGTTGCCGAATCTCCCCGATGCTCTCGATCACAGGCACGCCTCGTCGCACCCGGCGGTGACGGTTCAGGGGGCCACGCTTGAATACGGCCCGCATACCGAAACGAAGCGCCCCACGTACGTCTTCCCGCAACCGGTCGCCAATCATCACCGCCTGAGAAGCGGGCACGTTAATCTGTTCCAGAGCGCTACGGAAGATACCCGCGTGAGGTTTGCGAACCACACTGACCGAGCTGTAAACCCGAATCGGAAAATACTCCAACAGACCAAAGGCCTCAAGCTGTTCATCCAGCACAAAGGGCGGCGAGAACGTGTTGGACACGATCGCAAACTGAAGATCCATACCCCGCAAGCACGCCAAATGCTCAGCCAGCCCCGGTTCGGTCCAGGCGTGCGCCGCCACCGGTTCGTACCAGAGCCGCGCCAGTTCCTCAAGTTCGCTCTCGCTGACCCGCAGGCCCATGCGTTGGAGCTGACGCCCAATCAGGCCAAGCGCATCAAATTCACGGTTGGTAAACTGTGACCAGAAGTAGCGAAGCATCAGGGCACGAACATTGCGCCGGCGATAGTCTCTGAAGAGACCTAGCCGCTCTGCCCCATAGCGGCCCACGAGATAGTCATACGTGAGATGAGCCGCCTTCTTAAGCGCCCGGCTGACGTTAACCCTGTCATAGTTGATCAGGGTGTCACCAAGGTCGAACAGGATTGCTTTGATCTGCGCCATAAGGCGCATCATAGCGAAACGAGCAGGCAATTGCAACGCCCAGCGACCCCAAGAGACCGCCGCAACGACAACCAAAAAAAATGGCGGGCCCTTCCGAGAGGACCCGCCGTGGCCTTATCGCTGCGTTGCTCCTCTAAACAGAGCCACGCCTGGTTAATTATCTTACTGCCGCCCGGTGAGCAGGTTCTCCACAACCTTCGGATCAGCCAGTGTGGAGGTGTCGCCTATGCTTTCCACCTGACCCTCGCTGATCTTGCGGAGAATTCGACGCATGATCTTGCCCGAACGCGTCTTGGGCAACGCCGGCGTGTACTGGATCTTGTCGGGACTCGCGTGCGGGCCTATCTCACGCCGCACCGTCTGAACCAGCTCCTTCGTGAGCTGATCGGACGATTCCTGGCCCGTCTTCAGCGTAACATAGGCGTAGATGCCCGTCCCCTTGATGTCATGCGGAAAACCTACGACCGCAGCTTCCGCCACCGCGCTATGCTTGCCCAGAGCACCTTCGATCTCCGCCGTGCCCAGCCGGTGGCCTGACACATTGATCACGTCGTCCACGCGACCGGTGATCCAATAATACCCGTCCTCGTCACGCCGACAGCCATCACCCGTGAAGTACTTGCCCGGATACATCGAAAAGTACGTCTGCTTGAACCGTTCGTGGTCGCCATAAAGAGTCCGCATCATGCCGGGCCAGGGAAAAACGATGCAAAGATTGCCCGAAACATCGTTACCGGCCACTTCCTTGCCATTCTCATCAACGAGCATCGGCTGAACACCGAAAAACGGAAGCGTAGCCGAGCCGGGCTTCGTGGCGATCGCGCCCGGAAGCGGCGTAATCAAAATGCCACCCGTCTCCGTCTGCCACCACGTGTCGACGATCGGGCATTTCTCCTTGCCCACAATCTGGTAATACCAGTGCCATTCCGGGCTCTTGATAGGTTCGCCAACCGTACCGAGCACCTTCAGCGAGGACAGATCGTGCTTCCTGACCCACGAGTCGCCTTCCTTCATCAGGGCCCGCAGAGCCGTGGGTGCGGTATAGAAAATGTTGATCTGGTGCTTGTCCACCACTTCCCAGAAACGACCGAAATCGGGATAGTTGGGCACACCTTCGAACATGACAGACACTGCACGGTTGCACAGCGGCCCATACACAATATAGCTATGCCCGGTCACCCAACCAATATCCGCCGTGCACCAATAAATGTCACCTTCCTGGTAGTCGAACACATACTTATGGGTCATCGCCGCATAAACAAGGTATCCGCCCGTCGTGTGCAGAACGCCCTTGGGATGGCCCGTCGAGCCCGAAGTGTAGAGGATAAAGAGCGGATCTTCCGCGTCCATCGGCTCAGGGGTGCAGTCGGTGGACTCCTTAGCGGTAATCTCCTGCCACCAGAGGTCGCGACCGGCCGTCATGGGCACCTCGTTACCGGTGCGTTTGACGACGATCGTGTGCTCGATGCTGGGGCAATTGGCCACCGCCGCATCAGCATTGGTCTTCATCGCAATGTCGTTCTTCTTGCCGCGAAGTGCCGTGTCTTGCGTAATGAGGATCTTACAGGCCGAGTCATTGATACGTTCGGTCAACGAATCCGGACTAAAAGCCCCAAATACGACGCTATGAACCGCACCGATGCGGGCACAGGCAAGCATCGCCACCGGCAACTGCGGGATCATCTGCATATAAAGGCAAACCCGGTCGCCTTTCTTGACACCCAGCGCCTTCAGTGCGTTGGCAAACTGACACACCTGGTCGAGCAGTTGCTTGTAGCTGACTTTGCTGTCCTCGTCGGGGTTGTTGCCTTCCCAGATAAGGGCCGTCTGGCTGCCGTGACCTGCTTCAACGTGCCGATCGAGGCAGTTATAGCTGACATTCAGCTTGCCCCCGCGAAACCACTCGATGTTGGCTTCGTTGAAATCCCAGTCCAGGACCCGGTCCCATTTGTCGAACCAGGTTACGAATTTTTCGGCCTGTTCCGACCAGAAGCCCTCTGGGTCTTCAATGGACCGCTGGTACATCTTCTGGTAAGTAGCAAGGTCGATCTCTGTCTTGCCCTTGATCGGCGAGGGGACGTCGTAAGTAGGGACCGTGGGCGCTTCCTGTGGTGACATAGTTATTTCTCCTTGTGTCTCAGATACAAACTAGGTCTATACGGATAAAATGACGACCGATGCTGCAAAGCTGGTCGGCGATACAACGCTTTATTTGGTCTTGAGTTAGAGATTGTGGTTAGCCCTGGGGCCTCGTTGGTCCCAGCTGAAAAACGTATTATAGAATAGAGGTGCCCACGGAGCAAGCACCAAAAGTGAATTCGATACGCCCACAGCAGAATTGGCCCTTGGGCGACCTTTGCCAGCCTCTTGCTCGCCCCGATGGCATCACGTAGCAACATTGACGCAACCGGCACAGAGAATTCGGATGACCACCACTATGATGAAATCGCTCTTGGCAGTCAAACCCGGCGGCGCTGCATGGAGGTGGCCGTGGCCTGCTTGCCCGCTCTCACCCACGGACAACGCAATGAGCAGGAGCACACATATTCCGCCAGAAAGAGCCACCCTTGCAGCAACAAGCCTGAAAGACCCGATCGGACAAGGGCCCCAGGCCGCTCCTTTCACCTTGAATCGGCAGCTGCAACGAACGGGGCTACTGCAGAACGTGGCGGGCCAGCCCAGATCTGCCTGCCAAGGCGATACGAAACGATGTGCAAAGACCCAGACGCCTTTAAGGCTCAGCAGCCGCCAAAGACTACAATGTTCGCCCGCTGACGCCCCGAGACAATGAGCGAGTTGCCCCAGCCGTTTCACGCAAGAACCCAACAGAGCAGATTGGCATTGGACAAGGCTTGCCGCATGGGCGATAGTAAAGCATGCTGGCAGGCCAAAGTGCAAGCCCACGCCATGGGCGGACCGTGACGACCCTGCCGGACCGCGGGACGACGCTGACGCCGTTACCGCCTGGGGAACCGGCCCTGATGCTGGCCCCGTTTTGATTAGATACTGACCGTTACTGAAGATTAGGAGTGATAGTGCGACGCGACGAGCCCAGAGTGGAATCGGATAGCACCCCAGAGCCTGCCGAGGGGGCCGCACAGCCGCTGCGAGTCGTGCTGCTGGCGGATGAGGCGGCATTGCACTGTTACGGACCCGTGCTCCGTCGCTTGGCTGTCGGGCTCCTCGACGAGGTCTCCGATCTAACCCTCGTGGCGCTCGGGCCTAGCAGATTGTTACGCTATGTGCCCAGTCCCCCCGTGCGATTATTGACCGAGGAACCTCGCCATCGACACACGCTGGGCAAGGTGGATTTGACGGCACGCCGGGCAACCGTACCAGCCGGCCTCTTCGGCTTTGTGGACCGCCTACTGCCCCACCGACGGGCCTTGCGACTGGCACAGGCGCTGGAGCCCTACAAACCAACCCTCATTCACGCGCTCAGTGAACGACAACTGGTGCTCGCACGGCATTTGGCACACGAGTTGAACGTGCCTTACGTCGGATCCGTCCTGGCCAATCAAGAGGCCGCCCCCGTCATAACCGACGTCAACTGCCACGCCCTGCTCTGCGTCAACAGCCAGGTGGCACGACACGTGCGACAGCGACAGCAACGCTTGGCCTCCCGAGTGCACGTGACACCCATTGGAACGCACGTGCCCAGCTCACCTTGTTGTTACCGAAGCGGCAACACCCCGTCGCACATCTTCTGTAGTTGTCCCTTCGAGTATGGTTATGGGCTTACCCAGTTGATCAACGCCTTGAAGCAATTGACGCTGCGCGGACATCAACCCTACATGTTCCTGGCAGGAGAAGGATCTGCCGAACATGCGCTGCGACAACAGGTCGCTCGACTGCAGTTGAATTCACTCGTCCATTTCGTCCCCCCCATTGAACGGATGCTCGGCGTCAGCGATGCCTACAAGGTGGTCCTGCGCGAAACCGACATCTTCGTCCAGCCCTGGATTGCCAAACAGTGGCAGCCCGAGTTGCTCGAAGCGATGAGCATCGGCAACGCCGTGGTGGCAGCAGACGGACAAGCAAACGATCTCGTCGTCGACCGCACAACCGCTCTCACCGTACCCTTCCGCGACGAGGCCGCCTTGACAGACGCCTTGCACCTGCTCTTGAAAGACCGCCCCTATGCACAGCAATTGGCCACCAGCGCCCAACGCTATGTCAGAAAGCATTTCCTCGTCAGCAGAATGATCGCCCGCCTCGCGCAAATCTACCGAAAAACCCTGCGATAGCCACAACCATACAACCTGAACAGTATTATCCCTTGGGCTCCAGACCGTAGTCTGACAGCGCCCCGGCAAGTTGTGCCTTCTTGCCCGCAGAGAGCCCTACCAGCGGCAAACGCAGTTCGTCCGAGCATAGCCCCAGCATGCCCATGGCCGCCTTGATCGGAATGGGATTAGTGGCCAAACCCAGCATGGCTTTCGAAAGACCGAAAAGCTTCTTGTGCCACTGACGGGCGCTGGCAAAGTCGCCATCAAGAATCGCGTCCGTCAACGCCTTCACGTCATTGGGAACAATGTTGGCCACAACACTGATCACACCCTTGCCCCCCACCGACGCGATTGGCAGCGTCAGGCTATCGTCTCCCGAAAGAATGGTCAGCGAGCAGTTCAACGCGATCTCCGAAGACTGGTCCAGCTGGCCCGTCGCTTCCTTCACCGCAACAATGTTGTCCAGCTCCGCCAGTTTGACAATAGTTGCCGCCTCCATACCCACACCACAACGACCCGGAATGTTGTAGAGCACTACCGGAAGATTCACTTCAAGCGCAATACGCGCAAAATGCTGATAAAGCCCTTCCTGCGTCGGCTTGTTATAATAAGGCACAACCTGCAACGAACCGTCGGCACCCACGTCCTTCGCGTAACGCGTCAGCTCTATTGCCTCGGCCGTGCTGTTCGAGCCCGTCCCCGCAATCACCGGAACCCGCCCCTTCGCTTCTTCCACCACCGTCCGAATAACCTCTTTATGCTCCTCCGGCGACAGCGTGGGCGACTCGCCCGTCGTTCCCGTCGGAACCAGACCATCTATCCCGCTTTCAATCTGAAAATTCGTCAGTTGACGCAACCGCTCGAAATCGACTTTGCCCTCGACAAAAGGCGTCACGAGCGCAACCAGTGAACCACTAAACATAATAAGCCTCCTTAGGCGTTCTACGACACAGGGCCGCCAAAGGGTTGAGAGTATTTGTCGATAAGCTGTATCATTTCCCGCGTAGCATTCTCCATACCCACAAAAATCGCCCGACCGACGATGCTATGGCCAATGTTAAAGTCACCCAGACCTTCAAGAGACGCCACAGAACCTATATTCTGGTACGTCAGACCATGGCCCGCGTGTACCGTCAGTGCCAGATCCCAGGCCACATCACGCCCCTTTTCCAAATGAGTAAGACGCCGTTGAATCTGCGACTCCGTCTTCGCGTTGGCATACATGCCCGTGTGTAACTCCACCGCCTCGCAACCAGCCGCACCCGCAGCGCGAATCTGGTCTTCCCCTGGCACAATAAAGGCCGACACACCAATACCCGCCTTGTGCAGACGCCGCACCACACTAGCAAGACGCCTCTCATGCCCAACACAATCGAGACCTCCCTCCGTCGTAAGCTCCTCCCGCTTCTCCGGAACTAGCGTCACCATGTCAGGCTTGACCTTAATAGCGTAACGCACCATCGCATCCGTCATCGCCATCTCCAGATTGAGCTTGACCGCGGCAATTTCACGAACCAGCTCCACATCACGCGGCTGAATGTGACGACGATCTTCACGCAAGTGCATCGTTATACCTGAAGCACCACCCAACTGGCACTGAACAGCCGCCCACACAGGGTCAGGCTCATCCACCCGCCGCGCCTGGCGAACCGTAGCTACATGATCGATATTAACATTCAGTTGGGCCATAATATCACTCACACTTAACGAAAACTCTTATTCACTCACCAGATAAACTGGCAGACTGCGCCGGAGACTGCCACGGGCTTTGGCGAATCTTCGCGACAATACGCTCTGCCAACTCCATGGCGGCAACCGCGTCCTCCGCCGACACCTGAGGCTGAGAACCTTCCAGCACCGCCTTCACAAAAGCCTCCTGCTCCAGCTCCAGAGGCTCACGGTCGTCAATATTCAACATCTCAACGTTAACAAGCTCAAGCCAATTAAGGCTCGCAACGTCACCATCCGCCGCATTGTGCTCCCGCAGCCATTCCACCATGTCAATATTGGCGGTCTTGCGGATCATCGTCCCCGTCTTCTTGAAATAATCAAGAGAAAGATAAGCCTGGTCGCTGAACACGCGAATCTTCCGTTCCGTCTTGAGGGCCAGCCGCGACGCCGTAAGGTTGGCTACGCACCCGTTCTCAAAAGCAAGCCGAACATTGGCGATATCCTCATGCTGCCCGATCACATTGACGCCCGCCGCCTGCAGGTCACTAACGGTACTACGCGCCAACGAAAGCAATATGTCGATATCATGAATCATTAAATCCAGCACTACCCCCACGTCCGTCGAACGAAACGTGTAAGGAGAAATACGCTGAGCCTCAATGAAACGGGGCTGAATGTTGAGACGAGCCATCGCCTGAACCACCGGATTGAAACGCTCCGAATACCCCACCTGAAGCGGACATTGGTGAGCCTGGGCCAAATGAAGCAGCCGGCGGGCTTCCTCCAGCGAAGCTGCCAGAGGCTTCTCCACCAGCACCGGAATGGAACGCCTCAAAAAAGGCTCAGCAACCGCCGCGTGGGCCTCAGTGGGCACAGCAATCGTGACCGCGTCAACACGATCCAGCAGATCTTCAGGACCACCAAACACTTGGCAATCGTATTCGTCAGCCAGCTTCTTCGCTTTTGCCGCCTCAGCGTCCACAATGCCAACGAGTTGAACCTGCTCCATACGATGGCACACTCGCGCATGCAACGCACCCATCTTTCCGGCCCCGATAATAGCCGTTCGTAATTGCTTCAACGTTCACTCCTCGGACGATATTTGTTTGCCTCTCGCAATGACGCCAACCCCCTGACCAGACGCCCAACCAACCAGAATCAGTCTTCCCGAACTTCCGCCGGCATCCGGTGGCGTCGGTCGGCACGCGTATCGCGACGCTTCGCCTCCAGATACCGCCCGAAACGACCCTGACAGCTCTTACGCATAAAATCGCAAAGGTACGCGACATGTTCGTTGTGCTCGGGCTGCGACTTCAGCTTCTCAAGCGATTCAGCTATTGAACAACTGTTGCGAAACAATTGACGATGCTTTCGCTTGAGCACGTCAATGTCCTCCGACGTAAAATCGTGCCGTTTGAGCCCTTCCTCATTGACCGCACGAACCTCATTAGGATCACCCGCAAATTTCATGAAGGGCGGCACATCCCGATGAACAGGCGTCATCCCACCAATGTAGCTGAACTTGCCAACCGTCACAAAATGGTGCACACCCACCAACGCCATCAGCGCAGCCCCATCTTCCACACAAACGTGACCGGCCAACTGCGTCTGATTGGCAAGAATGACACCGTCTCCGACAATGCAGTCATGAGCAATGTGCGTGCCCACCATAAAAAGGTTGGCGCTGCCCACAACCGTACGCGAGCCCCCCAGTTCCGTGCCGCGATGAACCGTCACATTCTCACGAAAAACATTCCGGTCACCAATAATCGTCTCCGTGGGCTGCCCCTGGTACTTCAGGTCCTGCGGCGCTTCGCCAATCACCGTGTTCTGATAGAACACGTTGTGCTCGCCCAGACGCGTATGCCCCACCACCGTCACGTTATTATGCAAAATACAGCCATCGCCGATCTCAACATGCGGACCCACATAGCAGAACGGACCAATGGCCACATCCGTGCCGATCTGGGCACCAGGTTCGATTACAGCGAGTTTCGAGATTTGTGTCATCGTGTTTATCCGATTCCGTCCAGGTTTCTGCAGGTTAATGTGTCGACTACTTACTACTTACTTCCGCGCCAATTCGCGATAGCGACCAAACCGGTCTTGCGCCGATCGCTTGAGAAAATCCACCAGGTAACGAACATGCTCATCCAGCCCAGGCTCCGCGTCCAGTGCAGCCACCGCCTCCCCCAGCGTCTGCCCCTTACGCCGCCGGTACAGCACGCCAAAAGCACCACGCAACGCCACCAACGACTCTTTACCAAGCCCCGCACGCGACAAACCCGTCAGGTTCAGCGAGCGAACGCGGGAAGGCGAATCGCCCGCAACCTTCATGTAAGGCGGCGCATCACGCCCGATGGCGCTGTAACCCGCCGCATACGCATAACGCCCTATCGTCACAAATTGATGCGCCCCCGTGTAAGCACAAAGCCAAGCGTAAGACTCGATACGACAGTGCCCCGCAATGTTCGACAAATTGGCCATGAGCACATGGTCTTCCATCTCAACGTCGTGCCCCAGATGACACTGGGCCATCAGATAGTTGTGGTCTCCTACCACCGTCTTGCCCCCTCCGTAGCTCGAACCCCGATGAATCGTCACATACTCCCGAAATGTGTTGCCCTCCCCTATCACCAGCTCCCCCGAAGCACTACGCGGCACCCCCTTGATCTGAGGCGCCTCCCCCAAAACACATCCTGCCCCCATCAAGTTGCCCGAACCCATACGCGTCCCTTGGCAAACCAGAACATTGGCAACCAGTTCGCACTCGTCCCCGATCCTCACGTCCCGCTCAATCACACACCCCGGGCCAACACGCACTCCGTCGCCGAGTTGAGCAGACTTGTCGATTATAGCAGTGGGAGCAATCTGAGCCAAAGGCCGTTCTCCTGCAGTCTTCTTTAAAAACGCCGCCCGTTACACCGGGTCGGCATCAACCAGCATGAAGCGAATCTGGGCTTCAGCAGCCACCTGGTCCCCAACGAGAGCACGGCAGCGACAGTCGCCCGTGCGACTACGCACCCGAACAGCCTCCACTTCAAGTATCAGTTGATCGCCAGGCACCACCGCCCGACGCATCTTCACCTTGTCCATACTAAGCAAAACAGCTAACTGGCCCGTGTGTTCCAGACGCTGTGCAAAAAGCAACCCGGACATCTGCGCCAACGCCTCCACAATCAAAACACCTGGCATGATCGGCGTACCCGGAAAGTGACCCTGAAAAAACTGCTCGTTCATCGTCACGTTCTTGATGCCCACAGCGCGACGGTCACCATCCACTTCAATTACGCGGTCAACAAGCAAAAACGGGTAACGATGAGGCAGAATCTTCTGTATCGTCCGAATGTCCAACGCAGGCTCTCCCCGCGTCTGCAGCCTGCGACCCTGGCGGTCCATCTGCGAAAGAAGCTTCTTCACCAGCTTGTGGTTACAGCGATGACCGCTACGATACGCCACCAGACGCCCACGAATCATCCGCCCCAAAAGCATCATGTCGCCCAACAAGTCCGCTATCTTGTGCCGAACACACTCATTCTCAAAGCGAAGTTCATTGTCTACCGGACCATCCGCACCAAGAACCAGCACATCCTGAGCACTCAGATGAGCCCCGATCCCCCGCTTCTGAAATTCAAGGGCCTCCGCTTCCGGCAAAAACGTCCGCGCCGAAGACAATTCATTCATGAACGTTTCACGCGTCAGACGAACCTGAAACATCTGTCGGCCGATCGCAGGCACATCCGCATAATCAAGATCATAGATAATATCAAGTTGGTCGTCACGGTCCGGAAGAGCGTAAAGACGAGCATCTCCCTCCGTAACCATGATCGGCTCGGTGATCACACACGTTTGCCGAGGTACGTCCTGAGATGACACACCCGCTTCCATAATCGCCTGCGTGTACGGCTCGCAACTACCGTCTATGTTGGGCAGCTCCGGACCGTCAACTTCAATACGCGCATTGTCCACACCCATCCCGTGCAGCGACGCCAGACAGTGCTCAACCGTCTCAATCGCCACCGTACCGTTACGCAACGTCGTACGACGTCCACGCGGCGCCACAGACATTACCCGCACCGGTATCACGACCGGATCGCCTACATCCAGACGCACAAACTCGATCCCGGCATTCGCCTCCGCAGGGTGAATCGTCAGCTTCGCCGGCTCACCACTAAAGAGACCCTTGCCCGTCACAACGGCAGGTTTAGCTATCGTTTGTTGCATTTCCACGGTCATTCACTAACTTACGCAGTGCCTTCACCTCTTGGGCCAATTCGGGAAGTCTTTGAATCATTTTCAGTTCACGCAGGTGCGTACGATATGGACGATGCGGCGTGCCAATCACCTTCGCGCCTGCCTCCAGGCTGCTATGAACCCCACACTGCGCGCCCGCCATCGCCCCCTCGCCTATGCAAACATGGTCGCTCACCCCGCACTGTCCACCAAGCATGACACCCCGACCAAGTTCGCTGCTACCCGCAATGCCTACCTGCGCAACCAGAATACAGTCTTCACCTACATGCACATTATGAGCAACTTGCACCAGATTATCTACCTTCGTGCCACGACCTATCACCGTCTTGCCCACCTTCGCACGGTCAATGCAGGCATTGGCGCCAATTTCCACATCATCTTCTATGAGAACCGTACCCACGTGTCGGATCTTCTCATGATGGTCCCCCACCCACCGGTATCCAAAACCGTCCGCCCCTATCGTCGTATTGGCGTGAATGATCACCCGGTTGCCAACTGCACAGTGCGCATAAACCACAACGTTCGGCGACAGCAAGCACTGGTCACCAATCGTCACACCACGTCCGATAACACACCCCGCCTGCACAACCGTCCCACCACCTATACGCGCATCCTCCCCAATGACTACATTAGGCCCAATGGCAACACCCTCACCGAGCTGCGCCGTCGCCGAAACCACCGCACTCGCCGCAATTCCCGTTGGGACACTCTCCGACGCCGGGGCAAAAAGGTCCAACAGCACGTCCAACGCCCCCTCAACATTGTCCACCAGAACCAGAGCCGCCTCACTTGTGCCCGTAAAGCCTCGCGCAACGACCACCGCCCCTGCCTGCGTTTGGGCCAGACCATCCGCGTAACGTTCGTCCGCCAAAAAAGAAACATCACGCCCGCCCGCCTCGTGCAACGCCGCCAGACCATCCACCACCTTCTCACCCGAGCCTTCCAGCGAACCGCCCAGCTTCAAAGCCAATTCAGACAATTTGATTCCGTCAGCCATCATTAACCGCGTTTCTCAAAACTTGCCTTCGCCACCGTACTGCCATCCCCCCCACCTTCTTCCCTGCTTACGCCCGCGCCCCCAACTCCACACAGGCCAAAAACGCTACTTGCCACCCTTGGCCTTGCTCTGATTGTACGCGCGGTCCATATTGTCAATAACCCGCGCCGTCCAGTCCAGCCGATCCGCATTGTACAGCACCTTACGGCTGCGTACCATCGTCCGCAGCTCCGTAAGGTCCGTCGTCGTGAGCGGAATATCATCCTTGTTCAGAACCAGATCGACACCTTGCTCTTGTGCCAGCTTCTTCACCTCCTCAACAAACTTCGCATAAAGCGTTTCCACCCAAGCCTGCATGTCCACCGCAAAAATACGCTGCTGGCCCTTCTGGTAAGCGTCCGCCTCGCCAAGCTTGTCAAAAAAGCTCTGGATCCGCTCCTTATACTCATCCGTGCCCGGCTTCAGCATCGTTTCCAGCTCTTCCCGAATACGATCCGCCTCCTGCTTGAGCTGGTTCCGCTTCTGCTCAAACAAACGCTGCCGCGCATCCGTACGCTCCTGCCGGTCCAGGTTCTCCTGGCAGTCAGAAAGCACCCGCGTAACATCGACAACTGCCACCTTCAACGGACGCGAGCCCGGCACCTGAGCAATCCCCGCCTGGTAGCTCCACAAAGCAACCACCGCCGCCAAGACGATAAACAACCACAGCATCCTATTCCATTTCATTACACACCTCATAATTAGAAGGTCAGACCAAAGGTGAAACTAAACAGTTGGTCCTCGTCTTTGTCGTCTTCCAGAACCGGGAAACCAAAATCAAAGTGCATCGGCACCATCTGAAAGAGTTGCGGTATCACAAGCTCAAAACCAAAACCCACCGCTGCCCGATAAGGCCCTTCAGCAACGAAACCGCTATCACAAAAAACCTTGCCATACAGCACCTTTTCGTAGAGCGGATGGGTCAGCTCCGTGTTCGCCAAGAAGAGATAATCACTCCCGACAGGGTAATCCGGACCACCCGCACGCGGACTCACGCCCCGATACTCAAAACCACGCATCGAACCTATCCCGCCCGCGTAGTAACGCTCAAAAACCGGCGCGTCACCTATAATATAACTCCCACGCAAACTGCCCGCCCATACCGTGCTACGCTCCGTAATGTCCTGGTAGACCGTGTGATACACCGTTCCACCCGCGCTCAACGCCGCGTACGTGAACTCGCCCCCAAGGGCGCCAACCTGCTCCCAATCCGCGTTGAGCCGGTACCCCTTCGTGGGACGATAAACGTTGTCCGTCCGCGTCAGCCCGACCCCCGCACCCAAGCTCGTCAAAAAGTTGCTACCTTCCACCTCTTGAACATCTTCAGGAGCGATCACAACCCGACGTCCCAAAACCTTATCATAGACCGTATCCAGATCGGTCACACGAATATCTTCCAGCCGAATCGTGCTGTCCACATTCCAGTCGTTCTTGAAACGCCGACCCAGCGTGAGACGCCCGCCACGCCGTTGCTCAAGATACGCTTCACGCCAACGCCTGTACAACATCAAGCTCGTGTCCAGGTAGTAGGGCTGGTCGAACAAATAAGGCTCAAAGAAATTGATGCGACCCGTCGTCACCTCGGTTCCCGGCGAAAAATCCAGCTGCAAACGCTGACCCGCACCGATAAACGATTGACCCGTGAAAAACTCACCCATCGTCCGCGGATAACGGCTGGCGTCAAAATTACGCTGCAAAATCGAAAAATGCCCCATCAGCCCGCTGTCCGTGTTAACCCCCACCCCCAACGTAATCAGCCCCGTCCGCGCCTCCGTCACATCCACCAACGCGTCCCGAGCGTTGGGCTCCTCCCCAACCGGAGTAACCGTAACATTCTCAAATAGCCCATGCCCGTAAAGACGCTCCTCCGCCCGCTCCTGCGCATGCGTATTATAGAGCTCACCTGGCGTGAAATCGTAGTAGTCAAACGCGCGACGAACCACCTTGTCCCGCGTCTCAATGTTGCCCTTCACAAGCAACCGGTCCAGAAAATACTGCTCGCCTTCCCGAACGCGAAAGTCAAGAACCACCTCGCCTTGCTGCGCCGTATACAACGGCTCCGCATTAACACGCGTATAAATGTAGCCTCGTTCGCCGTAAAACCGCTTGATTGCACGTTCCGCAAACGTACGCCTCTTGTGCGTCAACGCCTTGCCCGCCTTGAGATCAAGGGCCTCCCGCAACTGCTCCGTCGCGAACCGATCGTTGCCCTCAAACCGAAAACCCACCACGTCATAACGCAACCCTTCTTCGACCGTAAAGGTCACAAAAGCTCGCGTCTTCTTCTCATTGAACCGGTAATCCACAATCACACGCGCATCGAGATAGCCTTCGTCCCGATAAAAACGCTGCAAAATAATCCGATCTCGCTCCAGCTGCTCCGCGTCCAGCCGCCCCTTGTGAAAGATAGGAAAGTAGCCGTGCGTCTTGATCTTGCCTTGCAGCTTACGCCCCGAAATGTGCTCATTACCAACAAAATACACTTTCTTGATACGCAGCTTCGGCCCTTCAACAATCACATAGCGAACAGTCCCCTCGGACGCCAAGGCCCGCTGATCAAGGTTCACGTCGACAAAAAAGTAACCCTTGTCTCGATAAAGGTCCTCAATAGCCTGAACACCCACACGCACAAGGTACCGGTCCAGAAAATCCCCACTGTTGAAACGCAACGCCTCAATAATCTTCGCTCGGTCAATGTGCTTGTTCCCCTCGAACGTCACCGACGCAATCTGCCGCGCCTCGCTGAGAATCTCAAAGACAACATCCACCTCCCCCCCATCCGTGGGCTCAACTCGCCAGCGAACGTCCGTCACCTGCGGCATGAGCAAAATCCGACGAGCGTCGTCCGCCACCATCTGCTCCGAGTACACCGCACCGCTGCGAACGTGCACCTGCTCCAGAATAGCACCCGTCGCCACCGCCTCGTTGCCTTCCACCCGAACAGCGTTGACGAGCACCTGCCCATCAGCTGCCTCACCTCCGCCTGCACCCGCGCCAACCGCCCCCTCACCAGCCGACACTGCCCCCGACGTGCCCTCGCCCGCCAGCCCGGCACCCCCCAGCAAGCCAAAAAACAACAACCCGCCAATCAAAGCAATCCGACGACAGGCTACATCCCACGCCACCACGCACCGGCCACCCCCACCGCTTCGTGCTCCTCCATCGGCCCTGACTGTTGATTCTGCCATGCTCTCTTTCACTCCCGTCATAGACTCCACGCCCCCCACGGCAACTAGATCCCGAATGGCTCAGGAACCTCCGCCAACTCCAGGAAACGCGTCCACTGTGCATTCCAGCTTAGCGGCACCACCCCCGTCGGCCCGTTACGCTGCTTGGCGATAATGATTTCAGCCGTGTTCGTACGCTCATAGTCCGCCTCGTTGTGATAGTAGTCTTCACGGTGAAGCAACATCACCACGTCCGCATCCTGCTCAATCGAACCGCTTTCACGAAGGTCGCTCATCCGCGGACGATGACCCTCACGCCCTTCCGCTGCACGGTTCAACTGCGACATCACCACCACCGGCACCGACAACTCACGCGCCAACGCCTTGAGATGACGCGATATCAGCGTCACCTCCTGCTGACGTGACTCCGACCCCGGAACATGCATCAACTGAAGGTAATCTATCACGATAAGCTGGATATCATGCTTCATCTTCAGCCGACGAGCCTTCGCACGCAACTCCAGCGGACTCAGACCAGGCGTGTCATCAACAAAAAGCTGCGCCTCACACAGCTCCCCCGCCGTCGCATGCATGATCTCGATCTCCTGCTCACTCAGCATGCTCTTACGCAGCTTCTGATTGTCAATGTGCGCCCGACCGCAAAGCATACGCTCCGCCAATTGCTGTGCGCCCATTTCCAGAGAAAACACAACCACCGGGGTCTTGTTGTCCGCCGCGACGTGTTCGGCAACATTAAGCCCCAAAGCCGTCTTGCCCATACTCGGACGAGCGGCCACAATGATCATCTCGCCCTTCTGCAGACCACCCGTAAGCTCGTTGAGCTTGCTGAATCCCGTGCTCAGACCATAAACGTGAGAGCCCGTTCGCTGGTCGATCAACTCAAACGTCTGAGCCATGATGTCGCGTATCGCCTGCGCGTGACCCGCGATCTTCTGCTGCGCAACATCGAAGATCTTCTGCTCCGCCTCGTTGACGATCTCGGCAACTTCACCTTGCTCGTCATAAGCTATACGACTGATGTCGTTGCTCACCGAAATCAAGCTGCGCAGCATCGCCTTGTCCCGAACAATCTGCGCGTAGTAACTTGCGTTCGCCGCCGAGGGA
>Ga0180429_10002063_pt1 | contig 16779 bp, 15 predicted proteins | sample SS_ome_FD_132428 | JGI IMG/M metagenome (GOLD analysis project Ga0180429, IMG submission 132428) | Hypersaline lake sediment archaeal communities from the Salton Sea, California, USA - SS_1_S_1 metaG | ecosystem: Environmental > Aquatic > Non-marine Saline and Alkaline > Hypersaline > Sediment ...
ACACCCGATGCGAATTCCTCCGCTGCGATACCCGAGCGACACGAGCCCGATCGGCCGCGGTTCCTACCGCGGAGCCGCCGAGTGTCCCCTGCGCCTTCCGGCAGGATCGCTCGGGCGACGGTTGAGGCCCTGGTGTGGGGCGTTGGTGGTCGCGGGATGGATGGCCGCCTCGTTGCTGCTGCCTTGCGCGGCCCGTGGGGAGTCGGCCGAGCCCGCGGAACTTCCCGAGCCCAGAGACCCGCCCCGGAGTGTTCGTGAGGTTCCGGGCATCGAGCGGGGCTATGAGCCGTTTGAGGGCGTCGAGCCGCTGCCTCCCTGCCCGTCGGGACCGGTGGTGCTCGGCATGCCTTACGACGGCACCGCACGCTGCGCTGACGACTGCTTCGCACCTGACAGCTGCTTTCCGGCAGATCTCTGGGCACCACGGCCGTGGCACTGGCAGATCATGCCCAACAACCTGATCTACACCAGCTATCTCGCCGGCCCCAAGGAGCCCCGCCTGGCGACCGTCTGGTACGACGACACCGCGCCGTCGGTCGTCGATCCCTCGGTCAGCGAGGGCTGGCTCTGGGATTCGACCCTCGGCGGCAGGGCCTCGATTTTGCGGTACGGATCTGACCCGGTACTCCACCCACAGGGCTTCGAGGTGCAGGTGGAGGGGGCAGCCTTCGTGCGGCTCGACCCCGGTGACGACCGCGACCTTCGCAGTTCCGACTTCCGCTTCGGTGTGCCCCTCGTCTACGGCGTGGGACGCTGGCAGACGAAACTCGCCTACTACCACAACAGCGCCCACCTCGGCGACGAGTTCCAGCTCAAGTATCCGGACTTCCCCCGGGTCAACTACGTCCGCGACGTGATCGTGCTGGGCGGATCCTGGTATCCCTGGGACTGGATGCGGCTCTACGGCGAGATCGGCTATTCATTCTTCAACGCCGGCGGCTCCGAGCCCTGGGAGCTGCAGTTCGGCACCGAGCTGCTCCAAGCCCGTCCCACAGGAGGCGGCGGCAAGCCCTTCCTGGCGGTCAACGGCATGCTCCGCGAGGAACTCGATTACGGTGGCAACGTGGTCGTTCAGGCGGGCTGGTTCTGGCGGGGCCGCCGCAGCGAAAAACTGTATCGCATCGGCGTCGAGTATCTTTACGGGTCCGATCCGCAGTACGAATTCACCTTCTATAACCAGAACCGCTTCGGGGTCGGGATGTGGTACGACTTCTGAGCCGGAGCATGCGGTGCCGCTGCTGGCGATCGAGACGACCTGTGACGAGACCGCCGCGGCGGTGATCAGCCGGGAGCGGAAGGTGCTCTCGAGCGTGGTCGCCAGCCAGGAGACGCTCCACGCACGCTGGCGGGGGGTGGTGCCCGAACTGGCCAGCCGGGCCCACGTGGAGCGGATCGTGCCGGTCATCGAGGAGGCGGTTCGCCGGTCGGGGGCCGGCCGGGAGGGGATCGAGGCGGTGGCTGTCGCGATCAGACCGGGCCTCGTCGGGTCGCTGCTGGTGGGACTCTCCGCGGCCAAGGCGATCGCCGTCGCGAGAGGCCTGCCGCTGGTCGGCTACGACCATGTCGCGGCCCACCTCTACGCCTGCCGGCTCGCCGCCGCGGAACGGATGCGGTATCCCTGCGTGGGCCTCGTGGCCAGCGGCGGCCACACCTCGCTCTTTTTCGTCCGCGGGCCCCTGGAGCTCGAGCGACTCGGCGGCACGATCGACGACGCGGTCGGCGAGGCGTTCGACAAGGCGGCCAGTCTGCTGGGACTCGGCTATCCCGGCGGCCCGGCGATCGAGGCGGCGGCGAAGGGCGGCGACCCGGCCGCCCACCGGCTGCCGCGACCGCTCGCCCGGGATCAGACCACTCTCGACATGAGCTTCAGCGGCCTCAAGACCGCCATCCGCTACCGCGTGCAGCCGCCGGCCGCGGCGAGCCCCCGCGTGCGGAGTCAGCGGGAGACCGCCGATCTGGCCGCCTCGTTTCAGGAGGCAGCCGTCGAGACGGTGCTCGCCAAGGTGGACCTGGCGATTGAGCGGACCGGAGCCGGCCTCGTCGCCGCGGGCGGGGGCGTGACAGCCAACACCAGGCTCCGCGAGGGCCTCGCCAGGCTCGCCGAGCGACGCGGCGTGGAACTGATCCTGCCGCCACGAGAGTTGTGCACCGACAATGCCGCGATGGGGGCGATCGCCTGGGAGCGGCTGGAGCGGGGCGAGTCAGACTCGCTCGAACTGGAGGTGGTCGCCGGCACCGATCGCAGGAGAGCCGCTGCCCGCCCCGCCCCCACGGCTCAGTAGCCGGAAACCCACGGCTCAGTAGCCGGAAAACTGTTCAAACTCGTCGTAGGACCGCTGCTCGAGGTTGACGAAGCGGGTGTGATCGTGCTGCCAGAGCAGCTTCACGTCGCCGATCGGGCCGTTTCGCTGCTTGGCCACGATGATCTCGGCCTGCCCCCGAACCCGCTCGCGGTCTTCCTCGTTGGTCTGGTAGTACTCCTCGCGGTGCACGAACATCACGACGTCGGCGTCCTGCTCGATCGCGCCCGACTCCCGCAGGTGGTTGAGCCGCGGGCGGTTGTCTCGCGAGACCTCCGCCTGCCGGTTGAGCTGAGCCAGGCAGAGCACCGGGATGTCGAGTTCCCGCGACATCATCTTCAGGCGGCGGGCGATCCGGGCCACCTGTTCCTGGCGGGGGTCGCGTGGGTTGTCCGGCTCGATCAGCTGCAGGTAGTCGATCACGATCATCGAGAGCCCCTGCTTCCGCTTCAGCCGGCGGCCCACCGCCGCGATCTCGGTCAGGGTGCGACCGGGCGTGTCGTCGATGAAGAGTGGTGCGGCGCTGATCTCGGACGATTTCTGCACCAGCCGACGCCGGTCTTCCTGCGAGATCGTGCCGTTGCGGAGGCGGTGGCCGTTGACCCGCGCCGACGAGCAGAGCAGCCGATCGGCAAGCTCGAGACAGGCCATTTCGAGGCTCACGAAAAGCACCGGCAGCTTGGCATCGACCGCCACATGCTCGGCGATATTCATCGCCAGGGCGGTCTTCCCCATGCTCGGCCGGGCGGCCAGGATCACCAGTTCGGAGTTGTGCAGGCCGCCGCAGAGGGTGTCGAGTTCGGTGAAGCCGGTTTCGACGCCGCCGAGGGCCTGCTCGTGCTTCATGCGGGCGTCCATCCGCACGAGCGATTCCTGGAGCACGGTGCGAATCGGCTTGGCTTCGGCCGAACTCCGCCGCTCGAGGATCGAAAAGATCCGCTCCTCGGCCCGGGCCAGAAGCGACCGCGGTTCGTCGGGAGAGTCGTAGGCATCGCGGAGGATGTCGGTGCCGGCGTCGATCAGCGAACGCAGCATCGACTTGTCGCGGACGATCTCGGCGTAATGGGTGGCATGGGCCGCGTGGGGCACCGAACGCAGGATGTCGGCGAGGGCATCGGCCCCGCCGACCCTCTCGAGATCGCCCTTGGTCCGCAGCCGCTCGGCGACGATCGTGACATCCACCCGTTTGCCGGAATCGTGGAGGTTCAACAGGTGCTCGTAGAGCAGTCGGTGGGCCTCGTCATGGAAGTCGTCCTGCCGAACCACGAGGGCCACGTCGTCGCAGACGTCGGGCTTCAGCAGCACGCTGCCGAGCACGGCCCGTTCGGCATCGAGGCTCGAGGGCCGCTCATACAGGTCGAGCGGGGAGCCCCCGCCTCCCCGGGCTTTCTCCGCGGTCCGTCGCGTCGGTGCGGTCATGGTCGCCTCCATGGCGGTCGGCAGCGGCCGCCGGACCGAGAACTGCCGGGCCCTAACTCTGCCCGCCGCTTTCGCTGCTCGAGGGCACCACCCAGACCTTCAGGTCGCCTTCCACGTCAGAGGCCAGTCGCACCTTGACGGTGTAGAGGCCGACCTCCTTCAACGGGCCCTGCAGGATGATCTGGTCGACCGAGACCGAGAAATCCTGTTGCTTCAGCGAGCGGGCGATTTCGGCGGGGCCGACCGAGCCGTAGAGGTGGCCTTCGTCGTTGGCATTCGCCTCGATCGTGACGCTCGTGCGAGCCAGTTCGTCAAGCAGCGACTTCAGGCTGGCCATTCTCTGCCGTGCGATCTCGTCGAGCTTCGCCCGGTGCTTTTCGACCATTCGCTTGTGATGGTCCGTCGCGATCGTCGCCAGGCCCTGGGGCAGCAGGTAATTGACCGCATAGCCGCGACGAACCTCGACAACTTCGCCCTGCTTGCCGAGATTGTCGACTGAATGGATCAGCAGCAGTTCGATGCCCCCGCGTTCACCGCGGGGAAGTTGCCCGCCCCGGCCGGTTTTGTGGCCGCTGCGACGGGCCTCTCGGGGTGTTTTCGGGGTCGTGGGGGATGCCATGGCTGTTGCCTTTCAGGTTGGTTGATGGAGAACTCTAGAAGGGAATGTCTTCCTCGCCGCCGAAGCGATCGGCCGGGGGCGAGGCTCCGGCCCCTTGGAAGTCGCCGTCGCCGCGGGAAGCCTCCGCGTCATGGGTGTCATGGTTGTCATGGTTGCCATGGTTGCCATGGCCCGCCTCGCCACCGCCCTGGCGACCCCGGCCGCCTTCGCCCCGGCCGCCGAGCATCTGCATGCGGTCGCAGACCACACGGAGTTTGGAGTGCTTCTTGCCCTCCTTCTCCCAGGTGTCGAGCTTCAGCCGGCCCTCGATGAGCAGTGGGGAGCCCTTGGTGACATACTCGCCGGCGACCTCGGCGGTGCGACCCCAGAGGGTGACGTCGACGAAAGTCGTTTCTTCGACCCACTCGCCGGAGGCGTTCTTGCGACGGTCGTTGACGGCCAGGCCGACATCGGTCACGGCCGTGCCGCTGGAGATGTAGCGGATCTCGGGATCGCGGGTCACGTTGCCCACGAGGATCACTCTGTTGAAGCTTGCCATTGTTCCACTCCTTCTTGCATTCCCTTTCGGCCCCTTTTGGACTCCTGCGGACCACGCGGCTCCTTTCGGGACGCCCGGCCGCCAGGACCAGTTTCTGTACAAACGTGCAGATATCGTAGCGAAGCGGGACGATCGGTGCAACCAGCCGATTTTTCCGGGAAAAGCAAGGCTCAATCAGCGGCCGGGTCGTTCGCCCTCCGCCTCGCCGTGCTCGATATGCTGGATGATCGCCTCGGCGATCCGAGGGTCCATTTTGAGAATCAACTGACGGAGAATCTCATCGGAAAGGCGGCACTGCCGCTCCAGTGGGGCGATCCCCTCAGCGGGCATGTGGAAGTACGTCAGCCAGTAGACACCCTTCTTGATGCCCTTCACCGGATAGGCGAGCTTCCGTTCGTCCCAAACCCTCGCCGCGAGCAGTCGGCCGCCGTGATGGGAGATCATTTCGGTGATGGCACCGGTGACACCCTCAGGGTCGCGGCCATATTTGCCGGGGTCGAGCAGGAACATTCCCTCGTAGACGGTCGCCGCGGCGGGCGATGTGGCGGCGGTCATGGCAGTCGGTTCTCCATTGGTGGTTCCCTTGATTGGTGGTTTCCTTGCGGGCAGCTCCGAGAGCGTCAGTTATAGCGATTCATGGCAGCGTCGATTCCCGCAGCAGCCCACTCCTCGGCGGCGTCGGCCGCCCGCTCGAGGACCGGGCCGATTTCCTCCCGTTCGTCCCGGCTGAAGCGGGCGAGAACGAAGTCGGCCGCCGCCCAGCCTGCCGGCACCGGCCCGATGCCGATCCTCAGGCGAGGAACGGCATCACAGCCGAGACGTCGGGCGACGTCGGCGAGACCCTTCTGCCCACCCGAGGAACCCCGGGCACGCATCCGAATCACACCTCGAGCGAGCTGGAAATCGTCGCAGATCACCAGTATGTCCTGAATCTCGATCTTGTAGAAGTCCCTCGCCGCAAGGACGCTCGAACCGCTCAGATTCATCCATGTCAGCGGCCACAGCAAGAGAGCGCCCCCCCCCCGCAGGCTGGCCTGCACGATTTCGCCCTGGAAGCGATGGCGGCGGACCGGGGAGCCCGCCCGTCGGGAGAGGATCTCGAGCACCTCGAAGCCGACATTGTGCCGGGTGGCTTCGTAGCCCCGCCCGGGATTGCCGAGTCCGACGATCAGCTTCATCGCACCAGTGCACGCCGGGGGCGGGCCTGCGGCCGGGCGGATCTCACTCCGCCTCCTCCCCGCCCTCGCCGGCCGTCTCTTCGCCGCCGCGACCAATGACCTCCGGCTCCGTCGCCGTCACCTCGGCCTCGAGCTTCTCGCCCGGCTTCGTGCAGGTGACGAGCACCTCCTCAGGGTCGGCAAGAATCTGGCCGCCCGGCGGCACGGCGATGTCACGCACGCGGATCGCGGCGCCGAGTTCGAGTTCACCGATCATCGCGTGCAGGTGGTCGGGAATCGCGTCGGGAGTGCACTCCAGTTCCAATTCGTGGATCACGAGGGTCACGATGCCGCCGGCATGGTGGCCGGGGGCGTCGCCCTTCATGTCGAGGGGCACCTTCACCCGTACCCGTTCGGTCTTGCTCGCCCGCAGAAAGTCGACATGCAGCGGATGGGCCCCGAAGGTGTCCCACTGCAACTCCCGCACGATGGCCCCGGTCTCGACCGCCCCGTGGAGTTCGACGAAGCGACTCCCGTGCCGCACCATCGCGTCGATCGCCTCCCGCTTCGCCGTGAGGTTCACGCAGTCTTCGCCATGGCCGTAGAGCACCGCAGGCACCAGGCCCTCACGCCGAAGTCTGCGGCAGTCCTTCGTCCCGGTGGCGGTGCGGGGCAGGACTTCGAGCGGCTCACTCATCGGGGTACCTCGTCGGGGCTGGGCATCGTGCGGGCTGTTTGGATTCGGAAAGCGTTATTGTGCCATCGCCGGGCGGTGCCGCAAGGTCCCGCCGCGGGCTGCCTGCCCTACTGGAACATCATGCTCACCGACTCGTTGCGGTGAATCCGCTTGATCGCCTGGCCGAGCAGGCTGGCGACCGAGAGGGTCGTGATCGTCGGGAGGTTTCGCTCAGGGGGAAGGGGGATCGAGTCGGTGATCACGATTCCCTTGAAGGGGGCCGCCCGCAATCGTTCCACCGCCGGCCCCACCAGGAGCCCGTGGGTCGCGGCGGCATAGATCGCCTTGGCACCGTGCCTGTGCACCACCTCGGCAGCCGAGCAGATCGAACCGGCGGTGCTGATCATGTCGTCGAACATGATCGCGGTTTTCCCCTCGACGCTCGCGCCGATGATGTTGGCACTCTGGGTCGCTTCCGCCGAGACCCGCCGCTTGTCGACGATCGCCAGCGGCGCGTGGAAACGGGCGGCATGGCCCACGGCTCGTTTGATCCCTCCCTCGTCGGCGCTGATCACCACCATTTCATCCCGGTCGAAATCGAGCGACTGGAAGTAGTTGTTGAGCACCGGCGCCGCATAAAGGTGGTCGACCGGCACGTCGAAGAAGCCCTGGATCTGGGCCGCGTGGAGATCCATCGCGAGCACCCGGTCGGCTCCCGCCCGGGTGATTAGGTTGGCCACGAGCTTGGCGGTGATCGGCACGCGTCCGGCGTCCTTGCGGTCCTGCCGGGCATAGCCGAAGTAGGGCATCACCGCCGTGATTCTGTAGGAACTCGCCCGCTTGAAGCTGTCGATCATCACGAGCAGCTCCATCAGATGGTCGTTGACCGGCGGGCAGGTCGGCTGGACGATGAACACGTCGCGGCCCCGCACGTCTTCGTCGATCTTGCAGGAGATCTCGCCGTCGGGAAAACGGCCGAGGGAAATCTTTCCCATCGGCAGGTTGAGATACCGGCAGATGTCCTGCGTGAGGGCGGGATTCGCCGGGCCGCTGAAGATCTTGAGGTCGTTCATGACGCAGACAGGACGGCCGACTGGGGATGGCTCCACACGGCCGTCGGCCGCGAACACCTTCCCACTCTGATCACCCCCGCCCTCCGCTTCAAGCCGCGGCGGTGCCGCAGCACCGCCACGACGCTTTCCGGCTTTCGGGCGGTCAGCCCTCGCGGGCGGCGAGGGCCCCGGCGACTGCAGCAAGCTGCTGCGGCGTGTTCACCGAGAGCGCCTCGCTGGGGTCGAGGCAGGCGAGGGCATCGATCCGATCGCCGGATGCCCGCAGAATTCCGGGAGCGTCGGTGAGGTAGTACTCGCCGGCCGCGTTGTCGGTGCCGAGCCGCTCGAGCGACCAGAGTAGTCGGCGGGCGTCGAAGAGATAGGTGCTCATGTTCACTTCGCGGATTGCCCGCTGACTCGGGCTGGCGTCCTTCTCCTCGACGATCGCCTCGAATTGCCCCGCGGCGTCGCGGATGATTCGGCCGAGGCCGGTGGGGTCGTCGGTGAGGGCCGTGCCGAGCAGGCAGCTGGCGGGCTGCCGGGCGAAGGCCGCAAGCAGGGTCCGCACGCTCTCCGGGCGGAGCATCGGCGAGTCGCCGGTCACGATCACCACCGGCAGGCGTGCTCCGGCGGGCAGCTCGTCGAGACGTTGCCGGATTGCACCGGCCGCCGCAGCCACCGCGTCGCCCGTGCCACGCAGCTGCCGCTGCACCGCGGTCGAGACCCCCGTCAGGCCGGCAACGGCCGCCTCGACATCGGCAGCCCTGTGGCCCACGACCACGACCCGACGCACCACACCGGCTGCCGCGAGCGCCTCGAGGACCCAGAGCAACAGCGGCTTGCCGGCCGCCTCGTAGAGCACCTTGGGACGATCACCGCCCATGCGGGTGCCGCGTCCGGCCGCGAGGATCACGGCGAGGGGCTCAGCGGTCGGCGTCCGGCCGGGGTCTGCCGGAGTGTCTGGCTGGTCGATCACGCCGGTGTCCTCCTCGGGGGGTGTGCTGTGTTTCGTTCGGATCACCGCGGGCGGAAGCCGCGTGGCCACAGGATATTGGCCGGCCGTTTGCACGCCCATAGACTTCGCTCATTCGCGGGCATGGTCGCCGCCTGCCACACCCACTCACCCGATGCGAGCCTGCTGATGGCGACGAAGCGACACCGCCTGTTTGGCGAAACCTCAGGATTTCCCGAATCGGAAAGCCAGCTTGGGCCGCTGGCGGTGCGAGCCCGGCGGCTGCAGGGCGGACTGAGTGACGGGCTGCTGCTGGTCGAACTGGTGGCCGGCCAGACCAAGGTCTTCGTGCTTCCCGATCGGGGCCTGGGGATCTGGAAAATCCTGCACGGCTCGGTCGAACTCGGCTGGCAGTCGCCGGTTCGCGGGCCGGTGCATCCTTCGTTCGTACCGCTGGCGGAGCCTTCGGGCCTCGGCTGGCTCGCCGGTTTCGACGAACTCATCTGTCGCTGCGGCCTTCTCAGCTGCGGGGCCCCCGAGCACGTCGACGGGCAGCTTCGCCACGGGCTCCACGGCCGGATCGCCAACCTGCCGGCCGAGTCGGTGGAGGTCGTGCTCGACGACGAGGCCGGCACGGTGACCCTCAGCGGTGTCGTCCACGAGACCCGATTCTTGCAGTATGCCCTGCGGCTCTCCAGCACGCTCACGCTCCGGGCCGAGGGCGGTGGTCTGCGAATCAGCGACACCGTGGACAACCTCTCCGACACGCCCGCCGAGATGCAGATCCTCTACCACTGCAACTTCGGGCAGCCGCTGCTCGGCGAGGGTGCGGAACTGGTGGCGGCGATCGAGGAACTTGCCCCGCGGGACGAGGCGGCCGTGGGCGACGTGCCGAGCTGGAACCGCTACGCCGCTGCGAGGGCCGGCCGCGGGGAGCAGGTGCACTTCTGCCGACTGCGGCCCGGGCCGGATGGCGAGGCGACCGCGCTGCTCGTGGCGGCCGACCGCAGCCGGGCCGCTTGTCTCAGCTGGCATGCCGCGACGCTCCCCTGCTTCACGCTCTGGAAAAACCAGGCGGGCCTTGCCGATGGCTATGTGACCGGCCTCGAGCCGGCGACGAATTATCCCAATCCGCGGAGCCACGAGGCCTCGCAGGGGCGGGTCGTGTCGCTCGAGGCGGGAGGCGGGGTGCAGTTCCAACTCGGCCTCGACCTGCTCGAGGGGGATGCGGTCGAGCAGGAGGTGACGAGGATCCGTAGCCTGGGTGCCGAGCCGCTGATCCATGCCAAGCCGAAGCCCGGCTGGTCACCGCCGACGTAGCAGACTGTGGAACACGTCTGCCGCCGCGAGACAGCGGCGTGTCTCGTTGACCTCGCGACCATGGCGGTGCCGCGGGAACGGCTGACCGATCGCCGCGGCACGTTCCCGCGAGTCGGTGTCGCGAGTCGGTGTTTCGACTCGCACGCGAAACCGTCCGCGCATGAAAAAGCCCCGGCTGTGCGGGATATCGCAGCATCCTGCGATCCCCTGCACAACCGGGGCATGGAGGCGGCGGGAGTCGAACCCGCGTCCCGTGGCGGTTCAGCCCAAACGTCTACGTGTGTATCCGGTCGATTTGGATCTCGTCACCGCAGCCCCGGCCGACAGGGTCTGTCGCTGACCAGCCCGGAACGAATTTGACTCCGGCCGTACCAGGCGGTGGACCGGAGCGAGTCGGATTTGGCGACCGATTGGGAGGCCCTTCCGACTGGGGCCATCGCTCGGGGCAGCTTAGTTAAGCAGCCAGAGAGAACTGAGCTTCGGCAATTGAAGCTGTGATCGGCTTTTCACGTGGCCAGCCGATCAACCACGACACGCAATCTGAACCTCTTCACACCCGGTCGAAACCAGTACGCCCCCGGTTGGACAGAATCCTCACGGAGTCCATGCCAAGTATAGTCAAGGGGGATCGGCTGTGTCGGTCGTGCCGCTTGAATCCCGGAAATTCCGGCGTCGGGACCAGCCCGGCCACTTTCGCAGCGGCTGGACGGGTGGGATAGTTGGGGGTGGCGACGTTGACGTTTCTTGACGAGCCCCCCTACCCTTTGAGCGAGGGAAACAACGGCATGACGCACTTCCGCATGGTGCGAACAACGCGGTTTTTCAGCCCGCCGCGAACCGGAGTTACGGAGTCCTTGGTGATGCAGAGTCTGGCGAGAGTTCTCGGTCTCGTCGCGGCGGTGGTGGTTCTCGCCCCGTCGGCGGCCCCGGCCCAGGAGTGGGCGAGAAAAATGTTTGGCGAAACGGTCCACAGTTTTGGCACCGTTGCCCGTGGCTCGAAGGCCGAGCACCGCTTCAGTTTCCGCAATCCCTACAACGAGACGATCCACATCACCGGCGTGCGGACGAGCTGCGGTTGCACCTCGCCGGTGGTCACCAAAGAGTCGCTCAAGACCTATGAGACGGCCGAGGTGATCGCAAAGTTCAACACCCGCAGCTTTCTCGGCCAGCACGGGGCGACCCTGACGGTCACGATCGACAAGCCCTTCCCCGCCGAGGTGCAGCTGCGGGTTTCGGGAAACATTCGCAGCGACGTCAGTTTTGATCCGCCCTTCGCCGATCTGGGCAATGTCGAACTCGGCAGCGGCTCGGAACGGACGGTGCGGGTGAGCCATGCCGGCAGCACACCCTGGGAAATCAGCGATGTGCGGAGTGCCAACGAGCACTTCGAAGTCATGCTCTCCAAGCCGACCCGTACCGCGGCGGAGACGATCTACGACCTGACCGTCCGGCTGAAGCCCGAGGCCCCCGCCGGCTACGTCAACGGGCAGTTGATTCTCGTGACCAACGATCCGCGGGCTTCCGAGATCCCGATGGATGTCGAAGGGCGTGTGGTGGCCGCGGTGACCGTCAGCCCGCAGTTGCTCGCCCTGGGGGTGCTCAAGCAGGGTGAGATGGTGACCAAGAACCTCGTCGTGCGGGCGAATCGTCCGTTCCGGGTGACGGGTGTGGAGTGCAGTGACGACGGGGTCGAATGCCGCTACGGCAGCCGCACCGCAGCGGTGCAGATCCTGCCGGTCACCTTCCGGGCCGGAACTCAGACCGGCCGCATCGAGCGGCTGCTGCGGATCGCCACCGACCTCGGCGAGAACTCGGTTCCGGGTGTCACGCTGCAGGTTACCGTCGAGCCCCCGGTCGAACAGGCCAGCGCCGAGTCGGCTGTCGAGCCGGGCAAGTCCGGGCCCGCGGTCGATGCGGGCGGTCAGTCGGTGCGGCCGCCGGCCGACGGTCGCTCCGAGAGGGGCTGAGCCTCACGTGGTGGCCGTCCTACATACCGCGAGAGCGGACGGATCAGCCGGTTGTTGCCGGCCTGCTCGATGACGTGGGCGGTCCAGCCGCTCATCCGCGAGACGACGAAGATCGGCGTGAATACCGAGCGGTGCAGGCCGAGGGCCTGGTAGATCCTCGCCGCCGGCCAGTCGAGATTTGGCTTGAGCCCCTTCCGCTCGAGCATCACCGCCTCGACCGTGGCCGCGATCGCCTCGAAGCGGGCCTCACCAAGCCGGCGACACAGCGGGCCGAGCAGCCGAGCCCTCTCGTCGCCGTCCTTGTAGACCCGGTGGCCGAAGCCCATCACGACCTTCTTTGCCGCGAGCATCGACTCGACCCAGGCCTCGGCTCGCTCCGGTGAGCCGATCGCCAGCAGGCTGTCGAGCACCTGCTCGTTGGCCCCGCCGTGCAGCGGGCCCTTGAGACCGCCGATTGCCGCCACCACGGCGGAGTGCATGTCGGAGCCGGTCGAGGCCACCGTGCGGGCCGCGAAGGTCGAAGCGTTGAACTCGTGCTCGGCGTAGAGCACCAGCGTCGTGTCGAAGGCGGCTGCCTGCTCGGCGGACGGGCGGCGACGCGTCAGTCGGGCCAGCAGCGACTCCGCCAGCCGTCCCTCCGGCCAGAGGTCCGCTTCGCGGCCTGCCACGAGGTCGACCCAGGTGGCGAGGATCGCGGCTGTCTGGCCGATCAGCCGGGTGGCGGCCTGCCGCATCGCATCGGCGTCGGCTCCGCGGCCGGTCTCCGGACCGTCGTCGCGTTCGATCTGGCCGAGGATGCTCACGCCGCTGCGAAGGGCATCCATCACCGAGGCGGCCGGCTCCCGTCGGGCCAGCAGCGCGAGGGCCTCCGAGACGGCTGCATCCAGCGAGGCTGCCGCGGTGGCGATCTCGGCGGCGAAGACGGCCAGCTCCCGCGCGTCGGGCAGTTCGCCGTGGAGCAGGAGAAAGGCGGTCTCCTCGAAGGAGCCGGCGGCGAGCTGATCGATCGGGTAGCCGCGATACCGCAGCGAGTCGTCGAGCGACGAGATCGCCGTCTCGCCGGCGACGACCCCGGCAAGCCCCTTGGAAAACTCCGCTGGTTGTCCGACGTTTGCCGGGCTCATCGGGGCTCCTCCGCCGCAAGCCAGCGGCCGGGTGCCGCCGGATCGTAGTCCAGCAGGGCATAGAGTTCTTCCCGATCGAGCATCAAATCGAGCAGGCTCTCCTGGGTGCCCTCGGCGTCGATGACCGCAAGGGCCGCGGCCATCGCCTTCATCGCCACCCTCAGGAGCGTCACCGGATAGAGCACCACGGCGAAGCCGAGCGAGGCGAGCTCATCGCGGCCCAGCAGCGGCGAGCGGCCAAACTCGGTCATGTTCGCCACGAGCGGCCCGGGCAGTTCCGCGGCAACGCGAATGAACTCCCCGCGGTCGGTGAGGGCCTCGGGAAAGAGCCAGTCGCCACCGGCCTCATGATAGGCGGCAAGCCGGGCAATCGCGTCGTCGAGCCCGACCACCCCGCGGGCGTCGCTGCGGGCGATGATCACCGTGGCGGGATCGCTGCGGGCCTCGCGGGCGGCGGCCAGCTTTTCACACATCTCAGAGGCATCGATCAGCTCCTTGCCGGCGAGGTGGCCGCACCGCTTGGGAAGCCGCTGGTCCTCCAGCTGGATCGCGGCGGCCCCCGCCTGCTCGAGGGCCCGCACGCAGTCGGCGGTCGCTTCCGGCCCCCCGAAGCCGGTGTCGGCATCGACCACCACCGGGAGGTCGCAGGCCGAGGCCAGGCGGCCGGTTTCGGTCACGAGTTCATCGAGCGTGATCAGGCCGATGTCCGGCACCGCATGCAGCCCGGCAGACATCGCTCCGCCCGAGAGGTAGACCGCCTTGAAGCCGAGCGATTCAGCGAGGGCCGCCGCAAGCGGAAAGGGAGCCCCCGGAAGGGCAAGCGGGAGTGTCTCGACGGACCGTCGCAGCAGGCTTCCCCGGCCTGTCAGGGGGCTCTCGCAGCGGGCGGGGCGGGTGGGTCGTGTCGGTGCCGGCATGGGGCTGACCGGAGCTTCGCGGGTGGGTGCGGGCCGGGGTCGTCGTGATACGGCCCGCGACGCACACTATACCGGCCCCTCGGAGACCGCCGGTGCCGATTCCGCAACCGCCCCCGACCACGCCCGCTGCCCGCGGGTCTCTCGCTGCCACGGTGATCGAACTGGCTGCCATGACCATCCTGTGTGCCGCGGCGGGAGCCTGGCCGCCGCCGGACTCCAACGAGGCCTGCTACCTCGTGCGGGCCCGCCATGCCGCCGATCCCGACTGGCTGGCAGGTGACTTTTTCCTCGAGACGCCGGAGGCCCACCGCGTATTCGCTTGGGCGTTCGGCCCCCTGGCGGCTTCGCTGTCCCTGCCGGCTGCGGCCTGGGTCGGACGCTGGCTCGGCTGGCTGGCGGTGGCCGCCGGGCTGCGACACGCCTTGCTCGGTGCGGTGGCCCTTCCGGCCCGCCGCCGCTGGGCGTGGCTGCTGGCGGCCGCGGCGATCTACTCGCTCGCTTCGCGGTATGCCGATGCCAGCGGCGAGTGGGTGATCGGGGGCTGCGAGGCGAAGGTCTTCGCCTGGGCCGGCGTGCTTGCCGCTGCCGGCGAGGTCGCGGCCGGTCGCTGGGCCACCGCCTGGCTGGCGTGCGGTGTTGCCACGGCAGTCCATCCGCTCGTGGGCGGCTGGGCGGCGGTGGCGAGCTGCCTGGCTCGCTGCGGCTCGCCCGGCGGATTGCGGCCCCGGTGGCCGGGCCGGGCTGGATGGGCGGCGATCGTCGCCGGCACCGGGCTGGGAGCCGTGGGAGTCGTGCCCGCGGCGCTGCTCTCAGCGGGGGTCGCTCCGGAAACCGTCGCCGAAGCCGCCCGCATCCAGGTGGTGCAGCGGCTTCCTCATCACCTGCTGCCGCGGACGTTTCCCGAGGCGATGGTCGCAGCCCACCTCCTGGCGGTGCTGCTGCTCCTTGGCGGCTGGGCGACGCTGCCTCGCAATGAGCGGATCGACCGTCTGGTGGCCCTGGTGCTCGGGTCGCTTGGGATTTCCGCCGTCGGCCTGCTCATCGCCGCCTGCGAGCCGTTCGCCCCGGCGGTGAGCTACGGGCTGCTGCGGTACTACTTCTTCCGTCTCGCCGACGGACTGGTGCCCCTGGGGCTGACGGTGATCGCCATCGCGGTGGCCTCCAGGCCGGCGGCAGCCGGTGCCGGCGAGTCCTTTCCGCGGCGGTCGGGATCGATCGCCGCCGGGCTGATCGTGGCCGCCGCCGCGGTGGTCGACATGCTCGTGCAGTCGGGGCACTGGCCGCTGGTCAGCCGCGACGCGGTTTCGCGGGCCGACCGCCACGTCGATGCCGCCGCCTGGCGGGAGGTTTGTGGCTGGATTCGCGATCACACGCCGCCCGATGCCTGCGTCCTCACGCCCCAAGGGGCCGCCAGCTTCCATTGGTGGGCCGACCGCCGCGAGGTGGTGTGCTGGAAAAACATGCCGCAGGATCCGGAGTCGGTGGTCGCCTGGCGGGACCGCATCCGCGAGTGCTACGCCGTGCCGGCCGCCGACGAGGAGCGGCTCGTGGCAAGCACCGCCGTCCTCGGCAAGGATCATCTGCTGCGGGTTGCGGCTCGCTATGACGCAACGCATCTGGTGGCACCACGGCAGGCGATCGAATCACCGCTGGTCGTGCTGCGGCATCCGCTCGATTCGCTCACCCGGATGTATGCCAACGACAGCTATGTCGTGTTCCAACTCCCCCGGCCGCCGGAACAGGCCGCGGGGCTCACAGCCGGATCCCCAGCCGCCGGGCCTGGAGCGTCACCACCCGGCGGAAGTGCGGGAAGGCGTAGCCCTCGGCATGCTCCCTCGCCCAGAGAAAGGCCGAGTCGACAACCCTGACCGGCAGCCGTCCTTCGGTCACGAGGGCCGCCACCTGTTCGGCAAACGCAAAATCCTCCGGTCGCCGCGCTTCGAGGCCGGCCGCGATCCGCTCCGCAAGCCCCGGCCCGCGGTCGAGTCCGGGATTCACTTCTTCCGCGAGGGCGGCCGAAGACACGGCCGCCGCCAACAGGGCCAACAGCGTGATGCGGGTCAGGAAACGCACGTGATTTCCCGGGGATTGCGACGCGGCGAATGCGGCAAGGCCGGCGGCTTTCGGGGGAGGGGATAGCAGCCGCCGGGGCCAGGGGTCAAGCGGTCTCAGCGGCCAGCATCACCGAAGCGGGCCAGGGCATACGACTTCTTGCCCGACCGCAGGACAAGCATCCGTCGGCCCTCGAGGTCGGCGGCGGTCAAACGCCGCGAAGGGTCGCCTTCCCGGCGATTGTTGACGTAGGCCCCGCCCTGCTCGATGGTCCTTCTGGCCTGGCTGCGGGAGGAGGCGAGACCGACCGCTTGCAAGGCGTCGGTGAGCGGCAGTCCCTCGGCCTCGAGCACCCCCGGGGCAAACTCGTGGCTCGGCACGTCGGCGAAGATCTCGGCCAGGGCCAACTCGTCGAGGCCGTCCAGGCCGCCGCCGAAGAGCACCCGCGTGGCCTGCTTCGCCGTGGCCAGGGCCTGCTCGCCGTGCACGAGGCGAGTGAGCTCCTCGGCAAGGCGGGTCTGGGTCTCCCGCCCGGCTGGATCGTCCTCGCGTTGCCGGTCGAGAACAGCGACTTCCTCGAGCGGCAGTTCGGTCAGGCGTCGCAGGGCCCTGCCGGCGTCGTCGTCGTCGAGGTTGATCCAGTACTGGTAGAACCGAAACGGGCTCGTGCGGGCGGCATCGAGCCA
>Ga0180429_10002065_pt1 | contig 16774 bp, 13 predicted proteins | sample SS_ome_FD_132428 | JGI IMG/M metagenome (GOLD analysis project Ga0180429, IMG submission 132428) | Hypersaline lake sediment archaeal communities from the Salton Sea, California, USA - SS_1_S_1 metaG | ecosystem: Environmental > Aquatic > Non-marine Saline and Alkaline > Hypersaline > Sediment ...
ACGATCAGCTTGGAGAATCTTCTCATGGGCGACCTTGACCTCGACGGTGATGTTGACATTGCTGACTTCGGTCTGTTTAAGGGCGGGTTCGGCCAAACGACCGACTGGTTCCATGGTGAGCTCGACTTCATCGGTGATGTCACCATTGCAGATTTCGGTCTGTTTAAGGGCGGGTTCGGCGCCCCACTGACCCGGCCCGATCCGCCGGCCGGCATGCCGCCGCTGGCGACGTCGGCCCAGGTTCCGGAACCGGCCACCTTTTTGATGACACTAACGGCAGTTGCCCTGCTCGGTCTGCTGGCGGTTGTCCGGCGTCGGCGCAAGAGCGCATAACGGCCCGGCGGGTTTCGCCGCGGGCGCCAGGACCCGGCTCGACTCGGTAGGCAAGACGATTCGCCTGACGGGCGCGAGTCCCAGCGGCAGTCCGATCGATCTGGTAACGTACCGCGTCCGCGTGGTACTGATACAGTATTGGGCAACCTGGTGCGAACCCGCGTTGCGCGAGATGTCGGTCCTGAAGGACCTGGTGAAGAAGCACGCCGGCACTATTGTAAGAATTTCAAAGGCCGTTTGCTGCACAGCGGCATTTGTCATCGCGCGGTGGCAGGGCGGCAAACTCTCTCCGTCGGCGCAGACTTCTTGCAATCAACAGTTTAGCGGGTTCCCGCACAGTCCGCGTACCGGCATGTCTCGCTTTGGCGCGCAAATCGCTCTCCCCAGGAAGCGTCGTGAAATGGAAGTCACGAGAACCCCTGAGGAATTCACCGATGACCGGTACGGGAGCTATCATTGCTTTCTGTGCACTCGGCGGACTGCAACTGCTTGGTTTGCTTTGGGAGGGATGACCATCGCCTCGATTCTGATCGGGTCGGGATGTTGGCTTCTGCTTGGTATCACGCTTTCGCTCATGGTGCTGACCGCCACTTGCGACTTCACCCGCTCCTGCCGGGCAACTGTGTGGTAATGTGGCCGACCACGCCCCAGGCGTATTGACCCGAGGTTGCCGGATGGCGATACTGAGGTCTCGGTTCAACTGTGCGTCAACCAATGGAGGTAACCCGATGCAATACGCGTCCATCAGCATTCAGTTTGGCCCTTCTGATTTGCGGGGTCATTTACTGCACGGAATTGCTGCACTTGTACTAACCATTTCGGCGGTGTGTTTGTCAATAACCACTGCGTTAGCCGATGATAAGTCCGGCAATTGCAGTGTACCAAACATCGTACTCATACTTACCGATGACATGGGTTTCTCCGATCTCGGGTGTTTCGGCGGCGAGATCGAAACCCCCAACCTCGACTCCCTGGCGGCGGGTGGACTGCGCTTCACCGAGTTCCACAACACCGCGCGCTGCTGGCCGACGCGTGCAACGCTAATGAGCGGACGTTACAGCAATGGACTTGGCGCGGGTCAAGTCACGGTCGCCGAGGTTCTCAAATCGGTCGGATACCAGACCGGCATGGTCGGCAAGTGGCACCTCGGACGGGATCCCAAGAAAGACGGTCCGATACAGCGCGGCTTCGATGCCTTCTATGGAACGATGACCGGCGCCGGGTCGTTTTGGGATCCGATCACGCTGACTCGCGACACGGAGTTCGTCGAGCCCGACTCTGAAGACTTCTACTACACCGACAAGATCGGCGTGGAGGCGGTCAAGCAGATCGAGAAGTTTGCGGAAGTAGACAGGCCGTTTTTCCAATACGTTGCATTCACCGCGGCCCATTGGCCGATGCATGCCCCGGAAGCGACGATCCAGAAGCACCTTCCACGTTATGAGGGCGGATGGGAGGAGCTGCGGAACGAACGCTACGCGCGAATGCTCGAGATGGGGATCATCGACGAGGAACACTGGCCGCTGCCGCCAATGGAACCGGGCGTCAAGAAATGGGAGACCGTCGACCATAAGGCGTGGCGCGTGCGAAATATGGCGATCTACGCCGCAATGGTCGATCACATGGACCAGGCCGTCGGAAAGATCGTCGAGGCCCTGCGGCGCGCGAAGCAACTCGACAACACGTTGATCGTCTACTTCCACGACAACGGCGCGTGTCCCGAGCATCTCGGCGGCAACGGGTGGAACACGGCCAACAACATCCTCGCCAAGGCCAAGGCCGCCGGCAAAACGGTCGCCGTGGGCGACGTGTTCGACGTCCCGATGGGCGGACCGCTGACATACGGAAGCGTCGGACATAATTGGGCAAACGCCCAGAACACGCCGCTACGCCGTTACAAGATGAACGTCCACGAGGGTGGGGCTTGCACACCCGCGATCATGCATTGGCCGGCCGGTTTGAAACACGAGCCGGGTTCGATCACCAGGCAGCGAGGCCACGTGGTGGACATGATGGCGACTTGCATTGAACTGGCCGACGCGGAGTATCCAACGCAGTTCGACGGCCGGACAATTACACCTCACGAGAGCTTGAGCCTCGCTTCGGTGATCAACGGCGGAAAACAGCCGCACGACCACGCCTACTATTTCAATCACGCCGGTACGCACGCGGTGATCAAGGGCGATTTCAAGGTTGTTCGCGAGGGAAAGGGGCCCTGGGCGCTCTACAATCTCGTCGAGAACCGCACCGAGACGCGAAATCTAGCCGAGCAATTCCCGCAGCGAGTGCAAGAGTTGGCCGACCTCTGGGAAGCACGCTGGGGAAAACCCGCGAAATAGCCTCGCCACGAGAAGACCGAGATCTGAGATCATCCTGTTGCCGCGCAACACCGACGATTTTGCGAGTCAGTCGAACAGTATGGCCAGCTCCTCTCCGCAAAATCATCGCTGCCACCCAGAAATGCCCACGCCACCCGCGTGTATCCCTTGTCAATGCTACACCCACCATGTTACCATCGCCAGCGTATGACTGAGGGCCGGGACGACGGGCTAGACCTTTCCTGCAAGACTCTTTCACCCTCAACTCCAAGCTGGTTTGTCCCGACGCTTTCAATGTCCCCTTTGTTTGCCCACTTCCGTTCACCTGCCGGGAGGGCTACAATGCATGGCGCGAGTCATGCCGAGAGTGTGTGATCGTCGCCGCCCCCCAAGGTGATTGCCGGAATCATGGGGCGGAATGGGGATTTCGAGTCGATCAGTGGACGGGAGCCCCGGTACTGGGGTCGAGCAATGATTCACAGACTGCATCTGTTGAACTTCAAGAATCTTCGAGACGTGTCACTCGACATCGGTCCTCTGACAATCCTGGTGGGGACCAATGCGTCGGGCAAGAGCAATCTGCGTGACGCTTTCCGATTCTTGCACGGCATGTCGCGAGGCTACACGCTTGCGGAGATCATTGGCGAGAAGTATGTGGAAGGCGGCGTTCTCCAATGGAAAGGGATTCGAGGGGGAACTCGTGAGGTGGTTTGCTCGGGGGAGAATGCCTTTACGATTGAGACCAATCTGCCAATTGTCTTCCGGTCCGGGCGTCGGCTTCCCTTTGGATACCAACATGAAATCCAAGTCCAAGTGCGTGGTCGTTCACAGAAGCCGCGTGTGATTTCCGAGTCACTTTGGCGGCGCGCAAAAATGGTATACGACTCCCATCCGGATGACGATCCGCCGGCTCAAGAGGGCTCCCAATACCTTTTCGTTCGACTTCCACGTGGGGGAGACAATCGAAGGCGCGGGAAACGTATTCGTTTCATCTCGGACCGTCCCGTGATCTCTCAGTTTGTCGAGAACACCGATGTACCGGCGGCACAGAAGAGAGACGCCAAGCATGTGCTTAGTGAACTTGGGTCGATGCGCTTCCTTGACTTGTCGCCAGAGGCGATGAAGAGGCCATCACTTCCGGGGCAAGTGGTTCTGGGGGATCGTGGGGAGAATCTCTCTTCCGTGCTACAGGCTATCTGCGAGGACGAAACGACAAAACGGGCAGTTGCCGAATGGATCAGCGAACTTACGCCCCTGGACGTCGTTGACTTCGAGTTCGTTCCAGACCAGGCCGGTCGTGTGCTCGTGACATTGACGGAGGAAGACGGGCAGCGGACGTCAGCCTACAGCGCCTCGGACGGTACGTTGCGATTCCTTGCCATGATCGCGGCAATACTGGGGCCGGATGCCGCGAGGTTTTACTTCCTGGAAGAACTCGACAACGGCATTCATCCGACACGGCTTCACCTGCTTCTGCAGTTGATCGAGCAGAACGCCAAGCAGGGTAAGGTGCAAGTGCTTGCGACGTCCCACTCGCCTCAACTATTGGCAATGCTCAGCAAGGATGCGCTTGAGCATGCCTCACTCGTCTATCGACTGGAGGACGCGCCCGACGGTCATATTCGGCGGATCCTCGATATTCCAAAGGCGCGAGGTGTTCTTGAAACGCGGAACCTGGCGCGACTTCACGAGTCTGGGTGGCTGGAGGATGCGGTGGCGTTCCTGGACGCAGAGGAAGTTGACGCATGAATGTGCTCGTGATCCCCGAGGACTTCCGCAAAGACCAATACATTGTCCGCCCCCTTGTTCAGCGGATGCTGGCCGAGGTCGGGAAGCCGAATGCAAATGTTCGGGTTTGTTTCGATCCCCTGTTGGGCGGGATTGGAGAGGCACTGAAATGGAACAACATCAAGGAAATCCTGGACCTATACCCCATGGTGCATGTGTTTCTCCTGTTGGTGGATCGCGATGGTGTGCCGGGTCGTCGCCAGTCGCTCGACAGCCTGGAAACAAGAGCGGCGAACGTGTTGGACGAATCGCGAGTGCTCTTAGCCGAGAATGCTTGGCAGGAGATCGAAGTTTGGGCGATCGCGGGGCAACGGCTCTTGAGAGGTTGGAATTGGGGGCACATCCGAAGGGATAGAGATCCCAAGGATAACTACTTTGATCCTCTTGCGACGCGTCGCGGCCTCGCCCAGGAGCCGGGAGGAGGTCGAAAGACGCTTGGGCGAGAGGCTGCCGCGAACTACGCTCGCGTTCGTTCCCGATGCAAGGAGGATATTGGAGCGTTGGAGGATAGGCTAGGGCAGTGGCTTGAACGAACCTAGCGGGTAGCACCGATGATCTTGCGAATCAATCTAACCGGATGACAAAGGACAATCTTATGGGTAATAGAAGTAATAGAACACGGATTCTCGCTTTTTCCTTGCTGTCGATGATCCTGTTTCCAGCGGTCGTTGTTCAAGCGGAGGTTTCGATGGAGAACTCCTTCATGCAGGTAATGGTCAATCCTGAGGACGGCCGCATTGCGATCAAATCGCGAAAAACGGAGCAAGTCTCCGTGGTCGATGCACGGCTCTTTCGCAAAACCGCATCGGCAAAGGTGGCCGCAATCTCCGACCCGAAGTGGGGCGCGGGATCTGAAATCCTGGTGGAACATGAAGACGGAAGCCGGTCGTCGTTGCGGCTATTCTCGGGCAGCCCGTTTCTGAGAATTCACACGTCGGTGCACAACTCCGCGGGGGAGCCGCTGGTTGTCAAGTCGCTCGAGATTCTCGACATGAACGTCAGCCTGGACGGTCAGAAGCTGATGAGCTACGGGACCGGAGGGCTTCGCGACCCATCGAGCAAGCAGGGTAGTTACAGTTTTCACGCTTTCGTCAACGGCGACACGCGTGCCGGCCTGGTTTCCGGCTACCTGACGCACGATCGCGGGGTGGGCGTCTTTCTGCCGGGGGCTGCTTCTTCAACCTCGCGGCCCGAGACCTGCACGTTGAAAACCCAGATCGATTTCGGCCGGTTTCAGGTAGATCCGGGCAAGACGCGCGGTACCGACACCCTGCTGGTCGGCTTCTTCGACGACGCCCGGCTGGGGCTGGAAGCGTATGCCGACTCGGTTGCCGCGCATTACGACGTCCGTCTGAAGCCCAGGCCGAACGTCTATTGCACCTGGTATCACGCCGGGGCCTCCAGCGAGGAGAAGATTGCGCAAAACACTGAGTTCGCCGCAACGCATCTGAGGCCCTACGGCTTGAACGTCATGCAGATCGACGACAAGTGGCAGGCCATACTCCCCAAGGACTTCAAACACGAAGGGAGGATCCAGACCACCGGACCCATCAAGGTGTTCGTCGACACGCAAGGCAACTATCCAGAAGGCATGGCCTATACCGCTCAGAAGATCGCCTCGCACGGCATGGTGGCGGGCATCTGGTTTATGCCTTTCGCGGGCAATTTCCGCAACCCGTACTTCGACCCGGAGATCTTCGCCAAGAACGCCGACGGTACGCCGTTTCACGATTCGCGATGGTCGGGAACGTGTCTCGACGCGAGCAACCCCAAGGCACAGACGTTCCTTCGCCAGCGGGTCAAACGGATCTACGACTGGGGTTACCGCTACTTCAAGATCGACGGAATGCACACCGGCATGCCATCGAACAACATCTACGTACACACGGCCTACCGCGATCAGAACTTCGGCAAGTCGGTGCTGCACGATCCGAACACGACGCACATTGAGGCCTATCGAACCGGGCTGAACATCCTGCGCGAGGCCGCGCCCGACGTCTTCGTACTCGGCTGCAACGTTTCGCAGAACATGATGTGCATGGGGCCCGCCTTCGATCTGATCGACGGCATGCGCATCGGTCCTGACAACGGCGGTGCCGGCGGCGGGAGTTGGGGCGCGGTGACAAAGGGCGCCTGGCACGGCACGAACCTGTACTTCCTCAACGGACGCGTATGGTACAACGATCCCGATCCGGTCTACGTCAGGCCGAGCAACCCGATCGACTATGCCCGCTGGATGTGCTCCTGGCTGGCAGTGGCCGGCGGCATGCACACATCGAGCGAGCAATATGCGGGCCTTCCCGCCGAGCGGCTCGACCTTCTGCGCCGGTGTCTACCCGGTCACGATCTGCCGGCCCGGCCCGTCGACCTCTTCGAGACCGACAAGCCGCGCATTTGGCACGTTGAGGACGGCCGGCTCCATCTCGTTGGTCTGTTCAACTGGAAGAACAACGACGCCGAGGAGATTGTCTACGACATGGATAAGCTCGGCCTGGACAAATCAATCACCTACGCGGCCTTTGATTACTGGGAGAACAAATTCGTCGAGCCGGTAAAGGGAACGTTGAAGCAAACCCTGCCGGGCGGAACGTGTCGTATCCTCGCCATGCGGCCCCGGGCCGATCACCCGCAACTGTTGAGTACATCGCGGCATATTACGCAGGGGTTGATCGATGTGCTTGACGAGCGGTGGGACGCTGGCGCCGGAACACTCAGCGGCAAGAGCCGCGTCGTCGGCAACGATCCTTACGAGTTGCGGATTGCCTTGCCGGCGGCCGGGTCGTGGAAAGTGCTCCAGGTTTCCGCGGAGGGCGCCGCTATCAAACTCGCCGAGCAGAACGGCGGTGGCGTTCGCGTGCTGATCGATGCCGCCGAGAGCCGCGAGGTGTCGTGGCGGATCAAGTTTCAGTAGTGCCGTTCAGTCGTGGTTCGCTCCGCGAACCAACGTATGTTCGCGGAGTGAACAACGACTATCTGCCGGGTGCCGTGCCGGCGCTTGCCCTTTTTGCCCGGCGGAGTTACACTAGATGGTTTCCGAGTCCTCGAACCGTCTCAACTGGGCAGTGCATGAATCGGAAGCCCTCGGAAGCCCTCACCGAAGCGGCCGACAGCATCCGGATCCGTGGCGCCCGGATGCACAACCTGCGTGACCTCGATCTCGACATCCCCCGCAATCGACTGGTGGTGGTCACCGGTCCCAGCGGATCGGGGAAGAGTTCGCTTGCCTTCGATACCCTCTACGCCGAGGGGCAAAGGCAGTACATCGAGAGCCTTTCGGTCTACGCGCGGCAGTTCCTGCACCAGATGGAACGGCCGGAGGTCGACCTGATCGAAGGGCTCCAGCCGACGATTTCCATCGACCAGCGGTCCGGTAGCCATAATCCCCGCAGCACGGTTGCCACGGTCACCGAGATCTACGACTATCTGCGTCTGCTGTTCGCTCGACTCGGCGAAGCGACCTGCTACCGGTGCGGCAAACCGATCCGCCAGCAAACGCCCGAGCAGATCCTCGACAACCTCTTGGCCCTTGGCAGCGGTACGCGGATGGTGATTCTGGCCCCGCTCGTTCGAGGGCGCCGGGGTCAGCACAAGGACGTGCTGGACTCGATACGCAAGGCCGGTTTTCTTCGTGCCCGGGTCGACGGCCAGGTTGTCGGCGTCGAGAGCCCGCCGGAACTGGCCCGGCAGAAAACGCACCACATCGAGGCGGTGATCGATCGCGTGGTGATTCGCGAGGGAATCCGCGGCCGGCTTGCCGAATCGATCGCCTTGGCCGTCCGTCACGGCGACGGGCTGGTGGCGGCCTGCTACGAGGTCAAATCCAAGAAAGAAACCGTCTGGCGCGACGAACTGTTCAGCACCCGCTACGCGTGCCCCGACTGCAAGATCAACTACGAGGAACTCGAACCGCGCACCTTCAGCTTCAACAGCCCGTACGGGGCGTGCCCCAAATGCGAAGGGCTCGGCGCCCGAGTTATGTTCGACCCGGAGTTGGTGATCCCAGACACGGGGCTTTCGCTTTCCACCGGGGCGATCGCGCCCTGGAAAGGAGCCACGCCGGCGGCGCTGCGAAAACGCCACGAACAGGTCCGCAAGTTCATCGCCGCCGCCGGGTTGCACTGGAACACGCCGCTGTTGAAGTTCCCCGCCGAAGCTCTCGGACAACTCCTTCATGGAGATGGAGAAGATTTCCCCGGCCTGTTGGTGATGCTGGAGAAGGAATACGTCACCACGACCAGCGAATCGAAGCAGCGGCGGCTGGCGACGTTTCGCGGCGAAGTGATTTGCAGCGAGTGCGATGGATCGCGATTGCGATCCGAGGCCCGCAGCGTACGCATTGCCGAGATGGCGATTCACCAGGTTACCGCCATGACGATCGGCGAGGCCCGGGCGTTCTTCGACGGGCTTGCTTTCGCCGATGACGAGCAGCCTATTGCCGATCCGATCGTCAGCGAGATCGCCGCGCGGCTGGAATTTCTCGACAAGGTCGGGCTCGAGTACCTCACGTTGGACCGGCCAGCCGGCACGTTAAGCGGCGGCGAACTGCAACGCGTGCGGCTGGCCACCGGCCTGGGCTCCGGGCTGGTGGGCGTTTGCTACGTGCTCGACGAACCGTCGATCGGTCTGCATCCACGCGACAACAGCCGCTTGATCGGTGCCATGCGCGATCTGCAATCGCTCGGCAACTCGGTCGTCGTTGTCGAACACGACGAGCAGATCATGCGCCGGGCCGATTGGCTGATCGATCTGGGACCCGGTGCCGGACGTCACGGCGGCCGGATCGTGGTCGAGGGCACGCCCGACGAAGTCGGCCGCAGCGCCGATTCTCTCACCGGCGGATACCTCACCGGCCGCGTGAAGATCCGCGCGCCCCGGAAACGGCGCCGCGTGGCCAAGACCCGATCGATCTCGATCGAGGGTGTGACGACGAACAATCTGAAGAACGTCTCCGCGCAGGTTCCGCTGTCGGCCTTGGTTTGCGTAACGGGCGTCAGCGGGTCGGGCAAGAGTTCGCTGCTGAACGAGACGCTTGCCCGGGCGCTGGTCCGACGTCTGGGAGGTATCGCCCCCAAGCCCGGTCCGCACGGCAGCCTGCGCGGCGTCAACCAGATCGACAAGGTGGTGCAGATCGACCAGTCGCCGATCGGGAGAACGCCGCGGAGCAACCCGGCGACGTACACCGGCACGTTCGACGAAATCCGCAAGGTGTTTGCCGCCACCCGCGATGCGCGGCGTCGCGGCTACAAGGCGGGGCGTTTCAGTTTCAACGTAAAGGGCGGTCGTTGCGAAGAGTGCCAGGGACAGGGACAGCAGCGGATCGAAATGAACTTTCTTCCGGACCTCTACGTCACCTGCCCGCTCTGCGAAGGAAAGCGTTTCAATCGCCAGACGCTCGAGATCCGTTACCGCGACCGGTCAATTGCCGACGTGCTCGAGATGCGCGTCGACGACGCGGCCGAGTTCTTCGAGAACTTTCCCGTCATCGCCCGGCTGTTGGTGAGCCTCCAGGAAGTCGGCCTGGGATACGTCACGCTTGGCCAGCCTTCGACGACGCTCTCCGGCGGCGAGGCCCAACGCATCAAACTGGCCGCCGAGTTGGGCCGCGTCGAAACCGGCAAGACCCTCTACGTGCTCGACGAACCGACAACCGGTCTGCACTTCGACGACATCCGAAGGCTCCTCGACGTGCTCGGCCGACTGGTCGATCGGGGGAACACCGTGGTGGTGATCGAACACAACCTCGACGTGATCAAGACGGCCGATTGGATCATCGACCTTGGCCCCGAAGGCGGCGAGGAGGGCGGGCGGATCGTTGCCACCGGAACACCCGAGATGATCGCCGAGATCGAAGAAAACCACACCGGACGGTTTCTTCGCGCCGTGCTCGGGTCCTAACGCTCCATCAACTTCACGAACTCATCGAACATCACCCGGGTCATCTCGGGCTCGATCGCCAACGCGGCCTCGTCGCCGTAGTTGAACACGATCAGACCGCCACCGGGCGTGCTCCAGTTTTCGACCAACAGCCGGGCTTCCGCGCGGATCTCTCGTTCGATCCCGCGCGGCAACGTTGCCTGTATGTCGACGGTGGTCAAGAAACACACTTTGCCGCGAAACTGCCGGCCGAACTCGACCAGCCCATAGGCCCGGGGTTGCTGCATGTTCAATACGTCGACGCCCAGTTCGACAAGCCGGGCGACGAAGTCGTTGATTCGCCCGCAACTGTGCAGAATCGCGTGCCAGCCGTGACCGTGGACGGCGTCGAACAGTCGCCGGTATCGCGGAGCGAAGAACCGCTCGAAGACGCCCCGGCCGACAAAAGTGCCTTGCTGGGTTCCCCAGTCGTCGCTGAAGAAGATCCCGTCGACGCGCTCGCCGAACCGCCGGGCCAACTCGTCGAGTTGGCGGAGCTTGAACTCGAGGATCATGTCTAGCACGCGCTCGATCCGCGCGCCTTCCAGCAACAGATCCTCCATGGTTGCGGCGAACCCCCGCAGCATGTGCAATCGCTCGATGAGGTTGAAGTGATCGGTCACGACGACGTAGCGGTCGCCGGCCTCGTCGAGCATCGGGCCGAGCCGCTCGTAATAGAAGGGGTCGCGCGGATCGGGCGCCGAGTAGCCGTCCAGGGCCGACCAATCGGCCAGCGGATGCCCGACCACCTGGCCCATGTTCTTCTGCTCGGTCACCGCCCAGCGGCATCCCCAATCGTCGGCCGCCGCGTTATCGAAGAACCACCCGGCCCGGGCGCGGTCCATTTCCCAAATGTCGCAGACATCGTCGGGGGCCCAAGCGACCTGGTGTTGCCAGAACGGCAGCCGGGGAGGGTTGTCGAACTCGACGGCGCGGCGGACGATTTCTCTGGAATTCATGTGCTTTCCCATAGTCGTTGTTCGCGGAGCGAACAACGACTATCAGCCCTTCACTACTGCAACGGCAGCCTCACCGCCCGCCCGCCGTCCGCAATCGACCGGTCGATGGCCAGGCACAACTCGTGCGTATGATACGCGTCGGCCACGTTGCAGTGCGACTCGCGATCCTCCAGGATGCAATCCACCAGATGATCCACCTCGGCGTCGAACGGGTGATGGTTCACGTCGCCCGAGTCGGGCATGATCGTCGGCAGCCGGGCCCAGTCGTTTTGGCCGGGTAGCAGCCGCTTCGACCACAGACGGTTGTCGCGCAGCGCGCCCTCCGTGCCGACCAGATCGATGTTGAAACTGTACGGCATTTCGGCGTCCAGAAGCGCCGAGGTCTTGCCGATCGCCCCGCCGCGAAACTTCACCATGGCCACCACGTTGGCGTCGTACTCGTAAAGGCCCTTGGTGTTGTTCGAGAATGCCGACACTTCGCTCGCTTCGTCGGCCACGAACCACCGCAAGGCGTCGACGGCGTGGCAACCGGCCAACAGCATCGTGCTGCCGCCGGTCTGCTTCTTATGGGCCCACTCCCAACCGGAGTACCAAGGGCCGATGCCGTGCCAGTAGTCGACCTCGGCGTAGAACAACCGCCCCACGGCCTCCGAGGCCAGCAGCGACTTGAGGTTCTCGAACAACGGATTCCATCGCAACACGAAGCTCACGACACTCTTCACGCCGGCCCGGGCGACGGCGTCGCGCAGAGCGCGGTTCTCGTCCATCGTCATCACCATCGGCTTTTCGATAAGCAGATGCTTGCCGGCCTCGGCCGCGGCAATAGCCTGGGCGGCGTGAACGTAGTTCGGCCCGCTGACGTTGACGACGTCTACCTGCTCGTTGCGGAGCACGTCGTCAAGACTGTCGGTCACCGAGCAACTGGGAGCGACGCGGTCGGCCAGTCGTTGGGCGGTTTCTCGCCGCCGGCTGCTGACCGAGACGATCGCCGCCCGGGCGTTCTTGTTCCAACTGGCGGCGTGCGCCTCGGCCACGCCGCCCGCCCCGTGAATGGCGACCCCCAGCTTGTTGTCTGTCACGGTCGTTTCTCCAATGAGTATTGAAGCGAACGGGTTTCATTGTAGGGACCGCAGTTTCCCTACAAATAGGGATAAATGCAAGGACCAGTAGCCCGAACCCCTCGAAGGTGGCATTCTAAACAACCCTGACACGCCAAACTGCCTGATGCATGCAGTTTTGCTAAACCCCTTGTCTTTTTCCGCTTTTCTGCGATAATGAGGTCGGTGCTTGTGATATCGTGAACAGTTCCTGCGTTAGTGCGAATCAGAAGTCCGGGTGGCTTGCCTGTCTTTTCGTGCGCGACCATTCAACACCGTGGAAATGACGGAGGACGTGAGATGTGCGTGCAGAGAAGCGAAACCAACCTGTTGTGGCGCGTCGGCTTCATCGTGATCCTGCTTGCGTTTTCGGCGACACCCGTCGCCCAGGGTTCCATGATGACCTATGGACCGTATGGTGAAGATACCGTGACCTTCCTCAGTGTCACGGAGGCGTCTGGCACCGACGAAGGTGTATTACCACTGTTCGACGAGCCTGCGGTCACGGGCGATTCACTCATCTTTACTCCGTCTGCGTCCTTTGCAGCAGACACGTCCGGCCCATTGGCTGATTTCACGGACGGCAAACTGGGTATCTTGATCAAGGCCAACGGGGATCAGGTCATCCAGGGCATTGTTCTGGAGGAATCGGGCAGCGTCTCACTGAGTGCGGATGACGAGAACGGCAGCGCGATGGCCGGGACCTTCGTCTCCGGTCCGGTATTCCTCTCTGTCCTTGAATTGGACGACGTCGCGCAGGAGAACCCGCCTTTGTTGATTACCGAGTTGGTATTCTCTCCCAGCGACGGCAACTGGATTTCTTCCCAAGACGGTTTCCTGGCCGACGAATCCTGGAGCGGTTTCCTGAGCATCGACATTGCGGGCTTCCTTAGCGATGAGGGCCTCTCGGGCAACGCCACCAAAGTGCTCGTCACGCTCGACAACGGGCTGGGCGCGTGGAGCCAGACCGGCACCGCGGCGCATATTGATAAAAAGGAGTTCAGCATTGTTGTTAGGACTCCCGAGCCCGCGACGTTGGCGCTGCTGGCGATCGCCGCCGGCTGCGCCCTGCTGCTGATCGCTCGCGGGAAACGGTAACACGCCGGTGAGCCGTGATGTCGCGAGAAGACCGGGCTAATTCTCGAGAGCGGAAGCGATCTCTTTGATAAACGCCTTGTGTCGCTCGGGGGCTGACTCGCGCCATCGTGCCAGGTAATCGGCGAGCGTGGCACTCTTATCGCTCGGCATGTGGCATATTGCGCCCCAACCGCCGGGATTGCGATCGAACAGCGGTAACAGCGACATCGCGACGACGCTGTTCTTGTCCCACATGGTGCTGTTGTCTCGCAAAGCGGTCTTGTTTTTCCGATACCAGGCATTCAGCGTCATACCCTCGGGCAACCGGTGCTGCGGATCTTCCGTCAGGCCCTCGGCGTACGCGGCGAGGCTCGATGCGAAACTCCTCCAATTCGGATACGGTGCATCGGTTTTCCACGAGACGGACATCTGCCGAATCGTGGTGACCGCCGCAAGCTGGCAGAGCGAATTGTGCAGCCAGCCGTAGGGATGCGCCTTCCCGCCGTCGCCCCGCAAGCCCTCGCTGTTCATCACGGCGTGGCACAGCAAAGGGGTAAACTGAAAGGCGAACTGGGCCCAATGGTTGCCGGAGACGTCGACATGGAACGTATGAGGGTCGTTCGGCGAGTCGCGGTAAAACACGCTTGGGCCGTTGAAACTGCGGACAACGTTGATCGTGCCGCTTGGGGGATCGGAGAAGTTCGAGCAGAACTCGTCTCTTGCGCTGCGCAACACGGCCTCAATGTCTGCAACTTGTGCGCCGCCCCAGTCGCCGGGCTTCACGGCCAGGCGGAGTTGCTCGGCCGCCGCCGGAGCATCCGGTGTTGTCGGCAAGCAGTCCGCCGGCCGGATCGACCCGTGCCGGTCGGCGTCGAGCATCGTGGCGATTCGCCGCACGAACGGCTTGTGTTGCCGGGGTACGAAATACTCCCAGCCCTGCAGGTATTCCTTGAAACTCTGGTTCTTGAACCCCTTCGTGGCGTTCAGATAGGCCACGGCCTCCCAACGTCCGGGTTCCTCTTCCACGAGCGGCAACAGTGCCGTGGCGACGATCTGGTTCTTTTCTCGTTGCGTAGCGCCGGCGTAGAGCTGTGCGGCGTTCTCGCCGTACCACTGTGCAAGGGTTATGTCCGGGGGAAGCCGGCTGTCCTTGATTCGGTTGTCCGCGTAGCTCTTCAGATGCGGTGCATAGTCTTTCCAGTTAGGATACGGAGGCGAGGTTTTCCAGCTTTCCGACATTCGCCGCAACACATACAGCGAGGCCATCTCACACAGCGATTCCTCGAACCACTTGTTGGCGTGCTCGTCTTCGTCGTAGTTGCACATGATGTGGCAGAACTCGTGGGCGAATTGGTACGCGAACTGGCACCAGTAAGTGCCTTGGGAATCGAGCCGAACCTGGTACTCGCCGTTTTCAAGCCGGCGGGTGAGTACGATCGGGCCGTCGTGTGACCGGCTGACGATGATCGGCGGCAACCGACGGCCGGGAAAACTGCGCCACAGTTCCATCGCCGCGGATTGGCAGACCCGCTGGATATCGCGCTGCCCTTGCCCCCACGATTCGTCGTCGACGCGGATATCCAGCGGTTGCAGCGGCGATTTCTCGCTTGTTGTTTTCACGGAGTCGGCGGCTTCCGTGCATTGCACGAGCCCCGCCGCGGCAAAAGTCAAAGCCCCAAGCAAGAGAAAACTCCCGGTTCGGAGCCGACGTGTCCGTGTCCGATTGCCATGCCAATCACTCATCATTAGCTCCCATTCTCTGCTTCTCTCGTATCGGCAGCGGTTTCACGCCGGTCACTTTCATCTGGACGGCGACGAACTTGTCCCAAGATGTCAAATACAGCGTCTTGAAATCCGGTCCGCCAAAACAAGCGTTGCTGGCCACCACGTCGAGCGTGCCGATCGACTTTCCCGCCGAGTCGTAGATCTTCACTTTGCCGCGATTGCAGCAGACGTAGAGATTGCCGTGCTCGTCGAGCGTCATGCCGTCGGGACCGGCTCCCAGGTCGATCCACATGGTTTCACCGGCCAGCTTGCCCGGGCCGAGCACGTCGTACTTGTAGATACACTTACCTCGGTTGTCGGCCAAGTAAAGCGTCTTGTCGTCGGCCGTAAGCAGCACCCCGTTGGGCGTCCGGCAAACGGTCGACACGCGCGTGATCTTGCCGTCGGCCGAGCAGTAATAGGCGTCTTCCTTGCGGACGGTCTCCTGGCCGCGGTGCCGGTAGTTGGGGTCGGTGAAGTAGAATCCGCCCAGCCGATCGATCGTCAAGTCGTTAGGCTCGTTGAACCGCCCGCCGTCGATCTTGTCGGCCAGCGCCCGGCGTTTTTTGGTCTTCACGTCGTGGGCGAAGACCGTAAACGCAGCGCCTTGGCAGACGATCAACTCTCCCCGGGCGTTGAACATCATACCGTTGGCGTCCAGGGCGTCGGTCACGAACGGCACTACCGGCTTGCCGACCTCGTAGAAGTGGATCGTGTCCTTCTTGCCGTCCGAGAAGTAAACGTTGCCCTGGGCATCGGCGGCCGGACCTTCGCAGAATCCGTATCCGGTGCCGAGCACCTCCGGCTCGGTGTCCGGTGCAACGAGGTCGCTCAGCGTCGCGGCCTCGGCCGTGCCTGCCAACGCGACGCCCAGGGAAAGTGCAACGACGATGAGCAATTCGTTCGAGTGGTAGATTCGCATGGCGGTGTTCTCCGAGGGTGGCGGTGAACCGGTGGCATCAGTATCGCACGATAGCACGCCGCAACGGGGAAATCAAGCAAGTTAGGCGTGGCCGAAAACAGACCGGCAGCAGTGCAAGATATTTTCCCGGGAAATCCACTGAATTTCAATCCGACAGAATCAGGTTTTTTCCAAGAAAGCCACCGTGCCGGGTGTTGCAAAGTGGCGGCCGGTGTGCGCATAATTACGGTGACGTTGGAGAATGTCGCTCCCGGAAACAAGCAACCCTAAACAGAAGCGCCGACGTCTATTGATGCTTGCGTAGCCAACTCGCGACGGTGAAGTCCGGTTTCTCGGCAGAAACGGCCCTGAATCGTACATTGGCCATGCGGGAATCAAGAATCAGACCTTCCACCGGGTGCGGGATATCGGCGATGGCCGCCTGTACGGCCGCGTGTTTCTCTTTCCCCATTTTTCATTTTGAAGGAGTGGTGCCATGATGAGAGTGCTATTGAGTCTGGCTCTGATGTTGTCCATTGGGATGGCGGCGTTTGCCGACGACACCGCGAAAGCAGCCGCCGCGAAAGCAGCCGCCGCGAAGGCAGCCGCCGCGAAGGCAGCCGC
>Ga0180429_10002066_pt1 | contig 16770 bp, 11 predicted proteins | sample SS_ome_FD_132428 | JGI IMG/M metagenome (GOLD analysis project Ga0180429, IMG submission 132428) | Hypersaline lake sediment archaeal communities from the Salton Sea, California, USA - SS_1_S_1 metaG | ecosystem: Environmental > Aquatic > Non-marine Saline and Alkaline > Hypersaline > Sediment ...
CGCCCTGGAGAACAGGTCCTCGGCAATGTCCGGGAATGTCTTGGTAAGCGATGCATACCTTACCTCCCCCATCAAAAAGTCCCTGAATGATTCCTTTGGCTCTTTGGAATCCATCACAAACGGGTTCTTACCCTCATCTTCCAGCAGGGGATTGTACCTGTAAAGGTGCCAGTATCCGGCATCCACAGCCTGTTTCTGCCTGAGCTGGGATTTGCCCATGCCAATATAAATACCATGGTTGATGCAGGGCGAATAAGCTATTATTATGGATGGCCCTTTATAGCTTTCGGCTTCCTGTATGGCCTTAAGTGTCTGTTTCTGGCTGGCCCCCATGGCTATTTGGGCTACATAGACATATCCGTATGTCATTGCCATAAGCCCCAGGTCTTTTTTCTTTACCTTCTTGCCTGAAGCGGCAAACTTGGCTACAGCTCCCAGGGGTGTTGACTTGGATGACTGCCCCCCGGTATTGGAGTATACCTCAGTGTCATAGACCAGTATATTTATATCCTCGCCTGATGCAATTACATGGTCCAGTCCGCCGTAGCCTATATCATAGGCCCAGCCGTCTCCCCCGAATACCCATACAGATTTCTTGACCAGGTAGTCCTTAAGCTCCAGGATCTTTTTTCCCAGTTCATCAGCCTGGCTGCCGCTGCTGCTTTTTCCCAGCAATTCAAGCAGCCTGGCGGAAGCAGCCCTGCTGCTTTCTGCATCTTCCCTGGAATCTATCCATTCTTTTGCCGCATCCTTTACCTCTGGTTTTACCTCCATCTGTGAAAGTCCTTCAAGGTACCCTTCTATTTTGTTCCTTATCTGCTTGATGCCGGTAGCCATGCCGAAACCATATTCAGCATTATCCTCAAATAATGAATTGGCCCAGGCCGGACCCTGACCCCTGCTGTTTACCGTATACGGGGTAGTAGGAGCCGAACCTCCCCAGATGGATGAGCATCCGGTGGCATTGGCTATTATCATCCTGTCTCCGTACAGCTGGGTGACCAGCTTGGCATAGGGCGTTTCCCCGCAGCCGGCACAGGCACCGGAAAACTCAAAAAGGGGCTTCTTGAACTGGCTCCCCTTCACAGTATCTGGAGACATGACATTGTCTTTTACTTTTACTGTACTGGCAAATTCCCAGTTGCCTATCTGCTTTTCCTGTGAGGCCAGCGGTTTCATGACCAGGGCTTTTTCCTTTGCAGGACATATATCAGCGCAGTTTCCGCATCCGGTGCAGTCCATGGTGCTTACCTGTATCCTGTACTGGTATTCATCCATACCCTTTCCTTTAGCCGGTATGGCCTGGAAGTCAGCCGGGGCCCTGCCGGCCTCTTCCTTATCAAGAAGAACCGGCCTTATTACTGCATGGGGGCAAACAAAGGAACACTGGTTGCACTGGATACAGTTGTCTTTCTGCCACTCCGGTACATTTACAGCTATTCCCCTTTTCTCATATGCTGACGTACCCTGGGGGAATGTGCCGTCTTCGGCGCCCACAAAAGCACTGACAGGTATACTGTCGCCTTCCTGCCTGTTTGCCACTCTCAGTATATTCTTTATAAAATCGGGCTCCTGGGCTTCCGCCAGATCTCCTGTTTCCACTGCATCCTTCCAGCTGGAGGGGACATCGACCTTTACCAGGGCATCCATGCCCTTGTCTACCGCTTCATAATTCATTTTTACTATCTTCTCACCCTTATTGCCATAGGTCTTCTTGATGGCCTCCTTGATGTATTTGACTGCATCATCAAGAGGTATTACTTTGGAAAGCTTGAAAAATGCCGCCTGCATTATCATGTTTATCCTGTTTCCCAGGCCGATTTCCTGTGCAATATCGGTAGCATCTATTATATAGAACTCAATATCGTTTTCCGCCAGGTATCTCCTCATGGATGCAGGAAGCTTTTCCTCCAGCTCATCCTGTTTCCACTGGCAGTTCAGCAGGAATGTGCCGCCTTTCTTAAGCCCCTTCATGATGTCATACTGGTTTACATATGACTGGTTGTGGCAGGCGGTAAAATCCGTCTCCGTTATAAGGTAGGTTGATTTTATGGGCTTGTGGCCGAACCTCAGGTGGGATATGGTGACTCCGCCTGATTTCTTGGAATCATAGGCAAAATAACCCTGCGCATACATATCGGTATTGTCGCCGATTATCTTTATGGCATTCTTGTTGGCGCCTACGGTGCCGTCCGAGCCGAGTCCCCAGAACTTGCATCTTATGGTGCCTTCGGGAGCCGTCTCTATATGCTGGCTTATGCCCAGGGACAGATGGGTGACGTCATCATTTATCCCGATGGTGAACCCATCCCTGGGGCTATCCTGCTTCAAATTATCAAACACAGCCTTTATCTGGCTGGGGGTGGTATCCTTGGAGCTGAGTCCGTACCTGCCTCCCACTATCAGGGGCTGGCGTTCCGATCTATAAAAAATATTCCTTATATCCAGGTACAGCGGCTCTCCCGGAGCTCCGGGCTCCTTGGTCCTGTCAAGCACTGCTATCCTTTTTACGGAATCCGGCAGGGCTTCCATAAAATATTTTTCGGAGAAAGGCCGGTACAGGTGTACCTTTATGGCCCCCACCTTTTCACCGTTTTGGTTCAGGTATTCCACTGTCTCGTCAATAGTGTCGGTAACTGACCCCATGGCTATGATGATATTCTCTGCATCCTTTGCGCCTACATAATTAAACGGCCTGTACTTTCTTCCGGTTAGGCTGCTGATCTGGTCCATATAATCTGATACTATCCCCGGCAGCGCATCATAAAACCTGTTTGATGCTTCCCTTGCCTGGAAGAAAATATCAGGATTCTGGGCTGTGCCCCTGGTCACAGGATGTTCGGGATTAAGCGCCCTCAGCCTGAACTTGAGCAGGGCTTCTTCGTCCAGCATACTTTTAAGGTCCTCATAATCGATAAGCTCTACTTTCTGTATCTCATGGGAACTCCTGAAACCGTCGAAGAAATGGACAAAGGGAACCCTGGACTTTATGGCAGCCAGGTGGGCTATTCCCGCCATATCTATTATCTCCTGAATGGATCCCGATGCCAGAAGGCCGAATCCTGTCTGCCTTACAGCCATGACATCGGAATGGTCCCCGAATATGGAAAGAGCATGAGTGGCTACCGACCTGGCGCTGACATGAAACACTCCAGGAAGAAGTTCCCCGGATATCTTATACATATTGGGTATCATCAGCAGGAGGCCCTGCGATGCAGTAAAGGTAGAAGTAAGCGCCCCCGCCTGCAGAGAGCCGTGGACAGCGCCTGCGGCTCCGGCTTCCGACTGGAGCTCGTTTACACTTACCACCTGTCCGAACATATTCTTTTTCCCGTGTGCTGCCCATTCATCTATATACTCCCCCATGGGAGAGGACGGCGTTATGGGATAGATGGCTGCAGCTTCGGTAAATGCATAGGCAATATGGGCTGCTGCCATATTGCCGTCCATGGATTTCATTTTCTTCATTCCTGGTACCCCTTCAGTAATGTTTTAGAAAAAATAATTGCTAAAGCCTGCCTTCCCCTGCAGGTCCATTAAATCTCTGGATTGTCCCTGTCCTTCTCAGGGCAAACCTTTTGGATTATAACATAATAAGATTTTTTTTTTAATAAAATGCAGCAGCGTTTGTGTGCATGGCGGCGGCAGCCCCCGGTCAGATCTCCCGGCGGTCGGATATGGCCCTTCCCAGGGTGATCTCATCGGCATATTCCAGGTCTCCTCCCACAGGCAGCCCGCTGGCCAGCATAGTGGCTTTTATGCCCAGGGGGGCCAGCATTTTCTTTATATACATGGCCGTACTCTCCCCTTCTACTGTGGGGTTTAAAGCAATTATTACCTCTTTTACCCCTTTTTCCCCGGCCCTTTTTACCAGGCCTGGTATCCTCAATTCATCTGGACCTATATCCTCAATGGGCGAAAGCAGGCCCCCCAGGACATGATAAAGCCCCTGGTAGCGGCCTGTCTTTTCTATGATGATAAGGTCGCTTACTTCTTCCACAATACAGATCTTTTCCTGGTCCCTGGAGGCATCGCTGCAGATATGGCAGATATCTCCTTCGGCAAGATTCCTGCAGATGCTGCAGAACTTTACCTTTTCCCTCATATCGGTAAGGGCCCGGGCAAACTCCTGTACATGCCGGGGGGGAAGCTTCAGCAGGTAATATACTATCCTCCTGGCAGACTTGGGCCCGATAGCAGGAAGCTTCCTGAACTCATTTATGAGGTTTTCTACGCTTTTTATATAAAGAGGCATATATAGATATTATTTATAGTTTAAAACATGCCCGGGATGTTCATGCCGCCGGTAAGCCCTGACATCCTGTTTTTGGCCTCATCCTTTGACTGCCTGAGGGCATCGTTTACGGCCACCATCACCATATCCTCTACCATATCCAGGTCCTCGGCGTCGATCATCTCTTTATCCAGCCTGATCTCGAGGACTTCCTGCTCCCCGTTGACCTTTGCCCTTACGGCGCCGCCACCGGCTGATGCTTCGAACTCCATATTTTTCAGCTCTTCCTGTATCTCTGCCATTTTCTTCTGCATCATCTTTGCCTGTTTCATCATCTGCTGCATGTTAAAACCCAATTTTTTTACTCCTTTATTTCAAATTTCTTTTTAAAATATTTCATTATATCTTCATCTCCGGCCCCGCTTTCCCCGGCGGCGCCTTCCTGCCTTTCTTTGCCGGCAGCCTGTCCGTCATTCTTACCTGCCTTTTTCTCCCGGCCGGCATCCCCTTTTCCTTCATATTCATCTTCCGGCTCCCGGACATTTTCCGGCGGATCTTCTTCCGGGGGTCCGCCTGGCGGGGAGTTTTTGCCGTTTTTTTCCTTTACATCCCCCGCTTCGAATCTTACCCCGTACTTTTTGCCGGTCACTTCATTTATGACAGACGCTATTATAGCTGAATTAACCGATTTATTAAGGTGGTCTTTGTGCCATTGCTTGTTTTCCTCCAGGTAAAAATAAAGTATGCCGTCTTCTATGCGCCCCGGGCCCGCCTCTACAAACATGGCATGTACCGCTATCCTGGTTTTTTTAAGTTTTTCCAGTATCCTGTCCATATTGCTTTCAACCAGTGCCAGTTCATCTGTGTCTTTTACCTTCTTTCCGGCACCATTATTATCTATGACATGGCTTTCTTCGATCTCCCTGGCAGCATCCTCGTCCCTTATGATGCCTGCCGGACTATCCTGGACCGGCTCCTCCATATCATTTCTGCTTATTATGTCCAGGCCTCTTCCTGTTTCCGGTACCGGCGGGGCCGTACGGGAAAGGCTGCCGTTTACTTTTCTTTCAATAGCGTCCAGCCGGCTGTCCCATGCCCTGGCCTTTTTTTCCAGCCTACTGTCATCAAGGACAATAAAATTGAGAGCCCTTATCACTGAGGACTTAAAGAAAGTCCTGGAGCTTTCACCCCATTTTATCTGTTTGAGGAGTTCGGTGAAATGTTCCATATAATAATTAATTTCCTCATTCTGCAGTTTCTCTGCCTGCCTTCTGTACCTTTCCAAATAATCCCGGCTGAGGTCGATAAGCTTGCCGGGGCTGTCAAAGTTCTTTGCTGTATAGAGATTGTACAGGTGGTCGATAAGCTCCACAGTAAAATCTTTAAGTCCCTGGTTTCCCCTTATTATACGATCAGTTATCATCAGTCCTTTTTTGATATCCCTGGAAGCCAGTATGTCCACAAATTCAAATAATACTTCTATATCTACTACGCCCAGGAGTTTTACCACTTCCGCAGGCCCGATCTTCTCATCACTATAGGCGGCCAGCTGTTCCAGTATCCCGTCTGCATCCCTGAGGCTGCCTTCGGCATTCTTTGCCACCAGGTCCAGGGCGGCAGGCGTGATGGATATATTTTCGGCTCCGGCAATATGCGAAAGCCTTTCTTTTATAAGATCCGGGGGTATGGGATAAAAGTCAAACCTCTGGCACCTGGACATTATAGTGGGTATTACTTTATTAGGTTCGGTGGTGGCCATTATGAATATAACATGCTCCGGCGGCTCCTCCAGGACTTTAAGCAGTGCATTGAAGGCTTCGGTGGTAAGCATATGGATCTCGTCGATTATATATACTTTCTTTTTCAGCTCATTGGGCAGGTACTTGACCTTTTCCCTCAGCTCCCTTATCTCATTTATGCCCCGGTTGGAAGCCGCGTCGATCTCGATAACATCCATATTGCTTCCTTCAGAAATACTCCTGCAGCTGTCACACTTATTGCAGGGGGAAGAAGATATTCCCTCCCTGCAGTTGATCGCTTTGGCAAGTATCCTGGCCGTCGATGTCTTGCCCGTGCCCCTGGGCCCGCAGAAGATATATGAATGGGAAAGCCTGTTGCCGTCCAGTACATTCTTCAGGGTCTGTATATTATATTCCTGGCCTATTATCTCATCAAAGGTCTGCGGCCGCCATTTGCGGTAAAATGAAATATATCCCATTTAAAAGTTCCCAGGCTTTAAGATTTATAATCAAACCGTGCCCCAGGATCGTAATGGGACAACAGGTGCTTACTGTGCAGCCGGCTCCAGCCAGGCATCCCTGTGGCGCCCGGAGAATGTTACTTACCGCTGCTTCCTCTCGGACCTGACGGGGTTCATAACCCTCCGCCGCACAGGACCCGGCTTTCATCACCGCTTTCACAGTAGCAAAACCCCACTATTCCATTCCTCAGCCTGTTGATCGGTCTCACTGGAGCGGATTGTGAGTTACAGGGCACCGCTAGCTCCCCACCTAGCACGGTAACCTGATTATATAAGAATAATGGAAAAAATTAAATAAATGCCGTCCCAAAAATCTGTCCTGCCGTATAATTTCCCATAATTATTGATTATTTGATTTAAAAGAGTAGAATCTTAAAAATGGCCAGGAAAGGAGAAAAAAGCATAATATTTCTGGGCGCCGGCACCCATATGGTGACTGATATCTACGCCAGCTTCATAGTGGGCATGATACCGGTGCTTACGGCAAAACTTGGCCTGTCGCTTTTCCTGGTGAGCACGCTTACAGCCGTAAATTTCATATCGGCAAATCTGAGCCAGCCTCTTTTTGGATATCTTTCCGATAAGTACGGGATGAAAAAGTTTCTGGTCCTGGGACCGCTTATGGCATCAGTGTTTATAAGCCTCCTGGGCCTGGCGCCTTCATACTGGGTCATACTTATCTGTCTTTTCCTGGGAAACCTGGGAGTAGCAGCCATCCATCCCCCCAGCGCAGCCACTGCCGCCTATTTCGGGGGCAGCCGGAGAGGTCTTGCCAATTCTGTGATATCATTCGGGGGTTCGCTGGGTTTTTCAGTTGGCTCCATATTTATTATATTCATCATAGAAAAGCTGGGGCTGGCCTTTACCCCGCTGGCGTCCCTGCCGGGAATAATAACTGCTGCCATTGTGATGAAGTATGCCAGGGAAACAGGTGTTTCCCGGGAGCGCCAGGATTCTCCCGGATTCTTTTCCAAACTGAAAGCAGTAAAAAAGCAAAAACTGATACTGCTTCTGCTGGTTATCCTGGTAGCTTATTTCCGTGAACTTATGAATGTGACCCTTATAACCTTTATGCCCCTGTACCTGACCGGCCGGGGAGTAGGGCTCTTGGACTTTGGGTTTATCTTTATGGCTTTCGTTATGATAGGGGGGCTGGGAGGACTGGCTGCCGGGTACTATTCTGACCGTATGACAAAAAGGCATGTCTTTATCCAGGTGCTGTTATTTTTATCTATTCCATGCGTATATGCCATATTCCTGGTACCTGTCAATGCCGGTATTGCGCTTTTTCTGTTATACGGACTGCTGTCAATACCCACGCTTCCGCTGTGCAACCGGCTGGCTCAGGACATATTCCCCCGCAATGCGGGCCTGGCTGCTTCCTTCACCATAGGAGTGGCGGCCGGGAGCGCTGCCGCCAGCCTGCTCCTGGTGGGCAAGGCAGCCGATATTATCGGCCTGGTTAACACTATAAGGTATGTCTCTATCCTGCCTCTTATAGGGGTGGTCCTATTATTCCTTTTCCCTTCCGTTATCTCAAGGAACGGCAAAGAATGAATGCCGGGAAGGAGTGCTGTTGGTAAATACCGTAAATAACAGGCGGCTGCAGGTGGGTCTTTCGGCCGGAAGCCATTTCATAACTGATATCTACCAGAGCGCTTATATAGGCCTCATACCTTTCCTGACAGCCAAATTCGGCCTGTCTCTTTTCCAGGTGAGCCTGATGGCTGCATCAACTATCCTGGCAAACAGCCTTTTCTCCCCTGTTTTCGGCATCCTTTCTGACAGGCACGGCCTGAAATATTACCTGGTGGTAGGTCCGCTTTTTACTTCAATATTTTTAAGCCTTCTGGGAATACTGCCGGGTTTTTACCTGATACTGGTATTCCTGTTCCTGGGCAACCTTAGCATAGCTGCCTACCATCCTGCCAGCGCCGCCGTTGCCGGGCATTTTGGAGGCAGAAGGAAGGGTATCGCCAGTTCCCTGATAAACCTGGGAGGAAACCTGGGAAATGCCCTGGGCTCGCTTATAATGATACTTATCCTGGAAAAACTGGGAATAGAGTACACGCCCCTGGCCATGGTGCCGGGAATAATAATGGCATTGGTGCTCCTGAGATATGCGCCTTCGAAGGACGAAATAACTGCAGGAAAAAAGTTCACATTCTCATGGGAAAGACTTGCCGGGGCCAACAGGTACAAACTTGCCCTGCTGGCGATCATAATTTTTATGGTCTATTCACTTTATGTCATATGGATAACCATGGTAAACTATATGCCTCTGTATTATACCCAAAAAAATGTCAGCCTTATAAATATTGGCAATATCCTGCTTGTCTTTGGTGCCCTGGGGGGCGCATCAGGCCTTTTTTCGGGTTTCCTTTATGACCATTTCAAAAAGGGAAATATAGTCCTGCAGGCAGCAATAATCCTGGCAGTACCGCTTTTCTACCTTACATTCAGGACCGAAGGCCTTCTGTCCATTACCTTTTTTATCCTGGGAGGGTTCTTTATGATCTCCGCCCAGCCGGTATGCATAAGGATGGCCCAGGACCTTCTCCCCGGCAATATGAGCCTGGCTTCCTCCCTGATACTGGGGCTGAGTCCGGGCATAGCCGGCATAACCATGATATTTTTGGGAAAAGCTGCTGACCGTATAGGTATAGTAAACCTGGTATATTATGAATTTTCCGGGCTGGGACTGGCCTTTGTCCTTCTCTTATTCTTCCCTTTGATACAGAGGAGGCTCAGACTGCATCCCTGATGGAAAGCTGTATTCTCTTCCGCTCCATATCCACGTCCAGCACCTTTACCTTCACTTCCTGGTGAAGCGAAACCACATCATTGGGGTCCTTTACGAAGTCATGGGCCAGGTGCGATATATGTACCAGCCCGTCCTGTTTTACCCCCACATCTACAAAAGCCCCGAAATTGGTTATATTGGTGACAATACCCGGCAATATCATGCCTGTCTCCAGGTCTTCCATGGACCTTACACCTTTTTTAAACTCAAATAATGATATCTTCTCCCTGGGATCGCGCCCCGGTTTTGCCAGCTCTGCCATTATATCATTAAGGGTGGGAAGCCCGTTATCCTCATCAATATAATGGTCGAGGCGTATCTTTCCCTGCAGGGTCTTATCTGTTATCAGTGCCGAAATATCCGCATCCGTGTCGGATGCCATCTTTTCCACTATATAATAGCTTTCCGGATGAACAGATGTATTATCCAGGGGATCTCTGCCTTCCCGGATCCTCAAAAATCCGGCACACTGCTGGAATGCTTTTTTCCCCAGCCTGGCTACTTTCATTAGTTCCTGCCTGCTGGCAAAGGGACCGTTTTCCTTCCTGTGCTCCACGATATTTGAGGCCAGCACCGGCCCCAGTCCCGAAACATAATTCAGAAGATGCCTGCTGGCCGTATTAAGGTTGACTCCTACCATATTCACACAGCTTTCCACCACCCGGTCCAGGCTTTTCTTCAGTTCTGCCTGGTCCACATCATGCTGGTACTGGCCCACACCCAGGTTCTTGGGGTCTATTTTTACCAGTTCCGCCAGCGGGTCCATAAGCCTCCTGCCGATAGATACCGCTCCCCTTACAGTCACATCATGATCAGGAAATTCTTCCCTGGCTGTTTTGGAAGCCGAATATATGGAGGCGCCGTTTTCGCTTACCACAAATACGGATACATCTCTTCCAAAATCGGTATTATCCACAAATTCCCTGGTCTCCCTGCTGGCGGTGCCGTTGCCTATGGCTATGGCATCTATGCTGTAATCCCTTACCAGGCCTGCCAGTTTCTTCTCCGAACCCTCCAGGTCCTTCTGCGGAGGGTTTGGGTATATGGTATCATTTTTTAACAGGTCTCCCTGCTCGTCCAGCACAGCCGCCTTGCAGCCGGTCCTGAACCCGGGATCAAGGGCTATTACCCTTTTCTGGCCCAGTATGGGGGCCATAAGAAGCTGCCTCAGGTTGGCTGCAAATACCTTTATGGCATCTCTTTCCGCTCTTTCCCTGGACTCCCTGGCAAACTCATTCTCTATGGAAGGGCAGAGCAGCCGCCTGTAGCTGTCTCCAACAGCTTTTTTAACCTCTTCCGAAGACTTGCCGGAACCGGTTATATATATTTTTTCCAGCCTGCCTTCTGCTTCCGCGTCATCAATTATTATTGATACCTTAAGGTACTCTTCCTTCTCCCCGCGTCTCATGGCCAGAAGCCTGTGAGAGGGGCATTTACTGATCTCTTCCTGGAAATCGAAGTAATCCCGGTATTTGGCTCCAGATGCCTCCAGGCCTTCATATATCCTGGATTTTATAACAGCCTGCTTCCTGAAAAGTTCCCTTATCATATCCCTGGCTTTTTTATCCTCGTTTATCCACTCGGCGACAATATCCCTTGCCCCCTGCAGGGCCTCCTCTACAGTCTCTACATCTTCGTTTAAAAATCTCTCTGCAGCCTTTTCCGGATGGCTTTCATCCTGGGCAAATATGATCTCTGCCAGCTCTTCCAGCCCCTTTTCCCTGGCTGCCTCGGCCCTGGTCTTCTTTTTGGGCTTGTAAGGCAGGTACAGGTCTTCCAGCTGGGTAAGGGTCCCTGCGGCCTCTATCTGGCTCTTCAATTCTTCAGTAAGTTTATCCTGCTTTTCGATCTCTGCCAGTATGAAAGTCCTGCGCGCATCTATCTCCACCAGTTTTTCCAGGTTCTGTCTTACACCTTCCACCTGGACCTCGTCCATCACTCCGGTTGCTTCCTTGCGGTAACGGGAAATAAATGGTACCGTGGATCCCTCCTCCAGGAGTTTTATGGTATTTTCTACCTGCCATTTCCTGAGATTTAGATTGCCGGATATTATTTCGCTATAGCTGCTTTTCAAATTATATTCCTTCCCTATATATCAAGCCTTAAGCCGTTTTCCCTGAGCCACTTTTTCCTTTTCCTGTAATCAGGCAGGATCGACCCTACCCTTTCCCAGAACCTCCTGGAATGGTCGGCATGTATCAGGTGGCACAGTTCATGGACCACCACATAGTCTATTATGCCGGGAGGCGCCATGGCCAGCCTCCAGTTGAAATAGAGGTCTCCCCTTAAAGTGCAGCTTCCCCACCTCCTCTTCTGCTCTTTTGCCTTTGCCGAGCGCGGGCTCCTGCCGATTTTTTTGGCATAGACCTCTACCCGGTCATCTATTATGCTGCCTGCCTTTTTTCGGTACCATTTTTCCATGGCCTTCCTTAATCTCCCGGTCTCATAAACACCGGTCTCGAGATAAAATACCCCCTCTTTAAAAAAGACCCTGGGTATTTTCCTTCCGTTTTTTACAATCCTAAGTTTATGGTTTTTGCCCAGAAACAAAAAGGGCTCTCCGTCCGCAAAAACTTTTTTATACTTCCGTGGATCCAGCCGGCTTACTTCAGACAGCTTTTTAAGTATCCACCTGCCTTTGGACCTTACCCTCTCCCTTATCATTTCCTCATCTGAATCTATGGGGGCATATACAAGGACGGTCCCCGGGGGCCTTATATGGATGGCCATTGTCCTTCTGTCCCGGTACTGGATATCAAATTCTATCATATTGTCATCATACTCCAGGGAAGATATCATATCTTTCCTACCGGAGCCATATAGACTGTAAATTCCTCTTTACCGTCCAGTCCCAGGAGTTTGTCCATTAGCTTCTGGTTATATGCTGCTACGGCACAGGTCCCTGCACCTATTGCCTCACAGGCTATATACAGGTTCTGGCAGATATGCCCGGCATCAATGGCAATGACCTTGTGGGATGCAATACCATATCTCCATTCCATCCTGTAGGGAATGGCTGTCCACACAAATACAGCCGGAGCCTGGCCTAGAAAATACTGTCCCAGGGCTGCTTTACTTATCTTATGGCTAAATACCTCCCTGTCTTCTATCCGGGATTCCATTAAAAGGCTGTGTTTGAGGGGAAGATAGCGGTATATGCCCGGTTCCACACCCTCAACACCTGTTATCATGATATAGGTCTCGATGGCATGGCGGTTTCCCGCTGAAGGCACATTCCTGAGCACAGTATCCCCCAGCTTTTTCCTTACCCCCGCACTGGACCAGAGAAGAAATGCAAGCTCATCAAGTAAAAGTATCCCGGAGCTATATTTTCTCCTGCTTTTCCTCTTGCCTATGGCGGTCCTGACACTCATCTCTCCCATGTCCTGCCAGTCATCCGGACCGGCAAGCTTGATTATATCCGCACCCCGGGTATAAGGTTTTTCCAGTGGAGGAGGTTCAACTCCCATATTCTGGTCTATTGATGAAAAGTCCATCTCCAGCCTCAGGTCATCCTTTAAGAATTTCCTGTATTTTTCCATCTCACTTCCCATATTATCACCTTTATGGATCATGGTTTAATTTCAAAATATTCTTTCCTGTGCACGCAAAATATCCTGCCGTCTTTTATCCACCTCTTCTTTTCATTGGCTATAAACTCCCTGACACCCTTTTCATCTATCATATCCAGGTTCTCTATCATGCTCATACCGTATTTTGTGCTGTATCTCTTATCAAGCTGCTTGAGCCGCCGGCATGGATACTTGCCGCACCTTTCCGAACAATATTTCCATTTATTATTTGCCAGCTCTTCACAATTCCTGATAGTGCATTTTGTCCTTGTCCGGGGTCTCTTTTTATCCAGGTCCCTGCAGCCGGGACACCTATTTTTTTCCCTTATAGATCCCAGGCACAGATCACAATTCATGCCGCAGGGGGCTATTGACCTTATTTTCATCTAACACTCCAAATATGAACGATCATACCGATACTCTACCAGAAATAATTATGTATTTCATTTAATACCTGTATGATCAGGTCTGGATATATCAAAACCGTAAACAGTTTTTACAATCATAAACTCTTTTTAAGGTTTTCAGATGCTGAGCGCCTCCAGGAGTTCGCGGGCAGCCTCTTCCGGACCCCTGGTCTCAAAGCCCTTTATGCCCAGCCTGGTCCTCATCTGCCCTATGAATATATTGTTGTCAAAAAATTCCTTAAAATACTTTTCTGCAAGCATCTCATGCAGCTGGCGGTGCTGCGGGGGGCCAAAGATATTGGCAAAATAGGAGTGGGTAAGCCCGGTAGAAGTGGTGGTCCCCTTGCTCATAACCGTACCTTCCCTGAAAACCCTGAGGGCGTCTTCGATACTGTTTAGCTGTTCGATTATGGGGTGTTCTTCATCGATTGCCTCATAATTGTTGGCATAAAGGATACAGTCTATCCTTTGGCCCTTTATAATATTATTATATGAATTTACCGGGATGACTATCCTGGCGTTTACCTGGCTGGCGCTCATGATAATGGCCCTGTCCATCTGTCCGAAGGCATATCCAGGCTGGAGGTCGTCCAGTCTGAGGAATGCGCCTATCTCGGTACCGAAACCCAGAATAGACCCGTCCCTGCCTATCTCAATGGATCCCATATCATCGGCTACGATCTCCAGGTCCCTGATCTGGTCTTTGCCTATTATACGAAGCGCTTCCAGTGTCTCTGATTTTCCGGCTCCGGTATCCCCTATAATAAGGATAGTGGAATCCTTGCCCTGTTTTAAGTTTAACTTTACAAGAGCCCCGTGAAATGGAAACTTCCCATCCCTCATCATCTTGATATTGTGAAGTGTCAGGACCATTTTTTTAAGATAGCCAAAATAGCCGAATTCTTCCCTGCCGGGAGCGGCTGCTACCAGCATGCCGTTTTTTTCATCTTCATAAAAAACGGTAGGGATATCTCCAAAAATATCCAGCCCGTCTCCGGGAACGCCAAAGAAATAAACAGCATCAGGCAATCTTTTAAGGTCCTCGTCATCAGCCAGCTCAAAAAGATTGCACAGGGAAAAACCGAGCTCAAAAAATATATCCCGGAAATATATAAGGACCAATAGTTTTCCCACCTTTGCCGGATAGCAGACCCACTCGCCGCTCTCTACATCAATAAGCTCAAGCGGATTTCTTTCCACCTTTAAAAATTGTCCTGTCCTTTTATTCATGGGCGGGTTCAATACCAGGGGAGGATACAGTAAGACCTGCCTTATGGCGGGGATGCCTTTTATTTTCTGGTATATCCCGGGCGGCATGGGGATATCCTTGACTGGAGTTATTGCTGCCAGCTCTGAGCCTGCCCTTACCTGCCTGTATACTCTTGGATGCTGTCCCGTTATATTCTCCTGTATATTACGGTAGGTATACCTCACAATATGGGTGAGTTCTTCAACTGTCTCATTAAAAGTGCGGTAAGGCCTTTTATCGAGTTCATCCAATTCGGAGCTGCACAATATGAACCTGTCAAAACTTCTCCAGTAATTATACAGGTATTCTACAAAGTCATTTAACAGGTCTTTGTCCATTTTATGTTTATCTGGAACTTCGTTAATACTCCAAATATGATCTATTGGTATTTTTACCAGTTTTTTAAATGTATCTATGAGGCTCTTTATATCATCCCGGGATATATTGCTGCTTTCTTCAAATATATTGAGAAGGGCTGAGTCTTTTCTGGAAAGCCTTTTAATGCACCTTTCCAATATTTCATAAAAAAGATCGCTTGACAAAAGCTCTTCGGAATCCTCGCAGATCCTGGCATTTATGGTAAGGGTTACCTTTTTGCCTGATATTTTATGAGAATATATTTCCATTTTTCCCCTCAAGATAGATCTGTTTTAAAGTTATTGATATTACTATATTAATAATTATAATACAAAAATTTCATCTATATTATTTTACCAGTAATTGCCAAATGCCTGGTAAGTTTTAATACCCTCATTGACTGGAGGGCAAGTCGCCCGGGGATTTCCTGTTTCAGGCGCAGATATAATTTGCAGCAACCCCTCTTAGATAGGACCCATGTATTATTTTATAATATAAATCAAATCTTTTTAATACCATTTGGATTAATTAAAATTATCAGAGATGCTAAGATCCTAAAAAAATTCGAAGACGGCCTTTTAAGCAAAGAACACCTTTCCCATGATAGGGCAATGAGCATATTTTAAGCATTATGGAATGAAGCAGTAAGCCTCGGTGTGCTTTTCTTAAAAGACCCTATAGAGGGCATGGAAGTAAAGATTAAACTGGCAAAAGTATTAAATCCATGTTCAGGTAAATCCTGAAAAAGAAAATATAGCCAGGGAATTGAATAAAAGCAATCCTACTTTTTTACGGGCTGTAAAATATACCAAATAGCTATAATGGTACTCAAGCTACCTGAAACTTTTTGATTTTATTTAGCTCAGCTTCTTTATGGATTTTTTCTTCTTCTATATCATAATCATTTTGAAGACCCAGCCAGAATTTTGGAGTATTTCCAAAGAACTTTGCCAATCTCAGGGCTGTATCTGCAGTAATCCTTCTTTTTTGATGGATTATCTCTGAAATACGGGTCTGGTCCAGATTTGTTTCCTTGGCAAGCCTGTACGCTGAGATATTTAGCGGTTCTAAAAATTCCTCTTTTAGGATCTCGCCGGGATGAATATTTTTTAGTCTTTTCATTTTACTTTTCCTCCGCTGGTCTAATGATAATCAGTGATCCCAACACTATAACAGTCATTGTCTTTCCATATAAAGCATATACGCCACTGATCATTTATTCTTATACTATATTGTCTCCTTCTATCACCCTTTAGTTGTTCCAATCTGTTTGAAGGGGGGATCATCAAATCACTTAGTTCATAAGAGTTGTTTAGCATCCTGAGTTTCTTTCTTGCCGGATCCTGGATATCCTCAGGATATCTCTTAGAAAAATAACCATTCCAGATCTTTTCTGTCTCTTTAGAATCAAATGACTTTATCATAATGGAAATATATTCTATTTAGTTACTAATGTCAAGCAATACTATTGCAGTCCGAGACTAACTTATAAGAATTTGCTTACTCGTCTCCAACCTATAATCCAGACCCTGGCTCTTCTGGATGATAAGTATAAAAGTTGGAATTGGTTGCACTGGCGGAGAGAGTGGGATTCGTTCTTTCGTCTCCCTTCAGTCGCTTACGTAGACGCAGACTCCTTCGGCTTCGCCTCAGTCCGTCTTTTCAGAACCTGAGCGGACATGCACCAACGGCATGTCCACTCACTTGACTCTACTTAAGTTGATTTATAAGTCCTGATTAACTGGCGGAGAGAGTGGGATTCGAACCCACGGTACTGCTTTAGGGCAGTACACTCGATTTCGAGTCGAGCGCTTTCGACCGGACTCAGCCATCTCTCCGCAATTGATTATTATTACGTTTATTTAAGAACTATTCAAATCTTATTTAA
>Ga0180429_10002067_pt1 | contig 16769 bp, 16 predicted proteins | sample SS_ome_FD_132428 | JGI IMG/M metagenome (GOLD analysis project Ga0180429, IMG submission 132428) | Hypersaline lake sediment archaeal communities from the Salton Sea, California, USA - SS_1_S_1 metaG | ecosystem: Environmental > Aquatic > Non-marine Saline and Alkaline > Hypersaline > Sediment ...
CCTGGGCCTGATCCTGCTGTTCGCCGGCATGAACCTGCCGCTGGTGGTGTGGATGGTGACCGGCTTCATGGAGGACGTGCCGTTCGCGCTCATCGAGGCGGCCCGCCTAGACGGGGCCAGCCTGTGGCAGGAGTTCACCCGCGTCCTGCTGCCGCTGCTGCTGCCCGGCCTCGCAGCCACCGCATTGCTGGCGCTGATCTTCACCTGGAACGAGTTCTTCTTCGCCGTCAACCTCACCACCCGGGCCGCCTCGCCGCTGTCGGTGTACGTCAGCACCTTCAAGGCGGCGCAGGGCGACCTGTTCGTCGCCAAGATGTCGGCCGCCGCCACCGCCGCCGTGATCCCGGTCCTCGTCGCCGGTTGGGTCGCCCAGCGGCAGCTGGTGACCGGCCTCACGATGGGAGCCGTCAAGTGAGCACCGCCCACGAGCCCTCGCCCCCCGCCCTTCCGGCGACCATGCGCGCCGGCCGCATCCTCGCGCCGAACCGCGTCGACGTCGCCACGGTGCCGCTGCCCGAGGTCGGCCCGGACGACGTCCTCGTCCGCGTCGCGCGCGCCGGCATCTGCGGCACGGACATCCACATCCTCGAGGGCGACTACGAGCTCGCGCGCTTCCCCCTGATCCCCGGCCACGAGTTCGCGGGCACGATCGTCGCGGTGGGCGCGAACGTCCGCCTCCACTGCGTGGGCGACCGCGTCACCGCCGACCCCAACCTCCCCTGCGGACGCTGCCCCGAGTGCCAGCGCGGCGCCGTCAACCAGTGCCACGACCTTGCCGTCGTCGGCGTCAGCCGCGACGGGGCGTTCGCCGAGTACCTTGCCGTGCCCGAGCGGGTGGTCGTGAGCATCGGCGACCTAGGCTTCGCCGAGGGCGCGATGGTCGAACCGGTCGCCTGCGTGGCGTGGGGCCTGAAACGGCTGCGCCTCGAGCCGGGCTCGCGCGCCCTGCTCTTCGGCGCCGGCCCGATGGGTTGCCAGCTGATCCAGGCGCTCAAGGGCGCGGGGGCCAGCGCGGTCGCGGTCGTCGACGTCGCACCGTCGCGCTTGGCCATGGCCCGCCGCCTCGGCGCGGACCTCGCCCTGCAACCCGACGAACTGCCCGCCGCCCGCGAGCTGGCACCGCTCGGCTTCGAGCTCGTCGTCGACGCCACGGGCGTGCCCGCCGTCATCGAGGGCGCCCTCGCGCACGCCCGCCCGGGTGGCACCCTGTGGGTGTTCGGCGTCGCCCCAGGCGACGCGCGCGTCACCGTCTCGCCCTACGAGCTCTTCCGCCGCGACTTGTCGATCATCGGCTCCTTCGCCATCAACCAGACGGTGCCGGCCGCCGTGGCGATGGTCCGCAGCGGCGCCATCGACGTCGCGCCGCTCGTCTCGCACGTGCTCGACATCGAGCGCTTCGAGGAGGGCCTGAAGATCGCGATGCACGACCCCGAACGCATGAAGGTCCAGTTCTCGTTCGCCGAGGCCGGCGCATGAACGCACCGGTGCCCTACCGCCGCGTCGTCGTCGACGCCCCCGAGCAGTTGCGCGTCGAGACCGCCAGCCTGCCGGCCGTGGTGCTTGCCGGCCACGCCAGACTGCGCCCGACGGCGATCGGCATCTGCGGCTCCGACCTGCACGTGCTGGCCGGGCACCACCCGTTCGTCAGCTACCCGGTCTACCCGGGCCACGAAGTCGTCGGTGAGGTGGTCGCCGTCGGTGACGGCGGGGACGCCGCCTGGATCGGGCAGGTGGCCGTGCTCGAGCCGTCGCTGGCCTGCGGCACCTGCCGCACCTGCCGCCGCGGCAAGTACCACCTGTGCGAGGACCTGCGCGTGATGGGCTTCCAGGCGCCGGGCGCGATGGCCGAGCTGGCCGACGTACCCAGCGACCGCCTCCACCTGCTGCCCGCCGGGACCCCGGCCGAGCACGGGGCGCTGGTGGAACCGCTGGCGGTCGCCACGCATGCGTTGCGACTGACCGGCGACATCGCGGGCGCCGACGTGGTCGTGTTCGGCGCCGGCACGATCGGTCTCACCTGCGCCGTGGTGGCGCGCGAGGAGGGCGCCCACGTGCGGGTCGTCGACACCGACGATGCGCGCCGGCGGGTCGCGGCCGAGCGCTTCGGCTTCGAGGTGACGACCGCGGTCGGCGCGCAGGCCTTCGACGTCGCGCTGGAGTGCGTCGGCAACGAGGCCGCCCTGCGCAGCGCGATCGCCGCGGTGGTCAAGGCCGGGACGGTGATGGTCATCGGTGTCCACGGGCACGACCCCGCGATCCAGGCGGGCTGGGTGCAGGACCGCGAGCTGCGGCTCCTGGGCACCCTGATGTACCAGACCGAGGACGTGCAGCGTGCGATCGACCTCGTGGCGAGCGGCCGCGTCGACGCGGGCGCCTGGATCGACGCGCGCGTGCCGCTCGCGGAGGCCCAGCGCGGCTACGACCTCGCCCGCGCGGGCGGCGCGACCCTGAAGGTGCTGCTGATCCCCTGAGCGACGCCGGCGGATCTCGATCTTTCAGTTCGTCTTGGCATTGACAATGAATCCTGTCATGGCGTACGCTGACGCCATGCCGGTCACCTACGCCTCGCTCACGGCCCGCGACCACGACTGGGGCCTCGACGAGTTCGTCGCGGAGGTGAACCGGCTGCTGCCCGAGGTCGTCCCCGCCGACGCGGCGGCCCGCGGCAAGCTGGAGATCAACCCACGCCTGGTGCGCCACTACACGACCGAGGGCGTCCTCCCCAAGCCGCTCAAGGAGGGCGTGGAGGCGCGCTACGACGGCGACCACCTCGTGCGCGCCCTGGCGCTGCGGCGGCTGCTGGCCGAGGGCTACCCGAGCTCGCTCGCGGGCCATTTCCTCCAGCGCCACGACCGCGAGCGGCTCGCGCGCTTCCTGCTCGGCGAGCTGCACCCCGACCTCGACCTCGCGCCGGGCGGACCGCCCGTCGTCGACGCCGCGCCACCGCCCAGCGACGCCGCGCTCGAGCGCCTGGCCACGATGCGTGCGCGCGCGGGCCTGCCGCCGCTGCGGCCCATGGGCGCGGCCGCCGTACGGTCGCGCGACGATGCACCCGACCTGGGCGCGCCGCCGCGGTCACCGGCCGACTCGCGGTCCGCGGACGACGGCGTCGACGACGACCGCGTCGAGGGAACGAACCTCCACGAGCGCGCCGCCACGGCCCCGCCACCGCCCACCGACCGCGGCGTCGCCTGGGCCCGCTACCCCCTCCTGGACGGCATCGAGCTCCACGTGCGCGAGGACTTCGTCGACCCCACCACCCCGGCCGCCTGGAACGCGTTGCGCGACGCCGTGCTCGCCCGGCTCGAGGCGATCGCCCTGGAGCGCACCCTCCGCCGCCGCTGAGCCCCGTCCCCCACGGCCTCGACGCCCGAACCGGCGCCCGAGCACCCGCCCACCGCGTTCCACCCCACCGGCGTCCTGGCGACGCCCGGACGGGACCCCTGCGACCTTGATCGGTCGGCGCCGAACAGCGCGGAAGGAGCCGCCATGACCCTCCCCACCCCACGGATCGATCTCCGCCCCGAGCGGGGCGCCCTGCCGGCCGGCGGCGGCACCGTCCGTGCCCTCGTCGATCTCGCCGTCGACTTCCCGCCGAGCGAGCGCGAACGCGAGCCGCTGTCCTTGGCGCTGATCATCGACCGTTCGGGTTCCATGAGCGGCGCACCGCTCCAGCACGCCAAGCAAGCGGCCGTCGCGGCCGTCACCGCGCTGCGCGACGGCGATCGGGTCGCCGTGGTGGGCTACGACCAGCAGGTCGGCCTGGTGGTCCCCAGCACCCCCGTCGGCGAGGACCGCGGAGCCATCGCCCGGGCGATCGCCGCGGTGCGGGCCGGCGGCACGACCGCGCTGCACGCCGGCTGGGTCGAGGGCTGCACCCAGGTGCTGACGGCGCCGGTCGCCTCGGGCCTCGGCCGCGTGGTCCTGCTCTCCGACGGCCTCGCCAACGTCGGCGTGACCGACCCCGCCGCGATCGCCGAGGACGTCGCGCGGGTCACCGCCGACGGCGTCACGACCAGCACGATCGGCCTGGGGCGCCAGTTCGACGAAGGCCTCATGCGTCACGTGGCGGACGCGGGCGGCGGCAGCTTCACCTTCGTCGAATCCCCCGAGCAGCTCGACGGCCTGTTCGAGACCGAACTCGCGGGTCTCTCCGCCCTCCGCGGCCGTCGGGTGACGCTCGAACTGCGTGGCCGCGGGGTGCGCTTCGTGAGCGCATCGGGCGGGGCGCGCCTGGCGGGCGGCGGACCCGCGGGCACCACGCTCGAGCTGCCCGACCTCATCGCCGGCCTGCCGCGCGAGTTCCTCGTGACGCTCGAGGTCGAGCCAGGCGCCGCCATCGACGGGCTCCGGCTCTCGTGGCACGACACATTCACACAGGAGCCCCAAACGCTCGACGCCGACCTCGACGTGCCCACGCTGCCCGACGCCGAGATCGCCGAGCGGCCGGTCGCCGAAGCGGTCGCGTCCGCCGTGCGGGTCGCCAAGTCGGCGGAGGTGATGCTGCGCGTCGAGGTGCTGACGCGCCGCGGGCGGCTGCCCGCGGCCGAGGCCACCCTCAAGGCGCTGCGGGACGAGGTCGCGGCGTGGCCGGCCGACGACGCCCGCGACGCCCGACTCGCCGACGTCGCGCACCTGCTGGAGGCGGTGCGCTCGCGTGACGACGCGTTGGCCAGGAAGCGCTCGTTCCACGCCCGCTACGAGCACGACCGCGGGGTCCGCGCCGGTGCCCTGCACGCGATGGCCGCCAGGGAGCGCGACTGGACCGACGCCTACAAGGCCCACAAGGCGCCGCCGCCCGCGGCCGAGCGGTCCTTCGCGCTGCTGCGCACCGACGGCAGCGAGGCGCGGGTCGAGGTCTTGGTCGGCGACCTCACGACCCAGCGCGTCGACGCGATCGTCAACCCCAGCAACCGCGGCCTCTTCGGCACCGCCGGGGTCGATGGCGCCGTTCACCGCCGCGGTGGCCCCGAAATCACCGCCGCCTGCCGCGAGATCGGCGGCATCAAGTACGGCCAGGCGGTCGTGACGCCGGGGTTTCGGCTTCCCGCCGGCCGCGTCATCCACACGACCACCCACCCGTGGAAGGGCGGCCAGTTCGACGAGCTGGCGACGCTCGAGGCGGCCTACGCCGCCTCCTTCGAGATCGCACGGCGCCTGCGCCTGCGGACGCTCGCGCTACCCGCCATCGGCACCGGCGCCTACGGCTACCCGGCGGACGTCGCCACCGAGGTCGCCGTCAACGTCACGCTGCGGGCGCTGCTGCAGCCGGGCGAACTGGCGCTCGTGCGATTCGTCCTGTTCGACCCGCCGATGGCCGAGCTCTACCGCCGCGTGTGGGCGCAGGCCATCCCCCAAACGGCGCCGCCGCGGGCGGGTGCGGCGTCGTGATCGGGCTCGATTCCGACGCGGCGGATCGCATCCGGGGGGGCCTCCTGGGCCTCGCCGTCGGCGACGCCGTCGGCACCACCGTCGAGTTCCGCCCGCCCGGCAGCTTCGTGCCCCTCACCGACATGGTCGGCGGGGGGCCCTTCGGCCTGCCGCCGGGCGCATGGACCGACGACACCGCGATGGCCGCCTGCCTGGCCCAGTCGCTCGTCGAGACCGGCGCATTCGACCCCGCCGACCAGCTGCGGCGCTACCTCCGCTGGTACCGCGAGGGCCACCTGAGCTCGACCGGCCGCTGCTTCGACATCGGCGGCACCACCCGCGCGGCGCTCGAGCGATTCGAGGCGAGCGGCGACCCCGCCACGAGCGGCGCGACCCACGAGCAGAGCGCGGCCAACGGCTCGATCATGCGCCTCGCGCCCGTGCCCCTCGCCTACGCGCAGGACCCGGCGGAGGCCGTCCGCCTCGCGGGCGAGAGCTCGCGCACGACCCACGCGCTGCCGGTCTGTGTCGACGCCTGCCGCTACCTCGGTGGCCTGCTCGTGGGCGCGGTCCGCGGCGACACCAAGGACGCGCTGCTGTCGCCGGGGTACGCGCCCGCGCCGGGCCTGTGGGACGCCGCGCCCCTGCACCCGAAGATCGCCACCGTGGCCGCCGGATCGTTCCTGGCCAAGGCCCCGCCCACCGTCCGCGGCACGGGCTACGTGGTGGCCTCGCTGGAGGCCGCCCTGTGGGCCTTCGCCACCAGCGAGAGCTTCGAGGCCTGCGTGCTGGCGGCCGCCAACCTGGGCGACGACGCCGACACCACCGCGGCCGTCGCGGGGCAGCTCGCGGGGGCCTACTACGGCGCCGGCAACATCCCGGCGGGGTGGCTGGAGCGGTTGGCGCTGCGGGAGCGGCTCGAGGTCCTGGCGGACGGGCTGGTGGCGCTCGCGGGCGCCTGACGACTCTCCAGCCTCGATCCCGCCGCGGGCCAACCGGCCGCTCGCGAAACCCGCCGCCGGCGGTACCCTGCGGCACCATGGCCGCCGTCTCCGACCCGATCGCCCACATGCTCGCCCACCGCTCCGTCCGCCGCTACCGGCCCGACCCGGTGCCGGACGACGTCCTTCGCCGCGTCCTGGAGGCCGGCGTGCGGGCGTCGTCGTCCGGCAACATGCAGGCGTACTCGATCGTCGTGACCCGCGACCGCGCCCTGCGCGAGCGGCTGCACGCGCCGCACATGGGTCAGGACATGGTGCTCGAGGCGCCGGTGCTGCTGACCTTCTGCGCCGACTTCCACCGCATGCGCCGGTGGCTGGCGCTCAGCGACGCCGAGGACGGCTTCGACGACGTCTTCGCGTTCATGGTGGCGGCCATCGACGCGGTGTTGGTGTCGCAGAACGCCGCGCTGGCGGCCGAGGCGAAGGGCCTGGGGATCTGCTACCTGGGCAGCACCCTGGCGAACTGCGACGAGATCGGCCGCCTGCTCCAGCTGCCGCGCGGGGTGGTGCCGGTGACCGGCTTCGTCATGGGCACGCCCGCCGAGGACCCCCCGCGGCGCGACCGCCTGCCGCTCGACGGCCTCGTCCACTTCGAGACGTACCAGCCGCCCGACGACGACACCATCCGCGCCACCTACCGCGAGCGGGAGACGGCCGGCTGGGCGCGCTACATGGCCATCCCCGAGCTGCGCGAGCGGGTCGAGGCCGCCGGCGTGCGCAACCTGGCGCAGATCTACACCACGGTGAAGTACACGCGCGACGCCCACGCGCGCTTCTCGGCGAACGTGCTGGGGTACCTGCGGGAGCAGGGGTTCATGGACGGGGCCTGAGCGGAGGATCAAGCGCCACCCGGCTCGAATCGCCGCCACGGGCCTGCGTCGCGTGCCGCCGCGGACGCTGGTCCCATGCACGCCAACCGAAGCGACATCACTGCATCAGGATGCTACGATGCGCCCATGCGGACCACGATCGATCTGCCCGCCGACCTGCTGCAGCGCGCCAAGGCGATCGCTCGCGACACGTCGCGCAGCCTGAGCGAGGTGGTGACCGACCTGATACGGCGCGGCCTCGAGCCGAGCGTCACGCCGCCTGCGTCCCTCAGCCAGCGGACCGGCCTCCCGGTCGTGTCCGTCGGCCGCGTGGTCACCAGCGAGGACGTCCGCTCGCTCGAGGACGAGCATCCGGCGTGACGCTGCTCGACGCCAACGTGCTCATCGCCCTGGTCGTCGCCGAGCACGTGCACCACGCGGCGGCCGAGGCGTGGCTGGAACGCGCCGACGGCCACTTCGCGACGTGCCCGTTCACGCAGACGGCGTTGACCCGCTTCCTCGTCCGCGAGGGGTGGTCGGGTCGAGACGCCGCCGCCGTGCTCGCGGCGCTCGCGGGGCACCCGCGCCACGCGTTCTGGCCGGCGGACGTCGGGGCCGACGCCATCGAGTGGAACCGGGTCGACGGCCACCGCCAGGTGACCGACGCGTACCTCGCCGCGCTGGCACGCGCCCGGAAGGGCAGACTGGCGACCCTCGACCGCGGGCTCGCGGCCGTCCATCCGGACGTGGCGGTGTGGATCGGCGGGGCCTGAGGCCCGCCGCCGCCTACACCCCCGTCAGCCGCGGGTCGAGCACGTCGCGAATCGCATCCCCGAGCAGGTTGAAGCCGACGACCGACAGGTAGATCGCCAGTCCGGGGAAGATCGACATCCATGGCGCGCGCAGGAACTGCGCGAAGCCGTCGCGGATCATCAGGCCCCACTCGGGGTTGGGCGGTTGGGCACCCAGGCCGAGGAAGCCGAGGGCGGCCACGTCGAGGATGGCGACGCCGATCGACAGCGTCAGCTGCACCACCAGCGGGCTGAGGCTGTTGGGCAGGATGTGCTGCGCCACGATGCGCACGGGGCTCGAGCCGAGCGCCCGGGCGGCCTGCACGTACTCGGACTCGCGTAGGGAGAGCACGACCGAGCGGATGATGCGCGCGTAGCGCGGGATCTGCGTGACGCTGATGGCGATCATCGCGTTGGTGAGGCTGGGACCTAGGACGGCGACGATGGCGATCGCCAGCAGGATGCCCGGGAAGGCCATGAGGATGTCGACCAGCCACACGATCCCGGTGTCGATCCATCCGCCGACGTAGCCGGCGACCAGACCGAGCAGGGTGCCGATGACGACCGCGATCCCGACCGCGATGAGGCCGACGCGCAGGCTGATGCGGCCGCCGTGCCAGACGCGGGTGAACATGTCGCGGCCGAGCTCGTCGGTGCCGAACCAGTGCTCGGCCGACGGCGGGTTGAGGCGGGCGCGCAGGTTGCGGTCGCGTGCCGCGTCGTACGGACGCAGCACCGGTGCCAGCAGCGAGATGACGATGAAGAACCCGATGATGCTCAGTCCTACGACCCCGGTGGGGTGCCGAAAGAAGCGCTGCAGCGCGTTCTTGCGATGGCCGATCGTGGCCTCTTGGGCGGGGTCGACCGCAACGACGGTGCTCACGCGACCTCCATCAGGCGTACTGGATGCGGGGGTCGATCACCGCGTACAGCAGGTCGACCAACAGGTTGATGACGGCGACGACGAAGGCGACGAAGAGGACGCCGCCCTGGATGATCGGATAATCGCGCGCCGCGATGGCGTCGTAGACCCAGCGACCGATGCCGGGCCAGCTGAACACGGTCTCGGTGAGGATCGCGCCGGAGAGCAGCGTCCCGAAGCTGAGGCCGACGACCGTGACCACCGGCAGCAGCGCGTTGCGCAGCGCGTGCTTGCGCACGACGACGCGCTCCTCGAGACCCTTGCTGCGCGCCGTGCGCACGTAGTCCTGGCTGAGTACCTCGAGCATCGCGGAGCGCGTCATGCGCACCACGATCGCCAGCGGGATGGTCCCGAGCGCCACGGCGGGCAGGGCCAGGTGGCTCAGCACGTCCCGCAGGGCCACCCAGTTGCCGCGCAAGATGGCGTCCACCACGTAGAGGTTGGTGATCGGCTCGAGCTGCACGCCGACGCTCAATCGTCCCGAGGGCGGCAACCAACCGAGGACCACGGCGAACACATAGATGAAGATGATCGCCAGCCAGAAGACCGGCAGCGAGACGCCGGAGACCGCGACGGCCATGACCGCCGTGTCGGCGGGCTTGCCGCGGTTCAGGGCCGCCCATACCCCCGCGGGGATGCCGACACCGAGCGCGAAGACCATCGCGAAGAGGCTGAGCTCGAAGGTGGCGGGGAAACGCTGCACGAGGCTCTGCACCACCGGGATGCGGCTGAAGATCGAGCGGCCGAGGTCGCCGCTCAGCAGCCCGACCATGTAGTTCGGGTACTGGGCGTCGAAGAGCCCGGCCAGCCCCCGCTCGGGCACGGCGGCGACGTTGATCCACACGGGCTTCGTCAGGCCCAGGTCCTCGCGCAACTGCGCCAGCGCCGCGGGCGAGGCGCGTTGACCGAGCAGTGCGACGGCCGGGTCACCGGGGATGAGCCGCGTGATGGTGAAGAGGAGCAGCGACACCCCGAACAGGACGGGAATCAGGCCCAACACACGCCTTACGAGGTAGGTGGTCAAGGAGGGCTCCCCTTGGCGCGCCCCCGCCGTCTGCCGGGTGCGCTAGCAGGAATGCATAATAACCCGGGTCAGCCGCTGGTCGCGAGAGACCCACTGGAGGGCAAGATAACCGGGCGCCCGAGGGCGCCCGGTTGGGTCTAGGTCAGTCCTTGGTCACGTTGTTGAGCGACACCGAGCTGTACCCGAGCGGGCTCATGATGAACCCGTCGATGTTGGCGCGGGTGGCGGTGAGGTTGACGTTGTGGGCCATGGGGATCGAGGCCGCCTGGTCGGCCACGGCGCCGATGATCTCGGCGTAGAGCCGCTCGCGCTCCGCCGGATCGGGCGTCTGCCGCGCCAGGTTCAGCTGCTCCACGACGTCCGGCGCGTTCCACCCGAGGTCGTTGGTGGCGCTGGGCCCGAAGAAGGTCATGAGGAAGTTGTCGGGGTCGGCGTAGTCGGCGTTCCAGCCCAGCATGTACATCGGGAACTTGCCGGTCTGGTAGTCGCTGAGGTAGGTGGTCCAGTCCTCGGTGAGCAGCTGCGCCTCGATGCCGACGTCGGCCAGGTAGCTCGCCATCGTCTCGGCGATCGGCTGCGGCGCGGGGTAGTAGGGGCGGCTGACCGGCATGTACCACAGCTCGGTGGCGAAGCCGTCGGGGTAACCGGCCTCGGCGAGCAGCTCGCGCGCGCGCTCGGGGTCGTAGTCGTACGGCCACGCCGGGTAGTCACCCGCGAACGCAGGCGGCATGTGGTAGCTGGCCGTGGTGCCGCGGCCGGCGAAGAAGGCGTCCACGATCGCATCGCGGTCGATCGCGTGGGCGATCGCCTGACGGACGAGGAGGTTGTCGAGCGGCGGGTTGGCCTGATGGAGCGCGAGGTAGCCCACGTTCAGCTCGACGTTGGCGCTGGCGTCCTTCAGGTTCGGGTCGTTGGCGACCGTCGGCACGTCGTCGGCGGAGAGCAGGACGGCGATGTCGATCGAGCCGGCCTGCAGCTCGGCCAAGCGCGCGGTCGGCTCGCTGATCGCGCGGAACACCACGCCGTCGACCTTCGGAACGTCACCCCAGTAGTTCGGGTTGGCCGCCAGCGTCACCTGCTGGCCTTCGACCCACTCGACGAAGGTGAACGGACCCGTGCCGACCGAGCCGACGCCCGGGGTGCCGTAGTCGGCGCCATACTCCATGACCGCCGCCGGGCTGTCGAACTGGAAGTACACGGCCGCCAGCATGGTGGGCAGGAAGGCCGGCTGGGTCAGCCGGAGTTCGACCGTGAACGGCCCCGTGATGACGACCTCGTCGACGATGCCGCCCTGGTCGCGCGGGCCACCCAAGACCCAGCCCCACGGCACGTAGGTCTTGCCCTCGTCACGGAAGGCATAGGGGTGATCCGTGTTGTTCCAGCGGTCGATGTTGAACTTGACGGCCTCGGCGTCGAACGCCGTGCCGTCGTGGAACGTGACGCCCTGACGGAGTTCGAAGGTCCAGACGTCGCCCGCCTCGTTGGACGACCAAGCGGTCGCCAGAGCCGGGACCAGATCGGTGCTGCCCGGGGCGAAGTCGAGGAGCCGCTCGGTGACCTGGGCGCTGACGACGAGCGAGTTGCCGTCCTGCGAGTCGACCGAGTCGAGGCTCGACGGTTGGCCGGAGACGCCGTAGATGAGCGTCTGACCGGCGACGAGGCCGAACGCGAGCAACAGTGCGAGGGCTAGTAGCGTCCTTCTCACGGTCTTACCTCCTGGAATCCAGAGCGCGTCGGGACCCCATAGGACCGAGGAGGCGGACACCGAGGGCCGCCGGCGCATGCTTGGAAGTGAAGTGTATCACTTCACACGATTCGCCTACCGAACCGAGCGGGACGTCCGGCACTGGCATGATGCCCGGCATGCCCCAACGCTTCGAGATCGGCGTCTTCACCTTTGGCGACCACGGGCCCGACCCCGTCACCGGCACGACCCTCTCCCCCGCCGAGCGCCTGCGCGAGATCGTCGAGGAAGCCGTGCTGGCCGAGCAGGTCGGCCTCGACGTGTTCGGCCTGGGCGAGCACCACCGCGCCGACTTCATCGTCTCGGCGCCGGAGGTGGCGTTGGCCGCGATCGCCGCGCGCACGGAGCGCATCCGACTGACGTCGGCCGTCACCGTGCTCTCCTCCGACGACCCCATCCGTGTGTTCCAGCGCTTCGCCACCCTCGACCTGCTCTCGGGTGGACGAGCCGAGGTCCTGGTCGGTCGCGGCTCGTTCATCGAATCGTTCCCGCTCTTCGGCTTCGACCTGGCGGACTACGACCGGCTCTTCGCCGAGAAGCTCGACCTGTTGCTTGCCGTGCGCGCGTCCACCGCGGTGCGCTGGCAGGGCGAGCACCGTCCACCGCTGACGGGCCAGGAGGTCCACCCGCGGCCGCTGCAGGACCCACTGCCCGTGTGGGTCGGCGTCGGGGGCACGCCCGAATCCGCCCATCGCGCCGGCACCCTCGGGTTGCCCATGGCGCTGGCGATCATCGGCGGGCTGCCGGAGCGCTTCGTGCCCTTCGCCGAGATCCACCGCCGGGCGCTGCGGTCGGCGGGCCACGACCCCGCCACCGCGCCGCTGGCCGTCACCGGCCACGCGTTCGTCGCGCCCACGTCACAAGCAGCGGCCGACGTCGCCTTCCCGCCCTACGCGGCGGTCATGGGGCGCATCGGCCGCGAGCGCGGCTGGCCGCCGATGACGCGCGCGCAGTTCGACGCAATGCGTGAACCGCGCGGATCGCTGTTCGTCGGCGACCCGGAGCAGGTCGCGGACAAGCTCATCGCCCAGCACCGGCTGTTCGGCCACCAGCGGGCGCTGTTCCAGGTGGGCCTGGGCACGCTGCCGCACGCGCAGGTGCTGCGCGCCATCGAGCTGCTGGGGACCGAGGTGGCACCGCGGGTGCGGGCGGAGGTGGGGGCGGGTTGACCACGGCGCTCACGCCCGCGTCGGTGGCAGCGTCCCGCCGTCGATGACCTCGTGCGGGTGCGCGTCGTGCGGCTCGCCCGGGGCGCCCCGTGCGCGGTACCAAGCGACCGTGCGTGCCATCCCCTCCTCCAGCGGCGTCGCCGTCAGGCCGAAGTCGCGCTCGATGCGGCTCGAGTCGACCTCGAAGGGCTGCGTGAACTGGTACATCATCTCCACCATCTCGCGGGCCATCGGGACGAACAGGCCGCCGAGGCGCATCATCAGCGGGCCCATGCCGCTCGCGCGCGGCTCGACGCCGGCCGCCGCGGCCGCCATCGCGACCATCTCGCGCTGCGTCCGCGCGGACGCGTGCGGGGCGATCCAGACGCGGCCGAGGGCCTCTTCGCGGGTGGCGAGCTCCGCCACGGCGCGGCCGACGTCCTCGATGTAGGCGACCGCGTGCGGCACGTCGAGCGAGCCGGTCAGCTGCGCCGGCTTGCCCGCCACGAGCGGCCCGAACACCCGCTCGCCCCAGGCCGAGCCGGTGACCCCGGGCCCGTAGTAATCGGCCGACCGCAACTGCGTCGCGCGGAGCTGGCCCCGCAGGTGGGCGGCCATGACCTCCTCGCCCATGCGCCAGCGCAGCTCGCCCTTGCGCGACGTGGGCGCCAGCCGCGCGTCCTCGCGGATCGGCGCGGACGTGTCGTACATGTAGAGGTTCTCGACGGAGACGTAGCGCGCGCCGTGGCGCTCGGCGGCCGCCATGACCGACTTCTGCAGCGACGGGAACTCCTCGAGCCACCGGTCGTACGGCGGGTTGAGGGCCTGGACGACCACGCCCGCGCCGGCCGCGGCGCCCGCTGCCAGCCGGTCGTCGCTGGCGTCGACGGCGCGCAACTCGACCTCCGCCGGCAACAGGGCGGGGCGTCGCCCGCTGCGGTTGACGGCGCGCACCGTCAGACCGCGCTCGACCAGCGAGCGCGCCGCATAGCAGCCCACCGGGCCGGTCCCGAAGATCACGATCAGGTCGTTCCCCATGCGCTCGCCTCCTCGCGCAGCGCGGCCCACGCCGCCGCGGGCTGGCGCGACATCGTCCTGGGGGCAGCTTGCGCGCGACGCCGGCGCGGCGCAAGTGACGGGCGTCACGAGTTCGAGGCCGCGAGGACGCGGCATGATGGGGCGCGACCAAGGAGGCCCCCCGATGCCCGACTGGAACGATTTCGACCGCTACGTCCGGGACGCGTTGCCCAGTTGGCACTGCCCCGGCGTCGCCGTCGCCGCCCTTCGCGGCGACGACGTCGTCTACCGCGCGGCCCACGGCCTGCGCGACGTCGAGCGCGAGCTGCCGCTGACGGCCGAGACGCGCTTCGCCATGGCCTCGGTGACGAAGTCGTTCACGGCTATGAGCGTCGCGCTGCTCGTCGACGCGGGAGAGCTCGCCTGGGACCGCCCGATCCGCGAGGTCGTGCCCGAGCTCATCCTGCACGACGCGACCGCCACGGCCCAACTCACGCCGCGCGACATGCTGAGCCACCGCACGGGCCTCCCGCGTCACGACCTCGCCGCCTGGCGGCTCGACCTGCCTCGCGCCCAGTTCGTGGAGCGCCTGCGGCACCTCCCCCTCAGCGCCGGGTTCCGCGAGAAGTACCAGTACAACAACCTCATGTACTACGTCGCCGCGCACGTGGTGGAACGCGTGACGGGCCAGCGTTGGGAGGACTTCGTGCGCCAGCGGATCTTCGAGCCGCTCGGCATGACGGCGTCCAACTTCGCGCCGGAGCCGCCGCGCGACGACCAGCCGGGCGCGCTGGGCTACCGCGTCGATCGCGACGACGACGGCCGCGCCCGGGGCCTGATCCCCATGCCCTTCGGCGCCCACACCGAGCTCTCGCCGGGAAGCGCGGGCGCGCTCTTCTCCACGCTCGACGACCAGGTCCGCTGGCTCGGCCTGCACGCGAACGGCGGTCGCTGGGGCGACACGCGGCTGGTGGAACCCGAGACCTGCGCGCAGATGCACCTGCCGATCACGGTGGTGCCGGCGGGCGGCCCGAAGACGGCGCTGATGGGGAACGAACTCTTCGCCTACGGCATGGGCTGGTTCGTCGAGCCCTACCGCGGGCACACCGTCGTCCAGCACGGCGGCAACGTCGAGGGGCACAGCCTGATGATCGGCTTCGTGCCGCGAGAGCGGATCGGGGTCGTGGTGCTGGCCAACGGCGCCGGGATGCCGCTGCGCGACGCCCTGTTCTACGAGGCCCTCGACCGCGCCCTCGACCTGGCGCCGCGCGACTGGAACGCGCGCTTCCACGGCCTGTTCGACGAGGCGTTCCGCGGTGTGGCCCGCGGCAAGACCACGGCGACCCGCGAGCGGGTTCCCGGCGCGCCCCCCAGCCGGCCGCTCGATGCCTACGCCGGCACCTACGCGACCGACGGTTACCCGGACATCGAGGTCGGGCGCGAAGGGGACGACCTTCGGGCGCGCCTCGTCGGCAGCCTCGGCTGGTCGCCGCTGCGCCACCTGCACTACGACGTCTTCGAGTGGGAGCTCACCGGCTTCGACGTCCGCATGGTCGTGCGCTTCCTCACCGACGAGCAGGGCGCGATCGGCTCGCTCACCGTGCCCATCGAGCCGGAGGTCGCCGACGCCGTTTTCCGGCGCCGGCCGCTCGAGCTGCCGGCCGACGTGCGGGCGGCGCTGCCGGGCACCTACGACACGCCCATCGAGGGATTGTCGATCACCGTGACGGTCACGGGGGACAAGGTCTACGCGACCCAGACCGGGGGCACGCCCGACGAGCTGACCGCCTACGCGCTCACGGACGCGGTCGTGGGCTTCCGCTTCGAGCGCACGCGCCTCGACTTCGCCCGTGCGGACGGGCGCATCGAGCGGCTGACGCTCAAGGCGCCGGGTATGACGTTGGAGGCGACGCGGAGGAGCGGGTGACGATGGTCTCGCCGGCGGCCACTCACAGGAGCCGCAGGCGCGGTTCGACGGCGCCGATGCGCACGTAGTCGACGTCGTCGTGCAGCAGCTCGGCGTCGTGCTCCATGGCGATGCAGGCGATGGCGCAGTCGACGGTGCTGCGCACGGTGACGCCCGCGGCGCGACAACGGCGGTAAAGGGCGGCCGAGAGGACGGCACCCTGCCACGGGTCGCCGAACTCGAGCCGCCATTGGCTCGCCAGGTAGCGCTCGAGGTTGGCGGCCGCCGCGTCGTCGCGGACGCCCTGCAACACCTCCTGCGCGACCACGCTCGTCACGGCGATCGGCGCTCCGCGGTCGAGCCAACCCTGCAGCGCGCCGGCAGCCGTGGTGGCGTCACCCCGCAGGTAGGCGATCCACGCGGACGTATCGACCAGGATCACGCGCCGCCGGATTCGCCGCGCAGGCGCTTGTGGTCGTAGCCCTCGGCGAAGGCGATCTTCCCACGCAGGTCCCGTGGGTCGAGCCGCTGGCGCTGGCGGATGAACTCGCGCAGCGCGAGGTGCACGAGGTCCTTCTTGGTCCGCACGTCGGCGTACCTGAAGGCCTCGGCCACTAGGGCTGGATCGAGATCGATGTTCGTCCGCACGATGCACCTCCAAGTACACATCAGCGTACACCACGCCAACGACCGGCCGAAGGGTCTCTCGTGGCGGCGGTCCTCCCATGCCCTTCCATGGTCACCTCCGCCGCCAGAGGCGCGGCGGCGAGCTAGGCGCGTGCCAACCACCCGCCGGGTCAGTCCGCCAAGCGCCCCTTCAGCACTCCCTGCATGAACGCCAGGCTGCGCTCGGCCTGCTCGATCGTGCCGCACTCGACCGACAGCGTGATGTCGCGGTCGAGCGGGTCGAGGATCTCGATGACGCGCTCCCAGTCGACGACGCCGTCGCCGCAGGCACAGCCGACCGGCGTGCCGGTGACCTTGCCGCGCTCACGCTCGGCGTGCTGCATGTCGATGTCCTTGGCGTGCACGTGGCG
>Ga0180429_10002068_pt1 | contig 16766 bp, 20 predicted proteins | sample SS_ome_FD_132428 | JGI IMG/M metagenome (GOLD analysis project Ga0180429, IMG submission 132428) | Hypersaline lake sediment archaeal communities from the Salton Sea, California, USA - SS_1_S_1 metaG | ecosystem: Environmental > Aquatic > Non-marine Saline and Alkaline > Hypersaline > Sediment ...
CGGGCTTTTAAGCCCGGGGATGAATGGCCGCCCGGAGCGAAGCGGAGGCCATTCGGGCATGTCCGATAGACATGCCACACGGCCAACCCCGCGGGCTTCAGCCCGCGGAGGTTTAGGATTTAGGTATTAGAATTTTATAATTTGGCCCTATAACCATCTGTTATTCAATGGGAATATTTTTTTATCCAGAGAGGCAACTTCTGAGTGTGTCCGCACCGATAATAACTGTGAAAGGAAAACCCTGGAGGTTTTATATGACTGTCGAGAAACTTGAACATCTGTTTAACGGAACTAAGCCGAAGGCGGGCAAGGTTCGCAGCTCGAAGGCCATGGGCGTCGATTTCGGCGGCATGCTCGACGCGGCCAGCGCGATGAGCCCGGTAGCCGCTACGGCGGGCCAGCTCTACGGCAACAACAGCTCCGCGGCGGTCCTCGCGGCGGCCTTCTCCGGCGTCACGGCCGGCGCACAGACGCTGGGCGGCAGCTCCGGTTCCCTGGCGGCCTACGGCGGCACCCCGTCGTTCGCGGGCGGCAACTACGCCTCCACGGGCATGAGCGGATTGGGCGGTCTGAGCGGCGGCGACAGCTCGGTGGTCCCGGGCGTCGACGGCTTCTCGCAGATGGACATGATCAACACCATGAACCAGAACAACCTCCAGCTCCTCGAGCTCCAGGCCACCATGCAGAGCAACATGCAGGGCTGGAACACCAAGTCGAACATCCTGTCTGCGGACCACAGGGCCCGCATGGCGATGATCGAGAAGTTCACTGCCAGGGGCTAATAGCCGGCTGAATTAGGGATGGAAATCTCGCCGCGGATTGCATAAAATGCAGTCCGCGGCTTGTTATGTGCAAGGCGAGTGTTGAGTGAGTAGTAAATGGTGAATAGTGAATTGATTGAACCATTTACCATTTACCATTTACTATTCACTATTTACTCAACGCCGAGTTCCTTAGAGGTTCTTATGGTACACATAGACACAGAGCACCTCACGGTCATGATGGAGGCGGGCTACGTCTACCTGGGCATGCGCAGGTTCAAGGAGGCCCGCCAGCTCTTCGAGGGCCTGTGCGTCCTGGCGCCGGACAGCGACGTGCCGCTGGTGGCCCTGGGCAACGTGGACTTCTGCGAGAACAGGCTCGCCCAGGCCGTGAAGCGCTACGAGCAGGCCCTGGATGTCGACCCCCAGAGCGTATACGCCAAGGTCTACATGGGCGAGGCGCTTTTGTTCGCTGGAGAGAAGGAGAAGGGGGCGAAGCTCCTCAAGGATGTCGCCAAGGCCGACAAGGGCGGGGCGGGGCAGTTTGCTACGGCGCTCTTGGACGCGGTCAAGCAGGGCTTCGAGCCCAGGCCGCCCAAGGCCAAAGGGAAGAGGTGAGATCGATGCCGAGACAAAGACATCTCAGGACGGCCTTCGTCGCGATGATTCTGGCGGCCTTCGTCGCCGGCTGCGGCGGCGTGGAGCTCTACCAGAACCTCTCCGAGGAGGACGCCAACGAGATGCTCGTGCTCCTCTCGGAGAACGACGTCAAGGCGCAGAAGAAGAAGGAGATAATCCAGAACGAGGTCTTCTACAGCATCGCGGTTTCCGATAAGGACATGGCGCGCGCCCGCAAGCTCCTCCTGCAGCACAACCTGCCCAGACGCAGGGAGCTCGGTCTCACCGGCGTCTACAAGGAGAAGGGGCTCATCCCCACGCCCGACGAGCAGAAGGCCCGCTACATCCTGGCCCTCAAGGGCGAGATCATCAACTCCCTTAGGAGCATACCCCAGGTCATAGACGCCGACGTCGTCCTCAACATCCCCCAGCAGGACGAGTTCGCTTCGGCCGATGCGCAGCACGAGAAGCGGCCCACAGCCTCCGCCGTGATACGCGTAAAGCCCGATGCGGCGGGGCTTTCCACCATCACAGAGGCCAAGATGCAGCAGTTCATCTCCAACGCCGTCGAGGGCCTAAACCCCAGGGACGTAGCGGTCATGATCACCTACCTGGCCGTTCCAGGCTCCGACAAGCCGAGCGATGTAAGGAGTATGCCCAGCGAGCGCGTGCCCGCCCAGATGGCGCCGGCGCTGCCTTCGGCGGTACAGCACGAGATCATGGGCCTCAAGCTCGATGCAGAGTCCAAGGACAAGCTCAAGATATACCTACTCATATTCTTCCTGTTGCTGATCGTGCTGTGCGTCGCGCTCATCATCGTGATCGTCCAGGGCGCCCGCATGCGGCGCACGCTCGCGGCGCTCAAGGGGCCCGCGGGTCGGCACCCGGCCATAGAGGGCGAGGTGATGGAGGAGGGCCCGCCGCAGCTGGAGGAGGGCCCGCCTGAGGATGAATTCTAAAAGCCGTGACTGGTGACTGAAAACTGTTCAGCGTCATCCCCGAGCGCATTAATCGGGGATCCAGTCTGGATTCCCGCTTTCGCGGGAATGACACTGGGTTAACCCCTTGATATTCAAGCATAATATTGCTAGAATTTTTATATAGGGCACGCAACTTCGGGGTGCGTCCGACCCGATAATATATGTGAGAGGGGTTTCTTCATAAGAGGTAGCTATGTCGATAAACACGGTACAGCCAGATCTAGTCAGATACGAGATGCGCATGGTCCAGGGTGTGGATCCGAACGTCCGCGAGCAGAAGACTCCGGGCAGGTTCGGCCGCTTCCTGTCGGGCCTTGGAAAGATCCTGGGTTCGGTCGCCATGCCGCTGTCGTTTCTATTCCCGCCCGCGGGGCTGGCCGCCGCAGGCATGTACGGGCTGGGCAGCATAGGCGATCAGGTCCAGAAGAAGGCCTACGTCAACGCGGCCGAGAAGGCGCAGAAGGAGAGGCCGCAGCAGGCCTCCTTCCCGGGCCTGGAGATCGGCGGAATGCCCATGGCGCAGCCGGCCTCTTTCGACCTCTCCGCCAGGGACCAGCAGGTCATGCAGGTGTTGGGCGCCAGGGGCGGGTCGATGAACGAGATGTCCCAGGGCATATAAGACGGAGGGTTCGATGGTCCGCGCCGTAGATAACAAAACCGCACCGAGAGTAGACCTCAAGGGATTCGAGCCCGTAAAGCCCAGGGAGCACGGAAGGCCCGAGGTGGCCTTCAAGCCCGAGGGCGAGGTCCAGGCGCCCAAAGCAGGCCTTGCGGGGCATTCGCTGTTTGCCGCCAGGGGCAGCAAGTATCGGGACTTAAGCCCCGCGCAGAGGGCGAGCGTGCTGTCGGCCATCGAGAGGTGCAGGCCCTCGATAGAGCAGACCTACGGCACGGAGGCCTTTGAGGCGGCCATGAACGTGCTCAGGGAGGCGATGGAGTTCACGAAGAAGGTCCCGGCCTGACCCAAGCTACGTAGTCATCTATCTATAGGCGCCCACCCGGGCGCCTTTTTCATATATCTTCAGGCTGCATAAGTTAACGGGACGCTTCGGCGTGCTTTTCTCGCTATCCCTCCTCGCCTCAGACGCCGGCTCGTCGGGGGCTTTCGTCGGCCGGTGCATATAGGCTGCTGTATCCGGCCTCCTCGAGCCACGCTGCGAAAAGCACATCCGAAGCGTCCCGCCATGCCGGCCCCTGCCACGGAGGCCGCTCCTGCTATAAAACCGGGGCTTCGAGTCCCCGGTTTTGGCCGGAATCGCGACCGTTTTCACCAGTCGAGTGGCCGCCTCCGAAGCGGTAATAACCATAAATCAAGTACTTAGCTGCCAAATCGACCCCCGGATTTATGGCATGGATTCTGCATTCTATCAGGCCGACGGGTCACCATTTACGCACACGTGACCGATGGGGGGATTGATGGCCAAGACGGCGAAAAAGCGGAGCAAGAAGCCGACCAAAAAGGAGCTGGCCGCAAAGGCGAAGGAAAAGGCCAGGATCGAGGCGAAGAGGGCGGCGCATGAGGCCAAGCTGAGGGCACAGGATGGCAAGAAGCTCACAAATAAGGATATCGCAGCCATCAGGTCGAGGGACGAGCTCATCGAGCAGTACATGCCGTATGCGGCGTCCATCGCCAGCAGGGTTTGCCAGAGCCTCTCTTCAGCCGTCGACTACGACGAGGTCCTGTGCAACGCGCGGCTGGGGCTTTTGGAGGCGGCCAAGCGCTTCGACAACAATCAGGACGTGGATTTTCGCACCTTCGCGTATTATCGCATCAAGGGCGCCATCTACGACGGCTTGCGCCGCAGCGGATGGCTGCCCCGCACGCTGTACGCGAAGATAAAGTTCGAGGAGGCTGCTAACGAGTACCTTCAGAACAGATCGCTGGGATGCGCGGCGGAGAACACGAACCAGCGAAACACGTACGAGAAGGTGGAGGATAACTCGGTAGCGGAGACGGTAAACAGCCTGGCATCGATATACATAATCTCGCTGGATGCCTCCGAGGACATGGACGTCGAGGACGCGGATTCCGGCGACGTCGAACAGAGAACGGAATTCATGCAGATCCGCCGCCACATGCGCGACGCGATCAGCACGCTGCCGGAGAAGGAGAAGTTTTTGATTATGATGTATTACTTCCAGAACAGGACTCTCGAGGAGGTCGGCGCAAAGCTCGGCCTGTCCAAGTCCTGGACCTCGCGTCTGCACGCACGCGCGCTGTCCCTGCTGTTCAAGAGGATCAGAAACCGCGCGCTCTCGAAGAAGGGTGACGACGATGAGGGGGGAGAGGAGCAATAGATGGCTATCGAATCCGTAGTCAGTCAGCTTAATTCCAGCGCCCTGGGCAAGGCCGTCCAGAACTCCGAGGGAGTCGCGAAGACGGTCGAGCAGGGTGCGTCCTTCAAGGACGTGCTCTCCCAGAAGATGGACAACGGCACCGAGTTCGCCCAGGCCATGGGCCTTATGGACAACGACATGACGCCCACGAACCAGATGCAGTCCATCCAGGGCGAGGGCGTCTCGTTCACGCCGGAGATGCAGGTGACCGACGTCTCGAACCCGGAGGCCGGCGAGAAGGTCCTGGACATGCTGGGCGAGGTCAACAAGGGCCAGATGCAGATGAACAGCTTGGTCAACCATATCCTGTACAGCGGCAAGCGCTTCTCGAACCAGGAGCTGATGGTCATCCAGGCACACGTCTTCCACTTCGCCCAGATGACCGAGCTCACGGTCAAGGTCGCCGAGCAGGGCGTATCATCGGTCAAGTCGGTCCTGAACACCCAGGTCCAGTAAGTTGTATTAATTGGCGGGCGCGCTATAATGTCTGGGCAGCGCGTCCTGAAAGGGGATGTCAGGGGGGATGCGATGCATCCCCCCTATTTTTGCGTTTATGAGAGATAGTGCCGACACACGAAGGAGGATGGCCGCGGCTCTGGCGGTACGCAGCTACGGCGAGGGCGCAAATCGCCTTCTGGACTACGTCTCCGAGCGCGAGCGCAGGGAGCTCGCCCCGCTGATGGAAGCCTGCTCGGCCGATCCCGAGGGCCCCGAGGCGATGGACCGGCTGATATCCCAGATGCTGGCCTCGGAGCGGTTCAGCTCGATAGCGGAGGTCCACCCCGCCTGGATCCTGGAGCACCTCAAGGGGGAGCCCCCCCGGATAGTGGGGCTCATCCTCCGTTCGCTGCCCTCCAGCCACGTCCGCTATCTGCTCAAGAACCTGCCGCCGATGCTTCGCGACTGCGTCCCGAACATGGTCGAGTCTTTCGCGGTCAGGCCCGAGGTCCTGGAGCTCATCAGGCGCCGCTTCGAGGCCAACTTCCTGCCCATGCGCGTTACGCGCTCGATCGCGCACCCGGGCCTGGAGCACCTGTACTTCCTCAAGGTCGAGGAGCTGGGCGAGCTGATACGGGAGCTGGGGCTTTTGGAGATGGCCATCGCCCTCTCGGGGATGTCCAGCAAGGCGCTGCACATGATCTTCAACCGGCTCGACCTCAAGGACGCCAAGAGGCTCCAGGCCAGGATAAAGGGCCTTAGGGGCATCTCGCCGGAGCTGCACCGGCAGGCGAGGTTCAACCTTCTCGAGATCGAGGGCAGGCACGAGGGCTCCGATAGGATGCTCGCGTCGGTTGGGCTCGCGGCGCTGGCCTCGGCGGTCGGCAGGGACCTGGCCGACCTGGCCAGGCTCATACAGCAGAAGATGGCGCCGTCGGACGGCTATCTGCTCAAGCGCTTCATAGACGAGCGCAGGCAGACCTCGATACCTAAGGTGGCGCAGGAGCGCCGCGGCATGGTCCTGAGGCTGGTGGCCAGGCTCGCCTCCGAGGGCCGCATCGATCCTCAGTGGCGCAGCTTCGCGCCGGACTACGTCCCCGAGGAGGAGCCGGACGCCTCCCGGTCGTGGGAGGACGAGACGATATCGATGAAAGTTGAATGAAGGGGTGAATGGGAATATGATCGTGATCCGTAATCCGTTATCCGTAATCCGTAGAACCTGATTGGAACGGGTTTTTCGGATCACGGGTCACGGGTCACGGATTACGGGGGTTCAGATGACGGCCAAGATAGTCAAGAAGGACGACGTAAAGGGCAAGGCGTCCAGGCCCTCCAGCGCCGGACACGCCGCGCGGATCATCCCGGACGCCGGCGGCATAGTTCACAGGCGCGTGGTTGACGCCGGAGCGGAGGCGCAGAGGATCGTGGAGGAGGCCCAGCGCGAGGCCGGGAGGATAAAGGACGAGGCCTGCGACATACTGGCCGATGCTAAGAAGAGGGCCGCCGAGGAGGTGAAGAGGGGATACGCCGAGGGCGAGGCCAAGGGGTTGGCGCAGGTCACCGAGAAGCTGGTTCAGCTAACGAAGCTCCGCGAGGAGTTCGCGGCGGGCGCCGAGCCGGAAGTCATCAAGCTCGTCTTCACCATCGCGGAGAAGGTGATCGGCCGCCTCGTGCAGGAGAACCCGGACGCGATCAGGAGCGTCGTGCGCCAGGCGCTGGAGCGCAGCATAGGCGACAGGATAACGGTGCGCGTGAACCCCGAGGACTACAAGGCGGTGATAGAGGGGGAGGCGGAGCTTCGGTCCGCCATCGAGAGGACGAAGAGGCTCTCCTTCCGCGAGGACGACTCGATCTCCAAGGGCGGGTGCATACTCGAGACGGAGGTGGGCACGATCGACGCCCAGCTGGAGACGCAATTGGGGGCGATACGAAAGGCGTTGTTGTCATAAAGCCAGTACAGCGAGAACAGCCAGTACGGTTTAACGGTACTGGCCGTTCTTGCCGCACTGGCCGTACTGGCAGATATATCGAGGCTATTGATGACCGATGGCAAGAAGAAGACCGACGATAGCTCAAAGGTCGGCGCAGTGCCGATGGTGGATTTTGCGAAATACCACCACCTGCTCTCGTCGGTCACTACCTACAGCATCAAGGGCAAGGTCACCGAGCTCACGGGCATCGTCGTGCGCGCCGTGGTCCCGGGCGTGCGCATCGGGGAGCTGTGCTTCATAGTCCCATACCACAACCGCCCCCCGATAAAGGCGGAGGTGGTGGGCTTTCGCGACCAGGAGGTGCTGCTGATGCCCCTGGGCGAGCTGGAGGGGATCGGGCTCGGAAACGACGTCATACCCACCGGACACACGCTGAGCGTGCGCGTTGGGGAGGGGCTCCTGGGCAGGGTCCTCGACGGCCTGGGCGACCCGCTCGATGCGGACGATAAGGGCCCTCTGGAATTCAGCGGGGAGTATCCCGTCACGGCCAACCCGCCCGACGCCATGCTCAGGGAGCGAGTGGTGAAGCCGCTATCGGTCGGCATAAAGTCGATAGACTCTATGCTGACGGTCGGCGAGGGACAGCGCATAGGAATCTTCTCCGCCGCAGGCGTCGGCAAGTCGACGCTCATCGGCATGATAGCGCGCAACACCGAGGCCGAGGTCAACGTGATCTGCCTCGTCGGCGAGCGAGGCAGGGAGGTCCGCGACTTCCTCGAGCGCGACCTGGGCTCTGAGGGGCTGAAGCGCTCTGTCGTGGTCGTCTCGACCTCCGACCAGCCGTCGCTGGTCAGGCTCAAGGCCGCCTACGTGGCCACGGCCATCGCGGAGTACTTCAGGGACCAGGGCAAGAAGGTCATACTCATGATGGACTCCATCACCCGCTTCGCGAGGGCGCTGCGCGAGGTGGGCCTTGCGGTGGGAGAGCCTCCCGCCAGGCAGGGCTACACGCCTTCGGTCTTCTCCACGCTCCCTAGGCTTTTGGAGCGCTCCGGCAACTCGGACAAGGGCTCGATCACCGCCTTCTATACGGTGCTCGTGGCCGGCGACGACATGAACGAGCCGGTCGCCGACGAGACGCGCTCCATACTGGACGGGCACATCGTCCTGTCGAGGGCATTGGCTGCGCGAAGCCACTATCCCGCCATCGACGTCTCGGAGAGCATAAGCCGCGTCATGGACTCGATCATCGACGAGGACCACAAGCTTGCGGCGAGGGAGCTCCGGGAGGTGGTCGCCAACTACGAGAAGGAGCGCGACCTGATACTCATCGGCGCCTACGAGGAGGGCTCGGACCCCAAGGTCGACTACGCGATAGAGAAGATCGAGGAGGTGAACAACTTCCTCAAGCAGGGGGTCGAGGACAGGGTCTCCTTCAAGGAAGCGGTGGAGCTGCTCAAGGAGATATTTGAATGAAAAGGTTAAGGTTGAGGTTTAGGCTGAGCTAAACCTAAACCTCGACCTAAACCTTCTTGATATTCACTTGAATTGTCATGGCTAAACCTAAGTACAGACTGGAAGCTTTATTGAGGATCAAGGCGCGCATGAAGAAGCGCGCGGAGATGGCCCTGGCAAGGGCGATCATCGAGCTCAAGAAGGCTAAGGAGAGGCTCGAGGAGCTCAAGGAGGAGAAGGAGCGCATAGTCGAGCGCTGGGAGGAGGCCCGCAAGGAGATGAGGGCAGAGATGGATGCGGGCGTGGTGGTGAAGAAGGGCAACGTCCACGTCAACTTCATGCGAAAGCTAAAGGAGGACGAGGAGGCCAAGCAGGAGGAGATCGAAGACCAGGAGGCGGTGGTCGAGGACTGCGAGGCGGCAGTCGCACGCGCCAGGCGCGAATACATAGAGGCCGCCAAGCAGCTGCAGATAATGGAGAAGCACAAGGAGCTGTGGGAGAAGAAGGTGCGCCGGGAGATCACCAGCAGGGAGGCTAAGGAGATGGACGAGCTCGGCGGCACCATCCACAAGCTCAAGAACTGGCGCGGGGAGAAGGGGGTATTTGAAACGTGACTAGTGACTAGTGACTAGTGACTAGTGACTAGTGACTAGCGGAATAGTCCTGGGAACCGATCCATTTACAGCCAGTCACCAGTTACCAGTTACCAGTCACGGTTGGAGGTTTTGATTATGACCGACGAAATCAAAAAAGCAGATCTCGCCAGACAGGAGCGCCTCCGCCAGCAGGCGACCGAGAAGGCCAAGCCCAAGGACCAGGAGAGCGAGTTCGACAAGCTCGTCAAGAGCGGGCAGATGCAGCAGCGGGCCACCACCGCCAAGGCCCAGCAGAAGCCCGTGACCGAACAGGCGATCCACGAGTCGGCCAAGAAGGAGCAGCGCGAGCAGGAGACCAGGCGCAAGGAGCGCGACGACCGCAAGGAGAAGAAGGATTCGCGCGAGGAGCAGACGCGCGAGGGCGGCAAGATCACCGACCAGAAGGTGGTCGGCAAGGGTAGCGGCAAGCAGGGCGGCCACGGCGCGGGCGGCGAGGGCCGCGGGGGTTACCAGGGCTCGACCTCCAAACGGGGTCTGTCCAGCAAGCTATCCAAGGCGGGGGTGAAGACCCTGCCGGCCGATTTGCAGAAGAAGTTCGCCGCCAAGCTCGTCCAGGCTCAGCAGGCCAAGGGCGCCGGCCGCGCCGAGCTCACGCAGCAGGTGCTGGACAAGATAGTCCAGTACGTCCGCATAGGGATGAACCGCGCGGGAGAGAAGGAGATCCAGATCGACCTCCACGAGAGGATCTTCAGGGGGCTAAAACTCAGGGTGACCGCCCAGGGCGGGAAGGTGGGCGTACACCTACGCACGTCCGACGCCAGGGGGCGGGAGGTCTTCAAGAAGAACCGTGACAGGATCATGGCGGCGCTCACCGAGAAGGGCATAGAGGTCGAGGAGATGAGGATAACGTGATGAAGGTTGAGGTTGAGGTTGAGGACTTGGTCTCCCCTTAGCCTCAACCTAAACCTCAGCCTTCTTTTCTAAACATTGCCATCAACCTAAGTCCATGATATACCGTACATAATGTCCTATAAACCATATCGACCGAGGCTCAAGAAGGTGTCCAGGAGGCAGCAGATGCTGCTTTCGGCCGTCTACTCGTATCTGCCGGCCACGGGCCTCCGCGAGGGTTTGGCGGAGGGCCTCGGCCGGGCCGTCTCCGACGAGATCGGGGAGAACATATCGGTACGTCTCGAGTCTGTAGTCCAGGAGCCCTTCGAGGGCTTTCGGTCCAGGCTCTCGAAGCACCCGATCCTGGCCCTGGTGGGGATGGCCCCGCACGGCGGTAAGATCATCTGCGACATCGACTCCACGATCGCCATGCTCGCCGTCGAGAGGTTGCTGGGGGGAAAGGCCGCCTCTCTCCCCGAGCCCAGGGAGATCTCCGAGACCGAGCAGGGCGTGATGCAGTACCTCATCGTGAAGGTGCTGGCGGAGATACACGCTGCGTGCAAGGGCTCGGACAGGGCTCACTTCTCGATGGACGGCCTGGCGCTTTCGCCGGAGGATCTGGAGGGTGCGGTGGACGACGGTGCCGACTGCGCCGTGCTCGCCTTCAGGGTGACGCTGGGCAGGCACGCCGGTTTCGTCCGGCTCGTGCTGCCCGAGCCGTTCGTGGAGCAGGCGCTCATGGACGTGGCCGCGCCCGGCGAGGCCAGGCCCGATGAACAGCTTTGGTCGGAGATGGGGCTCGGCCGCTACTCCTATGTCCGCACGGTGCTGTGGGCCGAGGCGGGCAGGACGACTCTCACCCCGGCGGAGCTGGGACAGCTGGAGGAGGGAGACGTGTTGCTGCTCGAGGGCGGCGATCTGGCACTCTCCGGCGGCAGGAAGGGTAGGGCCGTTATGCGCGTAGGGGTGGGGCTGGTATCGGGACTCGCGTCCGACGTGGAGCTTGACGCTACGAGGGTGCGGGCCAGCGTCGCCGGAATACACAAGGGAGACTGACATGGTAAAGTCCAAGCAGAAGAAGGGCGAGGAGACCGAGCTTCACGATCTCGACGTCTTCGAGGAGTGGGAGGGCGGGGCGGAGCCGGAGGAGGCTCCGGCGCCGAAGCCCGCCGCGCCCGCCAAGAAGGCCGAGGAGAAGCTCGCCCCCCCTGAGGAGCCGGAGGATGAGTTGGACTTCGGCGGCTTCGAGGAGATGGAGGCCGAGGCCCCTCCGCCGCAGGGGGCCCCTGCCAGCGAGGAGGAGTTCAAGGAACAGCTGGCGGATCTCGCCCCGGACGTCCCGGTCAACGTGGTGGCGGTCATCGGCAAGGCCCAGACCAACGTGGGCGAGCTCATGAAGCTGAGGCTCGGCGAGGTGGTGGACCTGGGCAGGCCCCCGGGGGAGACCGTCGACGTGGTCGCCAACGGCAGGCTCATCGCGCGCGGGGAGCTCGTGGACATGGACGGGACTCTGGGCGTGCGCATACTCAAGATGGTGAAGTGACATGCGAAGCATGTCATCCTGAGGAGCGGATTGTGCAGTGAAACCCATATTGACCGCGATGCGACGAAGGATCCCCAGCAGGCAGTGTGCAATGTTTCATGGAGATCCTTCGGCGTCGGTACGGTCGCTTGGTTGTAAAAGACACAAACGACGCCTCAGGATGACATTTACAAGGAGAATCAGTGCTTGCGATATTGACCGTATTGGCTGCTGAGGTGGAGACGGTGCCGGCGACCTCGTCCAGCGCGATCGATTTCACGTGGCTGTTCGTGAAGATGCTGCTCGTGCTGGCCATCGTCTGCATAGGCGCCGTAGTGATCCTCAAGTACGTCGCGCCGCGCACGCGCTTCATGAAGCGGCTCACCAGGGGCGGCTTCGCGAAGGTCCTTCAGAGGCAGGCGCTGGAGCACGGCAAGCAGCTCTACCTGGTGGAGATAGGCAAAAGATATTTCGTGATCGGCACTTCCGATCATGGTATAAATCCGGTTGCGGAGCTTAGCCTGGACGATGTCCGCAAGCTGGAGATAAAAGGCGTGGGGGAGTGATCCGTGCCATCCTTCTTTAAGAGACACAAGAAGTCCGCGTGCGCGGCGTCCGCAGGGGCGGTCGTGCTGCTCATCTCCACGGTAGCCTGGGCGCAGGCCGGAGAGGTGGGGGTGTCCAGGCCTCTCGTCCTGCTCGTCGTTCTGGCCGCGCTGGCGATGGCCCCGTTCATCGTCATGATGATCACCTCCTTCGTCAAGATCGCCGTGGTCATGGCGCTGGTCCGAAACGCCCTGGGCACGCAGCAGGTGCCGCCCAACATCATCGTGGCGGGGCTGGCCATGATACTGACCGTCTACATCATGGTGCCGGTAGGCTACGAGGTCTACAGGGCCGCCGGCAGCACGATCAACCAGGGCACCAACCAGCCGCTGCTGTCGCAGGCCTCGATCCGTCTCCTGTCCAAGGCCGTCGACGAGGGCAAGGAGCCGGTGCGCGATTTCCTCATCAAGCACGTGCACTCCAAGGAGCGCTCGCTCTTCTACAACCTGGCGCTCAAGCTCAGGGTCAAGGAGGAGGAGCGCTCCGAGATCTCCGACAGCGACTTCATAAATCTCATACCCGCGTTCGTCGTGAGCGAGCTCACGGAGGCGTTCCAGATCGGGTTCATCATATTCCTTCCGTTTCTTATAATCGACCTGGTTATAGCCAACATCCTGCTGTCGCTGGGTATGTTCCAGATCTCGCCGATCACGATCTCGCTGCCGTTCAAGCTGCTTCTGTTCGTGCTCGTGGACGGGTGGCACGTGATAGCGAAGGGGCTGATACTGGGGTATGTGTAGATGTCAGTTTGATAAACGGTGTTGAGTAAATGGTGAATAGTGAATAGTAAATGGTTTAACTACCCACTATTTACTATTTACCATTCACTATTTACTCACAACTAGGGTCATACGAGGTGTAAATTGCCCGAGTATTTCGTGGCCGTAGCAAAGCAGACGCTATTCCTGGCGCTCATACTGACTGGGCCGCCGGTGATGACGGCGCTTCTCGTGGGCCTGACCATAAGCATCATGCAGGCCACGACTCAGATACAGGAGCAGACGCTCACCTTCGTGCCCAAGCTCGTGGGCGTCGTGACCATACTCGCCATCGCAGGCCCCTGGATGCTCGCGCAGCTCATCGCGTTCGCATCGAACATATACGATTCGTTTCCACTGTATGTGAGATAATTCAGGGACTAGGGACTAGGGACTAGAGACTAGAGACTAGAGACTAGAGACTAGAGACTAGAGACTAGAGACTGGTATAATCGTTAAGAATAAACTAATCCCTAATCTCTAGTCTCTAATCACTAACCCCTGCTAAACGACATGGATGAGATCTTCAAAAAACTGGGCGTCAACATCAACGTCTCGTTCCATCTGATATACTATTCCCTCGTCTGGGTCCGCATAATCGCGATGGCCGCGGTCATCCCCTTCCTCTTCGGCAAGCCGGTCCCCAGGTACGTGATGATGGGCGTTTCGGTGATGATGGCGCTTTTCGTCTACATCAACACCGTCCCGGACGTCCCGCCGCCGATGTCGGAGGACCGGCTGATGCTCGTCGTCCTCTACCTCAAGGAGGCCTTCTACGGGGCGTGCATCGGCTTCACCTCCGCGATCATCTTCCACGCGATGAGCTCGGTGGGCCAGATGATCGACAACCAGCGCGGCATGTCGATCGCGCGCGCCATCCTGCCGCAGCTGGGTCAGCAGGTCTCGATATCCGGCGTCTTCCTCTTCCAGCTCGCCATAGTCCTCTACCTGGCCGCCGGCGGGCACACGATATTTTTGGACGGCTTCTTCCGGAGCTTCCAGACGCTGCCTGTGCTGGAGTTTCCGGCGGTGGGCCCCGGCATGTTCCCGCTGATGGACATGTTCATGAAGCTCACCGGCGAGGTCATATACATCGCCATACAGATCGCGACGCCGGTCATCATCGCCATATTCCTCGCCGACCTCATACTGGGTCTCGCCAATCGCATAGCGCCGCAGATCAACGTCTGGATGCTTGGCTTCACCATAAAGGGGTCGCTGGGGCTTCTGATGCTGTTCATCTCGATAACGATGGTCGCGAGCCAGATAGAGAGCTACACCTTCAAATCCAACCGTTACGTAGACGAGGCGGTACAGCTCCTTCACGGCAAGGTCCCCGAGGGGGCCCCGCAGCTCGAGACGCCCGAGGAGGGGCTCCAGCCCGAGCTCGGGACCCCCGAGGTCAAAACGGTGGAATAGGGTCCAAACTCCCCGCTTTCGGGGCACTCGCCCCACGCTCTTGACTCGGAATCCTCAAATAAATCAATAATTTCAAAGCTGTTATGTGGCATGGTATATGCATGACCACTTTATGGGGGTTTGAGCATCGAAGGAGGTCATGATGAGAAGGACGATCCTGACGGCCCTTTTGGCACTTTCCGTGACGCTGTGTCTCTCCGGCGCCGCGATGGCGGCGAGGACGTTTCCCGAAACGCCTGCGGTGACGATCGAGGAGGTGGGCGCCAGCTCCGTCAAAGACCTGCCTTTCGGCCTGGCGAGGCCGCCAGAGGACCCGGTCATCCCCGGGACGAACATACCCGACGCCGACGGCGACAACGTCCCCGACGACACCGACAACTGCGTGGACGATCCCAACGCCTACCAGATCGATACAGACGGCGACGGCGTGGGCGACGCCTGCGACGACTGCCCGGGCGACTACCTGGACGAGTGCATGGACGATGAGGAGCTCTTGGACGACGAGCCGGAGGAGCCCGTGGACGCAGACGGCGACGGCATCGCCGACGAGGAGGACGCCTGTCCGGACGTGGCCGGCGACTACGCCGAGCAGGGATGTCCGCTGACCGATGAGGAGCAGGAGGAGCTCGCCGAGGAGGCCCTGGCGGAGTACGAGGCCTACAGCATGGCGTTCGAGGGAAGCTGCAGCCTGGCCCAGGGCGCCTCGCCCAACAGGATAGCGCTGCTGATACTGGGGCTTGGCCTGCTGCCGGTGCTGGTCAGGCGGATCAGGTAGGAACAGTGATTTGAGGCATAAAGGCCCTGCCTCGGCAGGGCCTTCCCATTTGATGGGGTCTTAAGACCCCGGGTGGGGGCGAAAGAGGGCAGATAGAGGGCGCTGAGGATATCGACGGACCCGATATATTTTTTTAAGTTACTGTAATCATTGTTGATTTAAGCAGGTCGAATATGGGGCTATTGGCATTGGGATTGCATATATAAGTGGCGACGGCGGATCACCGCCACCTAAGATGATAGGAACCGGGAGGATAAGATGGTTACCAAGATCGACATCGGAAACGACGGCATCCAGAGGCAGGAGTGGCAGCAGATCAAGGCCGAGCTCCAGGAGGGCAAGGACGTCCAGCTCACCGACGGCGACAAGCTGCTGTACACCGTCAGCGCCGATCAGCTAAACGACCTGCAGAGCAGGTTCTCCGACAGCGCGTTTTCGGGCGCCGGCGAGAACATCGACCCGTCCGTCGTGCTCACCGCCGAGGAGCAGAACATAAAGTCGCAGATGGACCAGGTCCAGGAGGCGATCCGCCAGCTGAGCGATAGCGGCGCCGAGAAGGAGCAGGTCCAGGCCAAGCAGGCCGAGCTCGCCAACCTGATAGAGCAGGCCAACTCTCTCTTCAAGCAGAACGGGCGCGCCTCGTTCAACCTCACCCCTTACAACAAGGCGGCGGGGCAGGGCGAGAAGACGCCCTACAGCGGCAAGGCGCAGGTGAGCACGAGTTCGCAGAGCGGCCCGCAGGGCCAACAGACGCCCTACAGCGGCAAGGCCCAGGCGGCCACGACCTTCGCGCCGCCCGCCGGGTGGGGCGCGCAGACGTCCGGCGCCATGCCCAAGTTCAACACCGCCGCCTACGCCCAGGCGATGGCCATGGAGAGCGACATCATGTCCTCCTGGGACCAGGTCAACAAGAACACCAACCGAGGCAAACAGCTGATGCAGCTGTTCTTCCACTTTGCCCGCATGGCGGAGTCGGGCGACATGACCGCCATGTACCAGTTCATGAAGTTCATCACCTACATCGTCTCCAAGGACAAGGCGAAGCAGCAGATCGAGATGGGCAAAAAGCTCATATCGCTCCAGGAGAAGTCGCGCGAGTGGTCGAACAAGCTCATGGAGGTCCAGGGCAACTCTGACTCGACCGACCCCAGCTCCTCGGCCGAGCTCATGAAGACGATAACGATGGTCAAGAGCGAGACCGACGCGATCGCCACCTCGCAGAAGCTCATATCCCAGATGATGGAGGAGTTCGCTCAGGTGGTCGAGACCCTTACCAACACCACCAAGGCGGCGCTGGACACTGCCGGAAGGATCCAGAGGACGGTCTCAACGATGAGGTAAGGAGAGGCGTAGCTTATTACAGGGGGCCTTCGGGGCCCCCTTTTTTTGGCCCGCGGGAAAAGCCTTGCCCGGGGGCCCGCGGGATGATAATTTTATAGGTGCTCTATTTGACAGGGGTTTTTCGGCTTTCGGAGCGCCGCATGACTAAGAGGATAGACAAGGAAATAACCGAGAAGGCCCGTGGTCCCGCCGAGGATGAGGAGCAAAAGCTCACCAAGGAGGAGGCCCAGGCCGAGATGGAGCGCTTCTTCGCGGCGCTCGAGCAGCGCACCAAGGACGTCCCGCAGGAGGAGGTAGAGCGCGGCGCGAAGAAGGTCATGGACTTCGTCGACGGCAAG
>Ga0180429_10002069_pt1 | contig 16763 bp, 8 predicted proteins | sample SS_ome_FD_132428 | JGI IMG/M metagenome (GOLD analysis project Ga0180429, IMG submission 132428) | Hypersaline lake sediment archaeal communities from the Salton Sea, California, USA - SS_1_S_1 metaG | ecosystem: Environmental > Aquatic > Non-marine Saline and Alkaline > Hypersaline > Sediment ...
AGGGCGGGTTCGGCCAAACGACCGACTGGTTCCATGGTGAGCTCAACTTCGTCGGTGACGTCACCATTGCCGACTTCGGTCTGTTTAAGGGCGGGTTCGGCGCCCCACTGACCCGGCCCGATCCGCCGGCCGGCATGCCGCCGCTGGCGACGTCGGCCCAGGTTCCCGAGCCGGGTACCTATTTGATGACACTAATGGCAGTTGCCCTGCTCGGTCTTCTGGCCGCTGGCCGGCGCCGGCGCAAGAGCGCATAGCGGTCCGGCGGCTTTCGCCGCGAGCGGATGGTTGAACGAGAGGCGCTGGAGGACACAATACCCATTTTGGCCGATTAAGAAAACGGGGGCACGCTTCAGACATCGAGTTTACAGCCACCGGCGATTCGAGTACAATACCGGCATGTCTCGATCGTCACGAATCGATTTCCCCGATGCGATCTACCACGTCACGTCCCGCGGGAACGGACGGGCGAAGATCTTCCGGACGGACGACGACCGGCAGCGGTTTCTCCGGCAACTTCGAGACAATCTCGACACCTTCGCCGTCGTGCTCTACGCCTATGTTCTAATGGACAGCCATTTCCACCTCCTGGCACGCACGCCGCGGGAGAATCTATCGCAATCCATGCAACGGCTATTGAAAAAGATACGCAAGGACGAAGCCTTGTAGGGCTGAGCTTAGTATTAGACTCCAACCCCGCGTGAGGAACCTGCCATGAATACGACACCGCTACGAATGCTACTGGCCGGGCAATGCCTTGCCCTGGCTGCTTCCGCCGTCGCCGCCGAAAAAACTCGCACCGTGTTGGTCGAGGCCGAAGGTTTTGAAAATCTCGGCGGCTGGGTCGCGGATCAACAGTTTGTCGATCAGATGGGCTCACCGATCTTGTTGGCCCACGGCATGGGCCTGCCGGTCGACGACGCGGCGACCACGGTCGGTTTGCCCGCCGCCGGGGAATATCGCGTTTGGGTCCGAACCCGCGATTGGGTCGCGCCCTGGAAGGCGCCGGGTACGCCCGGCAGGTTTCAACTCTTGATCGACGGCAAGCCGCTGCAGACTACTTTCGGCACCGAAGGAGAACAGTGGCACTGGCACCACGGTGGCACCGTCGCTCTGCCTGGCGGAGAGGTCAGCCTCGCCCTGCACGACCTGACTGGATTCGACGGGCGTTGCGATGCAATTCTCTTCTCCGCCGACCAAGACTTCACACCGCCAAACGACGCGGCGCAACTGGCCGCGCTGCGCCGCGAGATGCTCGGCCTGCCGGAAACGCCGCCGGACGCCGGTCGATTCGATCTGGTCGTTGTCGGCGGCGGGATGGCGGGCACCTGCGCGGCGATCTCCGCTGCTCGGTTGGGACTCGACGTGGCCCTGGTTCAGAATCGGCCCGTGCTGGGCGGGAACAACTCTTCGGAGGTCCGCGTACACCTCGGCGGCAAGATCAACCTGCCGCCGTATCCGGCGATCGGGGGCGTGGTCCGCGAACTCGACTCCGGACATCACGGCAACGCCCAGCCGGCCGAGCAGTACGGCGACGACCGAAAACTGGCCGTGGCCAAGGCGGAGAAGAAGCTGCACCTGTTTCTCAACATGCACGCCTATGCCGTCGAAAGACAGGGCCACCGCATCGTGGCCGTGTTGGCCAGAAACATCCGCACGAACCGCGTGTTGCGATTCCCCGCCGGGCTGTTTGCCGACTGCACGGGCGACGCCTGCGTAGGCCACCTGGCCGGGGCCGACTATCGCTATGGACGCGAAAGCCGCGACGAAACCGGCGAGCCGCTGGCCCCGGAGCAGCCCGACCGGCAAACGATGGGTACGTCGGTCATGTGGTACACGCGCGAGACCGACCGGCCGGCGCCGTTTCCCGAGTGCCCCTGGGCCGTCCAGTTCAATGAGGCCACTTGCCAACGCGTTACGGCCGGCAATTGGAACTGGGAGAACGGCTTCTTCCGCGAGCAGGTCGAGGAGGCCGAGTACGTCCGCGATTACGGGCTGCGGGCCGTCTTCGGCAACTGGGCCTTCCAGAAAAACCAGGCCAAGGACAAGCAGCGCTACGAAAAGCTGAAACTCGCGTGGGTGGCCTACGTGGGCGGCAAGCGGGAGTCGCGAAGGCTGTTGGGCGACGTGATCCTCTGCCAGCAGGACGTCGTCGAAGCGAAACCGTTCCCCGACGCCTGCGTCACTACCACCTGGTCGATCGACTTGCACTATCCGGTCAAGCCGGCCGGTTTCGACGAAGAGCCCTTCCGCTCGCGGGCGACGTTCCTGCGCGTCAAGCCATACCCCATCCCGTACCGGTGTTTGTACTCGCGCAACGTCGAGAACATGTTCATGGCCGGGCGGAACATCAGCGTAACGCACGTCGCCTTGGGTACCGTCCGGGTGATGCGCACCTGCGGGATGATGGGCGAAGTGGTCGGCATGGCGGCGGCCGTCTGCAAGCGTCGAGACACCGGACCGCGCGGCGTATACGAAGATCACCTCGACGAGTTGAAGCAACTGATGACCGAGGGCGTCGGCAAGCTGCCCGTGCCGGAAGCGGCAAAACCGCCCGAGCCGCCGGCGTGGCTCGCCGCGGCCGGGCCGAACCTCGCGCGCACGGCCGCCGTGGAAGTATCGGGCAACTACGACCAGAAGCAGTATCCGGCCGCCCACATCAACGACGGCCGTGTAACCTACACCGACAACCGCCTTCGCTGGGTCGGCGCCGCCAGTCTTCCCGCCCAAGTGGATCTTACCTGGCAGAAGCCGCGGACGATCGGCGCCGCCCGAATCGTCACCGGCTGGTCGTCGAGCGGTGGCTTGCGGGATCCGCTGATCGACTTCGTCGTGCAGTATCACGACGGTTCGGACTTCAAAGACATCTCGGCCACCAGGACGACCGGCAACACGAGCTTCGACTGGCACGTGAAGTTCCCGGCCGTCACCACCGATCGCGTCCGGCTGCTGGTCACCAAGACGCCCGGAGACCTGGCACGGATCTGGGAGTTCGAGCTATACGACCTTCCGGCACGTTGAAACGGCATCTCCGCACGCGAGAGTTGACCCCGGTTTCAGTTTCCCTTTTTGCTCGTCGCGTTTTGTATGCGCTGGGCGGCGGCAAGGCCGGCCCTCCGGATATATCGGCAATGAGTCGATCTCCTCGCGTTGCATCGCACGACGCAGTTCGCGCTCCAACAGGGCTTCAGCCATCAATGCGAAAAATTACGCGCACAACAAGCCCTGAACCCGCCGCACCTCTTTCAAGTAGACCGGCACCACCGAACAATCCGTCTTCAGTTGCGAAAACCGCTTCTCGATAACCGGCTGCCGCTTGTAGGCCATCAACAGTCCCTTGGGCGAAAGACCCGCCGGGTGCCACTGCTGGCTTGTCCAGCAGTGTTGTGAGGCGGTAGAATAGCCCCATATGCCGACGATCCGCCGTCCATGCTCTGCAGCATTTCACGTTCAGCGGAACCGGTAATCCCTGTCCGCGCTGCACTGCTGGACAAGTAGCAGTGCCACCCTCGAAAACCGGAAACAGGGTGTGACCCCAGAAAGCCCGGAAAGCCAGCACGACAATGAAAACCGCAACGTTGCTCGTCGCGCTGTTGGTGGCAGCGGCCCTTGCCCACCAGGCCGACGGCCGCGACACCAAGAAGTCCGCGGCGACGATCCGCGTCGCGCACGACGCGGAATCTTTCGTTACAGAGATCAGCATTCGTGCCCGAGACGACCGTATCGCCTGGTCCGACGTCCTTCGTGGGCTGGCACGTGCCCGGGGCTACGACGACACGGCACTCGAGGGTGTCCTGCCGGATCGGCGGTTCGATCTGACGAGCTTTGGGTCATGGGCGGCCCGGGCGGGACTGAACCGTGCCCTGCGACCGCACGTGCGGTTCGATGTCAAATATGCCGACAACCCAGCGGGTGAGCCGTGGCTGGTGACTACGCTGGACCGGGCGGCGCTGTTGGCGTCGCAACGGCGATTCACCGCCCAGCTTCGCGGGGCCTTGCTTCCTCGATCGTCGAGCGACGCCACGCGCCGGTACGGGCTTTCGTTGGACAAAGGATGGAACCGAGCCGCGGCCGGCAAGAATCTCGTCGTTTTCATACACGGGCTCAACTCCAGCCCGGAACATGGCAAGAACCTGTTGGCTGCCGCTCGCAAAGAGGGGTTCCCGTGCGGTTCGTTTCGATACCCGAACGACCAGCCGATCACCGACTCGGCGCGATTGCTGGCCGGCGAGTTGACGGCACTGGCCGAGCGATGTCCCGATCGAAGCGTGTCGCTGGTAACGCACTCGATGGGAGGGCTGGTCGCCCGAGCAGTGATCGAAGACCCGCGATTGGATCCCGGCAACGTGCAACGGTTGATTATGGTATCGCCCCCGAACCACGGTTCGGCCCTGGCGCGTTTTGGTTTCGGACTCGACCTGGTGGAACACGTTACGGACAGCGTTCGCCAAAAAAGCATCCGCGCCATGTATACGCTGATTGAAGACGGGCTGTCGGAAGCCGCCGTCGATCTGGCCCCCGGTTCTCAGTTCCTGCGGAAGCTAAACGGCGGCCGGCGAAATCCCGCCGTGCAGTACAGCATCTTCCTGGGAAACAAGGCGCCCATGAATAACGCCGAACTGGCCCTGTTGCGCGGGAGTGTTGCGGAGGCCGGCGAGCGGAACCGCTGGGTGCGCCTGTTCGGCGACCGCGTAACTCGGTGGCTTGAAGACCTGGACGAAGTGGTCGACGGCAAAGGCGACGGGGCGGTGGCGCTCGAACGCGGCCGTCTGGAAGGCGTGGAAGACACCGTCGTGCTCGGCTTCGGCCATACGGAAGCGTTACGCGACCCTGGTGACGGAGACGTGAAAACGCTACACCAGGAAGTGCTGAAGCGGCTGAAGCAGGAACGATGACGTATCGCTCCATCGAGGCCGATCGCGAAGTATCCGCCGCCGCTCAGGCCCTGGCGTGCCCAGACGTTATGGCCGTAGATGCCGCGAATCGGCCAGAAGTTCGGCCGGCCATCGCGTACGACCGTCAGATAGACCGCGGGTCTGACGTAAAGTCCGATAGCCGTCGAGTCTGGGCTCGCAAATGAAAGAAGAGGGCAGAATACATCTGATCATGGGGGCTAACCCCTCCCAAGATGGATTGTCCGCCCTTTGCGACCGAACCGACCTTGACCCGAGGGCGTTTCCCTGATATTGGAGGTATCCTGAAAAAGTGCTCTTCTGCCGTCTTTTCTGAAGCCCTTTTCGACCGGGGACATAGCCGTGAGAACCACTATATTGGCGGGCAGCGTTTGGGTCGTGTTGTGGGTGCTGGTCGCCATGCCGGCTCTGGGGCAACGGATCCAATTCCCATCGACGGTGCCGCCGGCGTCGCCTTCGATTCCAGCAACACCTGCGATCCCTCCATCGGGTGGTTTTGCGCCGGGACCGGCAACTGTGGGGCCAGGTCCAACAGCCACCTTCGACGGAACGATCCAGTCTCCTCCGTCCCAGTGGGATCCATACGCAACGCCCGGTTCGGCGCCGCCCGCGATGCTTCAGCAGGACCCCTACATGCAGTTCGGCCCTTCCGGGGGCATCAGTTCGCCCGGCGGGACCTTCACTTCGATGACCAAGCTCATTGAGGGTGTCCAGCTCGACTACCTTTGGATGCCCGGCGACGGAGTGGAGGAGTTCGGCATCCACGATGCGGAACTGAACGTGACGTTCGCGATTCCGTTTTTCTACAACACCGAGACGCCGCTGTTGGTCACCCCGGGTTTCGCGATGCACTATTGGAACGGTCCGGTTACTCCCGATCCTCCGCCGCCGGGGACTCACGGAGCCGATCTGCCGGCCCACGTTTTCGACGCCTACCTCGATGCGGCCTGGAATCCGCAGGTCGCGCCCTGGTTTGGCGGAGAGTTGTCGTTTCGCGTCGGCGTCTATTCCGACTTCGAGCGGGTACGCCACGACAGTATCCGTTACACCGGCAAAGCAGTGGCGGTGCTGTCGTTCTCGCCGTCCATCAAGATCAAGGCCGGTGCATGGTACCTCGACCGGAATCGGGTCAAGATCCTGCCTGCTGGAGGACTGATCTGGACTCCAAACAGCGACGTTCGCTTCGAGATACTCTTCCCGGACCCCAAGTTCGCAAAGCGGCTGGCCAACTACGGCAACACCGAATGGTGGTTTACCGTGCGGGGCGAATACGGCGGCGGCGCGTGGACGATAGTCCGTGTGAACCCCGGCGACCCGGCGATTGACGGCATCCTGGACGCGGTCGACTACAACGACTTGCGCTGCGCAGTGGGGTTGGAATGGGTCAACGCGAGCGGACTCAGCGGGATGTTCGAGGTCGGCTTTGCGTTCGAGCGGGAAATCTTCTACTCAAGCCGGTTGCCCGAGGACTTTCGCCCAAATACTACCGTGTTCGCACGCGGCGGGTTGACCTATTGATCACATGAAGCACTATTTGGCGGAAGCACTTCACGGCGTTTGCCGCTCGATTTGCCGGATGTATTGCCGGGCGGCCGGCCACGCCGCCGTGACGCTACTCGCCTGTCTGCCGGCGTCTTCGCTGTGGGCACAGGTGGTTCGCCTACCGGCGGTGATGCCGCCTGAACAATGTCATCCCGGTCAACTCGTTGCGCACCCCGGTTCTTCGGCCGAGTTGTTGCAGGCGCCGGGTGCCGAGGAGCCGGCGCTGATGAAGTTGACCGCGCCGGTCGCCGGCGACCGATCTTGCGACGCCGGGCCACGCGACGCCCGGCCTGGTCTTTTTCAGAAACTGATCTTCAGCAGCACCTGGCTGGCCGCCGGCGGCGACAACGACCCGGGCATGATCGACTTGGGCCTGAAGGCGGTGTTTGCGTATCCTTGTCCGACGCGCGACTCTCCGCTGATCATTACGCCCGGCTTCGCGGTGCATTATCTCGACGGTCCGGCGGTGCCCGATCTTCCGCCGCAAGTCTTCGACGCCTACGCGCAGTTCCGCTGGATGCATCGTCACTCGCGGCGTTGGGCCATCGATCTGGCGATAACGCCGGGCGTGTTCAGCGATTTCGAGCAGGGGGCCGACGAGGCGCTTCGCATCACGGGCCACGGCGCCGTGCTCTGGACGTGGACTCCGACGCTAAAGGCCCTGTTGGGCGTGGCGTATCTCGACCGCGAAGACATCGGCGTGCTGCCGATCGGCGGTCTGATCTGGACGCCCTGCGACGGCATGAAGTTCGAGTTGGCCGCTCCCCGGCCGCGGATCGCCGTGCGGACCTCCTACCGAGGCGACGTCGAGGATTGGCTCTACGTGGCCGGCGAACTCGGCGGCGGCACCTGGGCAATCCGACGCGCCAGCGGCCAAAACGACCTGGTAACCTACCGCGACTGGCGGGCCATACTGGGCGTTCAACGCAAGGCGCTGCACGGCATCGACGCAAAGCTCGAAGTGGCCTATGTATTCGGCCGCAAGCTTCAGTACGAAAGCCCAACGGCCAACCTCGAGCCCGCCGGCACGGTGATGGTCCGCGGCGGATTGACTTACTGAACGCCGCCGTCTTGGGAAGCATTTGGGCGTCTATTTTGCTGTTCCACGTTTTGCACGCGGTCACGTACGCTTTCGTGCATAATTGGGCGTTGGGGGGACGATTATCTTCGAATGTATAGGCGATTATCTCGATTACCCCCCCGTTGGTGGTGCCCGGACGGCGAGTATTTTTGCGCGGCAGTGCTTAACCCCGTGCAAAATGTCACTATACCCGCCGACGATGGCGCGAACGCTCAACCACCGGCAAGCTGCCGTGAAGCAATCCATTTTGTCAAAGAACAATGTGGCCTATGGCCATAATGAACAAATGTATCAGAACGCGAGTTCAAAATCAACCATTTTCTTGAACCAAAACAAACCGTACACGGCCAGAGCGTCCCTTGCTACCAAGCTCTTGCCGCTAATAACAAACGACGTTGTGACTTCAAGCCGTCCCTAATCACTAATCTAGTTTTGACCCCAATTAGTTCCAACATGGGATCAATGCATTTCTGGAAGTTCACCGCGTCTTCGACGCGCGAAGAAGCTCTCTTCTATCCCCTTCGGGCGCTCGTTGCCCGGCGGCCTGAGTCGAGACAGGTCTTCCAGGTCTTCGGGAAATCCCAGCCAATCGCGTAGTCGCGGCGTATTCCCGTTTACCTCGGCGTCGAGGAGAATCTCGATAACCATTCGCCGCTGTCGGATCCTCTCCGGACGATCGAGTCGCAGGGTAAGAATAAGCGTACGGCCTTCTTCGTTCAGCGCTACGATTGAGCCATCGTCGTTCACGCGAAGACAGCGCCCGTAGGCAATCGAGCACGGGTCCGGAACGCGGCGATCGGACTTGATGTTGTTGCATCGACGGCAGACGTAGAGCAGGTTGCTATATCGGCATTCCAGGTCTGGGTGCTCTGAAACCGGTATCAGGTGGTCGATCTCGAATTCGGACGTGGTTGGCCAGAGTTCCCGGTGCAGGCATAGCACACACCGAAAGCAGAACTCATCCCGAAGCCATGGGCGGAAGCTCTGGTACGCAGTATATCCGTGCGGACCATGCCGTCGGACGTGCGGCGTCTGAGGGTATTCGAAAGCGTCAACCATTCGGCCCGGTCGCAATCTCAGCATGAAGCTGTTCGAGTTCTTCGAAATCGAACGGATCGAGCAGGTCCGTTCGCAGGTCGGCAAGGCGCTGGAGCCGTTCCATTTCTTCGGCTTCCTGCGGGCTAATGTTTCCTTTGACCTCACGACGGATGAGGCGACCGCGTCGCCGGTTCGTTTTCGGCCAATCGTGTGTGATGGCGAGGAGATCGCGAAGATGAACCGGTTCATCAAAATGCTCTGGGAAATAGCGGTCGAACCGAAATGGTACTCCCCCTCGTTCGTGACCGGAGAACAGGTGCAACAACTCCCATTCCAAGTTTGCCGGCAAGTCATACAGATCAAGAATTGCCGCATCAATTCGCATAAGGAGTTCCTGCGCAGAGCGAGCGTTTTCCTCCTGGAGCAGCGGGCGCCCGTGTGTCTCGGCTGATGCGAAGTACTCGTGAACGAGGTCCGTGATCCCGCTGAGCACCGCCGAAGATGGAAGCGGAACGTGGAACTCTCTCATCGTTCCGACGATGTTGTGTCGCTTTCCGAGATGCGAATACGCGTAGGCATTTGCCACTGGTGAGTTAAGGAGTGCCCAGAAGTATTCCAGTGGCAACTCGTCCGACTTCGGTCGAACGACGACAAAGCCGCTGCTCACGGCGTATCCGTCTCGGTCGATAAGCGCCTTGAGTCGCCACGGGTAGCGACTCGTCCGAGGGTAGTTGAATAGTACCTGCTGAACGCCACGAGTCTTCCCCCATCGGGGGGCACCGAGATTATCGCTTGACAAGTCGGCCCACTCTTCGCGCGGCAATTCGTGCAGCCCAATTCCACGCGCGAATCTGTGGAGAACTGGAACGCGGCCCCTGGCCGACTTCCTGAAGTAGAACTGTTTTCCCTTGAGGAATTTGCGGTTCTTCGGAGAGAACCCTTGTCCCACATCAGCAACTTCGCACAGTCGGTGTGGAAACAGCGCCACTGCATTCCAGACTTCTTCGAGTTCAGGCACACGAAGATCGCATTCAGCCGTCTCGAAACGGCTCTGCGGTACGCTTCGCTTCGTTGACACGGTGTACGATTCGCGAAACCTATCGATATCAGCTTTGGAGTCACGCACACTGCAATATTGGATCTGATGCGCGTGCTTGAGATCTCGTCTTCTGCCGATCAGTACGGCGGACTCCATGTCGGAGAACGCAAACACCTTGTCGGGGAACAGCAGGACCTCATCGATTTCATATTCCTCGAGCACCTCGCGCCGAAGCTCCGCCGCATTGCTGCTGTGGAGGAACCCTTGCGGGACGACCACGCCAAAACACGAACTATCGGGCAGGTGAGGCAACGTACGATGAAGCATCTCCGCCGTCTTATTCAGGTAGCGGCACTCGAAACCGGCCTTCTGATATCGTGCCTGCTCTTCGGCAGAGAAGTCCTGAAACGGCGGATTTGCCAGCAGAATCGACGCGCTATGCGATTGCTGCTTGAGGATGTCCGTCTCGAACATATCGCCGGGGGCCAGGTGCCAACCATCCGGATTCGGAATGTCGGCCAGGGTCAAAGAGAGTCGGGCAATCTCCAAGGCGAAGGGGTCCGTTTCGCAGCCATGAATGCGGCTGCGAAGGTAAGCCCGTCGGCCAGATGCTGTGGATTTCTCCTCCGGCAGCAACTCCGTGAGCACGCGCATTGCGGCCGCAAGGAACCCCGCGTGACCGCACGCCGGCTCGAAGACGTTCCTCTTGTTCACGTCGATTTGCTCGATCCACGGAGCCAGGCGCCCCAAGATATAGTCGACCAGATAGGTCGGCGTGCTATGCGTTCCCAGTTCGTCTCGGATTGCCTTCGTGATCATCGCGTTCTCGTATACGAACGCGAGTGCCTCGGTCGTGGCGAATCGCAGACTGGGAGAGCCCGCAATATGCGACGCCACCTCGCTAAGTGCCGGCAGTTGCGAACGACTCACCCCGGTGGCAGGTGAGCTGTGATGCTGAGCGACGCGATTGAAGACATCTCTGACGTCGCCGGAATCAAGGTCCGAGAATCCCTTGACGCCCTTGTCACGTAGCATCTTGGCAGACATCAACCAGAAGACGCTCTGCAACATCCAGTGGCCCTGTGAGGCGTCGGGATTGTGCCATCCGAGCCGATCCTGAAGAGTCGCGTATTCGTCCTCGATCAACCGAGTCAGCGCCTTCCCTGTCTCCTGCTCAACGAGCGGCAGCAGGTCAACGTCAACAAACGGCAACTGAAGCTGTTTGTCGAATCTCGCCCACGTCTTCGCGCGGTAGACCCGTTGCGGGGCAAACTCGTCGGCGTTCTGTTGGAAGAAAGCCTCTGCGTCCTCTCTATTGACCGGACGGCCGAACGGGCGAACGTCCCTCGAACCCAACTTCCACAATTGCATCCGATTCTGATCACAGGTCAGAACAATCGGTGCTCCCGTTCCGCGGCAGGCGGCAACGGTGTCGGGGTCACTCGGCCCATCCAGTACGACAATACAGACGGATCGGGCATCAAATGGCGGATGGGCGAAAGCAGCGAGGGCAACCGTTGCGCCTCCGCCAAACTCCACGTTGGATAAGAGGAAGCTGCGGCGGTATCCGCATCTCTCGATGTACGGCCGCAACCGAGACGCGCTGAGTGGTGCTGTGGGAATGGCTGCTCTCCTTGCCGAACTCTCCCCTTCATGTATACATCAGGCTGGCCGTTTTGTCATCGGTTCGTGGTAAACCAGGTATTCGGCAATCTTCTCCCAGCCGAAATACTCCATCGATTCTGCAATAGCACCCAGATACCCCCTCAACTACCCAGTCTATCAGATCTCAGTGAGTATGAAACAGCAGTATAGGTCCAAGATGCCCTTTTGCCCCAAGCACCGGCTAAATCGGCTGCTCTGCAAGCAGACACGAGGGGTTGGAGGCAGAGCGTCACTTCACGCCCGAGTGCGGATGCTCGGTGACCCCCTTGCACGCGACCTGGCGGAGGATCTTGTCCAGTTGGGTATCCTTCACGTTCGTTCCGTGCCGTGCCGCCTCCACTACGACATCACAATGCTCTTCTCGTCAAAATCGAACTTAGCGACCTTGCTCTCGCGATGCGAGAGGATGCCCATCGACAGCGGCGCTTGCACGCGGACGGCGATGCCGATGTTGCACTTCGGTTGTTTTCGCGTCTTCACGCACTCGAGCAGATCGGCCCAGAGTTTGCGCGTGTCGCCTTGACCTTTCCACGGCATGCGGATTTCCTCTTTTCCCTTGGCGAAGGGAACGATCCGAATGCCGTACTGCTTGCCGCCTTGGAGCATCTCCCAGGTGATGATCCCGTCGGTGCCGCGGATGATCGTTTCGCCGGGCACGTGGTTCGACAGCGAGTTGGTCATCACCACGCTCGGGCCGCCGGGATAGTCGGCGATGATGTTGCACTGGTCGGGCACTTCGCGGTTGTACTGGAAAGTGCCGCCGCCGCCGAATACGCGCTCGGGGTAGCCGAGTTCCAGCACGCAGAAGACGGGTGTGTACGTGTGTACCAACAGGTCGGTGGCCGGGCCGCCCGCGTAGTCCCAATACATCCGCCACTGGAAGAACCGCGACACGCTGAAGTCGACCTTGGGGGCGTCGCCCAGGAACCGCTCCCAGTTGAGATCGGGCCCCGGCTTGGCCGCGGCGTCGGGGATCCGCATCCGTTCGCCCCAGTCTCCGCGGCGGAAGAAGCTGCACTGCACGTGGACCGGCTTGCCGATGATTCCGTCACGGATCAGTTTGATGACCTCGGGATAGTTGTCGTCGGCCATGTACTGGGTGCCGACCTGAACGAGTTTTTTGTTCCTGGTGGCCACCTCCTCTATCTGCTTGGCCAGTTCAAACTGGGCCCAGTGTGTCAGCGGCTTCTCGCAGTAGACGTCCTTGCCGGCGTTCAGGGCGTCGATCGTGTGCGGGGCGTGCAACCGGTCGGGCGTGGCGACGCAAACCACGTCGACGTTCGGATCGGCCAGCAAGGCCTCGTGTTCCATGTACTTTTTCGCCCCACCGGTCTTCTTGGCCGCCGCTTCCAGTCGCGGGCGGTAGACGTCGCAAACCGCAACCGGCTCGGCGATGCCCTCCTGCTTTAGACCGTTGACGATACCCATGTGGGCCCCCGCTCGCCCGCCGGTGCCGATGAACCCGACACCGATCCGTTCGTTTGCCCCTTTGGCTTCCTGGGCGAGGATCGAAAACTTCGGGATCGCCGCGGCGACGGCGCCGCCGGCGGCAGTGGTTCGCAGAAAGCTCCGACGCGAGGTCTGTTTGTTGGTGGATGGCATGATTTTGGTCTCCGGGGATATGAGGATCGCAACATAATCTGACTCTACCATGATAAACGATCCAGGGCAATGAGTATCACTCGCACTGCGTATCGGCTCCCCACGGATTCAGGACGACCACGGATTCCGCGGAGGACGACGCGCAGGGCCGGTGGGGGAAACACTCGGTCAGCCGTCTCCCCTGAGTCGCCGACGGTTGGTAGAATGGTGTTACGACTGTCACTGAATGCAATCCACAACGATCTACCGGAGGGACAACGATGAATCTTGACCGAGCAGCTAGAGCAGCATGGACGATCGGCGCCTCGCTGGCGATTGCCTCGATCACAACCGCGGCGGAACCGCCGGCCGGGCATCGGCAAATCAGCGGTGTCTATCCGCACCTGACCACGTACGGCATCTACAGCCAAGACGGTGCTCACCTCAAGGGCGGGCACAATGAGTGCGGTATCGGGGCCGTGGTGCCCTGGGCCGGCAAATTGTGGATGATCAACTACGCGCCGCACATGCCGCGTGGAAGCGAACACAAACTCTACTCGATCGATCAGCGAATGAACCTGACCATCCACCCGGAAAGCGTCGGTGGAACTCCGGCGGGGCGGATGATTCATCGCGAATCGAACCAGTTGCTCATCGGTCCCTATCTGATCGACGCGAAGGGAGAAGTTCGCGTCATCCCGCCGTCGGTCATGCCCGGACGATTGACGGCGATCATGCGCCATCTCGAAGACCCGGCGAACATGGTCTACTACTTCGACATGGAAGGGGCGCTCTACGAGGCCGACGTCCACACGCTTGCGGTCAAGAAGCTCTTTAGTAAGCCCATTCCCGGCTGGCACGGCAAGGGCGGATATACGTCGCAGGGCCGGTTGGTGCTGGCCAACAACGGAGAGCACGCGTCGGGCTCGTACAAGGGCCTGCTGGTCGGCGGACCGGCCAAGAACGCCGAAGAGGCGGGAGCGCTGGCCGAGTGGGACGGCAACCAGTGGCGGATCGTCGAACGCCGCCAATACACCGACGTGACCGGGCCGGGCGGCATCCACGGAGCACCAGACGACACTTCGCCCTTGTGGGCAATCGGGTGGGACCGCCGCTCGCTTCGGCTGAAGCTGCTGGAGCGCGGCCGCTGGCACACCTTCCTGCTGCCAAAGGCCACGCACAACAACGACCCAAAGCACGGCTGGTACACCGAGTGGCCGCGGATCCGCGAAATCGGCAAGCGACGGATCGTGATGGACATGCACGGCATGTTCTTCGATTTCCCGAAGACGTTCTCCGCCGCGAACACGGCCGGGTTGCGACCCATCGCCAGTCATTTGCGTTACATCCCCGACTTCTGCGATTGGAACGGCCAAGTGGTGCTCGCCAGCGACGAAACCAGCATCCAAGGCAATCCGCTCGCCGGGCAACCGCAGAGCAACCTGTGGTTCGGGACGCTGGAACAACTGCGGTCGTGGGGACCGGCCAGTGGCTATGGTGGACCGTGGATCGCCGACGCGGTCAAGGCCGGCGAACCCTCCGATCCGTTCCTTGTCAACGGTTTCGATCGGCGGGTGCTGCACTTGGCGGTGGGCGGAAACCGCGGGCCGGTTCGGTTCACGCTCGAAATCGACGTCGACGGCCGGGGAATCTGGCGCCCGTATCGGACCATCGAAGTGCCCTCGCAAGGATACGTCTATCACGTTTTCCCGGCCGACTTCCACGCGCAGTGGGTCCGGCTGAAGACCGACGGGGAGTGCGTCGCAACCGCGTATTTTCATCTGACCGACGCGGACCTTCACGACGCCTTGGCCGGCAAGGAACTCTTTGCGGGACTTGCAGAGGCCCACGCGCCGGCCGCCCACGCGGCACTCGTCTACGCCGCCAAGAGGAACCGCAATCTGCGTGTCATCACCGGCGACGGCCGATTCCTGGAGTTCGACAAACGGACGTTCACGTTCCGTGCCGACGAGAAGGACGAGCGGCTGGCCAAGCTGCTGCAGCCCGAACCGGAGTTCACCGTCGACGACGCCTCGGTGATCCTGATTCGCGGCAAAGTGCGTCTGCGTTTACCCAAGGGGCCGGCCGCGTTCGACCGGCCGTTTGCATCCGGCCCGTTTGCAGCCGACCCGCCGCGAGGCAGCCGGGAGGTCGAGTCGGAGCGGCACCTGGCCAACTTCCACGGCACGTTCTACGAAGCCCCGCTGATTACCAACGGCCGCCCGCCCGCCTTCGAGTTGATGCGTCCGGTGGCCAGTCACGCGAAGCAGATATCCGACTTCTGCTCGTGGAACGGTTTGCTGGTTCTGGCGGGCGTTAGTCCCAACGCCGCCGAAGATGGGCACGTGTTTACGGAGGCCGACGGCACCGCGGCGCTCTGGTTCGGGGGCGTCGATGACCTGTGGAAGCTCGGCAAACCGGTCGGCCGCGGCGGGCCGTGGAAGAACACCGCGATCGGGGCCGGCGAGCACTCCGACCCGTACCTGATGACCGGATACGACCGCAAGACGTTATCACTCAGTGCCGACCGCGACGTGACGATCTCGGTCGAGGTCGACTTCGATCATCAGAGCGGCTGGCATACGTTCAGGCGTTTCGCGGTGAAGGCGGGAGAAACAGTATCGTACTGCTTCCCCGCAGGCTTCAGCGCCCACTGGATTCGCACAATCGCCGACGCGGATTGCACGGCGACCGCGTGGCTGGTTTACGAGTAGAATATTGTGGTGTTCCGCGCGTACCGGCGTTTGTTCGCGGAGCGAACAACGACTATAAGGCCTTTTTGCCTTTCCGTTTCTTCTTTGCCGGTTGCCCGGCAAGGTATTCCAGCCGCCGGCTCACGCTGTTGCCCGAGGCTTTCACGTCCTGCCCCGTAAGATTGAACTCGTAGCCCTTGGAATCTTGCAAATAAGCGACGCTGTTGAGCGTAATGGCGGCCACGAGATACGAGTCGCTCGTTTTGAGGATGTCGAGAAGCGTGGGGCGCGGGTCCGCCGCGCCGACGATCGCCAGAAACTCGGCCGCGCGCAGGCGGACCAGCGGCTGCTGGTCGTTCAACGCCGCTTTCGCCTTGTCTACCAGGGGCTTTGCCTGCTCGCCGAAGACGGCGCAGTCGGTCAACGCCCAGTAGCGCTGCCACGGGTCGTCGGAGTCGATCGCCGCGATGAGTTTCGCTTTCGCCTCGTCGAAGGGCTCAACGGCCAGGTCGGCCACGCCGATCAGACGGCCGATCTCCGCCTGGTGCTTCCGGCCGAAGGCGATCGGATCGTCTAGCGCTTCGGCCACCATTACACTTTCCGGAAAGAAGCTCAGGTCGGGCATGGCCGCGACCCGTTGGGCCAGACGCTTGCGCAGATCCCGTAACGTCTCGGCGTGGGCCGCGTCGCCGGCGAGGTTCTTTGTTTCGTGCGGATCGGCTTCGACGTCGAAGAGCATCTCCGCCGGCTTGCCCTCGAAGAAGCGGCTCTGCACGGCGTTGAGCTTGCCGTCGCGGTACAACTGCCGCCACTCGGAGAAGGCGATCATCCGGTAACGGTAGTTGTTTTGCAGGCCGTCGGGGTAATACCCCTGATAGTTGCGGATGTACTTGTAGCGTCCCTTTCGCAACGACCGGCACATCTCGTACTTCTCGTCGAAGCGGTCGGCATATCCGAACGTCTCGTCGCGGGCGTTTACCTCGTCCATCTCGATCCCCGTGCCGAGGAACGGTTTGCCGTCGAAGTGTTTGGGCACCTCCGCGCCGGCCAGGTGGATCACGGTCGCACCGAAGTCGACGAAGCTAACGAAGCCGTTGACCCGTTCGCCGCGCCGGGCATCGACGAGGTGTTTCCACTTCTCGGGAACCCGCACCACCAGCGGAACGTGCAGGCCGCTCTCGTAGATGTAGCCCTTGCTCCGCGGCAGCACGCCG
>Ga0180429_10002070_pt1 | contig 16761 bp, 11 predicted proteins | sample SS_ome_FD_132428 | JGI IMG/M metagenome (GOLD analysis project Ga0180429, IMG submission 132428) | Hypersaline lake sediment archaeal communities from the Salton Sea, California, USA - SS_1_S_1 metaG | ecosystem: Environmental > Aquatic > Non-marine Saline and Alkaline > Hypersaline > Sediment ...
CCTGGGCGATTTTATCCGGCTCACCCGGCGCAGTGAGTATCCGCCCTTTACGGAAGTGGAACTGTGGATGTATGCGGACTCCTTGCAGCCCCGCTCGCTTGTGCGCGAGCGCTGGGCGGAAAGCGCGCCGGACGTAAGCAGTCTCGCGGAAGAAACACTTGAAGTGGACTACCTGTTCGACCGGGTGACCGTGCGGCATGAAAGCGGCGGCGTGGCCACTACGCGGCAGTTCAGGCAGCTGCCCAATAGCTTCGACCAAGAGCAGCTGGTTTTGCTCTTAAGGTTGCTGCAGTGCGATCATGATGACTGGCCGTTCGAAGCGGCGGTGACGAATCCCCTCAGGGCGGGGCAAGTGCCGCTGGTGATCGGCAAGCCGGAACGCGAGTATCTGATGTCGGCGCAGCCCGAGAGCTGCAAATGCTGGCGCCTTACGATGCAACTCGGTGACCGCGAGTTGACCTGGTGGGTGGAGCGGTTGCCTCCCTATCGCTTGGTGAAGTATGTCGATGGTGATACGTCGTATACCCTTTTCCAGTATCTGGAGCAGCCATGACAGACATCTGGGGCATGGATATCGGCGGAACCTCGATTAAGCTCGGCGCCTGGCACGATGAGGAGCGCGTATGCTGGCAACCGGGACTGACCGTGCCGGCTACCGCCGAGGCGCCAGCCGTGGTCGCGGATTTGGTGAAAAGCTTGGACGGGCTGCGCAATGAAGTGGACGCCGCTCCGGTGGCGCTGGGGATCGGCTCCTGCGGCCTGATCCGCGACGGCGTGATTCTGCAGTCCCCCAATACGCCGTGGGACCAGCTGCCGCTCGTCGAGCTACTGGGCGCACAGGTGGACTATCCCGTGTGCCTGCTTAACGATGCCGATGCATTCTTGCTCGATGCGCTGCAAACGCTGCCGGACCAGCACAGTGTGGTGTTGGGCATCACGCTGGGGACGGGGATCGGCACGGCGCTCTGGTTGGGGGACCGCTTGTTCAGCGGCGGATCGGGGATCAGCCCGGAAGGCGGGCATATCACGCTGGCGGTAGAGGGCGAAGTAGCGAACACGGGGATTCCCGGGAGCTGGGAGTCGTTGGCCGCGCGGAATGCGCTGCTGCGCTATTACTGGCTCGCCGGCGGCATCGCCGTGGATGAACCCAAGGCCATCGCCAAAGTCGCCCAAGACGGGGAAGCGGCGGCGCTTCAGGCTTGGCAGCGCCTGGGCCGCTACCTGGGGGCGGGACTGGCCTCGCTATGCAATTTCTGCTCGCCGGAGCATGTGCTGCTGGGTGGCGGGCTGGCGGGTGCACACGAGTTGTACCTAGCGACATTACAGGACGCGCTGAATACGCACTTATTGCACGCAATCCCCGTGCCAGAGCTGCATTTCATTCCCGAGCGCGAGGATGCGGTGGCCCATGGCGCGGCGCGCTATGCGATGATGATGCACGTGCAGTAGCACGTTACGGGAGGAACTGAAGGTGTGCACTGAACTTGCTGAGCACGTAGTCGGACAACTCGCCGCGCGGGGCCAGAAGCTAAGCCTGGCCGAAAGCTGTACCGGGGGCAGGGTTGCCGCGGCGATTACCGGTATCGCCGGCGCTTCGGAAGTCTTTGTCGGCGGGGTGGTGGCGTATTCCAACGCGGCGAAGGCGCAACTACTCGCCGTTGACTGGGCGACCATTGATACTCATGGCGCCGTGTCCGAACAGACCGCGCATGAAATGGCGGTGAACACCCAGGTCGTATTCCGCACCGACTACGCGATTGCGGTCACCGGCATCGCCGGTCCCACGGGCGGCAGCAAAGAAAAGCCGGTGGGCCTGGTCTATCTGGGGATCGCTACTCCCGATGGAGTCGGCACTATCCAGCTGCAGCTCAGCGGGGAACGCGGAGAGATTCAGCGGCAAGCTACTGCTCGCGCGCTGGAAGCATTGCTTGAGCGCATGTGATTGCTTCGCGAAGTGCGCGCAGGCTAGTTCCCGCGTTTGATCCGTTTTTCCAGCGGGATAACGTGCTCCGCCCAGCGCTTGCGAATCTCGGGATAGATTTTCTTCGCTTCGCGCAGATGCCAGGCGGCGGCATCCAGCCGGTTTAAATGGCCGAAGGTCACGGCCAGGTCCAGGTGGTATTCCGCGCTGCCGGGCGATAGGGCCAGCGCCCGGGCGCGGTATTCCAGCACTTGGTCCCAGTCGCCGCTGCGGATTTGCTCGATTTGGGCGAGCAAGTCGTAGGCGATGTCCATTTCGTTGTTTAGCTCCAGGCACAAAAGGCAGTATTCGCGCGCCGTTTCGTACTCGCCCCGAATCAGGTTGATATTGGCCAGGTCGTAGTACACCTTCTCGTTTTGCGGATTGGAGTACAGGGCGTGGTGGGCGATCTCAAGCGCGATCTCGGTGTTGCTTTGCTCGTAGTGGTGGTAGTTAATCAGGTTGGTGTACGCCCAGAAATTGGTGGGATCGGCTTTAAAGATCCGGGCGTAAAGCTGCACCTGCTCCAGCGGGATGGAAAAGCCCGCCAGGCGGTGGAAGAACTTCAGTTCGTAAAGCCGGGTACCGGCTTGTAAGCCTTTTAGTAAATCGGGATGCGGGGAGTACGGCTCGAAAAATGCCCGCTGCTTGAGCATCGTATGGCCGACGATGGTGTTGCGGAACGTTTCGTAGGCCGTTTTGGAAAGCATGATCTTGCAAAACGTACCGTAGCGCGAGAAACCCTCCACGCGCTTGCCCAGGTTAATGGCGAAGCCTTCAATCCTGGTCTGTCCATCGGCCCGTAGCTGTTGGATTACGTTGCCGGTATTGATCCCTACACCGACGTCTTGGACCGGTTGGTGCGCGTTAATCCGGGCGACGTTGCGCGGGTGGCTCGTCCAGGCATTTTTCGCCTGCACCGCGCAGCGCAGGGCGCCGTACAGGCAGCGGTTTTTCTGCAGCTCCAGTTCGGCTTCCAGCCTGGCGGCGGTCGGGCTGGCGGGATTCTTTTGGCGCAGGCGCTCCATGCGCTCGCACTTGGCGACCGCGTCGGGCGCGTAGAAGAACGCGGCGAGTTGGTCGCCTTGGATGTAGTACTCGCCAATGGGGTAGCGCTGCTTCAGCTGCTCGACGATCCGGCGCAAGGTGTCCTGGTAATCGTTGATCAGCGCGTTGTACTCAGTCAGGGTCAGTACGTTGGACAAGGAAACGCTTTCCATCAGGTCGATGAACAGAATCGTCGCGTCGACCACGTGGGAGTGTGAAGCCCGGGCTTTGCCCATGGGCGCATTGTACAGCAGTTCTAAAGCGACTTACGGCGCAGCCGGGGCGGCAGCGAGCACATTTTGCTCCCCTTCGGTGCGTGCCACCACGACCGCGCCGACCGAGTCGCTGAGTACGTTCACGCTAGTGCGGCACATATCGAGGATGCGGTCCACCGCGAGGATCAGCAGAATCCCGTCCTCAGGCAGCCCGATGTAGCCCAGGATCACGACAATCGCGACCAGGCTCGCCTTGGGAATGGCGGCTACGCCAATGCTGGTTAGCAGCGCGGTGACCACGATGATGAACTGCATCGCGAAGCTGAGCTGAAGGCCGTAAGCTTGGGCGATGAACATCGCGGCCACGCACTCGAAGAGCGCGGTGCCGTCCATGTTCACCGTTGCGCCCAGCGGCAAGACAAAACTGGTCACGCGGTTGCTCACCCCGGCGCGGTTTTCCACGCAGTCCATGGTGATCGGCAGCGTAGCGGCGGAGCTGGCGGTGGAAAAAGCGGTGAGTAGTGCGGGTACGAGCGCCGTATAGTGGCGCAGCGGCGAGACGCGGGCGACAAACCGCAGGATTAGGGGTAAGACCACCGCGAAGTGGATGAGCAGCGCGGTGAGTACGGTGAAGAAGAAAATCGCCAGGGGCACGAACGCCGCGAAGCCCGTTTCGCTGACCGTGCGCGCCAGCAGAGCGAACACGCCCAGCGGGGCAAAGCGGATGATGAACTCTGTTAGTTTCATCATTACCTCAAAGACCGCCCGCCAGAAATTGGTCAGCAGTTCTCGCCCTTTGGCGTTGATCGCCATGATGAAGAATCCGAAAAGGATGGAAAAGAAAATCAAGCCGAGCATTTGTCCGTCCGCCGCGGCCTGCACGACATTGGGCGGCACCATGCGGATAAAAACCTCGAGCACATCCTTGGCACTACGCTCGCCGACGCTGGCTTCCACTTCCGCGGCTGTGCTGCTGAGCGCCAGGCGGTCTTTTGCCGGTTCGCCGTTGATCACGCCGGGGGTAAACAGGTTGACCAGCATCAAACCGATCAAGATAGCGATCAGGCTGGTACTCATGTAGTACAGCAGTGTCTTGCCGCCCAGGCGCCCGAAATCACGCCCGCCGCCGGTCGCCACAATCCCGCTGATGATCGAGCTGGCGATCAAGGGAACGATCAGCATTTTTAAGGCGTTGAGGAACAAGCGACCGATAAAGTCGTAGACTTCATAGAACGAGGCGTGCACCTGGGGACTGACAATACTGAACGGCTCCTCAGTGCCGGTGAGCAGCCCAACAACGACGGCTAGACCGAGGGCGATCAGAATTTGCACGTGCAGTTTTAGCTTCAACGGAAACTCCTTCGTTTAAGGTGGGTGAGGTTGCCGGCGATTATTAGCCGGGCATTATACTTAGCGGGGGCGAAGAGGACGAAGGACTTGCCGGAAAAACCCACTCAGCGGCGCAAGAAAGACCACCTGCGCATCGTCAGCGAGGAAGAAGTCGCGCATTGGCAGGGAACGCTGCTTAACGACGTGCAGCTGGTCCATAACGCGCTATCCGAGCTGGCGTTGGCTGAAATCGACATCAGCGCGGAGCTATTCGGCAAGCGGCTGGCGGCGCCGCTAATGGTGACCAGTATGAGCGGGGGGGTGGATCAGGGTAGCCGGCTCAATCACGACCTAGCCGCAGTCACCGGGCGGCTGGGTATCGCCTTTGCCGTGGGCAGCCAGCGCGCGCAGCTGGAGTATCCCGAAACGAGGGAGCAGTTCGCCGTGCGGCCGCAGATTCCCGATGGGGTGCTACTCGGTAATATCGGCGGGCAGCAGCTGGTGGAGTACCCCATAGAGCGTATCTGCGAATTGGTTAAGAGTATCGAGGCGGACGGGATCTGCGTGCACCTTAATCCGGCGCATGAAATGGCCCAGGACGAAGGGGCGCGTGATTTCCGGGGGATTCTCAGCGCCATCGGCAAGCTGGTTTCGGCGCTTGAAGGGCGGGTGGTAGTAAAAGAAGTTGGCAACGGGCTGTCGGCCGATGTTGTTAAGCGGCTGCAGGCAGTTGGCGTGCACGTCTTCGACGTTGCCGGCAGCGGGGGAACATCATGGCCGCGGGTGGAGCAATACCGGGCCAATGATGCCGGGAGCCGTGCTGTCGCCGAGACTTTTGCCGACTGGGGCTTGCCCACGGCGGTGTGCGTAATCGCCGCGCGGCGGGCAGTTGGCAAGCAGGCGGTGATCATCGCTTCCGGTGGCGTTTACTCGGGACTAGAGGCAGCTAAAGCGATCGCTTGTGGTGCTGATCTCGCAGGAGTGGCGCGCCCGGTGCTGGAAGCATGGCGGGATGGGGGTCAATTGGGAGTGGAGTCGTATCTTAAGCGGGTGGTGCACGAGCTAAAGACAACGCTGATCTTGACCGGATGTCCAGATTTGCCGGCACTGAAACAAGCGCCCAAGTTGTACACTGGCAAGCTCGCCGAGTGGGTTAATCATTTTGACTAAACAGGAATTGCTAAGCGCGCGATTGCCGCGTCGCAAGGAGCATTGAGCATGTCGGAAGCCAGCCAACCAAGCTATGGCACGGACCAGGTTCCGGGGATCGCCACGTCGCGCATCCCCCGCTTCTACCGCTTATCGGTAGAGCAGCGTCTGGCCTACCTGCAGCGCAGCTTCAACCTGACCAATGATCAAATCGCGCAGCTACGGGACGGTCACGCCCTGCGGGTGGAGCATGCGGTGAATATGGTGGAGAACGCACTGGGCGTTTTTGGCGTGCCCCTGGGCTTGGCGCTCAATTTCTTAGTCGATGGCCACGAGCACTTGGTGCCGATGGCGGTGGAGGAAGCGTCGATTATCGCGGCAGCCAGCAAAGCCGCACTCATCATTCGCAGCGGCGGAGGGTTTACCACGCAGGTGGACCGTCCCGTGATGATCGGGCAAATCCAGGTGTTGGACCTCAAAGACGCGGAAGCCGCCGCAGCGCTGGTGCGCGAGCATAAAGAGAGAATCTTGCAGCAAGCGAATATGCCCAATATGCGCATGGTGGCCCGGGGCGGGGGCGCTTTCGATCTCGAAACGCGGCTTGTCGACGGTGGCGAGGGCGTGGGCATGATGCTGATTGTCCATCTCCTGGTAGATGTCTGCGAAGCGATGGGCGCCAATGCGGTTAATTACTCCTGCGAGGCCGCCGGGCCGATCATCGAAAAGCTTACCGGCGGGCAGGTCCATCTGCGGATTTTAAGCAATCTAGCCTCCCAGCGTCTGGCCCGGGCACGTTTTCGGCTGCCGGTGGAGAAGCTGGGTACAGAAGGCTTTAGCGGTGAAGACGTCGCTCAGCGGATGGTGAGAGCAAGCAGGTTTGCCTGGCATGATCCCTACCGGGCATGTACACATAACAAAGGCATTATGAACGGCATCGGCGCGGCGGCAGTGGCGCTGGGTCAAGACTGGCGGGCGATCGAAGCGGGGGGTCACGCTTACGCCGCGCGGGATGGCCAGTATCGGGGGCTGTCTACATTTTCCATCGTCGATGACAGCTTGGTAGGCAAGATCGAGATGCCGATGCAGGTTGGCTGGTTCGGCGGTGCGGTGAATAGCCATCCCGGTGTCCGCTTGCTGCGGCTGATCACCGGGGTGAAAAACGCCAAGGAACTCGCCGGCTTGCTCGCGGCGGTGGGACTGGCGCAGAATTTCGGCGCGTGCTTAGCGCTGGCGACGGTTGGCGTGCAGAAGGGACACATGGCGCTACACGCCCGGAGCGTCGCGCTAAGTGCCGGCGTGCCGGCGATCGACGTGGAGCGCGTGGCGCAAGAAATGATCAAGCGCGGCGAAGTGAAGGTGGCGGTGGCGGAAGAAGTTTGCGCGAGCCTGAACCTGTCGCGCGCGGTGAAACAACAAGTTGGTGACCTGCCGCTCGAAAGTACTGCGCCGGGCAAAGCGGTGCTGTTTGGCGAGCATGCGGTGGTTTATGGGCAGCCGGGGATTGCCGCCAGTTTGAGCCTGGGTTTAACCGTGCGCCTGTCGCACGATCCGGACGGGCCGCGGTTCGTGCTGCCGAAATTCAGGCAGCCATTTCCAATCCAGGAGCACGAAAGCGATTACCAGCTGTTTAGCCAGGCGACCAGTCAAGCCTTGGAGATGCACGGGCTGGCCAAAGCGCCCATTGCGATTGAGATTGAAGGCGAGCTGATCCCCGGAATGGGCCTCGGTTCCAGCGCCGCTTTTTCGGTGGCGCTAATTACCGCACTGAGGAGATTTAAAAAGCTTGATTGGCAACGCCGCTATACGCCGGAGTTGTTCCGTGAAGTGCAGAAGCTGGAAGAAGTTTTTCACGGCAGCCCCAGCGGGATGGATGCGGCCACGGTGCTCAATGGCGGCGTGCTGTGGTTCCGCAACGGCGAGCCGCGCGAGCTGTTGCCGATCCGGATCCCGGTTTCGGCTTCGGGTGTGATTTGCATCGTCGAGCCGGCACCGCGGACCGCCGATGTGGTGCAGCAGGTAAGGCTGGAGCGCGAGCTTTCGCCGCGCCGGATTGAGGCGCTAATCGACGAGATTGGCCGGGTAGCGATCGAAGGGGCGTTTGCCCTCGGGCTGGGTGATCTAGCGCAGGTGGGCGAATTGATGTTCGCAAACCATGAACTGCTCGCGCGGCTGGGAGTATCAACCCCGGCGCTGGATAGCGCGGTGGAGCGGCTGCGCGAGATGGGAGCGCTGGGGGCGAAGCTCACGGGGGCGGGAGCAGGCGGGGCGATCATTGCTCTGGTACCGCGCGAAAAGCAGCTGATGTTCCTTGAAGAGCTGGAGAAGGAATACGCCTTGGTCCTGCCGTTCAATGTAGGAGAGGGCATGTGAGCCAGCGGGTCAAGGCACGCGCTTGCGCCAATATTGCGCTGTGTAAGTACTGGGGCAAGCAAGGACCGGGCAACGCGCCACAGACGCCTTCGCTGGGATTAGTCCTCGCCAAGCTAACTACGACTACCACGGTTAAGCGGCTGGCCGGCCCTCAGGACCGCTATGAGCTAAATGGCAAACCCGTGGACCCGGTAACCCGGCAGCAGCTCAGTGAATACCTGGAGGAATGGCGCCTGGCGGGATATCTTGAGGGCAGTGTATCGATCAAGGCGCAAAACAGCTTTCCCACGGCAGCCGGCTTGGCTTCCAGCGCGTCCGGGTATGCCGCGCTCGCCGTTGCCCTAAACCACTTGGTTGGCTCGCCCCTCAGCACTACAGAGCTGACGCGCTGGGCACGGCGGGGCAGCGGTAGCGCCGCGCGCTCTATCCTTGGCGGACTGGTGGCTTTACCCGCGGGTGCCGACCCGGTCGCGCGAGCGATAAAACCCGCTGGCAGCATTGACTGGGCGATGGCGGTTGCGATAGTTGATGCGCCGCCCAAAACGGTTGGCAGCCGGGAGGGAATGGAGCGTACCAAGCGTACTTCGCCCTATTATCCGCAGTGGGTAAGCCTGTGCACCAAGCACTATCGGGACCTGCTGGCAGCGGTCCGGGATGATGACCTGGCGCGCACCGGTGAAATCGTGGAGGCAAACTTTTTGGCGATGCACGCGACCATGCTCGCGGCAGACCCGCCGCTGGTCTATTGGTCGCCGGCAACCCTGGCGGTCCTGGACGCGGCGCAAAGCTGGCGGACGTCCGGGATGGCGGTTTACGCTACGGCTGATGCGGGGCCGCACGTGGCTTTGCTGGCACGCGCCGGGGAAATCAAGCGGATCGCCCAGCGGACCAGACGGATACCAGGCGTTAAGCAGGTCATTACCAGCGGCCCGGGCAGCGCCGCCGTGGTCCTTGAGTCGCGATGACTGAAGCACGGATTGCCGGCAAGGTGATGTTATCCGGCGAGTACGCCGTGCTCTATGACGCGCCGGCGGTCCTGCTCCCGGTGCCGCGGCATTTGACGGTATATGAATCCAAGCACCGGCCGCTGAAGCCGCTGAGCCGCGTGGCGCATGCCGCCTCGGTTTATCCGGTTCCCGCGCTGCGCCTTGCTGAGCGCGAGCTGCCGCCACTGCACTGCGTGGTAGACCAGGGCGAATTTATAACGAGCGACAAACACGGGCGCGCAATGAAGCTTGGTATTGGTACTTCCGCCGCGGAAGCTGTAGGGGTCTTGGCGCTGCGCTATTTGCGCACGGGGATGGACTGGCGCGAACACCAAGCGCAGCTGCTGACGGATGCGATTCAGATCCATGTCCAAGCCCAAGCCAACATCGGCAGCGGGGCGGATGTGGCGGCTTGCGTCTACGGTAAACCGATTAAGTTTTGCCGCAGCGGGAAAACGCCGGTCGCTACGCCGCTGGCGGAAGAAACCTCGCCGGCAGTGCCACTGGCTTTGGTCTGGACCGGCCAGCCCGCCGATACGCGCAAGCTGGTCAGGCAGTTCTGCGAGTACGTACAGCACAACCAAGCCCAGATGCAACCGCTGCTGAGAAAGCTTGAGTCGCTAGCGGCGGCATTAGGCGATGCCTGGTTCGACGCTACCCCCGAGACGCTATATGGCCTGGTGGACGAGTACTGCGCAGAGATGCGTGCTAGCGCCGCGGCGGCGAACCTGCCCTGGGAGCTTAAAGCGCATCAGGAACTCGCCGCCTGGGCGCGTAAACACGACGGTCGTGCCAAGCCCACTGGCGCGGGCGGCGGTGATATGGTGCTTTTGATCGGCGATCTGCCGCTGCAAAAACTAGAGCAACACGGCGCACTGGTAATCCGCTTGCTGGTGTGAGAGTGATTGGTGGCAAAAGCCCTGGGGCTAGAGACCCGCGGCCAATTCACTCATCGTGACGAATTCATAGCCGCGCGCCCTCAGCGTTTCAATCAGCTCGGGTAGCATATCGATCGTAGCCTGGATCCCGTCGTGGGCTAGTACGACTGAACCGCTGCGCACTTCCCGGTTAGCGGTGGCAAGCATCTCCGACGCGGTCTTGTTGTCCCGGGTGTCATTTAAAGCGACGTCCCACAGGCCGAGGATCATGCCGCGCTCCGCGACCAGCTGTTCGGTTTCGGGATCAACCTGCCCGCCGGGGGGGCGTAAAAACCGCGGGGTCACGCCGATCAAGCCCTCGATTAGCCGCTGATACTCGTCGATCTGGTAGACTTTTTCCTCCAGGGGCAGCTTGGGCAAGCGGAAGTGGTCGTAGGTCTGGCTGGCGATCTCGTGCCCGGCCTGGTGCGACATTTTTACCCAGTGCGGGTACTTCTGGGCTTGCACCCCGACAAAGAAGAACGTGGCGGGGACGTCATAGAACTCCAAGATCGCGAGCAGCTGGCTGGTGTAATCCGGGTGGGGACCGTCATCGAAGGTCAGCGCGACCTGCTTGCGTTTGGCATGACCACGCGAAACGCTTGTTATATGCGAGGGGATGCTGAAGTCGGGCATTGATGCTGTCGGGCTTGGCAGGGCCAACTCGACTGGAGCGATAGATACCGCGCCAGCGCCGCCGCGTCCCGTGCTGGCTGCCAGTGCGATGATCGGGCGATTGAAGCTGGAAGATGGCGGAACGACCGCAGAAAGCTGCGCACGGGCGGTGGTTCCTTCCGCGAGTTCGGCCCAGGAAGTCTTGCTTGAATCAGCCGCGTCAGGCAGCTGGGGCGTTGCGGGCTGCTCCAGCTCGGGTACCTGCAGGCTTGCAGCTGGCGCGGGAAGCGATGGCGTATCGGACTCCTCCGGCTTGGTTGCGTCAGTACCCGGGGTAGTCAACGCTGGATCATCGATCACTGCTTCGCGCGCAGCTTGGCTGCTTTCCAGGCTTTCGTCTGCCACGGTATCGGCTTGGTTTCCATCCCCTTCGGCGCCCTGAGACGTGATAAGGCCGTCTACCGTGCCGGGTTGCCGGTTGCCGGAGGGCTCCTCGATGACCTCGCCGCTTCGATTACGCCGGTATTCGGGGACAGCAGGTTTGCGGGTGGAGCGCTCCGGACGCTTGATCTCGGCCGGCTCCGGCTGCGGCGTATTGTCCTCAGTAGTTACGCTGCTGGGCTTTGGTGCTTCATTAGGAGCGCTTGCCGGCTCTTCGTCCTCGACTACGGGAGCGACTTCTAGTTCGGGCTTGGTTAAGAGCGGCGGGCGCATTGGCGGCTCGGGATCCGGGCTGGTTTCGCGCTGGGAACGGGCCGCCGCCAAATCGTCCAGCGTCAGCATCTCTTCTAGTTCGGGTTCAGGCTCAGGACTGTCTTCGACGGTCTTTTCGGGATCTGCTACCGGTTCTTCGGTGACACTGGTATTTTCTGGCTCGGTAGGTTCTTCAGAATCAACGGGTGGCGGTGCGTCTAGCTCAGCTGCGGGTTCTTGCTCCGGCTGCTCTGTGTCTAAGCTAGCGGCGGCTGGTTCGCTGGGCGGCTCAGGTTCGGGCGCTGGAGCAGGCTGCTCGACCGGTGCAACTTTTGCCTCGTTGTCAATAACTGGTGGTGCTGGCTCCTCAACGGGCGGCGCCGGCTCCTCCTCCTGGCTGCGCTCTGGCGTGGGCGCCAAAACGGGGGGCGGCTCGGGTTTTTCCACCTGATCACCGACTCCGTTAGTCCGTGGCTGGGGCACCAAGGAAGCCGGCGGGCGGCGCACCGGCTCGGTTTCCGGCAAGAGATCCTCGGCGGCGGGCGGCGCCGTATCAGCTTGCTTAAGCAGCGCACTGACCTCATACGCCATTTCTTGGCAGCCAACAATGATCGCTTGCGAGATAGCGTGTTTGTCCGTAGGGGCAACGCGCATTGGGGCAACGGGTGCGGGCTGTTCGTCCGTTTCGGCGAAAACATCATCGCTGAAGCCCTGGCTATCAAGCGCGGATTCGGCGCCCGAGCGCGAGTTCGGGTTGCGCTCGATCTCCGCCCAGGTCGTTACCGGCGAAATTAGAAGACCGAGCAAAAGTAGTAGAACTGTGCGGCGCATGAACAAAAAATTATAGCACCGCAGGCACGACCAGAATGTGGCTGACTATCGCGAGGGAGGAAGAGTACCGCTGCTCTATTGCGCACAGTGAACCGCCGTGGTATATTTTCCGCGCAAGCAGGGGCGCATAGCTCAGTTGGCTAGAGCGCATGCTTCACACGCATGAGGTCACAGGTTCGAGTCCTGTTGCGCCCAGTTTTCTCAAACGGGCGAATGGGAGAAGAGCCGCGAGCTGGGTTAAGGCGCTCGGGCGTGCTACTATTTAGCCCTGTGGGGGCGTGGTCTAGCGGCCTAGGATGCCTGCCTGTCACGCAGGAGGACGCGAGTTCGAATCTCGTCGCCCCCGCCACTCAGGCGAGGTAGCTCAGTTGGTAGAGCAGGGGACTGAAAATCCCTGTGTCGGCGGTTCGATTCCGTCCCTCGCCATAGCTTTTTTCCTCGAAAGCTATATGCGCTTTCGCATGCCGCGCTTTGCCGGCCAGCGTTACCAGGGGTAGTACACAAGCGCCTGGCCGGCGGATCCCAGGTCGTTGTCGTGTTCGATCACGGTAATCACCGGTTGTCCGGCGGCCGTGGCTGCCACGGTGCAGCCAAAGTCGATACCCAGTTCGGCGATCGGGCTTTGCCAGTCAAAGACGCTGGGATAGCCGCCCAAGCCATCCGGGGCAAAGGCTTCAATATCCCACTCTAAATCCGCGATTGGCTTGTGGCAAATCGCCACTACCGGCTCGCCACTGGGCGTGGCAGCCCAAACGGGATAACTGGTCATTTCCAGGGTAGCGTTGTAAGTTTTGAGGTAGGCCGTAGGCGTGAAATTGGTGCTACCGGCTGCGGCGGTATATACATAGATTGAACTAAGCAGGGGCGGCGGTGTGTTTGGTTGCTCCCGTACGACGGCGAGCACTTCACCATCTGAGTAGCGGTGCGAAAGGCCAATGGCTTCGGCTTTGCCGTTGGTCCCTGGTTGTTCCGCCACTTTGTAGGGGCCTAGCCACAGGCCGCTTGGTTGGCGCTCATAGTAAAAACACTCGTTATTGAGCTCAGCGGTGGCCAGGACCGCCCACTGGCCGGTAACGGTGTTGTAGTCCACGGCCCAGGGAGCGGATCCCAGGCCGCTATCCAGCACGATCGGTTCGATGGGGTAGGGGCCGCCTTCAGGCGGGCCGGAGATAAAGCCGATGCCGTTATTGCCAATGGTACCGAAAACCCAAGTTACGGCACTGACATTGGTTTCATCATCATCAAAGGATGCATACTGGGACATCGCGCTGTAAAAGGGCTGGGTTTGCCATTCGCCACTACCCAGTTCGCCATAGACAATTTTGAGTGAGTAGTCCATCGCGTCTAAATATGTCACCCAGAGCTCGTTGGTTGTTTCGAGGTAGCCGGCCTCGAGCAGCATATAAGGAAAACTGCTAGTAGGCACCAACTCCGCTTCACTGAGCCAAACGCCGTCTACGTTTTCGGCGTGCCGGATGCCGAAGTGACAGTCTTCGAACAAAAAGACATGAACGTGATCGCCCACGGTAACCATCGGAGCGCTTTTGCGATAGGAGCCTTGGGTGTAAGCGCCGTTATCCACAATCTGCTTGGTGATCTCGCCGCCTACCGCCCGGTGGTAGTAGTTCAACGAGCCGGTGCTGGCATCGAGTGAGGCGAAGTGCATCGCACCATCGGACTCTACCGCCATCGAGATATCGACACAGGAATAGGGCACATCATCCAGGGGAAAAGACGTCCAGTTCTCGCCGCTGCTGGGCTCGCCAATATAGACTGCCGGGCAGTAGGATCCGTAGGAGGTGGGAAATGCGGCAAAGGCCGTGCCATAGGTCTCGAAATCCAGCCGTTGCGGGCTTTCGCAGGGAACCCGGTCGTGGCTGTCTTCCTCCCAGACGTGGCTGACATTGTCATAGTAACCGGCGATGATTCCATTAGAGTTTTTATTCACGTAGGCCGCGAGATGCTTACCGGAATCCATGTGGTGAGCGACAATCGCGGGATCGTATCCGCTTATATGGATTTCGTCCGCGACCCAGGCGGGTCCCATGAGAACGGCCCAGGCCGGCGGACTGGCTTGGAACCGCAGGAAAGATAATTCCCAATCTACACCTGGCTTAAGCGGCAACCCGCAAATGCCGCGCTGGTCGTTACTGCGCGTTAGCGAGACTGTGCCAGGCTGGGCCGTGGCCCCGGATAAGTCCGCAATATGTGGTACACCCGCGTCATCGTAGGTGTAGTACCGGATCTTCACATTGGGGTCCACGTCCGGAATGGCGTAGACCACCAAGGCCATGTTCAGCGGGCCGACGGGGTCATCGTCCTTGTTCACGAACGTGATGGAAGGCAAGACGTCACGATCAACTGCCGCCTCGATCACGATATCCTGATCAAATAAACCGTCGCCGCCATCCCAAAGCAGGTGCAGATCATTGGTATCTCTGGCAATCACAACCAAAGCGCGCAAGCCGCTGTCGCCAATGCCAAACTTCAGGCATTGCACGCGGTACCCGGTGACGATATCTTGTACTTCCCAACTGCCGCCGTCCAGCCGTGCGACCCGCGGGTAAAGGTCATAGCCATCGGTTAAAGACCGTCCATGCAGGTAGCCGATCTGCGGCTGCCCCGCCGGATCAAGTTGAATATCGTTGTGCCAGCCGACGCTATCCCCGGCGGGCCGGGCGAGCCAGTGTTCATCGTATCCCTCAGTGGTGTAATAGCCCATGAGTAACTGGAATAAGTCAGCACGATTACCTAGATCAGTAATTACTACGCAGTAGATGAAACCGCCTGGGCTGGTTACATTTGCGGCCGCGGGGAACACGATACGTGTCTCCCGGGTGCGGTGCGGTCCGGAAAACTGCCAGCAGCCGCGATCGTAATCGCCGTAGCCCACCCAGAAACCTTCTTCCGGGCGTGTGAGCAAAGGATCCGGATCAAGAAAGAGGCAATCGACGGTTAGGCCATATGGCACGGCGGGATCCGGCCTGGCGGTGAACTGGTATAGCGCGTAAGACAGCGAGTCGCCGGGCTCTTCCTCGGATTCGAGGAAAACGTCAGCTCCACCAGCCACCGTTCGCAGCTCCTCGATGTAGTTCGTGCCAAGTAACAAGTCATTGTCAACCAGCTGGCTGCGCTTCACGTCGGCGGATCCCGTCGGTAACGCAGGCAAACCCGCTGAAGGGGGCAGTGCAGCGATATTCTCCTCTGCCGCGGGCAATGAGGATGTCTTACCTGTACCGCAGTTGGATACAAGCAGTGTAATGACCACCAGTACGATCCACGTGGCGGTTGCACGCATAGCGGCACCTCGCATAAAGCTGTGCTGGTTAAAGGATAACCTGCGGATGTCGAAAGCAGGATTACGCGCTAAGAAAAGCGGATTTCGCTTAGCCAATCTGCCAGTGCTGATTTCGGTGGTGCTTAGCTTGCGCCTTCCGGGGCTTCCCCTTCCGTGTCCTCCGCGCTTTTACCCTTGGCCTCCTCGATGCCCGTGCGCACCGCTTGACCTAGGCGCTGTGCTGTCTCACCGAGTTGGTCCTTGACCTCGCTAATCTTCTCGCTCATGCGCGCGCTGTACTGGCTTGCTTTATCGCGACCGGCTTCGTACGCTTCGCGCGCCTTTTCCCGTCCCCGCTCGTAAGCCTCGCGCCCGACATCTTTAAACTTGTCGTAGTAGTCCTTGCTGTACTCCGCGATGTCTGCCCTAAGTTCGCGTCCGGCTTTGGGAGCGACCAGCAGTCCGATGATGGTCCCCACCAGGGTGCCTAGGCCAAAGCCCGCGATTAGCATCGCCAGTCCCCGTCCGTCGTCGTATCGATCACTCATCTTCGTCCTCCGCTCTTCCGTTGGGCACATTATATCGGCTGCCGCAGCTACTCATATTGTCGTCGGTGGAAACAAACGCGGTGCCCGGTGGTAATCCCCACCGAGCACCGCAGTTAAGTTCGATGCTAATAGGTCGCCGTCATTTCGTACTCATTACCGCCGCTAGCTACTTGTAGGTAGTAGATCCCGGCCACGGGCAGCAAGTAGTCAATCCGGTTGTAGCTTTCGCCGGTGGTACTGCTCGCTATTTCAGTCTGCGCAGCATCATAGAGCTTCAGGTAACACGGACCGGCCCAGTGCTCAAAGGTTATTTGCGCCATAAGCGGCCCGGGACCAGCCGCGGTGAAGGTGTAATAGTCACTGTAGTCATCAGCGGGCTGCACATTGGCGTTGTAGGGCGTGCCCGAAGTAATAGCGTGGGCTGTCCCAAAGGTGTCATTTGGCTCGTAATTATCATTGGGTGCTGGATTCATTGTGAAGTTCAAGACGACATCGCTATTGGTGATAACGACTTCATGCGGGCTGGCCGGCGTTGAAGCATAGTTCGGTGAATAACAAATGAGGTGGTAGGTTCCCGGGGCAAACGTGCCTAGATCGTATTCACCCGTGCCCCACCAGTTTGACTGGACTGAATAATCGCGCTCCACGCAGTATATATAGCTGTAGTCTACAGGAACCGCTCCGCCGTCGAGTACAGTGCCGGTGATGGAATATGCCGGGGCATGGCTTAGCGCAAGCTCGTACTCACCCTGGCCATCCCAACAACCAAGAGCTAGGCGATGTTGCTCCATTCCCACGGTTTCCAGCATAAAGTTGGCACTACC
>Ga0180429_10002071_pt1 | contig 16761 bp, 44 predicted proteins | sample SS_ome_FD_132428 | JGI IMG/M metagenome (GOLD analysis project Ga0180429, IMG submission 132428) | Hypersaline lake sediment archaeal communities from the Salton Sea, California, USA - SS_1_S_1 metaG | ecosystem: Environmental > Aquatic > Non-marine Saline and Alkaline > Hypersaline > Sediment ...
CAGCTTCCAGACCTGCCCCGTATGAGTAGCCACCACATACACCAACCCCTTAACCGGAGAGCTAATCAGATAGCGCCCAGCCCCAAACCTTCCAGGCCCAATCGGCTGGAGCAGAGTAGTGATCCGTGTCCTACTGATAACAGGACCAGCCTCAGAAACCAACCCGCTTACCTCAAGGCTTTCATTGTTCTGCTCTCTACCCCTTCCAGGCCCAAACCAAGCCAATCCCATACCGATCACAATACCAAGGCTCACTGCTGTCAACCAGTCCCTCCAAGATAGCCCTTGCCGATTCATCATTGCCCTACCCTCCTTTCAAGGTTCACCCTCTCACTCACCAGACCACCTCAAAGACCTCACCCGTACTCGTATTCAAGATGAACACTCTACCCGCATCCGCTGCAATAGCATAGCGTCCACTCAAATGCTGCTCTCCCATTGGAGCAGTCAGCCTACGTACCCCCTTGTAAGCCAGTACCTCTCTCACTTCTACAACTACTTCCTCTTCTGATCCGGCCTCAGTTTCCGACAAGATCTCTACCAGTCCTACCAAGACCACACCCAGTAGCACTCCGGCCAACAGTAGAGTCCACAGTCTTGGTGTCATAGTTACGCTCCCTCCTTTTCCTTTTTGTCCTGCATTTCTGAGCTATCTGGTTCAGCATCCCAGGTAATAGCGAGACGAATCAACACTCCAGTGATGAACGAACCAACAGCGAGGACGAATACAGCGAGGACGAACCAGATAGTTACCATAAGGCTCCCTTTCTACTGCCCACCCAGCACAGCATTGAAGTCGTTTCTCACCTCAGTCTCGTACTCATTCACAGCAGCAGCGAGGAGGACTAGCATGACCAGGATCAGACCCACTGCTACAGCGAAGATGTCGTATTTCTTTTTGGTCCGCATTTCTTGTCACTCCTTCTCTACCTGTAGGACCTCAATTCAGCACCATCCAGAGCCCAACACCTGTTACGAACCCAGCAACGAACACCAGCAATATCCCTATCACGACAGTTCTCGTGCTGACCTGCTTTGCTCCATAGTAATCATCCATTCTCGCTTTCCTTTCTCAGTTCATGATGAAGATGTTCGTGCCCTGATACCCAGACTCAGTCTGGCCTATTATCATCCTGCCGTCCCTTGGAACATTGTGCATTGTAGCCACATTGTCCGTCCAGAGCAGCTTTATTGTTCTCGGCAGCTCTCCTTCAAAGATGCGGACCAACGACTGGCCAGGGTTCAGCCTACCGCCAAGCAGTAGATCTTTGTCCTCGAACCCATTATCCACCACATCAGCCCGGATGATCACTGAGCTCGTTGTAGCATTCATCAGGATGAGTGTAGAATAGAGCCCCACCTGTTGCTCTTGCAGTTTCCTTTCGTACTCCCTTGCAGTGTTGAGGCTGTCATAGTACGCGGTCACCTCTGCCTTCCAGTCATAGGTCGGCGAAGGCTTAGGCGGACTCCCCATTGGGTTGGAGCAGGCGAGGATCGTAGCAGACAGAAACAGAGTAATCAGCGTCCTGGGCATGCAGATGATCATTAGAGCCTTCATTCTCTTTCACCCTCCTCTCTAGCCAACTGGACTACCTGCAGGGCCTTCTTTATTCGGAGATACGCGACCTTCCCTACAGCCTCCGAACGAATTGCATCCTGCACCTCCAGATAGAAATCTCGAAGCACGTTAAGTTCCTCTTGGTCTTCCATTCTCTTTCACCTTTGTCCTTCGGTCCTATCCGAGCAGGCCACACATGGGACCGGCGGAATAGAATCATTGTGGTACAGCACTCCAAGGGTAAAGAACGCAGCTACTATGAGAACCGCTGCGCACACGAACCCTATTGTGATCTCTCGATTTACCTTCCTTTCTCTCTTGAGCTTCTGGTCATCTTCATAGTCCAGCAGCGCGCGCCTGCAATGATCACACACGCCCAGCCCATACTTACCGTTCCTTCTCACCGCTGGGTTCTCACCGCAGATCTCGCAGAGTGTTCCTTCCAGCTGTCTCTTCTCTTCCAGCTGTCCCTGAAAGAAACTGGGCTGACTAAGCTCTTTGATAACCTCAGCCTCAGCCACGAGATCAATGAAGCGGCTCGGTTCTCCTACCCTCTGTACCCTCACCAATTCCTCGCGGTCGACCATCGTTGGCCTATTAAGAAGACTCAGTTGAGCACTCATTCTTACCCGACGAACCTTGCGGCTGCAGATGCTATTTCCAGCCCCATGTTAAAAGTGGCGCCCTGGAATGTCTCCAGCCTCCCAGTGTCCGGGTTCCCAATCTGCACCATGTAGCCATGCTCACTGGGTTTCGCACTCCAAGACCTCATCTTCCCCTTGTGGTGCAGCAGGCCAGAAATCCAACAGTCGAAGGTGAGCACGCCCCCGAACACGGTGATTTCACCGTCTCTCCAAATCTGAATCATGCCTTCTCTCCTTTCCAGATTTTGACCATGTAGCCAAACTGGTCCGCAATCAACTCCCAGCTTAGCGGTTCTTCGATGTAGGACATGACATGACGTACGTATTCCTCCAAGACCCTTCTTACATCGTGCAGATCCGAGTCATGGAAGTCAATCGCGTAATACCGTAGTTCCCTCTTCAGAGCACTGGTACTTCTCTGCATCTGGAACAGGGTACGGTTTATCATCGTTGTCAGCTTTACTGGATCCATGCCAGCTTCTCCGTAATGCGCGGTATGCACAGCATCACGCATTGTTCCGGGTACTGTGATCTTCCCAGTTACGAAAGCCTTGCCGATCCTGCACTCTTCTATCGGTAGGCCAATCTGATCATGCCGATCACAGGGCGTATCGACATAGTCCTTACGGCTGTGTACCGCGCACTGTGCAAGACCTTCGGAATAGCTCAAGTGCTTACACGGTATTCCCTCAGCCTTAAAGCTTACTCCATCTTCAGCGGAGTCGTCCAGGATAACCACAGGGTGCATGATGCAGCAGTAACCACAGCGTAGACAGACCATTTACTCCTCTTCACTCTTAACCGGCGTGCTGTAGTTAAACTGGAACGACTCTCCACCCATGAGGTACGCCTGACAGAGCTCTTGTCCAGTAGCACCCCCGAACTCCTCCAAAAACGCCAGGTGCACACGCTCAAGAGTTACTTGCACGCCTAAGACCATTTCCAACCAATCGTGGATCCATTCAGCACTCCTGACATCATCCACAACCATCCGAGTGGTCTCTTCTTCCGCACCTTCTTCGTTCACCTTGTAGGTCACATCGACGATCTTCATGCCTTCTTTCCTTTCGGTTTACCGCATCTCTGACAGTACCTCAGCGATATGATCCGCGTCTGCCATCCCAAGAACGCGCCCTCGTATACTCTCTTCTTCTTCTCATAGACGTGCCCAAAGAACCAACACCAGAAGTTCCCCACTTCAGCCTCGTTTGTTGTTGTTCTACAATTAAACCTTCAGCGAGAACGACAAAGAGGTGAAGCCCCTTGATACTTCAGATGATACGACATCACCTCTTCGTCGTAGTTCCCCTTTTATATCCTGGCGATTCTGCGCTACTTCTTGGACCGGTTCTTCCTACGGCTCGCCTTCTGCCTCTTTCTCTTAGCCTTACGAGCCTTCATAGCATCCCTCGGGATCCGGGAATGGACCCGCCCCCACTCTTCCTTCGGGGTGTAGGTGATCCCGGCAGCTTCCAGTGCATCAGCGACGACATCGGCCTTCTCGTTCTCCAACTGCTGAGCCAGTGGCTCCCCAGGCTCGGTAACTTCCTGTATGGCATCCATGTTCTTCTCCACGAGTAAAACCCTCCGATCCGATCAAGACGTCATGTATTAAACTTGCAGCCGCACGGTTTATCAGACCCAGAATTGAGTCCCTTTACAGCACGCTGAGTACACCACCCTGGAACTCAGCTCGACGCGATCGGACCTCAAGATCCTGTGCATCCGGCCGTGTTTTGATCGCGATCTCTTCAGCCTCAGGAGCCGTCTGTGCCTCGACCATGAGAGAGCAGAGCACCTGATTCCGCCTTGTCACTTCCACCATCCAGATCGGCTTGGTGAACATCGCTTCGTTGTTGAGGATGCCGTCGAGGAACTTCTTTGCCCTCCCCAGTTCCTCCCTCCATTCAGGCTCAGCATCGTGCTCGGTCTGGACGAGGATCGCCAGAAACTCATTCGCCATGTCCTCGAGAATGGCGATCCCGGTACTCACCCTGTGCACGATCTCCGGTGCGCTTTTCGGCATCTGGTCGAGCGCACCGTAGATGATGTCCTGGATCTCCTCCGGAAGATCACTGCCCTCCAGGGGATACTGGTACCCGTTCTCTTCGAAATGCCTCATCACCAGCTTCCTGGTTGATTCGGCAATTGCAGCCTTGTTGACTGGAGTACTTGCCATTGTTTCATCTCCCGTTTTGTTTCAGAAGCTCTCTGAGAGCTCTCAGTTGAACTTGATGGTGGCCATCTATGTGTTGACCACCATCAAGCTTTCGAATTGCTAGCGATCGTTCAGCGCCCTCCACTGCTTCCGAGTCAGATACGGCTTGAGATCACTGAAGTCATGGTAGTAGCCATAGACCACCCACCGGTGCCGCCTCCCTTTCTTCCTCCAGTAGATCTTCGCCCCGGTCTTGAGCAACCAGGCCTCGCACTCCGGCGGACGGTATCCGTGGAACTCCCTGTCCGTGATCTCGTATGCCTTCCAGAGGCTAATCGGCACGGTAGCCGTGACCATACTTACTCTTCTCCTTTCAGTCTGCGTTCTGGGGGATGAGGTTCGCGGCCTTCGCCTTGACCTTCAATGCATCCCACCAACCCTCCTGATGCCTGTAGCAGTTGATCCCGGCCACCCACTTCGGATAGGCCAGAGACAGCTTCTCCAGATCCTCATCACCAGCATAAGCAATAGCATCAGCTATCGCCTTCTGGAAAGAGCCTCGGAAGAAAAACCTCGGGAACTGCCACTGAAGAACGAACATCTCCTGCTCCGTCAACTCTACGACAGCCATCTTCGTCTCTCCTCTACCTAACCACTACGTTCCTGGGGATCACCGGATTGAACAGCTCGATCTCACCCGTGCCTTCACAAGTAGAGCAACGATACACCACTCGAACCGTAGTCTCCACCCACTGTCCCTTCCGAAAGACTCGGCCGGAACTGTGGCAGTAGTTACATGCCCGGTCAATAAGCCTCCCAGCTCCTTCGCACTCGGGACAAGTCTTGCCCATGATCTTACCGTACCCCCGGCACTTCTTGCAGCGGTAATACAGAACGCCGTTACCTTCACAGCGTGGACAAGGTATCGAAACTGGCTCTCTTCTGCCCCGAAAACGAACGACATGCCCCTTCCCACGACAGTCTTCACAGGGTTTCGCTCCCATGACATCACTGCCCAGGCCCAGGCCCAAGTCCGAAACCGGGTACCCATCAGCGGTATACTCGATGTCGAGAATATCCTCTTCCTGAGTCAGCTGGTGCCTGAACTCAAGCACCAGCTCATAGGAGGCCTTCAGCTCCTTGAACTTCTCAGCATCCCCACCACGATCAGGGTGATGCAAGAAAGCCTGCCTCCGGTACTCCGCCTTCACATCTGCGAGCGTGACCTTAGGCCGCTCCAGCAGACCCAGGTTATACAGTGCTTCTTCGTACTTCACTTCTGCACCCCCTTGAGAGAGCTCACTCGAACCTTGATCTTACCACTCGGTATCCTCATCACCCGAAGAAACCCGACCCGAAGGATCCAAGCTCCACCGGGTTTCGAAGACTGGCACGACCCGAAGTAGATCCACCCGTTCAGAGCCAGAAAACCCAGACTCGTCCTCCGAAACCACATCATCAAGCAACCTCCTCGTAGTTGAAGCAGTCGGAAGTATCTTCGATCGTGACGCCCCAAGCTCCTTCTTCGTCCACCTTCGTTACCTGCTGAATCAGGCGCCCAGTACCTGGTGCCGCTACATGAAAGACCAAGACTCTCCCCCGGTAGTACCCATCCATGCTCCGAGTACCCTTGACCAGTGCTCCCTCCGGGTTACCATCAGAATGGTAATATGTCCTCGGTACGATCAGTTCCTCCTCAGCATCGGTACGGTAGATCACCACCGGCTCCATCAGATCCGAGCTGTCAACGGGGCGGAGGATCATGGGCTCCTCTCCACTGGGCCTCAGCGAGCCTTCCTGAAACCTTCTCGGAACCTCAGCCTTCCCAAAGATCGAGAACTCCCCGTTCTTGAAAGCGTAGGTCAGGCTGTTTACATCCCCAGCGGCGTAAACAACTATGGCACTACTCTTCGACAGAGCTTCGGTGCAGCTCTCAGCGTGGACCAGATCCATGAGCCCGGTCTCAGCCCCGGTAATCACGTAGTTCGCCATTGTTCTTTCCTTTCCTCGGTTAGTACTTCGTTCAGCTTGCCCAGTCAGTGCACTGAATCACCAGCCACGTGAAATCGAAATAATCATTCCACGGAGCATCGGGCTCACGGTACGTCTTAACATCAACTCCAAGAGCAGCAGCTGGAACCGTCAAGTACTCTGGCAGACCGTGGAAGCTGTTCCCGATCTTAATGCTCCATTCCACGGGGTCCAAATCCACGAGGCCTACCGTTTCACAGTCCTGCATGATCCAGGAAGCCAACTTCGCGAGATCTCCATCATAAACTTCCCAACCACGGAACAGGCAGACGATAGTAGAATCCCTGCCGATCTCGTTGGTCCAGAAGACCAGATCAGCAGTTTCATTAACTACCGGCTGGTCCGAAAGAGTATCGGGCAGCATATCCACGATCTCTTTCGGTCGAGGGGTCTGAACGCCTTCCCAAGTCAACTTCCTCGCCATTGTTCTTTCCTTTCGTTAGCAGTAGTAAGGTACGAAGTGCCACACATCCCCGAAGAACCAAGAGAACTGCGAGTACGGCTGAGAATCATCATTCCGAACCAGAAACGCCCGAAGCGCCTCCCACTCCTCATCGGTCGGCTCGGTATCCCGTGGCCAACGGTACTGGAACAGGTGAACTCCACCGCTCGGCTCATCCTCTCCGGCCAGAGTATAACCGTACCCGCAGAAGTCCAGGCCCAGTTGAGCCGCTTCCTCCACGATCCCGGTTGCGAACTCTCGAAGACCCTCGTTCTCTATATCTTCGAGGCTCATCACCATGTTTCCTGAATTCAGCTTAGCCATTGTTCTTCTCTCCTTTACTGAGTCAGAACGGCCATCAACTTGGCCAGAGCACCACCCGGAGTCGAATCCGTGGTACAGACTCTACCGGAAACCGCGTGGTACCTGTCAGAGTACTCCGGATCCATCGCAACCTTGAACTCAGCGATGTTATCCCCCGGAACATACATCGCTCCAACCACTACGTTGAAATCATCGGAGCCCATATCACCCAGGGACTGAGTGCCTTCGAGATTCTCCCAATCCAGCTTAGCCATTGTTCTTCCCTTTCATTACAGCGTAGGAACGGAGGGCCCAGCGCTCTGCTGAGCCCTCCATCGGTTGTTGATCCTTCAGACCATCCTCGGGCCGTCATTCAGGAACCAGTTCATCACGGCCATGCTGTAGAACATCTCTCCAGGGTAGTAGTCGAAGTACGTATCATCCCCACCAGCCAGCTTGTGATTGTAGTTCTGCAGCGTAGCGATCTGGCGAGCGTGGATGATACCACCAAGCGCTTGATCTACCGTAACCTCGTGGTTATACTCCGTGCCAGCCCAAAAACCGGCGAAACGGTTGACCTCAACCTCATCGATCCCCCTCTCCTTCATCCACTGGCGGATCAGAGCCACCTCGATCTCAGCATCCTCGATCTGAGCGATCGGCTCCGCCCCGTACCTCGGGATCAGCCAAGATCTCAGCGTCCTGATATCCTCGAGCAACGGGATCTGGCTGAATTCGTACATCTCGGCTCCCCCGATAGCCTCCACGATCTCAGCCAGGTTCGCTCCCGACATCCGGAAATCGGTCAGCGCCTCGAGCATCCCCTGGTTCGCATCCAGGAACTTGGCCAGGTTCGGTGCCGAGAAACCCTCATCATCCTCATCGGTGCTGTCGATCAGGTCCACGAAGTGTGCGTCCATCTCCACGATCTTGGTACGGTACTCGGTGACGAACTGTGCGTTGTTCATTTCTCCCATCTCCTCGGTTAGTTCTTCGTCTAATACTCTTCGGAAACGATGATCTTCGCATCATTCGACTCGCCGCTCATCACCGGGAAGTAACAGATGCCGTGCCCGGAATCGCTCATGAGCCCGATGATGAAGTCTCTCACCCATGAATTCGGGTAACCCTCATTGCTGGGCTCTCTCATCAGCTCGGTCAAGCAGTCTACTGAACCCGCCGTCGGCATCCGAACTTCCAGGATCACGGTCACATCATCTCCCGTTGAGTAGATGTGATCGATCTTCAGAACTCCTCCCCCGTTGTCGTACAAGAGATCGAAAGTCTCTCGGGCCTCGGGAAGTTCGGCCACACCGTATTCATCCCAGCCGTGATCTTTCCCACCCGACCGGATGTAGAACCCTCTGAGATACACCTCAGCAGCGTGATCAACAGGCATCGGAATCGCCATTGTTCTTTCCTTTCTACCAGCCGAGCTGGTGAAAACGGTTAACTGCTTCCTCCGGCGACAAACCGTGCATCTCGTACCACGGCCTCTCCCGGAACCACCTGTCTTGGCGGTCCATGAAGTCTTTCCCTTCGCCATTCCTCCAGTTATCGAAGGTTCGGTAGATCTTAGCTTCCTCCTCCTCGGTGAACTCAGCATGTGACGGCAACTCTACTCTAGCCGGCCTGTGATCCAGCCTCGGACCCGGGATCGCTGGATATATCCAGCAGTTGAGCTGGTTCGGGTAGACCCCGTGATACTCGATCCAGCCAACATCATACCGCTCGAATGCTTCATATTCCGGCTTCTTGAGCCACAACCGACCTCTAATCAACAGCAGGTGCTGGAGGCCTACATTCGAAGTCTCCACTCCTACCCAGTACTTCTCGATGTCCCCAGCCAGAGTCGAACGGTCAATCTTCTCGATGTGCGGATTATCGGTGATCTCCACAGCCCTGACCGTTGTCTCATTGTACGTCGCCATCGCCTTGTTTCCTTTCAACTGGTTAACCCTCGACCCCGTCTTCAATGCGAGCCTGGAGTTCTGCCCATTCCTGAAAACCTCCGCCCTTCCTCATCCGCCCCTTTGATTCGGCCTCAGCCGCTGCCTCCATTCGCCGATCAACGTAACCCTTGAGTTTCCGTTCGGCTCTGGCCTCGGCGGCCTCCTCATCATCCTTAGTTCCCCACGGTGCCTTCCCCGACGGAGGGTTCTTTCCAACGAAGTATTCGTTACCAGGTGGCAGGACCTTAACATCAACCTCTACGTCCTTACCATTGATCCTGATGACTTCTTTCTTCGTTGCAACAACCCCCTTCTTCGTCGGCCTCTTCTTGGTCAACCGCGGCCGTTTCATTCCATCCTTTTTCGGATCAGGAGTGAGAGCGGCCGCGATATCGGTCCCATTTGCCTTTGCGAGCTCAACAAACGGGGCGGTCACTGGATTTGCTTCGAGTTCCTCGACCTGCCGCTGAATTTCCTCGGGAACATCCTCCGGCTTTGAGTAGATCTCAGCGTAGATCTCTTTGTTACTCTGGCCGAACTTCTTCGATGGCCGTTGACTCTGTGCTAGCTTGGCGGCCTTCGCCTTAGCTTGGAACAGAGCATTGAAATCAACTTCCATGACCTCCTCCTTCGTTCGGTTGTTGTTGATTTCGTTCATAACCTCGTGTCCTTGTTGTTATTTCAATTTTTTAAATCAATATAAAAATATTCTTCGAGAGCACTCAGAGCAACAGTCAGATTGATTTCTACAACAAACCATTTCAAACTCTTTTGATCACGGAGTACTCTAGCGTCGCACAGAAGGACCACCGCAGGTCCAACAAGATGCGGTGGTTAGGGCTCCTAAATGAACCTCTGATGAACCTTTTAGGGCTTTACAAACACCTACAAAACCTTAACCAGCATCCCACAGAGAACTATTGGGTGCGGAGGTAGGTCGAACAAGGTCAGTAAAGTGTTACTTCGGCGTCGCACTAGCTTGGCGCAACACAAGACATCTCCGGACGAACCGGAAACGCTACCTGCTTAAGACGAACCCGGCTCTCTTCGATAATAACCTTCTCAGGAGCTGGTCCAAATTCGTTGTTCAGCAACTGCAGGAAAGCGACCCATGCATCGGTCCCATCCCCGTACTCCTGGTACAGGTACAGGGGAATCCCTTCTTCTCTCATTTCACGCTTAGCGCGATCGATTTGGCCCTTGGTCATACACAGATCAGAGCCACCCTCGATCACGCGAACGGAACACCCGTTCTCGCCGAGCTTCACCTCGATCAGCTTTGTAACCACCACGTACCTACTCTATCTCCTGGAGGTACTGCGCGTAGCCGTCTTCTTCCTCTTTGAAGCAGTCTTCTTCGTCTCACTTAGCCGTCGAGCGCCACCCTGATCTTCTGCAGCCCTCTCAGCCTTCTTCAGCTGAGCAGTCACTGACTGCAACTGAGCAGCCTTCTGCGTCAGCTCCGAATTCAGACGCTCGACCTGCTTTTCCAGCTCCTGGGTCCGATCCTCATCAACAACGCCCACCATCGGCTTCAGAGCGCCCTCGATCGTATCCAGGATCTCAGGCAGCGCCCGCTGGTACCTCTGTACCATGATGCCCTGCGTATCTCTGACTATCGTCCGAAGTTCCGCCAGTGCTTCCGTCGCGTCCATCTCCGTCCTCCTTTTCCAGCCGTGCTCGAACCTGCGCGAGAGGGTCATCATTTCCCAATGTCTCCCCGCTTTCGCCCAGTCTACTCCGGCTTCTCATTGCATTCTGAACAGAAGCGCTATCGCACTTGAAAGACCTACCAGCACGATCAACACAGGAGATCGGGTACTTATGCCGACTTGTCTTCAGGCCGACTATCTTCATGAGACGACCTCCGATGAGGGCCTCCTCATCCAACCACTCAGGCTCCATTCCGTACTGCCACCCCACCCGGATGAAGTCCTCCCGCTCCCGAGTCAGAAGAACCCCGGAGCTATCTCTCAGAGAGAACGAGAGCTGAATCTTCGCACTGTTCTCGGTGTAACGAATACTGCCAACCAAGAACGCTCCTCCAAACTCTTCGCCGACGTCGCTCAAAGCATCATTTATCTCCTGGCGAAGTCGCTCGATACTAGTCGAACCGAGTCCCATTACTCCTCTTCCTCGTTTATGGTGATAGAAACCTCAAACTCATCCTCACTGAGCTCCTCCGCTTCGTAATGGACAGAGCCCCTCATTGCGCTGTCGAACTCATCGAGAGTGCACTGGTCAACTACGATGATGAGCTGAGTCTCGGGAACCCGAAGCTCCCCGAGAACCTTTGCTACCTTCTCCAACTTCGTCATGCTCATCCCACCCTGCTCTCGTGACACTTCTTAGCAAAGGTCTGGCACATGGTGTGCAGGCCGTCGTCAACCACGTCGTCCGAGCCGCGGAAACATTCGTGAGAGCCAGAGATGAAGCTCAGAACACCGAGCTCAGCCTCCGTAACGACCCAGTACCCCTTGATCCCCTCGATCTCCTCCTCGCTCCAGTCCTCATTCGCCACTCTTAACTTCTGCTTGACTGTGTCCAGCGTGTCAGCGGACTCGCACCGAACCGCTGAAGACTCATCAGCGCGGTAGGTCAGCCCACAGTGCTTAGGATCCTCGTTATCGAACGGAATCGCGAACAACGTACGAGTACTCTGTGTCATGATCTTCTTCCCTTTCTTAGGAGTGATCGTACCGGAACTCAACAGTGAACAGCCCGTTAACTTCTTCCATACTGAAGTCCAGCCACCAACAGGCACAACGTTCTAGCATATTAGCCATGAAGTAGAAAGCTTCGTCCTTCGTAAAACCCTCGATCTTGACCGTATCAGCAACGCCCCACTCGTCGACCGGACGTGGACCGAAGAAAGTCTCCGCATCCAAAGCCTCGCACAGCTGATCACCAGCTTCAGTTTCGATAGGTCCTAAGGTCTCAGTCTCGCAAGCTGTCCCAGATACCTTAACCATTAGTCCCAGTCTCCTTCTTCAGTTGTCGCGGTATTCGAGCTCAATCGTAGTATCACCGATGAGCTCAATCTCGGAGAACCCCGTACCTACCTTCAAAGCCGTTGCTAAGAACTCAGACTGATAGCCCTTAGAAACGAATTCCATCCGGACTCGGGATATCGATCCCTTGAGGTCCAAAAAGACGTCCTGGTTCAGAACGTCTGCCCAGAGAGCCATCCCAGGCTCACGGACAGCCAGCACCAGATCACATTCTGGTGCAGTGACTCTGATCCAGCCAACCAGCTGGAGGAGTTCATCCTGATCATCTTGCGACCAAGAGTAGAGCTCGTCGGAGAAGAATACGTCCTCAGCGAGCTTCTTAATAGCGAGCTCGGTAATCTCCTCGCGCGTCATGATCGATTTCCTTTCAGTACCACGAGTTATCAGGGATCGAGTTGACAATGCGCTCTGCAGTGCCTTCACCGACCCCCATCATCAGATAAGCCGAGTTCGAGAGATCGGACAAGAAAGCGATCTCTTTCTCTCGCTCGGCTTTCTTCTCGGTTGTACCAGCAGTCTCAACCGCACCCTGAACCATCTCAATAGCTAGCCTCTCATAGGCTGCCATGACCTTAGCTGGCGTTGCGGCTGATTCAACTGCTTCAGACATCTAATACCTCCGTTGGCGACGGTGTTGAATATCAATTTTTTGTTGCAATTATCAATATATATCACCGTCAACACACGTAACAACACGCGCGATTAAGTCTTTTTTCAATCACTCAACCGCAGGTTGACTTGGGTCTACAAAACCATCGCGATTCATCAGGAACAAGAACCGTCGAATGTTTCTAGTTTCTAGCCCCTCCTCCTGACAATTACAGAAGTATAACATCGCAACGCGCTCTGCTCCTCGAATCAACCCAGCGGCCTCGAGATATTCCACGCTTATCTCTTTAACGATGATCTCGCGAACTCGGCTCCGAAGAGTCATTTATCTCCTCTACTTTCTACGGGACCATCCACAGATCAGGGTCATCGTAGTAGTCATCCAGGTCTATGAGGTCAGATTCCTGCTCCATCGAGGTTCTCGAGCAGCTCGATAGCCATCTCTCGGTAGTACTCTTCGGCTTGCTCTTCGCAGTATCTTTCGTACTGTTGTCGCTGCTGGGCTTCTTGATCCGCCTGCATAAGGCAGAACGAACATGGGTAGGTTTCGTGCACATCTGGATGTACCTCGCAGTGACCCGGTCTCAGTGCTTGACCATAGATGTCGTAAGGCATCAGAACACCAGCCCGTAAAAGATACGAATGAACAAATACAACGCACCAGCACCCATCAAGACCAAAGCTACCTTCTCACCGTTCTCTCGCCTCGGCTTCATGTCTCCCCTTTTTCTTCGAGTTGTAGTGCTTCGGAATATCATCCAGCAGTTTAATCCACTCAGACGCTGTTAAAGACCGATCCAGCTCGATAACCAAGGGGAGTAGGCTATCGAGCTGGAAGATCTTCAACACGTACTCGAGATCAACCATCCCGCTTGGAGTCATAGCGTACATACTTAGCAAGCCATTCCTCCCACTCGGTCTGGCGATCAGGAGAAGATGGCTTCTCCGAGAGAAGATCATAATCTCCTTCCCAGTCATGGTCAACAGGGGATGTTGCCAGGACCCGGTCATTCTACCTCCACATACTCCTGAAGCAGTGCCAGTGCAGCAGTGTAACTCTGGCACTGCGGCAGCTTTTCTACAAGCTCAGCTGCTTCTTCCTTGTAGCCAGCCCTCCTTAGAGCTCGTCTGGCTATACCGACGAGGTTGAAAATGTTCCCATCCTCTCCGGTAAGTTTAACTCGGACGTTAGTCCTTGACACGGCTCACCTCCTTGTAGGTCGGTCCAACAGAAATCTAGCTCATGAAACGGAGTCTTCTCTTCCGCCTTCCGAGCCAGGTATTCACCATGCATGACAACGAGATCTACCTCTTCGCAATCCAGAAGCAGCTCGCGCCCGTCAATACGGACAGAGAAAATCACTTCTTATTCCCGTTTCGCACTGCTATGTCTTCGTACGCAACAAACTGCTGCATCAAGTACTGCATCAGTTCGAGAGCGGAGTTAAACAACATCCCACCAGCCCACCAGCCCTTCCCTCTTTCTTTAGAGTAGACCTCGAAGAAACTCAGGTTAACCCACCCGGGTCGAAGAGTCCCTATGACCTGGACGGTGAACCCTTCTCCGTCGGTGAGAATGTCACCAAGCACTGCGTTCTGGTAAGCATCGGCTCGGTCACATTCGATGACGCACTCAACCTTCCGTGGCCACCCATATTGGTGTTCCCTATCGAGTCGATCGTCAGATGTGCTGAACGACATTACTCATCTCCTCAGTTTGGTGACTGCTCAGGCCCGTCGAACTCCTCACCCACTTCGGTCTCATCCACCAGCTGGAAGAACTTGTCGAAAACCTCACGTAGAGTCTCACCAGACAAGGTATCTTCCGCGTACTCCATGTAGTACCGCCCATTCTCCAAACTCCTGAGAGCCGTCATCTGACACAACTTGCCAGTCTTCGGATGGAGAAAATTTCCAGCAGCAACTACCTGGTACTCTGGCTTCGATTCAGACATCTCGTCTCCTATTGGCTCGCCTGCGATAGCTCAAGAACTCGGTCGTCGCAAGCTCTCTTAAGTTCCTCTGCGTGCTCGTGCATCCACTCAGAATCAGGAGTCATCGCTCGCTCACCATCGAGTACGAGATAGACCCCGTGGATCTGAATCATACTTGGTACAGAAGTGCTAACTTCGGTTGCCGGGCTTCCAGGGACATGGGTAAAATCGATCTCGATGTCCCAGACTTCGCCGCTCAGCTCAGCAGTCGTTGTAGCCGTCAAGGTATCCATCGCCGTAGATCCTTTCAACCGTCTGTCTTCAGCCAGTCGCCGTTATCCTGCTTCTCATACTTCTGACCACATCCCGCACCTAACCCAACCCCGATCAGCTCGTGGCAGTCAGGGCAGAGTATCCCCCATGGACCAGCCGTTGTACGGCCGTCGATGAAGACTCCTTCCAGCTTGTTATAGCAGGAGTCACAACGGACCGGTTGTGTACCAATCCACGTTACAGCCATGTTACTTCCTCCGAGTGACGGGAGTGTGATTGTATTTCAAATACAAACAAATATTAAAACCCCGTGAACCTCAGAGCAACAGTCTCATCAACCTTCATGTTCAGGCAGCATCTCATGAGGACCTTTCACTACGTGATCTTTCCCTGCTTTCAGCCCTAACTCGATAACTCGATACTGTTCTTCAGTCAGCCGACGCTTCCGGGTGTTTGATTTCGGTTCAGCATCATCTTCAGGAATCCAAGGGACAGCAGCCCAAGCAAATCCTAATCCGAATGCTGCGATTGCTTCCGATTGCTTCCGGCGTAGCTCTGTATACAGCTCCTGCACCAGAGCTACCATAACCTCAGGACCCTTAATCCGTAACTGATTTATTTTCTTCCCTGAGTAAGGCCTCCGCAGAGTCCAAGCTTCGCAGCCACAGAAACTAGCGAGACGAGCAAGAAGCACGGCTTGATAAGACTTACTGTAGCGAAGATCTACCTCAGTAACGACCTGATCTTGCCTCGTCTTTTGATCCCTGTATCCTGGGTACTTCTCAACGAGCTTATCGTAGAACGCTCTCGCGCCCTCGCGCTCTGCTGGTGTTGCTCCATCATCTTCTGCTAACCGAAGAAGATGCTCAATCCGGTTGTATATCTCGCTCACTTGGCCCCCCCTAAAGACTTAAGCGCTGCACTCTTGTCCCAAGCCCTAATCATCATAGGCCGGATGATTTCGTGCATCCAAGAAGAAGTGAAACCCCGAGCAGCCTCAAAGTAAGCGGCCTTCACAGCCTTCTCCAGATCACTAATGCGTTGCACTGCTTTGTCATGGGAAGCGTGCAGCTTAGCAAGATCAGTAATGTACCCATCGGCTGCAGACTTTACTACTTGCAACTCAACTGACATAGCGCTTAACTTCTCTCGCAGATCCTGGTTCTCTTGCTGAAGCTCATCGCTCATCTGGTAGTCCCTCTCTTATCAGTCCCTATCGCCTCAACGATGATCAGCGCTTGCCCCTCTACTCCAACGGAGACGATGTCGACAGACTTCTTTCCGCGCTTCTTAGCCCACTTGTCAAAAGCCTGCTGAGCTACCGTCTCCAGCTCATACCAGGTATACGACTTACCCGGCGGAATGAAGGTCCAGACGTAGTACTTCAGACCAGACGGAAACTCAAGACGTACACCACCCGAGAACTCGAAATTATAGCTGTCTGGACTAGCTATATCCTCAAGAACTCGCTTCTTCAGCCCCTTCAGCGGAAGCTCGACCTCTGTTACTTTAACTCGGTGCATCCTTTCCATCTTCCTTTTGAATATCCAGGATCAAAGTACCACAGTCCCCCAACAGGCTGTCCGGGGCTGTTCCATTTTCCATCATGATGTGGAGCAGAAGCCGAAGACATTCAGAGAGCCCATCGTGGAGCGCCTTCTCGAAGGACACCTCTACGTTTTCAGAGGGAGGAGGAGGGTCGTCCTCAAGAAAACGTGCCAGGTCTACGAGGTGAGAATAGGTCTTCGTAATGAGAGTCCTTGGAATCTCAACGTAAGCAGTAGCCTCCTCGAGGTCCTCCTTCAACTCTACCATGCGACTAAGCGCATGCTGATGGCGATCAGGG
>Ga0180429_10002073_pt1 | contig 16751 bp, 11 predicted proteins | sample SS_ome_FD_132428 | JGI IMG/M metagenome (GOLD analysis project Ga0180429, IMG submission 132428) | Hypersaline lake sediment archaeal communities from the Salton Sea, California, USA - SS_1_S_1 metaG | ecosystem: Environmental > Aquatic > Non-marine Saline and Alkaline > Hypersaline > Sediment ...
GCGCGGCAGCGACCTCACCGTTCCCCCACCATCGGAGCACTCCCGTGACAGACCGACCGTTCTCGCCCCTCTCACTGTGGTATGAAGAGCCCGCCCGACAGTGGGTCGAGGCCCTGCTCATCGGCAACGGTCGCCTCGGGGCCATGGTCTTCGGTGGCGTCGGCGAGGAGCGCGTCCAGTTCAACGAGGACACCATCTGGACGGGCCACCCCCACGACTACACCCGGCAGGGGGCGCAGGCCCACCTTGCGCCGCTGCGCCTGCTCATGCTCTCCATGCTCGAGCGCGAGCACGCCGGAGCATGGCCAGAAGCAGCGGAGCTGCAGCAGCAGGCCCAGCAGTACGCCTGGGAGCACTTCATGTCCGATCCGCCGCGCCAGACCGCGTACCAGCCGTGCGGCGATCTGCTACTGAGCTTCGGTCACACCGCCGAGCCGGGCACCTATACCCGCTGGCTCGACCTCGAGGCCGCTTCCGCCGGGGTCACCTACCTCTCAGAGGGCGTTCGGTACACCCGTCGTGCTATTGCCAGCTATCCGCACTCGGTAATTGCTCTCTGTTTAGCAGCGGGCGAACCCGGCGCGCTGAGCTTCTCGACCACCCTGACGAGCCCCCACGCCGACCACCGCATTGCCGCGTCGGAAGATGGCCAGCTCGTCGCGGCTGGCCGGGTCGAGGCCGACGGGGTGGCCTTTGAGGCCCGGGTGGCCGTGGACACGGACGGGACCACACGAGTAACGGGCGAGTCTCTTACTATTACAGGCGCCACTACTGCGATACTGTACCTGTCTGCTGCCTCCAACGTCCGCAGCTTCCGTGATCTTTCCGCCGACCCGTCCGAGCGCTGTGCCCGAGCCGTGGCGCAGGCGCGGGACGTGGCGTGGGAGACGCTGCTGGAAGAGCACGCTGCCGACTACCGGGGTCTGTTCAACCGCGTGCACCTGGACCTGGGCACCGCCGAAGCGGCGCACCGGCCCACCTTGGACCGGCTGCTCTCTGTGGACCAACTCACCGACCCCCACGTGGCAACCCTGTACTTCCAGTACGGCCGATACCTGCTGATCTCCTCCTCTCGACCGGGCTCGCAGCCCGCCAACTTGCAGGGCGTCTGGAACGACCGGCTCGAGCCGCCGTGGGACAGCAAGTGGACGGTGAACATCAATACGGAGATGAACTACTGGCCGGCGGAGCTCACCAACCTGAGCGAGTGCCACCTGCCGCTGGTGGACATGCTGGAGGAGGTGGCCGAGGCCGGGGCGCGCGTCGCCGCGGAGCACTACGGAGCACGGGGGTGGGTGCTGCACCACAACACGGACCTGTGGCGGGGAGCTGCTCCCATCAATGCATCCGACCACGGCATCTGGCCCTCCGGCGGAGCCTGGCTGTGCCAGCACCTCTGGTGGCACTACCAATTCACCGGCGACGAGGGCTTTCTCCGGGAGCGGGCCTATCCCCTGCTCCGGGGAGCATGTCTGTTCTGGCTCGACCACCTGACCGAGGATCCGGACACGAGGTGGCTCATCTCGCCGCTGTCCAACTCGCCGGAGCTGGGCGGCCTGGTGCCCGGGCCGACCATGGATCACCAGATCGTGCGCGCGCTCTTCGCCGCCACCGCGCGGGCCACCGAAGTACTCGAAGTGGACGAAGACCTGCGGCGCGAGCTCCGGCAGACGGGCGCCCGCATCGCGCCCAACCAGGTGGGTCAGCATGGCCAGCTGCAGGAGTGGCTCACCGACAAGGACGACCCGGCCGAGACGCACCGTCACGTCTCCCACCTGTGGGGTTTGCACCCCGGCAACGAGATCACCGAGCACACGCCCCACCTGTTCGAGGCGGCGCGGCAGTCGCTGCTGTTTCGCGGCGACGAGGGCACCGGCTGGTCGATGGGCTGGAAGATCAACTTCTGGGCCCGTTTCCAGGACGGCGACCACGCCCTGAAGATGCTCCAGCGCCAGCTGCGACTCACCGGCTCGGACCGCACCGAGTACGACGGCGGCGGCACGTACCCCAACCTCTTCGACGCTCACCCACCCTTTCAGATCGACGGCAACTTCGGCGCCACCTCCGGCATCGCCGAGATGTTGCTGCAATCGCACGCCGGGTACCTGCACCTGCTGCCGGCCCTGCCCGCGGCCTGGCCGCGAGGCGAGGTGCGAGGCCTGTGCGCGCGGGGCGGCTTCGAAGTGGACATCGCTTGGAGCGACGGCGCCCTGCTGCGGGCCGTCGTTCGGTCCCGGTGCGGTGCGCCAGCTCTCGTGCGCGCGGCCGTGCCGATGTCGGTGCGAGCCGGCGGCAAGCCCGTCGAGGCAGTGGACGAGTGTGGCGGCCAGGTCAGCTTCGCCACGCGCACCGGAACGGAGTACGAGCTGCTGCCCGCCGCCTCCAGCGCCCGGAACAGACCGTGACGGCCCCTGCGGGGAAAGGTGCGGTGCCAGAGGCGGTGGCAGAGCAGGCGGTGACCCGTGTGTGAGAAACGTCTCGAGGCCGCCACCCGGGGTTCCGAGTGGTTCTGCGTCATGCTGGACGCGACGCCCCTCGCCGTCCCCGAGCAGGGCCTGCTGGTGGGCCCGGCTCACTACAACTGGCAAGCCGCCGACGAAGCGTGCGGCCCCACGCCGTGCTGGGACAATCTCCACGCCCCCCTCAACGTGAGCCAGCTGCTGCGCCTGGGCTTCCCCGGCATCGCCGCCACGGCGCGCGCCAACGCCGCCCGCCTCGAAGGGGAGCCGGCCGCCTCCCTCGAGGCGGTGGCCTGCTGTCACGAGGCCGCGGCGTACACCGCGGCGCGCTACGCGGATGCAGCCGACTTCCTCAATCTGAAGGCCAACGGCAACGCCTCGCGGCGGGTGTACCGCATTGCCGCCACCTGCCGGGCCCTGTCCGCGGGCCCGCCCCGCACCTTCCTGCAGGCGGTGCAGTTGTTCTGGTTCGCCTACGCCATGCGCAACCACCGCCACGGCAGCCCCATCGGCCGGTTGGACCAGCACCTCTACCCCTTCTACCGCGATCAGGTCGAAGCCGGTGACCTGACGCGCGACGAGGCCCTCGACCTGCTGTGCGAGCTGTGGGAATGCCTCAACCGCGTGGGCAGCGGCGACCTGCTCATGAACCTGGCCGTGGGCGGCTGCGACGCGAGCGGGCAGGACCAGACCAACGACGTGTCCATGCTCATGCTGGAGGCCAGCTGCCGCGTGCACCGCACCGAGCCCACCGTGAATGCGCGCGTGCACCACGGTTCGCCCGAGGCCTTCCTCGACAAGGTGGCCGACCTGCAACTGCTGGGCGGCGGCAAGGGCACCCTTCTCAACGACGACGTGATCCTGCCGGCCCTGGCCGCCCACGGAGTGGACGCGGACCTGGCCGCCACGTACTGCTGCGACGGCTGCAACGAGATCGTCCTGGACGGCGAGACGCTCATCACCTTCGCCCTGGTCGAGCCGCTCAAGAGCCTGGAGCTGGCCCTCTTCAACGGGCAGGAGAACGAGCCCCCCGGCGCGCCGCGCGCCAACTACTGGCGCTCCAGCGACGAGCCGCCCGAGGTGAAGACGCGCCTCACCCTCGGCCACGAAAGCGGCGACGTGACGCAGATGGCGTCCTTCGACCAGGTGTACGAGGCCTTCCTCGATCAGTATCTGTTTCAGGTCGGCGTCCACCTCGACGGCATCATTGACTACGTGAGCGCGAGGCGGGCCGACGGCGTGACCCAGCCCTTTCTCGCCGGCACCTTCCCCGGCTGCCTGGCCACCGGCGCCGACCCGTGGCGCGGCGGCTGCCGGCGACCGGTGTTCATGCTGTTCTCGGGAGGCATCCCCACGGCCGCCGACGGCCTGGCCGCCATCCGCGCGGTCGTCTTCGAGGACGGGTACTGCACCCTGACCGAGCTTCTGCAGGCGCTGCGAGACGACTTCGTCGGCCACGAGGAGCTTCGTCGGCGCTGCCTGGCCGCGCCCAAGTTCGGCAACGACGATCCGCTTGTGGACGAGCTGGCCGGCGACATCGCCCGCCGCTTCTGCCGCTTTGTCTTGGACTACGAGTGCCCCTTCGACGAGCGGCTGTGGCCGGCCCTGTTCGACAACGTCTTCAACATGCACTCGAAGGTGGCCGGCGCCACCCCAGACGGGCGCCGCTGGGGCGACCCCATCTGCGTGCACTACTCGCCCACCCCGGGCCGCGCCATCAAGGGCCCCACGGCCGTCCTGCGCTCCATGGCCTCGGCCCCCACCGAGCTGGCCATCGGCTGCGCCGTGAGCAATGCCGTTCTGTCGCGGGCCAACTTCCCCGCCGGCGACCGCGGCCGACAGCTCTTGCGCCAGCTCACCGACACGGGCCTGGCCCTGGGCCTGTCCACGCTGAGCGTGGCCGTGCAGGACGTGGAGCAGCTGCGCGACGCCCAGGCCCACCCCGAGCGATACCCGGACCTGATGGTGCGGGTGTGGGGCTTCTCGGCCCGCTTCGTGGAACTGGACGCCCGCATGCAGGAGCACGTGATCGCGCGCACGGCGGAGGAGTAGCGGGCTTGCGCTCCGCGGCCCGGCACACCTGTTCCTCCAGGTGGCCCAACGCCATCCCCAGACTGTCCTGGACACCGTGCCCTCTCTCCAAGTGCTCTGCTAGGCCGCAATCCCTGCATACGGCCGCCGCTCCATCCCGGCTCGTGGCGTTGCTCTACCCCGGCAGCGCCCCCACGTACACCTTCACCGGCTTCGTCTCCTCCTTCTGACACAGCATCTCCAGCAGCTGCACCACGCACTGGGCCGTCATCTCCACGTCGCCGCGGGCGTCGTGGCGCCGCTCCGTGGGCGGCTCCACCTGCAGACGCGACGCCACCGCGTCGAGGCCGTGGCGCTCGCCCCGCCGGCGGCCCCACACCCCCCACGACAGGTGCATGCTGTCCACGTACTCCACCTCGCGCGACGGCTTCGTGTTCTGCGCGCACACGGAGCGCAGGAAGTTCATGTCGAAGCTGTGGCCATTGTGCGCCACCAGCACGGAGTCGCCGCTGTATTCGGAGAACGCCTTGAGGACCGCCCATTCGCCCGGGGCGTCCCGCACGTCGTCGTCGGTGACCCCGGTGTACGAGGTGATGAAGGCCGGAATGGGAATGCTGGGCTTCACGTAGGAGAAGAAGTCGTCACCGGGCACCAACCGGCCGCCCCGCACCCGGGACGCCGCGATCTGGATGATCTCGTCGTGCGTCGGGCTCAGACCCGTCGTCTCCAGGTCGAAGACCACCAGGTCCTCCAGCTCGGCGGGAAGGCACTCGCGATAGGGGCGAGGAGCCCTCATCGGGCGAGCTCGTCACAGCAACTGGAACGGCTCTCACACCACCTCACAGCGGCCCTCAGCGCCACGCCTCCACCTTTCCCATTGGGTCCATCTGCTCCCGAAATGTGCTGCCTCCGAGATGTGGCGCTCAACTCCGCACCTCACCCTCGCTGTACCCGTACTCCACAAAAGCCCGCCGAAACAGGTGCACGAATCCGTACGAGCCCGACAGGATCAGATCCGGCTCGCCCCGGTCGTCCACGTCCATGACGATGGGGTGCGGGTACGGCAGCCACGGCGTGTCGACCACGCGGTCGACCCAGGCATCGCCCACCCTCTTGAGCAGCCGGACTCCACCGGACGACCACGACCCGAAGATCTCCACCTCGCCATCGCCGTCCCAGTCCGCCGCCGCGATCGTCACCCGGCCCGTGCCCTCGAACAGCACCTCACCTGCGGCGAACACCGGCGCGGCATTACTGCCCACATTGGCGAATGAAGTGATGACGCCGTGGGCGTCGCCCACCAGCAGATCCCACACCCCGTTGCCGGTCAGGTCCACGCCCACCGGGTCGGAGCGGTCGCCCACGTGGTTGTCCCAGTCGGCCACCGCCGCGTCCGGGTCGAGCCCCACATTCACCGGCCGGCCGTCCTGCAGCCGCAGTTGCACCCCCGCGTCGAACTCCGCCCCGGCGGACCGGTGCAGCCACACGTTCCCCACCGAGTCGCCCATAAGCAGCTCCGCCTCGCCGTCGCCGTCGATGTCGCGCAGACAGGGCGCGTTCCACGGATCGCGGTCGGGATAGCGCCGGTAGATGGGCTCGCCGCCACAGGTCAGGGCGCCCGTCCGCCGGAACAACGCGGTATCCGCCTCGAACCGGTGCACCACCAGCGAGGCCCCGTCGTTCCCGCCGACGAAGGCCGGCCCCGCCTCGTCGCGGAACCCGTCGGCCGCCCGCAGCGGGCTCGGTCCCCAGGGCTGCCGCAGCGGCCCACCGCAGCGGAAGGTCAGCTCCGGACTACCTTCCTGTGTTCCGACTCCTTGCGCTCCGGCCTGCTCTCGCCCCGCCACCTGCTCCAGCACGTGCACGGTAGAGCCGCTCCCCACCACCAGGTCCAGCCGACCGTCGCCGTTGAGGTCCCAGGGGCACGGGTACGTGAGGCTCAGCTCGAGCTCCTCGCCGTCGGCATCCTCGACGCGCAACGGCTTGCGGGCCAGCTCCGGGGCCGAGGCCGACCCCACGTTCTCGAAGTACTGCAGGCCCGGCGCGTCCATCATGCCCGCAATCAGCCCCGGTCGGCCCGTGCCGGTGAAGTCGCCGATCGCCGGAGCGGCATTCCATCCCACGTCGAGAACGTCGCCGTCGGCCTCCAGGTACCCGGCCTCGGTCAGCTCCGGCGTGCCGTCGTCGCGCACCCCCACGCTCTCGTAGTGGTAGACCAGCCCGGTGAGATACCCGCCGACGAGCAAGTCGGCGATGCCGTCGCCGTTCCAGTCGAAGACGGCCGGCGCGGCGATGTACTCCTTCTTGATGTAGGGGTACACCGAGCGGAACTCGAAGGGAATGGAGAGGGGCTGCCCGTCGGCCTCCACCGGCCCGCGCAGCTCAAGCTGCCAGGCGGTCGCCGTGCCCACATTCTCGTAGTACACCACGCAACCGCCCTGACCCACCAGCAGGTCCGGCACCCCGTCGCCGTTCCAGTCGCAGACGGTCGGCGCCGCGTACCAGCCCACGTCCAGACGCGCCCCGTCGGCCTCCAGGAAGCGCCCCGTCGTCCAGGCGCCCCGGGCGCCCGGACCGGAGGACCCGTCCGCCTCGTGCGGCCGGTCTGTTTCGTAAGGGTAATGCAGAATGTGACCGAGGATGTTGCCCACCAGCAGGTCCGGCCCACCCCGCCCCATGTCGGCCAGGGCCGGTCGCGCGTGGAGCAGTCCGCCGAGCAACCCGCCCTCCGCCGCAAACAGCGGGTCGCCGTCACCAATCCACGGCCGCGCCACCGCTCGCCACGTCTCGCCCGGCCCCCGGGCGCGCGCCCGCACCCGATAGGTAGCCGACTGCGCCCGCGTCTGGTGCAGAAACACCAGGCGGCCCCAGCGCCCCGGGGCCGCCACATTGTAGAGCCGGCCCAGACCGGCCAGCTCAGCGCGCTGCGTGGGCTCGACGCCGCCAGTCCAGTACCCCTGCACGTCGTCGAAGGGATCGGGCAGGACCTCCAGGTCCTCCCAGCGGCAGGGCACGGTCCGCCCGGTCGAGGCATCCACCACCTCGAGACTGGCCGGGTCGACCCCCTCTACCGCACCCAGCTCGGCGGCCCGCAGCTCGACGCGGGCCGGACGCGGCATCCCGGCGACGGGGTCCGCCTCCAGCCGCACCTCGAACTCCACCCGCGCACCACCACTCGTCGAGCCGCCACACATCTCACCGGCCCCCATCAACCTCCTCCCGTGACGCGAGCCGCCGACCTACCGGGCTGCCAGCCGCGGCGTCGGCCGCGACCGATTGACATACACCTCCTCGTCGGCCGGGTCGATCACTTCGGCAATCTTCACCGTCTTCTTGCCGTGGGGCCCGGCAAAGGGCAGCCCCAGGAACTTGGGCCGCTCGTCCACGAACAGCACGGAAGGCTCATCCGTGTGGGTCTCCAGCAGCAGCACGTCCCCCACCTTGGCCCTGCGGGCCTCGCCCACCGACAACGTGCCGCGGCCCAGCTCGGCCACCACCGGCACCCCGGTCTTGGTGAGGCGCTGCCGATTGGAAGCCAGGATCTCGTCCCGGTTGCCCCCCCGGGCGCGCACGTAGGTCTGCTGCCCCAGCCGCGGCAGAATGGACTCGAGCGTGAAGAAGGGGTAGCACAAGCTCACCAGGCCCGAGGCGTTGGCCGATCTCACCTCGAAGGCCAGCAGGATCACAATCTCCGAGGCCGCCGTGATCTGCATGAACTCCGGGTTGGTCTCCAGCTCGATGTCGGAGATCTCCACCCGCAGGATGGGCTCCCACGTGGCCTCCAGATCCTCGACCACGCGCTTGACCACCTTGGCAACCACGCCCATCTCGATCTGCGACATCTGGCGCGCTTCCACCCCCTGGGATGAGCCCTTGCCGCCGAAGATGCGATCGACGAAGGCAAAGGTCACGGGCATGGCGAAGTCGAGAATGGCCTGCCCGTTGGTGGGCCCCAGGGTGAACTGGTACGAGCACGACGGGTTGGACAGGGACATGATGAACTCGGCGTACGTGGTCTGGTCCACAAAGGCCGTGTCCACGTCCACCACGGCGCGCATGGCGCCGGAGAAGGTGCAGCTCAGCAGGCGCGCGAAGTTGTCGTGCAGGTTCTCCAGCGTGCGCAGCTGGTCCTTGTTGACCCGCGCCGGGTGCTTGAAGTCGTAGCTGGTGACGATCCGCTGGGCTTCGGGCGTCTTCTTCGCCTCCGATGTGCCGTCCGCGGCGCTCAGCGAGGCGTCGATCTCATCCTGTGTCAGTATGTCTGCCATGTCTCGTTGGCTCCTAGACGAACGCGTCGTCGGCGTCGCCGCGCACGATGGTGATCTGCCCCTGCTCCTCGAGCTGGCGCACCTGCTGCACGATGCGCAGCTGTATCTCTTCCACCTCGCTCAGACGCATCGGCCCCAGGAACTCCATTTCCTCGCAGGTGTAGGTGCGCTGCTCTTCGGACATGTTCCCCAGCAGCTTGTCCTTCAGCTCCTCCTCGGCCGCCTTGAGGGCGATGACCATGTCCTTCTTGTCCACGTTCTGTAGAAGCACCTGCAGCTCGCGATCGGTGAGCTTGGAGATGTCGGCAAAGGTGAACATCAGGTTGCGCACCGCCTCGGCCACCTCCGGGTCCTGGGCGTCCATCTGGTCCAGCACGTTCTTCTCCGTGCTGGAGCCGGTCATGTTGATCATGTCGGCCACCACCTTGGGGCCACCCACGTCCTGGTTGCCGGACAGCATGTCCCGCAGCGACGCCTCCAGGGCCTCCTCGATCTCCAGCAGCACCGCCGGCGTGACGTTCTCCATGGTGGCGATGCGGTAGGACACGTCCGCCTGAAGACGCGGCGGCAGCTGCTGCAGAATGCCAGCCGCCCTGGCCGGCTCCAGCTGCGACAGGGTGAGGGCAATGGTCTGCGGGTGCTCGTGCGAGATGAAGGGCGCCACCTGCTCCGGCGCCACGTCGCGCAGCACGGCAAAGCCCGATGGCGCCTGGTCGCCGTGCACCATCTGCCGGGCCCGGTGGCCGCCGAACACGCTGCCCAGCAGGCCCTGGGCCAGCCCCTGGCCGGCGCTCTCCAGGTAGTCGTCGGCCTCCATGCGCTGCCGCAGCACGTCCAGGGCATGCATGGCCGCACCGTGCTTCACCTCCGGCTCCTCGGCTACGGCCGCGCCCACCTGGGCCGCGTCGTCCTGGTGCAGGCTGCGCATCAGCGCCACCCCCACCCACCAGCCCAGGCCGGCCATCAGCGCCGCGATCTCCTGGCGGTTGGTCAGCCCCGCCAGCGGGCCCTCGGCGGGCACGTCGTACGCGCCGCGCACCATGGAGCGCACCACGGCCACCGCCTTGTCCAGATTGCGGTACACGTACGCGTGAGTGCTGCCCTCCTCTATGCCCGACGGCAGCGGCCGCGTCGTGGCGGCCGGGGCGGCAGGCGTGGGGGCTTGTGTCTCTTCAGGAGGAGCCGCGGCCGGCGACTCCGCGTCGGCGGCCGGAGCCGGCGACGTGAGAGCGATCTCCGGTTCCTTCTTCGGCCACTCGTACGGCCGTGCATTCTGGTCCGTGATCATGTCGCGTCCTCCCGGTCCAGCATCCGCGTGAGACGAACCGACATCATGTCGGTGACCACGACGATCTCGCCCTCGGCGAAGGCCCGGCCGTTCACCAGCACCTCAAAGGCCTCACCGGCGAGCTTGCCAAACTCGATGACGTCCTGCTCGGCGATCCGCCTCATCGCGCCCAGGGTGACCTCCTTGCGACCCAGCTCCACGACAACATCCGCTTCGACGTTGCCGAGTTCCGCCTTCTTCGGCTTGCAGGTCATGGCATCCCCCTTACGCCGGCGGCTCGACGATCTCGGTGATGCGCACGCCGAAGTTCTCGTTCACCGTGACCACCTCGCCGCGGGCGAACAGCTGCCCGTTCAGGCGGATGTCCACCGCGTCGCCCACCGTCTTGTCCAACTCCACCAGCGACTGCTCGCCCCACTCCTGAATCGTGTCCATCGTCTGACGGGTGCGACCCACCTCGGCTGCCAGCGTCAGCTCCACCGACTCGAGCAAGTTGATATTGTCTCGCGCCGATGACGCCGCTGCCGCGGGAGGTGCGCCCGCCTTCTTCGTCGCCGGCTTCTTGGGTGTCTTCTTGGCCATGCTCGGCCTCCCTCGTCAGAGTGGCTTCCGGTGGCAACAACATGTCAGCCAGTAGGATACGACGCTGGAGAGCCAAACCAAACAGAAAAGAACGGAGCCGCCACGAACGCGCCCACCCACTCGAGCCCTCGCCCGGGCCGCTCTGGCGTACCTTATACCCCCATGTCTGGACTGCTCGGTGTCGCCCTGTTGTCCCTCATCCTGTTCACCAACCTGACGGCGCGCGTCATCCTGTCGCCGCTCCTGCCGGTCATCGAGCAGGACCTGGGGCTCAGTCACACGGCCGCGGGCAGCTTCTTCCTGCTCATCTCGGTGGGGTACTGCCTCACCATGCTGCTGTCCGGCTTCGTATCCCAGCGCCTGCAGCACCGCGGCACCATCCTGCTGTCCACCTTCCTCACCGGCGGCGCCCTCTTCGTGCTGGCCTCCAGCGACTCCCTGCTGGAGATCCGCCTCAGCCTGGCCCTGCTCGGCATGGTCATCGGCCTCTACTTCGCCTCCGGCATGGCCACCATCGCCGACCTGGTCGACCGCCGCTCCCTGGGCAAGGCCATGGCCATCCACGAGGCCGGGCCGGCCGTCAGCTTTGTGGTCGCCCCCCTCATCGCCAGCGCCCTGCTCCAGTTCACCACCTGGCGCGGCGCCATGGTCTGCGCCGGCGTCGGCGCCGTGATGGTCGGCTTCCTCTTCCTCTTCGTCGGCCGCGGCGGCCGCCTCCCGGGCGCGCCGCCCCACCTGGAGAACCTGCGCAGCATCCTGTCGTTGCGCTCCTTCTGGATCATCGGCTTCACCGCCTGCCTGGCCGCCGGCTGCGCTATCGGCGTGTACTCCGTGCTGCCCCTCTATCTCAGCGTCGAAATCGGCATGGACGTGGAGGCCGCCAACCGGCTGGTGAGTTTGTCGCGCGTGCCCAGCGTGGTCACCATCCTGCTCACCGGGTGGTTCGTAGACCGCTTCGGGCCGCGTCGCGTCATGGCCTGCATCGTCGTCATCGTGGGCCTGGCCACCGTCGGCCTGGGCCTGCTCCACGGCAAGCTCCTGGTGGCCGCCGTCGTGCTCCAGCCCATGTTCGTCAGCTCCTTCTTTCCCGCCGCCTTCTCCATCCTGGTGCGCATCGTGCGGCGCGACGTGTACAATGTCGCCGTGTCCTCCATGGTGCCCTTCGTCTTCCTCTTCGGGGGCGGCATCGTGCCCACGGGCATGGGGGCGCTGGGCGATCACGCCAGCTTCTCGGTGGGGTTCGTGCTGTTGGGAGGGTGCTTCCTGGCCAGCCTGGGGCTGCTGCCGTTCCTGCAGGTGCCGGAGATCGGCGACTAGGCGCAGGCCAGGGCAGCGCGCGCGCGGTGTGGGGCCTCAATCCCGCCCGGGCCGCCAGCGTCACGCGCCGGCGGCCCTTACCAATACTCTATTCGAGTAGAGAAATGCGCTGGGCCCCAGGCGCACACCGCGCTGCGCCGGCTGGAGGACGCGGTGCGGCCAATACAGAGTCTGCCACCGGGCCCCCCGGTGTCACATGCGACCCGACCCCAGCAGCTGCCGGTACTGCCGCACAATGGCAACCTGCCTCTCGAGAATCTGGACCGGGTTGGTGCGCCGGTAGGACATCTCCTCCAGGATGAAGGTGCGCACCCGCTCCGACATGTTGCCCAGCATCTTCTCGCGCAGGGCGGGCGAAGCGCCGCGCAGAGCGATCACCAGATCCCTCTGATCCACCTCGCGCAGCAGCGTCTGCACCTGCTGGTCGGACAGGCGCGCCAGGCCCTCGAACGGCGTGTCGTCGTCACCGTCGTCGAGCGCGGGCTGCGGCGGATCGGCCAGCGCCTCAAACACCTGACCCTGAAGCGCCGGCGACAGGCGAGCCAGCAGGGCTTCGGGAGCCAGGGCGCCGCTCTCCACCTGCGCGACGAGCGACTCGACGCGACCCGCGACCTCTTCGTCCGGCGACATCGCGGCGACAGCGGCGCGGACCTGCTGCACAATGACATCGGCCTGCCCGGCCACAAAGGCCGAGTGCTCGCGCGCCCCGCTCTCGTCGTCGGCGTCGAAGGGCGGTTTCGGCGGCACGGCCGGCTCCACGGGGTGCTCGCCCGAAGGGCGCAGCCGCGGCGCCAGGAAGACGGCCAGCTTGTGCTCCACGATGCGCGGGTTGTCACCGGACTGGAGGCTCATGATGCCCTCGATGGCCATGCGCTTGCAGAGCACCTCGTGCTCCGACAGATCCGTGAGCTTGTGGCGCAGAGGCCAGGCTCCCAGACCCGCAAGCAGCAAGCCGAAAACAGCGGGCGACACCACGGGCGGCAGCCACAGGTTGGCCGGCTCGCCCGCGTGCACGCCGAGGGCAATCAGCGAACCGAGGAAGCCAAAGATGATGCAATTGCGCCCGTACACCTCCAGGATGCGGTGGTTGCGACGGTGGCGCTCCTTGATGAACCCCAGCTCCGTCTCCAGGATGTCCATAATCAGATCCGGCTCGGTGCCGTCCACGGCCAGACGGATACCGGTCGACATGAACTGATCGTCGTCCGGCTTCAGCGCCTTCTCCAGAACGAGGACGCCCTCGCGCCGAGCGGCCTCGGCAAAGGAGACCATGCGCTCTACCAGCGCCTGGGGAGACTGCGGGCGGCGGAACAGGGCGACGAGCTTAACGCGGTGGAAGCGCAGCACCTCGCCAATGGGGAAGGCCATCAGCGTCGCGCCCAGACTGCCGACCAGGACGACCAGCAGTCCGGTCACGTCGCAGAAGGCCAGACTGCCCCCCACAGCGTGATAGAGCACGGCGAGGCAGGCGATGATGCCAACAACGATGCCGATATCCATGATGACTCTCCTTTCGCGCTGAGTCAGAGCTTCCCTAGTCGTCCGAGAAGGCGATCCGCCCGAAGCGCTCGGTCACGTGATACAGCCTCTCGTCCGTGCGGCTCCAGGCCGTGTGGGTCACCACATCCTCGTCGGTCCGCAGGTCGTGGTCGGTCCGGTACAGGTTCGCCCGCCACTCATCGCCAGGGGCCGGAGGGCAGGCCATCGAGGGAGCGGCAAACGCCAGGCCGGCAAAGGGAATGGCCATCTCGCAGGTCCAGCGTTTGTCCTTTCTGGCTGAGTCGCCCACCGTGCCGTCGACCTGCACCGCCACCTGCAGCCCCTCCAGCGTCCACGTCGTGTTCCCCAGCCCGCCGGCGTCCATCTGCGCGCTCATCACCAGGTCCAGGACCGTCCCCAGCGGGTTGACCACGAGCTGGACATAGTTGCGGCCATCCCCGTCGGGGTCGATGAAAAACTCGATGCCGTCCTCCCGCCAGACTTCGGCGTCGCGCTCCGTCAACTCGCCCTGGATGTCGGGGTCGTCGATGCTCCAGGCCAGATACCAGTGCGTGTCCGACCACAGCATCTTGACCCTCGTGCGACGCTCCGTCGGAGCGCCCGTGCTGCACATCACGAAGTCCTCGAGCCAGGCGGCCCGTTTCCAGGCCGAGTCGTCCAGCTTTCCATCCACCACAACCGGTCCCGCTGCCGGCGCGACCGCGTGCTGACGCACCACGGGCCGATGGACGAACTCAATGTCATCGACCGCTTGCTCAAACGGAATCGACAGCCAGCCGACCTCCCCGGTCTTGTCGGTGAAGAAAGTGACGAGCGCCTCCGCCAGGTCGGGGCCGCGGGACTGGAAGGTCTCGTAATGGAAGTGGTCCAACGACATGCTGAAGGTGTTGTACCGGGCCGTCAGCTCGCCGTCGTCCAGATCGATCTCCACCGTCCCATACCCCGGATGGACATACTCGCCCGCGTACTCGGCGAGTGGGTGGGCCGGCCGGGTCCCCGGCAGAGGCACCGTCTCGCCGCCGTCCTCCGCCATGGCGGCGCCCTGCTGGCGCTGAGCGTGCCAGTCGATGGGCTCCAGTCCCAGCAGCAGATCGGTGGCCTGCCGGGCCACGACATCGGGCAGGGGGCTGTTGCCGCGGTTGGCCATCACCGCGATGCCCAGGCCGTCCTGGGGCAGCAGGGACACCGAGGTAGTGAACCCGTCAATGCCGCCGCCGTGATCCAGCCGGAAGTGACCCCGGTAGCTCTCCACCATCCAGCCCAGACCGTAGCTGATATAGGAAACGTCCTGGGCGTTGGGCTGCGACTGCAGGGCCATGTGAGACGAGTGCATGTCAATCAGACTCGCCGGCGAGATGAGCTGCCGCTCCCCGACCTGGCCGCCATCCAGGTTGAACTTGAGCCACTTGGCCATGTCGCTGGCGCTGGAGTTGACCGAGCCCGCTGGGCCGATGGCGTCGAGGTTGCGGAAGGGAATGGCCACCACCTCGCCGTCGCGCTCCCCATAGGGCAGGGAGTAGTCGTCGGTTTCCTGTGACGTAGTCACCGAGAAGTTGCTGCCCGTCATGCCCAGAGGCCCAAACAGGCGCTGACCGACAAACTCCTCCCACGTACCGCCCGACACCTGCCCCACCAGATAGCCCGCCGTCATATACATCAGGTTGTTGTACTGGAAGGTCTGCCGCAGGTCGCGGCTCGCCTCCAGGTACTGCAGGCGCTCGAACAGCTCCTTCCGGCTCAAGGCAGAGCCGTACCACAACATGTCGTGCCGGGGCAGACCGGAGCGATGCGTCACCAGGTCGCGCACCGTCATCCGCTCGGACAGCACCGGGTCATCCAGGGTGAAGCCGGGCAGGTACGCGCGCACCCGCTCGTCCCAGTCCACCAGCCCGTCGCCGGCCAGCATGCCAATGGCCACACAGGTCATGGCCTTGGTGGTGGAGCCGATGGCGAACAGGGTCTTGTCAGTGACCGGGAGATCCTCCTCCACGTTCCGCTTACCGAACCCCTCGGCCAACACCACCTCGCCATCCTTGACGATGCCGATCGCCAGACCGGGCGCCTCCCACGATACCCGCACCGTATCGACAAACGCCCTCAGCTCCTGCAACCTGGCTTCCAACTCCGCGGCCGCGGACTGCGCGTCGACCCGCTGGGTTGAGAACGTCAGGTTGGCGCCGCCCTGCGTGAAGTCGCCCGCCAGAGAGGCGCCATCGTCCGACACCACCCCCGCGAAGCGCGGGTCACCCGGTATACCGGGCAGGGCAAACAGCACACTGTCGCCTCGCACCGCGACCGGGCTCAGGGCCCTGTCCTGGATGCCCTGCTGGGGAATGTCGATGGTCCCGGACCACGCGCCCTCCTGCTCGGCAAAGGTGAGGACGATGCTCAGGGCACCACCGGGAGTCTGGATCGCCCCCTCCCAGTCACCGCTCAAGTCCACCGCGGCATCAGAGGAAGAGGCCACCAGGGCGAAGACGACGGCCCACATCGTCGCACGTCTTGTCTCCAAACGCAGCATCGGTCTTCCTCCGGCTCTGGTTTCGGCCTGTCGGCCCCAGGCAAACTCGCCCGATGGGGGGGGAATGAGGTGGAAGTAGGGCCATCTCGATGCTCGGTCAAGGGCCGGACAGCCCACGCAGACCCTGGCCTCGACGCGCCTCCTACCCCTACCCTATCTCCATGACCAGCTCAGACCCACCGCAATCCTACCCCCTCCTGCGCGAGCACGTCGAGGGCATCCTCGCCGAGGGCAAGGTGCACAGCCGCCGCAGCGGCGAGTGGGCCAAAGTCGAGGCGTACTGGCACGTAGGCGACGCCTTACAAGGCCATTTCCGGGGCCGGCCCCGCGCCGAGTACGGCCAGCAGGTCGTGCGTAACCTCAGTAAAGACTTACAGTTATCCGAATCGCTCCTGTGGGACATACTCCTCTTCCGCCGGTCCTTACCAACACTCTACTCGAGTAGAGAATTGGGCTGGACCCACGTGCGCGCCGTCCTGCGCCTGCCCACCCAGCAGCAGCGCTACTACTACCTCCGGGCCGCCGACCAGGGCCGCTGGACCACCCGCCAGCTGCGCGCCGCCATCCGCGACAACGCCTTTGGCCGGCACGCCGAGCAACCCTGGGCCGTGCCGCCCGACGAGGACCCCCACCAGGGCACGCCCCTGCGGGCCCGCTTCGGCGAACTCCATACATATAGAACAGTCTCCGGCGGCGACCCGGCCTCGGCTGACACCTTCGTGGACCTCGGCTTCGGCATCACCTGCCGGGCCCGGGCCGTCGGACTGGGCCCGGTCGAGCCCGAC
>Ga0180429_10002081_pt1 | contig 16715 bp, 12 predicted proteins | sample SS_ome_FD_132428 | JGI IMG/M metagenome (GOLD analysis project Ga0180429, IMG submission 132428) | Hypersaline lake sediment archaeal communities from the Salton Sea, California, USA - SS_1_S_1 metaG | ecosystem: Environmental > Aquatic > Non-marine Saline and Alkaline > Hypersaline > Sediment ...
CATGGACGGCTTCCGCTGCTTCACCTTCCACCCCCTGGACTTCCCCGACCCGGCCGCCCTGACCGCCGACCTGCACGCCGACGGCTTCCACGTGATCTCCATCATCGACCCGGGCATCAAGATCGACCCGGGCTATCCGGTCTACGAGACGGGCCAGGCCGCCGACGCGTGGGTCAAGACCCGCCAGGGCCGGGACTACGTGGGCCACGTGTGGCCCGGCGCCTGCGTCTTCCCCGACTTCACCCGCGCCGCCACGCGCGACTGGTGGGCCGACCTCTACGGCCCCTTCCTGGCCAACGGCATCGACGGCGTGTGGAACGACATGAACGAACCGGCGGTCTTCAACGTGGACAGCAAGACCATGCCCCTGGACAACCGCCATCGCGCCGACCCGGAGCTGGGCGGACCCGGCCCCCACGCCCGCTACCACAACGTCTACGGCATGCTCATGGCCCGGGCCACCTTCGAGGGCTGCCTGCGCGCCCGCCCCGACACGCGCCCCTTCGTGCTCTCGCGCGCCAACCACCTCGGCGGCCAGCGCTGGGCCGCCTGCTGGACCGGCGACAACACGGCCAACTGGTCCCACGTGGACATGTCCATCTCGCAGGTGCTGAACCTGGGACTATCCGGCCAGCCCTTCTCCGGCCCCGACATCGGCGGCTTCTGCGGCCCTGGCGACGGCCGCCAGTTCGCCCGCTGGATGGGCTTCGGCGCCCTGCTCCCCTTCGCCCGCGGCCACACCGGCAAGGGCAACGTGGACAAGGAACCCTGGTCCTTCGGCGCCGAGGTCGAGGAGACCTGCCGCCTCGCCCTGCAGCGCAGGTACCGCCTGCTCCCCCATCTCTACACCCTCATGCGCGAGGCCGAACGGACGGGCCTGCCCCCGGCCCGGCCGCTGTTCTTCGCCGACACGACCGACCCGACCCTGCGTGGCGCCGACGACGCCTTCCTGCTGGGCGACGGCCTGCTTGTGAGTTGCAACACCTCGCCCGGCCGCGCGCCCGAGCCCGTCGTGCCGGACGGGACCTGGCGGGCCTTCTCGCTGGTCGACGGCGACGGTGCGGACCTCGACCAACCGGTGCTGATGTTGAAGGCGGGACACGTGCTGCCCCTGGGGCCGGTCGTGCAATCGTCGGGCGAGCGGCCGCTGGACGAACTGGAACTGATGGTGAGCCTGGACGGCGCGGGTCGCGCCGAGGGCCTGCTCTACGAGGACGCGGGCGACGGCTTCGGCTACCGCGAGGGCGAGCACCGCCTGACGCGCTACACGGCGCAGACCCGCGGGGACGAGATCCTGATCTGCGCGGAGGTCGTGGAGGGGAAATGGCCGCGGGGCGAACGCCCCCTGACCGTGCGCGTGCTGAGCGAGAGCGGTGAGATCCTGGCCGAGGGACGGGAAAACGGGACGATCCGCCTGCGGCCCTGAACTCAGACGATCTCCGGCGCCCGCACGTCCTCGTTCTCCGGCCGCCGCCGGCGGAACTGGTTGAACAGGCCGTTGCCGATGATGGCGGAGATCACGAAGGACGCGAGCATCAGCACGATGACGGCCGCCCGGTGGAATCCTCCGGGCCCGACCTTCACCAGGATGGTCAGATGCGCCGCGGCGGCGAAGCCGCAGAACCAGAAGGCGAACAGCTGATAGGCGATCTTGGCGTTCGTGCTCACGTGTCTCCCTCCCGTCAGACGTAGTCGGGCAGATAGCGCAGGATATCTTCGGGCTGGCAGTTCAACTCGCGGCAGATCGCCTCGAGGGTCTTGAAGCGGATGCCCTTGACCTTCCCCGTCTTCAGCAGCGACAGGTTGGTCACGGAGATCCCGATGCGCTCCGCGAGTTCTGTGAGCGTCATCTTGCGCCGGGCCAACATCACGTCCAATGTCACTTCGATGGGCATGTGGAGAGCATACGCCAGAGTTTTAAATAAAACAAGTATTATTTTTCGTTTTACATAAAATTATTTCCGTATTTCGTTCAGTTCACATCACCCCCTGAACATCAGCCACACCGCCGCCACGCCCGCCAGCAGCAGGGCGCTGAAGGCCAGGTGGCGGTTGCGCAGCCGAGACGGCAGACGGTCGGAGCCGACGGTGGCGTAGGTCAGGCCGTCCAGGCGGTCGGTCGCGGGCGCCCGTCCGCCCAGGCTACCGACCAGCAGCAGCACCGCGCAGACCACGAAGAGCCACGCCGCGAAGTGCAGGAAGTTCATGGTGGCGAAGCGTTCGAAGGGACCGCCGGCCAGGGCGTCCTGGTTGAGCTCGGCCACCAGCCGCGCCGCCCCCAGACCGAAGCCGCTCCAGAGGGCCAGCAGGGCGCCGCGGGCGTTGACCCGCGTCCAGAACAGGCCGATCAGGAACACCGCCGCGATGGGCGGCGCGATGTAGGCCTGGACGCTCTGCAGGTACTTGTAGAGCTGGCCCGAGATCTTCGACATGAAGGGCACCCACACCAGGGCCAGGGCCACGAGGATCACCGTGGAGATCTGCCCCACCGTCACCAGCCGCCGCTCCGAGGATTCCGGTCGCAGCTTCTTGTAGATGTCCAGGGTGACCAGGGTGGAGCAGGAGTTGAAGACCGACGACAGGGAGCTCATGAGCGCCGCCAGCAGCCCGGCCACCACCAGGCCGCGCAGCCCCACCGGCAGCAGGGTGCCCACGAGGGTGGGCAGGGCCTGATCGGGTTCGGCCAGGTCGATGCGTCCGGTCTGCGCCAGGCCGAAGGCCACGACGCCGGGGATCACGAAGAGGAAGACCGGCAGCAGCTTCAGGAAGCCCGCGAAGATCGTGCCGCCGCGGGCGTCGTCGAGGCCGCGGGCCGCCAGCACGCGCTGGACGATGTACTGGTCGGTGCACCAGTACCAGACGCCCAGGATGGGGGCGCCCAGGAGGATGCCCGTCCAGGGGAAGTCGGGGTGGCTCGCGGGCAGCCACATGTCCATGAACCCCTCGCCGGCCAGGTCGGTCATGCGGCCCCAGCCGCCGAGCTCCTCCAGGCCCAGGGCCGTGACGACCGTCGCGCCCATGATCAGAACGCCGGCCTGCAGCACGTCTGTGTAGAGGACGGCGCGCAGGCCACCGAGAACCGTGTACACGCCCGTGGCGACCACCACGATCAGGGCGCCGGTCCAGAAGTCGAGTCCCATGAGGGCCTGGAAGACGATGCCGCCGGCGGCCACCGTCACCGAGATCTTCGTCAGCACGTAGCCCACCACCGAGATGACGGCCAGGTACCAGCGGGCCGACGCCGAGTAGCGGCGCTCCAGGAACTCGGGCATGGTCGTCACGCCGCTGCGCAGATAGAAAGGCACGAAGACCCAGCCCAGCAGCAGCAGGATGAGCGAGGCCAGCACCTCGAACTGGCCCACGGCCACGCCGCTGGCGGCGCCGGTGCCCGCCAGACCCACCAGGTGCTCCGAACCGATGTTCGATGCGAAGAGCGAGGCGCCGATCACGAACCAGCCCGTGTTGCGGCCGGCCAGGAAGTAGCCGGCGGAGGACTCGCGCAGGCCGCGGCGGCGCGTGGTCCACCAGGCCACGCCGAAGACCAGCGCGAAGTAGAGGGCGATGACGATCCAGTCGAGTGCGGCCAGGCGGTTCATGTTCACCTCGCGGGCTCGGGAAAGCGGTGCCCGGCCAGTCTAGCAGCGACGGGCGGACGGGGGAAGGCGTTCCGCGGCGGGACGAGCGCGGCCCGCGCTCAGATGGGGCGCGGTTGGCCTTCGGCGTCGACGTTCACGTAGGTCACCGTCGCGCTGGTCACCGACACGCGTTCGCCGCTGTCGAGGCGCTCGGCCTCCACGCGGACCTTCACGGTGATGGAGGTCCGCCCCTGGCGCACCAGCTCGGTGAAGTAGCTCACCACGTCGCCCACGCGCACGGGTTCGTGGAACTCCACCGTGTCCATGGCCACCGTCACCACGCGGCGGCAGCCGTGGCCGCGCGCGCCGATGGCGCCGGCCTGGTCGATGTGGCTGAGGATCACGCCGCCGAAGATGGTGTTGTGCACGTTCGTGTCGCGCGGCATCATCAGGACGCGGATCGCCGGATCCTTGCACGGGTCTGCCATGGGCGCTCCTCGAGGGTCGAAGGTGGCGTCGGCGGGCGGGGCATCGACGGACAGACTACGTCAACCCGGCTTCGCGGTCACCGGAAATCCCGGACGCCCCCGGATGCGCCGCGGTGCTTTCGCGCCTTGGCGTCTGTCCGTCCTTTGTCTTAATATGGCGACGTGACAGCCGCCGGGCACCACGAACCCCCTCCCGGAGCCGCCATGCGATACGCCGTCCTCGGCGACATACACGCGAACCTCGAGGCCCTGCACGCCGTGCTCGCGCACGTGGACGAGCAAGAGGTCGACGAGCGCCTGTGCACGGGCGACCTGGTCGGCTACGGCGCCGACCCGGTGGCCTGCATGGAACTGGTGCGCGAGGCCGGTATCAAGACCGTGCAGGGCAACCACGACGCCATGGCCGCCACGGACGATCCGCCGCGGAACTTCAACGCCCTGGCCGAGGAGGCGGTGCTCTGGACCCGCCGGCAGCTCGCACCGGAACAGCGCGACTGGCTGGCCGGGCTGCCGCTGACGGCGCGCCCGCGGCCGGACCTGCTGCTGGTCCACGGCTCGCCGTCCCGGCCGGAGCGGTGGCCGTACCTGGAACTGGTGATCCTCGCCCGCGAGGCCTTCGAGGCCGTGGACGACCGCCTCTGCTTCGTGGGGCACACCCACCGGCCCCAGGCCTACCGTCGACGGGGCACCAAGGTCACGGTGGTCGACGTGTCGGATCTCGTCCTCGATCCCGACGAGCGCTACCTGATCAACCCCGGCAGCGTGGGTCAGCCCCGTGACCGGGACTCCCGCGCGGCCTACGCCGTCTACGACACCGACGACGAACGCGTCGAACTGCATCGCGTCGAGTACGACATCGACGCCGCCATGGCGAAGATCCGCGACGCCGGCCTGCCCGGCTATCTGGCCATGCGCCTGAGCACCGGCCGCTGATCCCCGCTCAGCGGGGCTCGCGGCTCGGCTTGCGCCGCTCGGCGTCGGCCGCCTCCAGCATCAGGTCCACCGCCCTGTCGAGCTGCGGGTCCCGGTCGTGCACGCGGTCGGCGGGCGTCAGTTCGACCACGTGGTCGGGCAGGCAGCCGCTCAGGTCGTGCCGTCCCTCCTGGGGCTTGCCGTTGCGCTCCGGATGCGCCTCGTCGCCCCACACGTACCAGCCGCGTCCGGGCAGTCGCACGTAGCCGCGGTAGCGGTTGGTGAAGGCCCCGGTCGATATGACGTTGCCGCCCGTCTCGACGCCCACCACCGGACCGCGTCCCAGCGTCTTGATCGCGTGGCTGAAGATCTCCGCGTTGGAATAGCTGCCCTCGTTGCAGATCACGGCCACCGGTTTGGTCCAGCTGAAGAAGGGCTGACGCTCGACCCGCGGGTAGCCCGCCTCGCCGCCGCGGCCCACCGTGAAGGCGTGCTCCGGCTGGGTGAGGATCGTCAGCATCAGGTCGGTGGTCCAGCCGCCCCCGTTGTCGCGCACGTCGATGACCAGCGCCTCCTTGCCGTCGGCCGCGGCGAAGAGGTTCTGCTGGAAGCGCTCCACCTCCGCGAAGCCCATGCCCTCGATGTGGACGTATCCGACCCGGCCGTCGCTGCGCGATTCGGCGCGGGCCCGCCGGGCGCGCTCGTTGTCGCGGTGGTTGAGGGAGCGGATGCGGTACCAGCCGACGGGCGTCACCTGGATTTCCAGGTCGTCGCCGTCGCGCTCCACGACGATCCAGGTGGGCAGGCCGGCACGGGTCTCCAGGGCGGCCTCGAGGCTGGCGTCGCGCCCCACGGCGCGGCCGTCCACGCTCAGCAGCACGTCGCCGACCCGGACGCGGTCCGGCGCCATGTCGCAGGGGCCGTCGGTCAGCACGCGCGACACCTTGAGTCCCCGCCCCCCCTGGTCGCGGTCGAACTCCAGGCCCAGCCAGCCGTCGTCGCCGTAGTCGCCGGGCGCGTCCCAGCCGGGCCGGTAGCCCATGTGGCTGGCGTTGAGCTCGCCGAGCATGAGGTTCATCACGTCTCCGAAGTCCACGTCGCAGCCGGCGTGGGCCACCCATTCCAGGTACTTCTCGCGCATGGCGGGCCAGTCGACGCCGTGCATGTCCGGATCGTAGAAGCGGTCGCGCAGGGTCCGCCAGGCCTCGTCGAGCGTGCGGCGGCGGATGGCGGGACGGTCCACGACCAGCCGGGCCGTGAAGTCGGTCGACTCGATCTTTCCGCCGCCGGCGCCGACGGTCGCCGGCGCCCCGTTCCTGAGAAAGGTGAAGGTTTCGCCCTCGGCGTCCAGGCGGATCGCCGCCGGATCGACGCCGCCCTCGGTGACCGCTTCCCGCTCCTCGCCGAAGCGGTCCAGGGAATACAGGTCCCGCTCTTCGCCGATCGAGGCCGTGAAGTAGAGACGGTCGCCCTGCGGATCGATGGCGCGAACGTACTCGCTGCCGGGCAGGGAGGTCAGGCGACGCCCGCGCAGGTGGATCTCCTCGAAGTCGATGACAACCTCGAGCGCCTCCGCGGCCTCTTCCGCCTCGTCGTCCCCGTCCTCGTCCTTCTCCTCCTTGCCGCCGGGCTTCTCGTCGCGCGTCTTCATCAGGATCTCCCACTGCTCCCGCGAGCGGTCGTGGTCCGCCTCGCGCAGGTAGAGGAAGTAGACGTCCGCGTCCCGGCGGTCGGGCGCGTGGTTGTGACGGGTGGTCTCCCAGGCCAGCATGGTGCCGTCGGCCGACCAGACGGGATTCTTGTCGTATTCAGGGTGGCGCGTCACGTTGACCGGCTCTCCCCCGTCGGCGGACACGATCCAGATGTCGCTGTTGTAGTCGGCGTCGTAGCGGGAGAAGGCCAGCCAGCGACCGTCGGGCGACCAGGCGAAATCGACCAGGTTCCAGGAGGCGCTCACCGACGCGTCGTGACCGCCGTCGGCGTCCATGACGCGCAGATCGCCGTTGCCGCGCATGTAGGCGATGCGCTCGCCGTCGGGCGACCAGGCCGGACGCGTGCAGGGCCGGCGTCCGTCGGTCAGCGCCACCAGGCGGTGTTCGCGCGCGGCGCGCAGCGGGGTCTCGTCCCCGCCGTCGGCGACCAGCAGGCAGACGGTGTCCTCGCCGTCGCGGTCGGTCACCAGCAGCAGCGTGTCGGCGCCGCCGGGGCGGAAGGAGACGTCCGTCTCTCGCCAGGGCCCGGGGACCGCGACGGTCGCGCGGCCGCCCAGCTCCCGGTTCAGAAGCACGACCTCGCCCCTGACGACCAGGGCGTACTCGTCGCCGTCTTCGGATACGGCCAGTTCGCCGGCGTCGCCCGACAGGGTCTCCACCACGACCGGGTTCTCGATCAGGTCGGCCGCCACGTCGATCTCCAGGCGCACGGGCTCGCCGCCCGCCGCGTCCAGGGTGTAGAGATCCAGGCCGCGTTCGAGAACGATGCGGCTGCCGTCGGCGCTCAGGGCCGCCGAGCGCACGCCGTCGCCCTCGAAATGCGAGAGTTGCCGTTTGCCGCCGCCGTCGGCATCCATGGTCCAGACGTTGGCGGTCTTCGTCTCGTCCATGTCGCCCACCCAGTAGATGCGTCCGTCGGGAGCCATCATGGGGTGGGTGTCGTAGCCGCGGTTGTCAGTCAGCCGCACCGGGTCGCCGCCGCGGGTCCAGCGGTAGAGCTCGCGCTGGTAGCTGCCGCGGTAGCGCATGCGCCCGTTGGCCACGCGGCCGGCGGAGATGACGAAGGTGCGGCCGTCCGCCGTAGCCGCCTCGGCACCGAACATGTCGACCAGACGCAGCGGCGTGCCGCCCGAGACCGGCAGGACTTGGATCTGGCTCGACATGGGGAAGTCGAAGAGCCGTCGCGAGGAGATGTACAGCTCGTCGCCGCCGGGACCGAATGCGCAGGGACGGTCGGTCGTCTCGGCGTAGGTCAGGCGCACGGGCGGGCCACCCGTGGCGGGCATGACGTAGACGTCGTCGTCTCCGTAGCGGTTGGAGGCGAAGGCGATCGTCTCGCCGTCGGGCGCGAAGACGGGCCGCCCGTCGTAGGCCTCGTGGGCCGTGAGGCGCGAGGCGCGGCCGCCGTCGGCCGGAACGCGCCACAGGTCGCCCTGGTAGGAGAAGACGACCACGCTGCCGTCCGCGCTGATGGCCGGATGGCGGCAGAAGCGGGCTTCGCTGGCGAGGGCGCCCGCGGCGGCGAGGGCGACGAGGAACAGCGCGACGAGGATGCGGACGATCGACATGGGATCACTCCTGGATGAGCCGGGATGTCTATGACGGGATCCGAATCTAACACGGGGACACCGCGCCGATCAGCAACGAACACGACGACCTTGCCGGTCGGGGATCGCCGCCCTATCCTGGACCGATCCCGAACGAGGAGCCGTCTTGGACCTGCGCGTCGTCGCCACCTGCATCCTGATCGCCCTGCTCGCCGCCGGCGCGGCGCCGGCCGCCGCGGGCGACTACCTGGACGCCGGCGAGGTCGGCGCCATCACCGCCGGGACCGCCGGCCTCGTGATGCTGGGCCGCCACCTGGGCGACGTGGGCGCCCGCCGCCCGCCGCGCTGGACCGAGCCGCCCGGTTTCGACCGCTGGGTCGCCGAGACCCTGGCCCCCGCGCCGCGGGCCGAAGCCCGCAACTTCATGGAGAGCGACACGGCCGCCGCGGTGAACGTCCTGCTCGCCGGCGCCGCCGTCGGCGTCCTGGACGCCCGCCACCCCGTCGGCGAGTCCGGCAAGGACGTCCTGCAGGGACAGTTCCTCTATTACGCGGGTATGCTCTCGCTCAAGGGGCTGCAGGACGCGGTCAAGGGCACCGTGGCCCGCCAGCGGCCCCTGTCGCGGCTGGCGCCGGAGATCGCGGCGAAGCGTGCTTTCGTCGACGCGGCCCGCGACAAGCGCTCCTTCTGGTCGGGCCACGCCTCGAGCGCCTTCTACGCCTCGACCTTCCTCGACAAGCGGGTGCGCGGGGCGATGCGCCGCGAGATGTCAGCCGGCGACTACGACCGCTGGAACTGGGCGCCGCCGGTCCTGCTCTACGGCTGGGCGGGCTGGGTGGCCTACAGCCGCATCCACGCCTACCAGCACTACCTCAGCGACGTCGCCGTGGGCGCCGTCGCCGGCTGGCTCTTCGCCGAGCTCTTCTGCGCCCTGGACGACCGGGGGCGCCGCACCGCCGGCGACGCCCCCGCGAAGGACCCTTTCCTGACGTTCTCGTTCGGCTTCTAGAGCTGGAACAGGTACTGCAGCTTCATGAAGTACTGCCGGTCGGTCAGCCGCCAGGATTCGATGCCGTCGCTCTCCGGATCGACCACCAGGTAGTCGCGGGTCGACCCGACGAAGAAGGTCGAGAAGGGATTGATCCGGTACGTAACGAGCGGATCGGCCTCCCAGCTCTCGGAGAAGTCGTTGTACTGGAAGACCAGCCGCGCCGACAGCTCGCGCGTGAACTGAAGGCTCCAGCGGCTGCGCAGGATGAAGCCCTTGAAGAGCAGCTCGTCCGTCGTGAGGTGCTTGCTCTGGACCCACCGCCAGCTCGTCTCGAACAGGAAGCGGTCGGCCGGCTTGAGGTCGAGCCAGACCATCGCGCCGCTCTCCTGTCCCATGACCAGGTCGCCGCGGGCGATGCGATGGCCGGTGTTCACGTAGAAACCGCCGCGCACGGCGTCGCTCGGGTGGAGGTTGGCGTTGACCTGCCAGGAACGGATGCCGTCGAACTGGACGCCGCCGAAGTTCTCGTTGCTCTCCGTGTGCGAGATCTGGACCCATGTCTGCGCCCACTTGAGATTGGCGCTGAGCGCGGCCCAGATCCACTCGTCCTTTCGCTTGCCGTCCCAGTTCCAGACGCGGGCCAGGTTGGCGTTAACCGCCCACCAGTTCAGCAGCCCATGGTCGTCGTAGCGGAAGGTATGCCCCAGGTCGAGGTCGCTCTCCCGCCGATCGTTGCGGGGCTGGAATCCGTTGTCGGCGCGGAAGGTCGGGCTGTACTCCCAGTAGTCCAGGTCCAGGTTCCAGCGACGGTCGTTGTATTCCAGGCTGCCGTAGCCGGCGCGGCCCTTGAAGGATTCGCCGTCGAAGGCCTGGGTGCGCTTGCCGCCGTCGAAGGTCTCGCCGTCGAGGTCGCCGGTGATGTCGATGTCGTTCGGCTCCTCCGTGTCCGTGCCCAGAGCCTGGAACTCGAACTGGAACTGGGGCGTGATCCGGATGCGGCCGTCGAAGCTGGCCACGGAGTTGTGGCCGCCGCCGTCGATGCGGCGGTCGGTGGCCAGCAGGCCGATCTGCGTGCCGTCGCCCAGGGCCTTGCGCACGCGCAGGATGTTCGACGTGCTCTCGCCGCCCAGGGCGAACTCGCTGTTCTCCTCGAAGGGCAGGGTGAAGGGCGTGTTCTCGTCGCGCGCGGTCAGCAGGGCGATGCTGGTGCTGTTGGGCCGGCCGGTGACCTTGGCGGCGTAGACGGGATCGTTGATCGAGCGCGTGTACACGGCGTTGAAGTAGGTCCGGTACATGTCGCTCCCCTCCTGGAAGAAGGGGCGCCGCTCGGGAAAGAACAGGGCGAAGGTGCTGTTCACGTCGATCTGCGCGGCGTCGGCCTCGATCTGGCTGAAGTCGGGATTGTAGGTGCCTTCCACCGTGAAGCTGGATGAGAGGTTGGCCCTGGCGCCCACGCTACACTCGCCCAGGACGGGATCGTTCCCCCAGTCACCGTTGCCGTCGTCGTCGCGCCCCCCGTACTGGGTGAAGATCTGCGAGGGCATGAACTCGATGCCCCTGCCGGGGCGCACACCGCGAATGCCCCTTACGGTCCCCCACTGGCAGGGCCAGCAGCTCTCGTCGCGGTCGTAGGCGGCCCAGGAGTACTGGCCGCGCACCTCGCGCGGATGGTTGCGCCAGAAATCCACGCGCCACACCTGCTCGTCCTGGCTCGGGAAGCGCAGGCTGGACCAGGGGATGGCCAGCTCCACCTGCCAGCCGTCGTCGGTGATCCGGCCGGCGCTGTGGAAGATCATGTCGTAGCCCATGTCCTCGCCGCCGTTGGCGGACCAGAGCAGGTCGCCCTGGATGCCCAGCGGATTGCAGGCGATCTCGTAGGCCCAGGACTGGTCGGCGTAGGTGTCGATGGCCGTGATGACGTAGTCGTCGCTCCAGATGCGGTCGCGTTCGCAGAAGCTGGCGCGCACCAGGGCGGGATCGTCATGGCAGATGTAGGCCACGTAGAGATGGTCGTCGTCGTAGGCCATCATGGCCTCGGTCGCCACCGGAGGCTGCACCTGGTCGCCGGGATTGTGCTCGGCGAAGTGGCGCGCACGGGACTGGCCCGCCCAGCCGGGGTCGTCCAGGTGGCCGTCCACGTCGATCCCGCCGGCGGCGCGGGAGATCTCCATCTCCGGGTGGTAGGTGGCCTCCCAGCCATCGGCGGCGGCGGCGGTGGCGGCGACGGCAAAGGCAAGGGCGAACAGTACGATCAGACGAAGCGGGCGGGGGTCGATCATCTTCGGTCCTCGTCGGTGTGGGGCGGGGCCGGACCGACCATCCGGCGTCATCGAAGGAATACGAAAAGTCGGTCTCCGTGTTGCGGACGGCGAACCCGCCGACGTCCGGGTGCGTATATTCCGGACTCGGCACCGCGGGATCGGCCGTGCTAGGTTGGAACCGCATCACTCGACGTCGGGAGTCGACATGGGATCATCGGAACGCTGGACATGTCTGGTCGCCGCCCTCCTCCTGCTCGTCGCCGGCAGCGCCGCGGCCGGCCACGAGGGCGCCATCCACTTCGAGGTCGGGGCGCCCGAGGGGTGCTTCGACGAGAACGTTGACGGGCTGGGCTACGGCCTGTCCCTGGACTACGCCTACGACGGCGGCGGCGCCCTGGCCGTGGGCATCGGCGCCGATTTCCTGATCTACGGCCACGAGACGGTCCTCATGTCCCTGCCCCTGGTGGAGGACTTCGAATACGTCACCGACAACAACGTCGCCTCGCTGTTCCTGCTCGCCCGCCTGCACGGCGGCCGCGGTCGAATCATCCCCTACCTGGAGGGACGGTTCGGGGGCGGTTACATCTGGACCGAGACCAAGCTCAGCGACGAGGACTGGTACGACGACGACGAGATCGCGCGCGAGACCAACTGGGACGACTTCATGGCCGTCTGGGGCGCCGGCGGCGGGCTGAAGATCCTGCTCCACGGACGCGATCCCCGCGACCGCGGCTCCCGCGACGTCCTGCTTGACATGAAGGTCGTCTATCGCCACGGCGGCCGGGCGAGCTACCTGACCGAGGGCGCCATAGACGTCGATCCCGGCGGCCGCGTCCGCATCAACCCCTCGACTTCCGAGACCGACCTGATGCAGTACGAACTGGGCGTCGCGATCCGGTTCTGAAACGGGAGGGCCCCATGCACGGACGACCGCTCAGCCCGGTGGTGCTCGCCCTCGCCGTCGCGACCCTGGCCGGCTGCGGCGAGGACTTCGCCTACCGGGAGGGGATCGACGACTGGCACGCCGCGCGCATCGAACGACTGCGGGCCGAAGACGGCTGGTTGACGCTGGTCGGCCTGCATCCCCTGCGCGAGGGTGCGAACGTCGTCGGCACGTCCGTCGACGCCGACGTGCGCCTGCGCGGCGAGGCGCCGGCGCGGGTCGGGGTGATCGTGACGGGCGCCGGCGGCCTCTCCTTCGCGCCGGAGCCGGGCGCGCCCGTCCGCCGCGCCGGCGGCGGGGCCGTCACGGCGCCGATCCCGGTCCGCACCGACCTGCAGGACGACACCACCGTGCTGGCCGTCGGCACGCTGCGTTTCCATGTGATCGACCGCGGCGGCCGCCTGTTCCTGCGCGTGAAGGATATCGAGAGCGCGACCCGTCGGAGTTTCGAGGGCGTCGAGCGCTTCCCCGTCGATGCGGACTGGCGCGTCACGGCCCGGCTGGTGCCCCACGACCCACCCCGCGGCGTGGCCATGCCCAACGCCCTGGGCCAGGTCACCCTGGAGCCGAGCCCCGGCACGCTGGTCTTCGAACTGGCGGGCCGGACGCTGAGCCTGACCCCCACGGGCGAGCCGGGCGAGGACCTGTTCATCGTCTTCGCCGACGCCACCACCGGCGACGGGACCTACGGGGGCGGCCGCTTCCTGTCGGCTGCGGCGCCGGACGAGAACGGCGAAGTCGTTCTCGACTTCAACAAGGCCACCAATCCGCCCTGCGCCTTCACACCCCACGCCACGTGCCCGCTGCCGCCGGAGGGGAACACGCTGGAACTGCGCGTGGAGGCGGGTGAGAAGACGTGGGGGCAACACTGATCAACCGGAGCGGACCCGCATGTCCGACAAGCTGATCCTCGCCGTCGTCCTGTCGTTCTGGCTGTGGCCGCACGCGGCCCCGGCGCAGGAGACGCCCGCCGTCCTCGCCGGATCCTATCTGGACGCGGTCCTGGACGGGGACTGGGAGACGGCCCGCGCCCTCTGGTCCGCGACCGACCTCGCCGCCTCCCGGCGCCTGGACGTCACCTACCGCGACCGGCCCTTCAAGCTGGACAACGCCTCGCTGCTGGTCCTGGAGCGGGAACGCTGCCGCACGGGCGAGATCGCCGTGACGGTGGACGGGATCGAAACCGACGCGGCGGGCGCCCGGATAAGCTATCGCCTGAGCATCGGCGGGGAATCGGCCACCGTCGGCTACCACGCGACCCCGACCGAAAACGGCTGGCGGCTCGTCAAGCCGGAGACCGCGCTGATCGCCGGCTGGCCGCGCCGGCGGACCGAGTACCTCGCCCTTTGCGTTCAGCCGACACGGGAGATGTCCGAGGCCGCGATCCGGCGGCTGGACGATTTCGTGGCCGAGACCTGCCGTCGTCTTGCGGTCACGCCGCAAAGGCTCGAGCACATGCGGACCCACAAGCTCGGCTACGTCCTGGCCGACGAGGGGACGGTGACCCGGATCGTCGGCGTGCCGACGGCCGGCATCACCCTGCTGCAGACCGACACCGTGGTCACCAGCGAGCCGTGCCACCAGCACGAGCTCGCGCACCTGCTGGTCAACTACGCCCTCCGGAACCCGCCCCTCTACACGCTGCCCGTCATGCAGGAGGGCGCCGCGGTCGCCCTGGGCGGCCGCTGGGGCCGGGCGCCCGCGGTCATGGAAGCGCTGGGCCGCTTCACCCTCGTCGAGGGCTTCCTCGAACTCGACGACCTGCTCACCTGGCACGGTTTCCACGGCCACGGCGCGGACCTGACCTACGCCCCCGCCGGGCTGCTGGCCGGATACCTCCTCGACGTCCTCGGCGGGGACGGTTTCCTGTCCCTGTACAGGGATCTGTCCGGCGATCTCGCCGACGTGCAGGCCCTCGAGGCGGCGACGGTCCGGGACCGGATCCGCGCGTCCGCGGGCATGGCCTGGCAGGATCTGCGTTCGGCCTTCGACGGTTACATGGAGGGACTGTCCTGCGGGGGGATCCGGACCGCGGATCCCGGCGACGGGCCGATCGTGGCCGAGGTGCAGGGCTCGGGCCTCGCGCTGACGATCCGCGACCGGGGCTTGTGGCTGCGCTGCGTCGTCGAGACGGACACGCCGCCGGCGTCGGGCGCGCTCCTGCTGCTGGGCGACAGGCCCGGCCCGGCCAGCCGGCTGCGCGCGGAACGGTTCCCGGAACGGCCGGACACCGCGGCGCGCGGGGCGCTCGTCTTCTCACAGGAGGAGATCGGCCTCTACGACTTTCGGACCGACCTGCTGCTGGCGAAGTTCGTGGCCGGCTTCTGTCAGGACGTGGCCGTCGCCTCGCGGGACGGCGGACGACTCGATTTCATGATCCGCCGGGACGTGCTGCCCGTCGGCGACTGGGATTACGAGCTGGTCGCCGCGGACTGAATGACGCACCTCAGTCCACGATCCGGTAGCAGACCACCTCCATGACCGTCGCGTCCCCGTCCTCGCCCTCGCTCACGCGGCTGCCGCGGCCCCACTGGGCCGCGAAGGCGTCGGCGTAGCCGCGGACCACGTATACGCGGTCCGGGCCGCCGAAGAAGGCCGCGTCGTAGCGCCCGTCGCCGGGACACCGCAGCCCCACCTGCTTGACGAACACGCCCTCGGCGTCGAAGACGTCGAAGGTGCAGAGCACGCCCTCGGGCTGTCCGCGGATGCCGCGGCTGCTGAGCGCCCAGAGGGTGCCGTCGGCCCGCGCCCGCAGACCGCGCAGCATGTAGGAGAGATCGGGGTCGTGCTCGAGCACTTCCACCCGGTAGGGGATGTTGTTCGCGCTCATGGCGTTGTCGACCATGTCGTAGACGGCCTGGTACTCCTCGGGCGTGCGGCGATAGCGCTCGTACTCGCGTTCGATGACGCGCTCGAGTTCCCCGTCGGGCGTGTAGACGTTGATCAGGTAGCTTTCGAGGTCGGGCGCCGCGTAGATCCGACCGTCGTGGCCGACGGCCGCGTTCCACCAGAAGCCCGGGATGTGGACGACTTCGCTGAACACGAAGTCGCGGAAATCGTAGACGTTGTCGAGCTGGCAGAGCCGCCTGGCCTCGCGACCGTCGTCGTCGAAGAGGGAGAGGAAGTTCTCCCGCTGCGAGGTGCCGGGCTCGCCCGGCTGCGCGCGCGTGCCGGACAGGACCGTGACGCCGCCGCCGGTGAAGCCGGCGTTGAGACTCCAGAAGCCGCCCGTCTCGGGGTCGTCGCCGCCGGGCATGAGCTTGCCGGCCGGATTGCCGTCCGTGTCCACGAAGACGACCGTGCCCGGGAACTCCATGATCGCGCCGACAAGGCCGTCGTCCGTCACGAACATGTCGCGGGCCGACGTGATCTCGCCCGGCCCCTCCCCCTCGCGGAAGATCGAGCGCAGGTGCGTCCCGTCGGGACCGTAGACCTGCACGGTCGAGAGCTGGGCGTCGAGCACGTAGACGTTGCCGGCGGCGTCCACGTCGATCTTGGTGATCAGGCCGAAGAAGATCTCGTCGTCCTCGCCGCCGGCGCGCCACAGCTCCTTGAGCTGCAGGCTCTCGACGCCGCCGCGGGGCGCGGCGCCGTTGCGGACGTGGAAAACCTCGGCCGCGGCCGAGGCGGCGAGGAGCAGGAAGGCGAACAGGAAGAGGGATGGTCTGGGATGGAACATGGCCGACCTCCGGTCCGGAGTGGTCTGTGTGACAGAGCCGGATCGAGCCCTTAGGTTATGCCAACGAAATTGTGTTTTACTCGGTCAGGAGCATCTTCATGCTGATTTCATTTCAGTTACGCGCCTCAATACGAGGTCCGCAGCGCTGATTACGGCCGAAACACAATTTCGATGGCAGAACTGAGCCCTTATGCTACGCGACACCCATGTCGGGGGTTGCGGGCCCGGTCCCCGCACGACATTGACACCTCCGGTCCACACTGTCTACAGTCCGCGGTGGACCCGCCACCAGGAGGACATGAATGCGCATCCCCCTCGCCGCCATCGCCATGCTCGCCCTCGTCTTCGCCGGCTGCAGTTCGGAGGACGAGTCGACGCCATGCCCCGAGGGGCCCGTCTTCACGCACCACGTCATCGACCCGGACTCGGTCCAGAACATCGACCCCCTGGGCAACCTGAACCCGCCGGGCCACGTCTTTCCCTCCGACCACGGCGGCTACTACGTGGCCGGGCCGCCGGGCGGCATGACGACCTACAACGTGTGCATCTATTCGCCCGGCGACATCCTCATCAAGACCATGGTCGCCTCGGAGCACGTGACCGCGGG
>Ga0180429_10002082_pt1 | contig 16714 bp, 11 predicted proteins | sample SS_ome_FD_132428 | JGI IMG/M metagenome (GOLD analysis project Ga0180429, IMG submission 132428) | Hypersaline lake sediment archaeal communities from the Salton Sea, California, USA - SS_1_S_1 metaG | ecosystem: Environmental > Aquatic > Non-marine Saline and Alkaline > Hypersaline > Sediment ...
GTACTTTGATAACAGCGAAGACAACGAGGGCTATAGCAAGGTCGGGCTGAAGAAGCCGAACCCCTGGGGCCTGTACGACATGCACGGCAACGTACCCGAGTGGTGTTTGGACCAGTACGCAGCCGATTTCTACAAGCAGTTTGCGGGCAACACGACAACTCGGCCGTTGGCGATAGCGAACGATCGAGATCCCCGCGTTGCCCGGGGTGGGAGTTTCGACGACGACGCCGACAGGCTTCGCAGCGCGGCCCGGTTCCCGTCGCACGAGAACTGGCGGATGCAGGACCCGCAGCTCCCGAAGAGCATCTGGTTCAATACGGAGATCTACTGCCCGGGTATCCGCGTTGTGCGGCCGTTGAAGATCCCCGATGCCGAAGAGGCCAAGGCCTACGAGCCGGACGTCGAGGTGATGAAGGAATACGAGCAGGCCCAAGCGGGCAAGCAGTAACCGCGATTTCGGTTAGGGGCGGCCGAAAAAAACTAACCGGCTGACGCCGGTTTCGATTTCCCAAGTTCAAGGAGAATACGAGGATGAGCGACAAGAAGAACTCAACGCGCCGGGAATTTCTCAAGAGTTCCTCGGCGGCGGCCGGTGTCGCATTGGCCGGCGGACTGAGCATTACTCGATCGGCACACGCTCAAGGTAGCGGCGAGTTGAAGGCGGTCTTGATCGGCTGTGGCGGACGCGGTAGCGGAGCGGCGGGCAACTTCCTGAAGAACCCCAACACGAAGATCGTCGCCGTGGCCGACGCTTTCGAAGACAAGGCCAAGGGCGCCGCGGGCCGCTACAAGCTATCTCCGGAGGCGGCCTTCTGGGGATTCGACGGCTACCGCAAGGCGATTTCCGTCGACTGCGACATGTGCATCATTGCCACCCCACCCGGCTTTCGCCCGATCCATCACAAGGCCGCCATCGAGGCCGGCAAGCACGTCTTCATGGAGAAGCCCTGCTGCACCGACGCCCCGGGGTTCAACATGCTGATGGAAACCAACAAGCTTGCCGACGAGAAGGGCCTGAAGGTCGGCGTGGGCCTGCAACGCCGTCACCAGGCGAGTTACACCCAAGGTATTAAGGAGATTCGGGACGGCAAATACGGCGACATCATGTTCACGCGCGTCTACTGGAACGGCGGCGGCGTCTGGGTCCGCGGCGGCGGCGCCACGCCCATGGAAAACCAGATGCGCAACTGGTACTACTTCAACTGGCTCTGCGGCGACAATATCTGCGAGCAGCACGTGCATAACCTCGACATTGGCAACTGGGTAATGGACGACCATCCCGTCGAGGCCAACGCAATGGGCGGCCGCGAAGTCCGCAAGGGAAAGATGGAGTTCGGCCAGATCTTCGATCACCACTTCGTCGAGTACACCTATGCCGACGGGCGCAAGATGTACAGCCAGTGCCGCCACATCCGCGGCTGCTGGAGCAGCGTCTCGGAAGCCGCCCACGGCACCAAGGGTTCCGGTGGCGTCTCGTCGCGTGGCCGGGGCGCCAACCCCTACGATCAGGAACACACCGACCTGATTGCCGCGATCAAGAACAACGAGAAGTACAACGAAGGCTGGTACGGCGCGACCAGTTCGATGACCGCCGTACTCGGCCGCATGGCGAGCTACTCCGGCCAGGTCGTCAAGTGGGACGACGCCCTCGAGAAGGGTCCCGCGGAGATGATCTACGAGAACCACGATCAACTGACCATGGAGAGCACTCCGCCGGTCGTACCGGGTGAGGACGGCACCTACGAAGATTCGGTTCCGGTCCCCGGCGTGTACAGGGCCTACTGATCGGGCCTCGTTTTTTTCCTGCAACAACGATACGAAACAGGAGTACCAGAATGAAAGATCCCAAAAAGCGTTCCCGCCGCGAGTTTCTCAAAGGCTCGAGCGCGACAGTTGCCGGCGCGGCATTGGCCGGCGGATTGACCGTTACCCGGTCGGCACACGCGGCCGGCAGCGACGTAATCAAGGTGGCCCTGATCGGGGCCGGAGGACGCGGCACCGGCGCCGTCGCCCAGCAGATGAAAGCCGACAAGAATGTCAAGCTGATCGCGATTGCCGACGCCTTCGAAAACAGGGCACTCGGATCGCTGAACAACCTGAAGAAACAATTCCCCGACCAGGTAGACGTACCCACGGATCACGTCTTTTTCGGGCTCAACGCCTACAAGGACGCGGTGGCCACCGATTGCAGCCTGGTGACGATGGCCACGCCGCCGGGATTTCGGCCCATGCAATACGCCGCGGCGATCGAAGCCGGCAAGCACGTCTTCATGGAGAAGCCCTGCTGCGTGGACGCCCCCGGCTTCAAACAACTGATGGCGGCCAGCACAATGGCCGATGAAAAGAACCTCTTGGTCGGCGTGGGGCTGCAACGCCGCCATCAACCGAACTACATGGACACGGTCAAGCGAATCCACGACGGCGCCATCGGCGACGTGATGTTCACCCGCGTCTACTGGAACGGCGGTGGGATCTGGAATCGCGGACGTTCGGAAGATATGACGGAAATGCAGTACCAGGTACACAACTGGTACCATTTCTGCTGGCTCAGCGGCGACAACATCGGCGAGCAGCACGTCCACAACCTCGACATCGGCAACTGGGTCAAGGACGATCATCCGGTCGAGGCCAACGGCATGGGCGGCTGCACGGCCCGCTACCTTGGCGGCAACAAAGGCACCGGCCAAATCTTCGATCACCACTTCGTCGAGTTCACCTACGCCGACGGGGCGAGGATGTATAGCCAGTGCCGGCACATGCGCGGTTGCCAAGGCAACGTCTCGGAGGCCGCCCACGGAACCAAGGGCACATCGAACTGCTCCGGCCGCATCGAAGGCGAAAACGAGTGGCGATTCGATGGCCGCGGCGTCAGCGGACACCAGCAGGAACAGACCGACCTGGTGGCCGCGCTGCGAGCCGGAAAACGCTACAACGAAGGCTTCTACGGCGCCACCAGCAGCTTCACCGCCGTGCTGGGCCGCGTGGCGAACTACTCCGGCAAAGTCGTCAAGTGGGACGATCTGGTCGCCAAGGGCACCAGCCAAATGCCGGATGATCTGGCCTGGAACGCGCCGGCGCCCGTGCAGAAAAACGCCGAGGGCGACTACCCGATCCCGGTCCCCGGACAGTTCAACCCATTCTGATAGTCAACGCAGAGCGTCAACACATCATCCACCCGCCGTGCTCGCGCGGCGGGTGGATTTTTTCTTGCCCACGCTTGCGTGGGCATGGCACCCGGCGTGGGCAACATCTCGCGGAGCGAGATGACTACTACTATACGACTACTTCACGGCACGACCACGTGCCCGGCCGCAGTCAGGGCTTCGATGATGTCGTACATGTTCGAGACCGTGCCGACCTTCAGTTGCCCGATCTCGTCGAAGTAGTCCAGGCACGTCCCGCAGACCAGGATCTTCACGCCGCGCGACTGCAACTCCATAAGCGAGTCGATCACCGGCGAACCCTCCACGGCCAGGTAGACGCCGTTGTTGTAGAAGGCAATCACCCCGGGCAGCGAGGGGGCCTCGCCGATCGTGTTGATGAACGCCTTGATGAGCATCCGGCCCAACTCGTCCGGGCCGAAGCCCATCTTGTCGTTATTCACAGCGATTGCATAGGACCTTGCCGGCGATGCGCAATAGTCTTCGGCCTTCGTCTGCGGCGTCCGGCCGCTGGTCTTCTTCACCCGGATCGTGAACACCCCGGCGGCCTCGGTCCAGGTTGCCTCGGCGCCGTTGTCTTCGAGGAACCGGCACACGTTCCGCCGGGAAGCCTCGTTGTCGATCAGCACCGACATTTCGCGGCCGACTGCCAGTTCCGCGAGCGCCTTCTTGGTCATAATCAACGGCTTAGGGCACATCTGGCCCCTGGCGTCGACGGTTGTTTCGCTCATGCACGTGCTTTCGAAGTGTAGACGCAACTCACAGCCGACCGCCACCTCAGGCCTTGGTAGCGTCGGCGGCCTTCCGTTTCTGCCGGTTCTCGCGCAATTGATCCATCGACTTGCGGAGTTCCTCCATCCGGCGGTTCATCTCCTCGAGCCGCTTCTCCAAACGCTCTTCAATACCACCCGGCACGATGGCGGGCGAATCGCTGTCGGCCTTCAGCCGTGGCTTCGGCACGGTCCAGTCGGGGATCAAGTCGAAGCGGCGAAGATCACCCGGCCTGGGGATCTTGCCGATCCAACTTCCCGGCAGCCGGCCCAGCATTCGTTCGGCGTGGACGCGGACCTTCTTGGGCAACTCGTCCAGATCCTCCTCGGTGACTTCCCAGCGATCATCGCCCTGCTCGATTACCACCGTGGCCGGCTCGCTGCCGGTCTTGGTTATGACCACGGTCATGTCTTTCGGCAGCGGCGGATGGACCGACGCGCCGGGCGGAAGGATCGTTCCCGGATGAATGAACCTGAACTGCATCGAACCGGGTCCATTGGCACCGGGTCCATTGGCACCGGGCCCATCGGCGCCGGATCCGTCGGCACCGGGCCACACGCGGCCGAACCACCGCTTCAACTGCTCCGAATCGGGATCGCCGGGAATCGGCACGAAGTGTCGGCCGATATGCAGCCGCGGCCGCTTCGCCGGAGTGACCGTGAGCTTCGTCACCTTGCCGTCGCGGTCGATCTTCAGCGAAAGCTCGTCTTGCTGAACGTCTTCGATCGCGTCGATGAGGTCTTGAATCTTCGCAACCGGCTTCTTTCCGGCCTCGAGGATAACGTCGCCCGGCTCGATGCCGGCCTTCGCGGCCGGTCCGTCGGGAACGACGTTGCCGACCACGATCCCTCGCCTCCGCGGCGAATCGGGGTCTTCAGACGCATCGTCGGTCATCGGGCTGCACTCGACGCCGATCCAGTACTCACCCAGCTTGATCGAGTTCACGTCGATCTCGACCTTCACCGGGCCGACCTTGAGTTGCTGACCGGTCTGCGACTTCGGGCCGTCCGCCGCGTCTTGTCCGCTGGCAACGACGCCGCCGAGCAAAACCACGCACAAGCCGACGGTACAGATACTCTTGAACATTTCAATTCTCCTTGACATTAGTGGTTGGGAAAAAAACGGAACCCAGACAGTCGAACTATACACCGCGTTCATAACGCCGGATTGCCCACGTAACGAACGTCGATCTGGTCGATCGGCACCACCAGCCGGCGACCGTCTTCCATTTCTACCGGCAGCAGTCGGCGGTGCCGCTGCACCTGATGGCCGGTTCGTTGGAGGGCCTGCAGCACTTCGTCGGGGATTGCTATCGGCAAATCGGTGGCCCAGTCCGCCGCTAGAAACTCCCGTTCGATGGCCGGAAGCTGGAACGATCCGGCCGAATCGCCCGCGTCCTCTCCAGACGACAGCGTCACCATCTGCCACGATCGTGACGGCACGGCCGCCGCGGGACTCGTGGCCCGACCGAGCGGTTCCGGTTGTTCCGCGCCGGTCGAAGGCCGTTGCGGGACGTCGACTTCGGCGATCTCGCCGATCGAAGGCTGCGCCGCACCGTGCCAAACGTCCTGCAACCACCAGCCGAGCGTCAGCGTCAGCAGAAAACTGGCCGCCATCGCCGTCCACGTCGCCAGGCGCCGGGCAAACCGCGACCGGCCAGGGGTGCCTTGCACCGATGGTTTCACGCGCCGTGGCTCACCGTCCGGATCATGGCCGAAGCGGCCCAATTCATTTTTCCAAGCCTGGGCTTCGAGAAACGCCAACGCGCAGCACCGCCATCCGCCCGGCTCGCCGTCGAGTCCGGCAAGCAACTCGCGCCGCTGCCGTTCGGTCAGTTCGCCGTCGACGAGAAGATCGAAGCGGACGTCGTCGTCCGGCATGTTTTCGTTGATTTCGTTCACGGTCGCGCCTCAACCACGTCCATTGCCGACAGTTCCGCCCGAAGACGCTTGCGAGCCCGGTGCAGGCGTGCCTCGACCGCACTGTGGCTGATTCCCAAATGATCGGCCAGTTGGTGATAGCTCCAGTCTTCGGTGTACTTCAGCAAGAGGATTTCCGCGTCTTGTTTCCGCAGTCGGCCCAACGCCGCGCGAATCTGTTCTCGCCTCTCCCGGGCCAACAGCCAGTCGAGCGGATCGGGGCACCGGTTGTCTTGTTCGGTCGGCCGGTGTCGCTGGGCGTAGCGATCGGTCAACTTTCGCTGGCGCCCCCGTTTGCGGCGATACAGCAACGACTGCACCACGGCCAGCCTATACAACCACGGCGCCACCTTGGTCGGATCGCTCAGCGGCGATTTCTGTCGGACCGCCGCCAGCGACACCTCCTGCATCACCTCGTCGATCGCCTGCGGTTCACCCACCCGGGCACGAACCACGGTACGAAGCCAGCGGTCGTGCTCGATGAGCGCGGCCTGCCAGTCGATTTTCGCGGCGCAGCCGCCCGTCTCGACTTCGGGCTCGGAACGTCGGTGAAGTTCGGATGGCTTCATGGCCATGAAGACGGTTACCATGGGGTCGGGAATCTTGCGGCAAATGTGGGGAAATGCGGCCGACGCGGGTGTTCTTCTCCCAGGAAGCCAACCAGCCGGTTAAGACACTCATCGCCACAAGTCATTATTCTACAATGAGTTGCGCTCTGCAAGCCGACAGATGCATTCTTCCTTCCCATAGGATACGTTTGTAACCTATCCCGGAAGGGCTGCAAACCCGCCTTGAGGTCAACAACGTGACTGAATCGAGATGCCCGGCGCAGTTAATCCGGGATGTCCAGAGATTCCACAAGCGAGATTACGGCTCGCCAAGCGTCGTCAAATGGAATGAAGTCTCGCGGAGCTTCCTTCTTGATACGAACTTCGTAGTCGAAAGCGGCTAGGTTACGAATTTCATCGTCGAAGTTGGACTTGCGCACTTCGATGTCACGAATAGACGATTTCTGCTCGAGGTATTTGCCGATTTTGCCCCGATCGATCCCTGACCTACACATGCACCCAGCGATGTCATAAACGTCTTGCCCACGGCTTCTGTTGCGAGTCTTCTGCTGGAGCAGAGCCCGGAGCTTCTCAGCCAAGATGTCTTCCAGTGAACATACCCTCAGTCCTTGAACGTCGGCCCATTCCGCCGTGTCGCAGACGAGATCATTCAGTGAGATTTCAAGTGGAATTACCGTCGTAATGTTGCTGTGATTCTCGAAGCCAAGGAAATAACGATCACCTCGAAACTGATAGGCGATTGTTACGCGATAGGCCGGACGGGTGGCGTCAGGATTCTTCGGATTACGTTTGACGCGCTGGCACTTTGCCTTCACGTTGAAACGGCCCTGTGCGAAGGTCAGTGCGTCGTTCAACAAATCTCGAATCTGGTCTTCATCGTCGGGGATGCCGTCAGCATCGACAGAAAAGTCAAGGTCTTTGGTGCTACTTGGGCTTTGATAAGCAAAACGCAGTGCATTGCCGCCTTTGAGTACTATGCCTTGTCGAGTGACTTGACCAGAAGCAACGCAATTCAAGATCACGAACTCCGTGAAGCGGATTCTTGCTTCCAGCGTGGTCACGCCATTATGCCGACTCCATGAATCGATCTCTGCCAGAGTGGATGGGTACGATCGACCTGTCATCAGTCTTCGTTGAGTTCGGAGAGAACGGTGTCCGGCACGTTGATCGAGAGGTTCCAACGCTCGGAGTACGTTGGGGAGAAGTCAAGGTTGGCAAAGAGTTTTGCAGAACCACCTCGTACGCTCTTGCTTGCCCATTCTTGCAGGATCGAGTGAGTCACCCCGAGTCTCTCGATAATAAAACCAACCCTCTGCCTGAGCAATGTCTGGTCAAACCGCCTGACGTAATCCACCAGAACATCAAGCGTAAGCGATGGTAGCGCACGTCGCCAAATGCGTAGAACCTCCGTAACACCGCCGCACCTGCCAGGAAAGCGAAGGGCGTCGAGCAGTGTTCTCTCCGGGTCGGTGATGTAAATGGGGCATCCTTGCGAGTCTCCCAAAGTATGCCCGAAATCCCATTCCGGTTTTGATTTATGCCAGTGGATTTGAACGCCACCAATGGAATCAGGCGTCCTTTGGCGAGGCTTCGGTACGTCAATCCAGTCTTCTTGTGCCGTACCCAACGGCAATCTGGTTGAAGAATTCCGGAAACACGTCAGATGGAATTCGTTGGGTATTTCATACGTTAGGTTGTGGTAAGCAGCCGCCGTGAAGTGGCTGAAGACGGCAATCGGATTCGCCTCTTGTATGACGGCCTCATCCGGGAATGAAAGGACCGATGCATAAGGAACGGTAACCCGATAGACACCGGGAACCTCTCTAACTTGTTGGATGTCGCCTGCCGCCTGAAGCGTATTGATACGCTGCTTTGTCTGGGGGAATCCAGGAGAAATACGAATATTCTGGAAGACACCTGCAATTCTGTCCAACATGGTAAGCCCGCAAGCAAGCCGGCGGATACCCCCTTACGGTCACCAGGTTGCATCCCTCCGTGTGACTGGCTGCTTCGGCGTGAAACGCGTCAACCCCCGTGTTCTCGAGAGTGTGGCGTAAGTTGCATGACAAAGCCGGGCAATATCGACCTGCTGTACGTCAATGCCTTCATCAACTCTCAACGCGGCGTGGCCCTTGTAGCGGTCGCGTTTCTCTCCGGGCTCATCGGCACCAAGAGATCGGCGACCGGGCATGGTTCTCCGCCTCCGGCGGTCGTATAGGTCAGCGTCTGACGCCCCTTTTCAAACGCCGACGAGAAGAAGTAGCCAACGCGGATCAGGTGCTCACCAGCTTTCAGCACGGTCGGTTCGTTCAGCTTCTTCAGCGTGTCCGCAACGAGTTTCTCGGCGATAAAGACCTGTCCTGCGCCACGGTTGAGCGTGAAGGTGTACTTTCCGTCGGCCGGGATTCTGAGCTTTCCTTCCGAGACGATCGCGCTGCCCATGGGAACCGTCAACAAGGGGTGATTGTCCATCGGCAGCCCGGCTACCAGGTGCGGCCAGAACCCCGACCGGATCGGTTCGAGACGACTCGTATCAGGCATCTGCCGGTAGTGGCCCGTCTCGGGCGCCCTCAGCCGCTGAGATTCATATACCCGGTAACGTGCCCGGGCAACCATCTGCGTGTACTGCTTCACTTTTACGCCGCCGATCGGCTCTTTGTCAGGTCCGAACAGACGGGCCTTGATCGTCACCGCGTTGACCGAAGTGATGTACCGCTTGATGCCGCTGTAATAGGCGATGCCGGTACGCCTCGCGTCCTTGGAAGTAACGACAACCGGGCGATCGTAGACGGGCGACTGCAGCGTCGGTTCGCCGCCGTCGAGCGTAAAATGAATCACGCCGCGCGGAGAGGCATCCAACTTGACGGTGATCCGCTCGCTGAACGCCTGGTCCCGCGCCGGACCAATCAGGCCCTCGACCGAGACCGACACCGGGCTCAAGAGCCGGTCGAGCAACCGGTCGCACACCTTACCGCGTCGATCGAAGTCGGCGAAACTCTTCCTGGAATCCGGATTCCAAAGCCGCTCGCTCATCGCCGCCAGGCGCCGCCGGATGCTGGGAAGTTCGGCCCGAGGGCCCTGCTCCCAGGCGCACATCTGGGCACCCAACAGGGGAACTGTTCGCGGAAGTTGGATATTCGTGTTGTCGATGTGGTGCTGCCAGAGTCGCATGTTCCACTGCGTGTAGATGTACTCCGGCGGCCAGCGTTTGGCGCCGACCACATACAGCGGTTTCCAGGCGGCGTTGATCAGCGTGTAGCCGTGCTCAGCCAGGCGATGGGCCGGGTTGTAGCGCGACTCCCAGGCCATGACGATAATGTCGCGCGGGATGATAACGCCGCCGGCGCCTTCGCCGTGAAAGCCTTCCCAGACGATCGTCTTCTTGCCGTGCTTCTTGACGATCTCGTTCATCCGCACAATGTAGTGGCAGTAGAGACCGGCCGGGCCTTCGAGGGCGTGCTTCTTCATGTACGCCTTCTCTTCGGCCGACTGACCGACACCTTTCAAATAGGCCTCGTCGGCACCGATGTGGAAGTAGGGCGACGATTCAAAGACCGCGCACATCTCGCCGACCAGCGTGTCGAGCCCGCGGTACGCGTCCTCGTCGGCCAGATTCAGCACATGGGTTCCTTCACGCCCGAACAGTGCGCGGAGTTTTCTACTGTGGCCCGGCCCTTCCATTTCCGGCACCAGCGCGACACCCCGCTTGTCGGCGAAACGGACAAGGCCCCGAAGCTCTTCCAACGTGTAGTGCCGCTCTTTCGTCGGCAGCGAAGGAAACGCCTGGGAAGGGAACGTAAACGACTGGTCGTCGGTAAGATGAAGCTGCACGTAGTTGATCTTGAAAAGCCGGCACATGACGACGATCTGCTTGAGCGTCTCGACGGGATGCCACCGGCGGGCAACATCTATCAACAGACCGCGATAAGAGGCGGCCGGTTGATCCTCGACGATCAAGCGAGGCAGAACCGCTCCGCCCTCGTCGCTTCTGATCGCTTGCAGTAGCGTGACCGTGCTCAGAGCTACGGCACGGTAGTCGCCCCCGCGAACGGCGGCCCGATCGGTCACTGTCACCGAGTATTGTTCGGCCTTGTGACGGTGGTTGATTTCCAGGATCACGTCGCCGGCACGTGGGCTGCCCGCCGCCGCCTCGAGACGCCGACCGGTGAGTAGAAAGACCTCTTCAGAAAGGACGCTTGCCAGCGGCCGCAGCCGCGGGTCGGCGGCGATGATCCGGCTTTCGTCGTTCAGAGCTAGCGTGCCGGACTCGATTTCGACCGACGCCGGCCAGGGGACGAAATCCAGTTCGGTCGATCGCTCGCGGTCATCGGCTGCCGCGCCGGCGGTGCACGCAACCAGCAGTGCGGCCGCGAATGCCGCCAAGTGGCGCCGCCTGCTATCATCGGCTTGCGAACAGAAACATGCGTGTGTTGGTTGCATTGCGCGTCTCTTTCCGTGATTGTAGTGAGAAGCTGAACGCTCTGCGACGATGAGCAGTTCACTGCCGATCCAGCAGTCGATAATTCTACCACGGGCGCGTCGGCGATGGAAGACGAAGGCCTCTTTGTGTGCGAGACACACGGGGGCGAGCGATGCCATCATGGTCACTGTTACGAGCACGAAGAAAACCAGGAACGGGGAGCAATTACACCTTTTTTCTCCTGGCACGTGATGATACAATCAGGCTCAGCATTCCAAGAGAGTATTCCCAGCGAGCAAAGCCAACGCACTGGGAGGGACCGACCAATGTATCGTCTCACGAAAACTACCGCACCGCCAACGCCGACACTCCTGTGCCTGCTGCTGTTGTGCGGCCTGTCGTCCGTTACCTGGGCAGCCGAGGAAACCGCGGCCTGCAAGGTCCTGGCCGACGACCGACTGGTGGATCCGCTCCGCACCATCGCCGGAGAGTACACGCGACGTACCCAAATCAAAGTGTCCATCCGCTTCCTGCCGGAAGCAGAAGTGAACGCATTGGTCCGGAAGCAGCAGACCCAGTGCGACGTCGTCCTCTGCATGCCGGCCGAGCCCAAGGGCAAAACGGCGGTCGAGTCATTGCCCGGGGCTCGAGCGGTCGCCTGGAAATACCCTTCCGCCAAACCGGTCTGGGCAGCCGTGGTCGGCCGGAAGACGGGCGGCGCGGAGTTGCTCGACTTCGTGGGCGGGCGGGCGGGCCATCGGCTCTGGTCGGAGTCGGAGGCGGGCTTCACGATCACAACCGGCAAGACGCACGCCGAGGCGTTCGACTGGGTTGTAAGGAATCGCGTCGGGCGCACCTATCCGATCACGGCCATGAGGATGCTCAGCGAGTGCGGCGGCGTGCGCGAGGGAATCTGTATCGACATCGGCTGTGGGACCGGCAATCTCGACGTCGAGTTGGCCAAGCGATCCAATCTCACAATCATCGGCCTCGACATCGACGCCGACATGAAGCCGCTGTTCGAGAAGCGGATCAACGAGGCCGAGCTGCAAGACCGCGCGTCGTTCGTGCAAGGCGACGCCCAGGAGTTGCCCTTCGACGACGACTACGCCGATCTGATCGTCAGCCGCGGCACGTTGACTTTCATCCCCGACATTGCCAAGTGCCTGCGGGAAGTCGAGCGGGTGTTGAAGCCCACCGGCGTGGCCTTCCTCGGCGGACGCTACGTCTACACGCCGCGGAAGCACAAGATATCGACGGAGAAGCTGCGCGAGATCGTCGCCAGGTCGGGCGTTGCCCGTGCCCAGGTGATTGACGCCCGAGGGCAATGGGTCAAGATCCTCGGTCCGCGGGCCCCCGAGGCCGCCCGGCGTTCGGGGCTGGGCCCCCACATGCTGGCCGCCCGATTCATCGCCGACTACGCCATCGCCGAAGGCAAGTGCCTGTTGATCTGCACCGCCGACGGCGGACTGCAAAAGGCCCTGCAACGAGGCTTCGTCGACTTATCCGACATGGAAATCACGGCGTTGTATCCTACGCGGAAGGTGGCCGACGAGGCGGCCGCTCGAATTGGCCAGGCGAAGCTCTCCGAGCGGATCACCTGCCAGGTGGGCAACGTGCTTGATCTGCCGTTTGAGGAGTCGTCGTTCGACGCAGTGGCGGGCGTCGGACCGATCTTACTCTGGGGCGACCGCGAAAAAGGTATGCGCGAGGTCTATCGCGTCCTGCGACCCGGCGGGGCGGCACTGGTCGGCGGGAAGTATCTCGGCATGCCGCAGTTTCGGAAGGTCTCCAGCGAAACGCTCCGAGCAAGCGCCGCAAAGACGGGCATCCCGTCGATCCGTGTTCTCGACAACATGGGCCAATGGGTGGAGATTCTTAAAGGCACCCGCGATTGAACTCGGCGTGTTGTTCCTCGATTTGGAAGAATGACCAGGGGCGTCGGGGATCTGGCAGATGAAGGGGATTTCATCCAGTCCACATTTCCCAGATGACACATTTCCCAGATGAGTTGCCTTGCCGGTCGGTACTCTGGACGGTCGGGACCTAGAAATCGTGTCTACGGGGGAGGAAATGTCAAGAAACCACCACACGCTAGTAGACACGGGGGGGCCCAGCGCGTTACAATCGCGACACTGCGAGTCTGGATCGGTTTCAGACGCAGCCAAAATGGGGAATAGGGGAATATCGGTCAAGGGCTGGCACTGCTTCCGGCATTCGTTCTGTAGCAACTGTGCAATGAAGGGTATCGATCAGCACACTCGCTCAATCACGGACATTCATCAGCCGACTATAACCATATTGCTTGCTACAATGTGCGCATCGCCATATGGAGAATCTGCATGAGGAGACGAAAGAACGCGTACGAGTTGTCTCGGTCGCAGGTTGACACGCCGCAAGACGTCGTTTCTCTGTTTTGGCAGATTGCTCACCGATACCGACACCGATTTTCGAGTGTCTTGGATTTGGGTGCCGGCGACGGACGCTTCGCGCTAGGAGGGGGGCGGTTTGGGGAATACATTGGCGTCGAAATTGACAAACGGAGGCATCCGACGGGTGATCTGCCCCGTCAAGCGAGTATCGTTTACGAATGTGCCTTTCGGCATGAAAGATCCGGGTATGCAGCTTGCGTGGGTAATCCTCCATACGTACGCCATCACGATTTGGAACCCGGCTGGCGCGATCGGATCGCGGAATCGATCAGTCATGCTACGGGCCAACCAGTGAATCGAAAATGCAATCTCTACGTCTACTTCCTGTTTCTTGCCCTGCTGAAGTCCCGATCAAACGGGCTTGTCGCCTCGATCGTGCCTTACGAGTGGGTATCAAGGCCAGCCGCTCTTCCTCTGCGAAACTACATCGAGACCAATCGTTGGCAAGTCGATACCTTCCGCTTTTCGGAGCCCATCTTTCAGTCAGTTGACACGACGGCAGCAATCTCTGTCGTTGACAAACGAAACGAGAGCGGTCTCTGGAACTTCTATATGATCGATCGACAGGGCCTCGTCGCTACCCTCCCGAACGTAACGGCTTCCAAACGCGGCATACTTGAATACTCCGATCGAGGTGACATTTGGGCTATGCGAGGCATGAGCCCTGGAACGCAAAAGGTATTCACACTGACAGAAGGTGAACGAATCCACGCTGGCCTTTTAATGCAAGACGTCTATCCGTGTGTAACATCCTTGCGGGACGTTCCAAACGAATTGACAAGCCTCACGCGCCCGGCGTTTAGAACGCGATTTGTTGACAACGGATCAAAGTGTTGGCTGATTCGGAGCAATCAGCGTCACATGTCGGATCGCCTTCACGCTTACCTCGACGCAATCCCATGCAGTCGTCGATCAACGAGTACGTGTGCTAGCCGAACTCCCTGGTATCGCTATCCCCTGTTTGATAAGCCGGACATCTTTGTTAGTTCCGGATTCGTAGATGCCGCACCCAAAGTTCTTATTAATTCAATAGGGGCCTATGCCGTAGGCGCGATACACGGAGTCCACGACGTTCCCTCAGGTACCCGACGAGAGCTGCAACACTATCTCGCACACTCCGAATTCTCAACACGTGTTGTTGCTCATTCAGGAAACTTGAAAAAGCTCGAAATACGACAATTGAACTCTATCTTGAATGAGTTTTCTCGTAGGAGATGTGGAAGCCAATGAGCGATAAACCCAGAACTGCTTCCTTCCAAACACAAGGCCGGCTCTTGCAGGAGTTGGGGGAACGGCTCGTGGCGAGGGCGGACGTTGCTTTGACCGAACTGATAAAGAATGCCTATGACGCAGATGCAGATGAATGTACTGTCCGCCGTGCGGCGAACACACTCATTGTCAAAGACACCGGCCATGGCATGACCGAATCCGAATTCCTTGCAAAGTGGATGGAGATCGCAACGCCGGACAGATTGCGAAATCGCCAATCCAAGCTCTATAAGAGAAGCGTAACAGGGTCAAAGGGGATCGGCAGATTCGCCGTGCGTTTTCTGGGACACAAACTCAAACTGGAAACAACCGCCCAATCCAGTTCACGTGGCAAGACCAAGTTGTCAATCACTTTCGATTGGCCCAAAATCGACAAGCACCAACAACTTCAGACTTTCAAGATTCCCTACGAGGTTGAACGCGTTGAAGACGATGTTCCCACGGGTACGACGCTAACGATCACTGGCCTGCGAAACCCGGACGAAATCCAGGTTACCAAAGAGCTACGAACGGATTTGCTTTCGATCGCTCACCCTTACGCGGGGCTGGAGAACGGCGGGTTTTCGCGGACCGGACAGTCTGACGACGATCCCGGATTCAGGATTTCCCTTCCCGATGAAGAAGCAGATGAGCAAGGCGACCTAAGCAAGGAAATTCTCGATAGTGCATTCGCACGACTGACGATTACTCGCCGCAAGACGTTAACGCACTTTGTCATCTACAATAAGCAGGGCAAAGAATTGCTGAGCCGGAAGATACCGGACAAGTCACGAATCAGCGGAGGCTTTTTCGCCGACATTCGCTATTTTCCTCAGCGGAAAGGGATCTTCGTCGGAACGAAAGTCGATGGCCGCGTGGCATGGGGATGGATTCGCGAAAACAAGAACAACGGCATCGGTATCGTGGATCATGGCTTCCGTGTCCGCCCATACGGATACGGCGAAAATGATTGGCTGCAACTCAGCTATGATGCGGGCCATCGTCGTCGTGAATGGCGGAGTGCCATCATGGAACAACACTTCGCGATGCCTGGAACTGCTTCGTCTCACTCCAAGCTCAACCCAATGCTGTATTTGCCGGGTTTTCACCAATTAGTGGGCGCCGTCTTCGTCGAGTCCATTTCAGGTGACAAATCAACCTCTTCCGATGACCTGACTCCATCAATGGATCGCGAAGGATTCGTAGACAACGATGCTTTCAGGGAACTGCGCAGTCTCGTTCGCACGGGACTGGAAATGCTCGCGTATGTCGACCATAGGGAGCAACGTAAACTTGAAAAGAAGAAACGAAAAGAGGAAGCAACTGCCCTCCGAGAAGACCTTCACTCTGCCGTGAACTTTATCGAAACGGTGCCGGGCCTCACGAAGAGTGATCGATCGTCTGTCGTTCAGCGGTTTCAACAACTATCCAAGGAACTTGAAGACACTGAAGAATACTTCCGCGTTGGTACATCCAAATTGGAGATGATGGGATTGCTCGGTGTCATGGCCGGCTTTGTCACACACGAAATGCAGCGTATTCTGCACGGCCTCGAGGATCTCCTGAAGAAGACGAAACGACTTGAAAGAAAGGACCGGTCCATAAAGAGCATTCGCGAGAACATTCAGCACTCAATTGAGACGGTTGCAGGGCAACTTGAGTACTCCACTGCCTTCGTTGGAGCGGTCCACGAGTCGCAAGATGCTCCCGGATCGTACTCTGCTCGCGGCGCAGCAGAACTGATTGTCAGCCAGTTTCGCTCTTTTGTGGCCGACAGGAGTATCGCCGTTGAATTGGAAATCGACCGAGGCGTGAAAGCACCGCCGATTCCGAAAGCTCTCTACAGCGGTGTCGCAATGAACCTCTTCACAAACGCTCTCAAAGCTGCTGTCGGGGGTGAATCTGCCTCGAAGGCTCCCCGTGTCGTCATTAAGAGTTGGAACGAGAAGGCGAAGCATGTTTTTGAAGTTGTCGACTCGGGAATCGGCATTCCGCCATCAATACGCAAACGGATTTGGGATCCACTCTTCACGACTACGTCCGCTGCGGACTACAACCCACTCGGTTCTGGAATGGGGCTGGGGTTGACGCTTGTAAAACGTCTCGTCGTGGATGTGAAAGGCAAGGTTGAGATCGTCGATCCTCCTCCGGGCTTTAGTACCTGTTTTCGCGTAACGTATCCACTGTCCACAAA
>Ga0180429_10002083_pt1 | contig 16711 bp, 14 predicted proteins | sample SS_ome_FD_132428 | JGI IMG/M metagenome (GOLD analysis project Ga0180429, IMG submission 132428) | Hypersaline lake sediment archaeal communities from the Salton Sea, California, USA - SS_1_S_1 metaG | ecosystem: Environmental > Aquatic > Non-marine Saline and Alkaline > Hypersaline > Sediment ...
GACGAAGACGATGAGCCCGAAGGCCAGTGCGTTGATCCACCTTGCCGCCGTCTCGGGTGAAAGGCCGAGCATCTTCCCTACCGCCAAAAGGATAGGGAAGAGCGGCGGCCAGGAGCTGTATGGCTCTCCATCGAATCGCGTGAAGCCCTCGCCGTCCAGCAGATGATCGGCCACGGCGAAATAGCTGGCGGCATCGCTGGTGAGCCCCGTTCCGAAAGGCGCCGTGGCGGCGAGGACGAGAACCAGCGCCGCCAGGCCCAGCAAAACCGCATATCCTGTTGAGTACCACCTCGAATCGCCCATGGAGCGCCTCCCGGATCGTGTACCCGCCGAGTTTGCAGCCCAAGGACGAATCTGACAAGTCTGGATTGCCGCGCCTAGGCGCTCACCTCGAAGCGTCCCCCGCTGAGTCGCCGGACGCGGCCGTCCCGCTCCCAGGACGCGAGGGTCTCGATGCTGCGTGCCAGGGACCATCCGCTTCGCAGAGCCAGGGCTTCGAGATCGCCCACTCCCTCCTCACGGCAACGTTCCGGGCTCCAGGGCCTACTCTCCGGCTTCGCCTTCCCCCATTCGAGAAGTTCAAGGGCGTCCTGAGTGTTGAGGACGGGCGATGCACCCTCGAAGAGCAACTGATTGCTGCCCGCGGCCACGGGGTTCATGGGATTGCCCGGCACCACACCCACGGTTCTGCCCAGGTCGAGGGCATGCCGAGCGGTGATGCGGGCGCCGCTTCTTTCTCCGGCCTCCACGACGATGACAAGCTCCGCGAGGGCGGCGATGATCCGGTTGCGTCTTGGAAAATGGAAGGGGAGCGGCGTCGTGCCCGGCGGGAACTCCCCGAGAAGGGCGCCGCGACGCAGGATATCCCCGGCCAGCGCCTCATGCTCGTGAGGATAGATCCTGTCGATGCCCCCGCCGAGCACGGCCACGGTTCTTCCGCCGTCCAGAGCCCCGCGATGCGCCTCGCCGTCGATTCCCCGGGCCAGGCCGCTGATCACCGTCACACCCGCGCCGGCCAGGCCCCGTCCGAGTAGCGCTGCCATTTCGCGGCCCGCCCGACTGCAGCGACGGCTTCCCACGATAGCGGCCATGGGTCCATCCTGAGGAAGCGTACCCCTCATGAAAAGCAGCGGAGGAGACTGGTGGAGGTCGTTCAGGAAAGGAGGCCATTCGTCCTCTCCCGAGAGGAGAATCCGGATCCCCATTTCCCCCGCTTGTTCGGTTTGCCATCGCAGGATCTCCGGCGGCGGCAGCTTGGCCGTCTTCCGGCGCAGTCGCGCGAGCAGCCCGGGGATCTCTTCCTTGCGAAGCCTTCCCACCGGAAAGTCCTTCGGGGAGTAGAGAAGCCTGTGAGAAAGCTCGAGCAGATCGACGCTGATTTCAAGAGGCATGCTTGCTGCCGGGCAAGGGACATGCCGGCCGGCGAGGCCAGCCAGGGCGGCGCCCGGTGGCAACGAAGTGGAGAGTCCGCCTCTAGTTCGTCACCCTGGGGAGCACCATGAACACGGCGCCCTCGGGAAAGGCCACGATGGGCTCGAGGCGATAGCGCTCCAGCACTTCCTCGAGGCTGTGATAGTTCTCGCGTGCTCCCGTGCGCGGGAAGTCGGCGATCCAGACGTAGAAGACGGGACGGCCTTCCTCGAAGATTGTGGCGAAGTCCTGAAGCTCGTCGGTCGGAGCCAGGCTCGTGGAATGTATCCAGCGGCGGGGCGCCAGCCGGACCGGCAGCCCGGTGTGGTAGTGCACGGCATCGGCGCCGTTGGAGATGAGGATGGCCTCGGGTGGAGATCCCGCCAGCCAATCCCAGAGCGGCCAGCCGGTCCACTCGGGCGCGCCGAAGACGTCCACCCCCTCCTCGCGGGCCCGCTCGATCATCTTCGTGCTGACCGCCGCCGGGAAGACGAGCCAGAGCGTGAGGAGGATGATCAGGGCATTTTTCGCCGGTGCTTTGAGACCGGTGAAGCGGTCGTCGAGCCAGAGACTCAACCAGAGCAGGAGAGGAGGCAGCACGGGCATCAGGTATCGCGAGTGGATGGCCTCGAAGGCGTAGCGCGTGGAACTGTAGAGCAGCAGGGCCAGGTAGAGGGCCGAATAGAGAAGCAATGCGCGGCGCAGCTCCAGGTGCCTGCGCGGCTTCCCGCGACCTCGAAAGGCCAGGAACAGAATGCCCGCGATCAGGATCATCAGGACCATGCCAGGCAGCACTTTGCCCCAGCTCTCGGGGACGATCCACCAGGCCGCCTTGCCCAGGCGGCTGAGATTTTGCAGGAAGCCGAAGCTGGAGGGCGACCTCTCGCCGGCCCACTCTCCCATGACCCTAATGTTGCGGATCATCCACAGGACGGCCGGGACGGCGGCGATCAGGCCGAAGACCGCGGCGCGGGCGATGCGGCGGGGCCAGGACATCGAACCAGAAAACAGGAAGAAGATCCCGCCGACGGTAACCAGGGTCAGGCCCACGTAGCGCAGCAGCCAGGCTGACGCCGCCAGGAGGGCCAGGCCTGCGAGGGCGGCCCAGCTGTCCTTGCGCGACGCGCGTGGAAGCAGAAGGAGAAAGAGCATCGCCATGAAATTGTAGAGCGGCTCGGTCCAGGCGTGCAGGGCCACGTCCCAGAAGGCGAAGTGCAGGAGAAAGGCCAGGCCCAGCCAGTGCGCGAGGAGGCGGTTTCGTAGATTCAGCAATGCCCACCGGAGCGCGAGCCAGAGCATCAGGAAGAGCGAGAGCATGTTGAGGACGAGGGCCGTGGTCTCGGGCCCCGCATTCATCCAGGAGCCCAGGACCAGAAGCATCGGATAGAGCGGCGGCCAGCTTGCGTAGGGCCGGCCGTCATGCTGAAGGAAACCATTGTTCTCGGCGAGATTGCCGGCGGTCGAGAAGTAATCGACGCAGTCGCTGGTCACGCCGATGCCGTGGGGAAGCAGGGCGAAGAGCAGTATGAGGGCCGCCAGCGCTCCCATCAGCGGCGGCAACCAGGCCCGGGCGGACGATGCGGGACGGTCCTCCATGCGGCTCCTAGAGGCTGGGGATCGGCGAGTCTTCCTTCTCCTCGGGAGGATGGACGAAGCGATCCAGTTCGTGCAAGAGCCCGTCCAGCCCGCGCCGCGCGACGGCGCTGATGGCCATGTAGGCCACGTCCTTGTCCAGGCCTTCGGGCCGCGGCGGAGCTTCCGCCAGGAGATCGATCTTGCTGAGGCAGAGCACGCGGGGCTTTTCGAGCAGGGCGGCGTCATGCTTCTCCAGCTCGGCCAGCAGGGTTAGGTATTCTCCCACGGGATCCTCATTGCTCGAGTCCACGAGGAAGAGCAGCACGCGCGTGCGCTCGATGTGCCTCAGGAATTCCTTGCCCAGGCCCTTGCCCTCGCTCGCGCCTTCGATGAGACCGGGAATGTCCGCCATGACCAGCGAACGGAATTCGTCGGTTCGCACGATGCCGAGATTCGGCTCCAGCGTGGTGAAGGGATAGTCGGCGATCTTGGGCCTGGCCTCCGACACCGCCGACAGCAGCGTTGACTTGCCCGCGTTCGGAAAACCGACGAGGCCCACGTCGGCGATGAGCTTAAGTTCGAGCTCGAGGGTCTTCTCCTCGCCCTCCTTGCCCGGAGTGGCCCAGTCCGGAGTCTGACGCGTGGGAGTCTTGAAACGCGCGTTCCCGTGACCGCCTTTCCCGCCGGCGGCCACCACGACCCGCTGTCCCTTCTCCGTGAGATCGGCCAGAAGCGTGCCCTCCTCCGCATCGTGGACGAGGGTTCCCGCCGGCACGCGCACGATCGTATTGCGGCCCGTCTTGCCGGTCTTGTTCGCGCTTCCTCCGGGCTGCCCGCTGGCGGCCTCGTAGAGCTTCTTGTAGCGAAAGTCCATGAGCGTGTGAAGCTGCGTGTCCACCTCGAGGATGATGTCCCCTCCCTTGCCGCCGTCGCCGCCCCAGGGTCCGCCGCGCGGAATGAAGCGCTCGCGGCGGAAGGACACCAGCCCGTCGCCGCCGTCGCCGCTTTTCACTCGGATGACGACCCTGTCGATGAACATCAGGCGAGGAACCGTTCCAGTCTCGCGAAGCCCTCGTCGAGCTCCGACTGGGATGCGGCGAAGGACATGCGCACCCAGCTATCCATGCCGAAGGCGTCCCCGGGAATTAGCGCGAGACCGACATCCTCCAGGAGATGCGAGCAGAATTCCTGCCCGTCGCTCCAGCCCTTGCGCTCGAGCACGGGCCCGGTATCGAAGAAGAGATAGAAGGCGCCTTCGGGCTCGACGAAGGGCAGGCCGATGCGGCGCATCCTCTCCACGACGAAGTCGCGGCGCCCGGCGAAGGCGTCGCGCATCTTTCCCACCGTGTCCCAGGCCTCGGTTACGGCTTTGAGAGCGGCGCGCTGGCTGATCTGGCTCGGACTCGACAGCGCCTGGCTCTGGAACTTCGCCAGCGGCTCGATCACCGACTCGTCGCCGATGGCGTAGCCCATGCGCCAGCCCGTCATGGCGAAGCTCTTGGACACTCCGCTCACCACCACCGTGCGTTCGGGCATCCAGGGCGCCACGGTGTAGAGGCTCTCATGACTCCGGCCGCCGTAGATGAGATCCTCGTAGATCTCGTCGGCGATGACGATGAGGTCGCGATCCCGCACCACCTCGGCGATGCCCGAAAGCTCCGTCCTCGTATAGACGGCGCCCGTGGGGTTCGTGGGATTGTTCAGCAACAGGATCTTCGCGCCGTCTGCCGCGGCGTCCAGCTCGTCGGCCTGGAGCTTCAATCGGTTCTCGATGCGCGTGCTCACCGGCACGGGAACACCGCTGCACATCTTCACCATCGCCTCATAGCTGACCCAATAGGGCAGCGGGAAGAGGACCTTGTCGCCGGGGTCCAGGAAGATGCACATGAGGTAGTAGATCAGGGGCTTGGCGCCGCTGGAGGCGCAGACGTTGCAGGCATCCAGATCGGCTCCCCAGCGCTTCGAATAGACCTCGGCGACCGCCTTGCGCAGAGCGGGTTCGCCGGCGGCGGCCGTATAGCGCGTCGCGCCGGAACGGATGGCCTCCACTCCGGCCTCGGCCACGATCTCGGGCGTGCGGAAGTCGGGTTCGCCGGCCGTGAGCGAGACGATGTCGCGTCCATCCGCCTTGAGTTTGTTGGCGAGGGCCGTGACCGCCAGGGTCTTCGATCCCTTGATGCTGGCGCCCACATGGCCCAGCTTGCCGGCGAAACGCGCGCCGAGTGTGTCGATGCGGTTCATAGTTTCGGTCCCTTTCCCATCTCGGTCATCAATTGCAGCACGGGCTCTGTCACGAAGGGGGCGAGATCGCCGCCGTACTTGAGGATCTCCTTCACCAACGAGCTGGACAGGTAGATGTAAGGTTCGCTCGGCAGCATGAAGATGCTCTCGAAGCGGTCCAGCAGCTTGCGATTCGTCAGCGCCATGACGAATTCGTACTCGAAGTCGCTGAAGGCGCGAATGCCGCGCAGCACCGCGCTGACGGAGTATTTTTCAACCTGCTCGGTGAGCAGCGTGTCGAAGGAGACGACCTTCACATTGTCCAGGCCCACCGTGGCCCGCTCCGCCAGGCGCAGGCGCTCGTCCATATTGAACAAGGTAAGCTTTTCCTTGTTGTCCGCCACCGCGACGATGAGCTCGTCGCAGAGCGGCATGGCCCTGCGGATCAGGTCGAGATGTCCTCGCGTGGGCGGATCGAAGGTGCCCGGATAGAGCCAGCGATTCATCGCTTTCTGCCTCCCCTGAAGATCGTCACCTGGCTGTCGCCGAAGGCCATGCAGCGCAGCTTCTCGAACCCGTCGGGCGCGGGGACCTCTTCTCCGCCGGCCGATTCGTATGCCAGAATGCCGGTTTCGGCGGCGTGCAGTTCGGCCAGCAGTGCCAGAGATTTAGGACCCTCGTCGCCGCCGTAGGGCGGGTCCATGAGCACGAGATCCGCGCCACCCTCGGGCCAGTGATTCCTAAGATAGTACCGCACCTTCTCCTTGAACACCCTCGTTTCCAGGCCCTGCTCCCTGGCGCACAGGAGATTGCGATCGAGGATGTCCGCGCCCCGCCGCGAGTGCTCCACGAAGTGGGCCGCCTCGGCGCCGCGGCTGAGGGCTTCGAGCCCGAGACTGCCGCTTCCGGCGAAGAGGTCGATCGCAAATCCTCCCTCGAAGTCGCCCTGGAGCACGGCGAAGAGGCTTTCGCGCAGACGGTCGGTGCTCGGACGGGCGCCGTTTTTCGGCACCACAAGCCTGCGTCCCTTCATGCGTCCTGCGATGATCCTCATTCCAGGGCCTCCCGCTCGGCTGCGAGCAGCGCCTCGTGGATTCCCTCGCAGAGATCGCTCAGGGTCTTGCTCAGGCCCTCCGCGCTCATCTCCTCGATGGTCTCGCAGCGGTCGGCCACCTCGCGATAGAGGGGGCGACGCCGAAAAAAGAGATCGCGAACGGCGGCATCGTCCTGTTCGAGCAGGGGGCGGCTGTGCTTGGAGACCGTGCCGAGCCAGGGCTCGAGAATCTCCCAGCTCCAATCGATGAAAACGGTGAAGCCCCCACGCAGGACCTCGCGGTTCCGAGGCAGTTCGATCACGCCCCCGCCGGTGGCGACGATGAAACCGTCATGCCCGGCGAGATTCTCCAGCGCGTCCGCCTCCCTTTCGCGAAAGCCCGTCTCGTTTTCGCGCTCGAAGATTTCGCGGATGCTCATGCGCGCCTCGAGCTCGATGATGCGGTCGAGATCGCGGAAGCTGCGCCCGGAATACTCCGAAAGGTATCGCCCCAGAGTGGATTTTCCCGAGGCCATGAAGCCGACGAGGTAGAGATTCATGGGTTCAAGAGATAGCGGGATTGAGCTCGGTTGCCAAGTGGAGAAACAGGGAGATGAACTTGGACCTGAACGCCGACACAGTTCATGCTCATGTTCACGTTCACGTTCAGCGCCTGGCGATCTGGCGCAGGTGGCGCTTCCAGGCCGCCTTCAGGTCCGCAAGCGTCACCGAGCCGAACTGTTCGAGAACGACGTCGGCCAGAGTGAGCGCCACCATGGCCTCGGCCACCACGCCCATGGCCGCCACGGCCGCGGCGTCGCTGCGCTCGCGCAGAGCCTTGACCTTGCGGCCCGTGTTCACGTCAACGGTATCAAGCGGCTGCGTGAGCGTGCTGATGGGTTTCATGGCCGCTCGAATCATCAGGGGCTGGCCGTTGGTCATGCCGCCCTCGAGCCCGCCCATGCGGTTGCCGCTGCGGGCGTAGCGGCCCTGCTCGGCGCTGGCGTTCTTCCCCGCGGGACGGATGGTGTCCATGACGCGGCTGCCGCGCATCGTCGCGTTCTCGAAGGCGGGTCCGATCTCCATGCCCTTGACCGCGGGAATCGAGAGGACGGCCTGCGCCAGGCGGCCGTCGAGGCGGCGCTCCCAATGCGTGTAGCTGCCGAGACCGGCGGGCAGCCCGCGCACGATCACCTCGCCCACGCCGCCCAAGGTGTCGCCCTCGCCCCAGACGCCCTTGATGGTCTTGCGCATGCGATCGTAGCTGTCCCCGTCGGCCACATGCAGATCGTTGGACGCGGCCTCACGCTCCATGGCATCGAGATCCTCGTAGTCGGGATGGCAGCGCACGCCGCCGGTCAGCAGGGTGTGGCTGAAGATCGTCACGCCAAGCTGCGCCAGAAGGAGGCGGCAGAGCGTTCCCGCCGCCACGCGGGCGGCCGTCTCGCGCGCGGAGGCCCGTTCGAGAATGTTGCGGATGTCGGCCGTGCCGGTCTTGAGGTAGCCGGCGAGATCGGCGTGACCCGGTCGCGGCTGCGTCACCGGCGCGTTCTTCTTCCTGGAACCGCGAACCGGCAGCGGGTCCATGCGGCCCAGCCAGTTGACGTGGTCCTTGTTGCCGATCCACATCGCGACGGGCCCGCCCAGCGTGACGCCGTGGCGCATGCCCCCGCTGATGCGCACGCGGTCGGTCTCGATCTTCATGCGCCCGCCGCGGCCGTATCCCTCCTGGCGCCGTGCCAGCTCGGCGTCAACGAGAGCGGTATCGATCTTCAGGCCCATGGGCAGGCCTTCGAGGATCGCGGTCAGGCCGGGGCCGTGGGATTCGCCCGCAGTGAAAAAGTTGAGATGATGCATCACACACCTAATCCATGTTGTTGACAGGTTATCGTCATTTTCTGACAGTTGATATCTATAAATGACGTAGATACTTCGAACATCCTAGTCCTTGCTATCGTTTGAATCGATGAGGTCAATCTGTAGCTCGAACAATCGCTTGAATAGTTCAGTTATTGAAGCATCCAATTCGCTTGCATCAAATTTCCATGGCAATAAACCTGAAGGCACAATTCCGCCTTCGATGATCGTGGTATACTCGATCGGTTCACCACTCTTGAAGGTTTGCGGCAGAATCAAAATGAAGTTTTCATATGCACTGAGATTATCGGGGCCCCCGGAAATGTTAACTGCGAGTGCAGGAAGACGATCCGATTTCGCTGGCTGGTTGCAGCTTGACCTAATCACCCACCTCCAAGCATGTGGGAATGTAACAGAGCCTCTGTACTCTTCTCTGTAGATGTTTTCTGGGACATCAGGTAAATTAGTTTCGATTGGAAGATTTGCAGCCCCCCCATATGCATTAGAAGCGCCTCTAATCACACCAATCGCCCGATCGAACAACGGCCTCAGTTTTCCAGAGTTGACGATCTCAAGACTTTCAGAATCCAATCTAGATCTTTCAACCTGAATCCGAGAACGCCCCCTACCTTCAAGTAGATCATTTGCCCATTCCGTAAACTCGCCTTCAATCTTCATAATGCTCGATGGAATACTATCAGAGTCGCCAGACTTGCTTTGTGCCTTTTCATTTGATTGAACATTTTCGATAGCCTCAAGTGTTTCGCCGATTTTCCTTTCAATCATGTCGTTTGTATCATCTTTCTCAATCTTACTCGCCAATTGGCTCCCATATGTTAGCAATATGGTTCCAACAGCGATGACTAAGATCCCACCAATCTGGAATAGATTCATAACATCTCCAATCTGATCCTAGTCAGACCAACCAGTTTTCTTGGCCAAGTGTATTGCACAAAGTAGAATTCTCAAACGAAATCCATATGTCAATTGAACAAGACCCAGTCCACGCCCACCATGTACTCGCGTCCCGGCATGGGATAGCCCGCGATCTCCTCGCCGCCCGCGTCGAGGACGTCCCTGAGCTGCATCCAAAGGCGGCCGTCGAGAACGCGCAGCTCGATGCGAAGGTCCCAGCGGGTCAGGCTCTCGGCCTCGGCGCCCTGGCGGATTTCCAGGGGGGATGCGATGCGCCAGTGTCCGTCGCCCTCGGCGATCGGGCGCAGGTAGTCGAAGCCGAGGCGGATTCGCCGCAGGTATCGAAGCCGCGTCCGGGTCTCCTCGCCGAAGGCCTGCTCGAAGAGGAAAGTGCCGTCCAGATCTCCGCGCGGCCTATCGCGGCCGGCACCGAGGACGAAGAAGAGCGTGTCCAGGGTCCAGTCCAACACTCTCGACAGCGGCCTCATCCGCGCGCGTCCCGAGAAGCTGGCCGAGGAACCGCTCTCATAGGGCAGGCGCTGCCAGTCGATGCCCGACACTGCCCAATACTCGCCCGTACCGAATCGCCGATAGCCCAGGCTCCAGTCCCAATCCTGGGAATAGGCCCCCAGGCTTCCGCCCATCCGACTGAAAGCTCTCGGCTCGCCGCCGCCGGGGACGGTGGCCGCGCTGGGCCAGATCCATTCGCCGGGAAAGCGGTCGTGGAGCCAGACCTCCCGCTCGGTCCCTCCCGCGGCATGGAGCTCCAGCCGGAAGGGGCGAGCGCGAAAATTCTTGGACAGCCCGAGCTGATAGGCAAGAGCCGCGTCCCGGCCGCTCTCGCCGTCGATGCGCCCTCCCGCGCTCAGGCGAAAGCCCGAGGGCAGCGTCTCGCGCCAGGCCAGGGAAGCGAAGCCGCGCGCGACTTCGCCGAGATCGGCGGGCGCTCCGTTCAGTTCCCAGCCGGGATCCTGCCACTCGTAACCCGCATGGGCGCCCAGCCGCTCGATGCCGAGGAAGCTCTCTCGCCGGGCCCAGCGCAATTGAAAGCCGAGCCATCCCGACTTGTTGAACTCGGTCGATTTCTCCACCGAGGTCTGGGCCAGCAGGAATTCCCCCGCCGGGGTTTCCGGCGCCGCGAGGCTGAGTCTGTAGAGTCCACCCTCGCGAAACTCGGTGCTGCCTTCCATCAGGGACAGGGTCGTCCGCGATTGGATAAGCTGGAAGTCCAGAGGCCCGGCCGCGCCCGCGTCCAGGCTCAGGCGGGTGAGCAGGGTCCGTCGGCGACTCGCGTCGATCTCCGGCACGACCGTCTCCCCGCCCTCGCGCTCGGAGAATCGAGTGAGGCTACGGTGATAGCTGTCCAGACCCACGGTCAGCGAAACGCCTCCGGGAGGCGTCTCCACGCTGAAACGCTCGGTCCAGGGCTCGCGGATCATCAGGGGATTCACGTGGAAGTAGGCGCGAGCGCGGGATCCCTGATGGCGATGCGTGCTCACGCGAAGCACTCCCGCCGAGGCCGGCGCGCCGAACTCCAGCAGCTCGGGCCCTCGCGAAAACTCCAGCTTGTCGATGAGGGAAAGCGGCAGATAGGGAATCTGCGCCTCGCCGGTCCAGGGATCCCGGTAGGGCAGCCCGTCCAGCAGGACGAGGATTTCCTCCTGCGGCCAGGGACCGGTCGTGGCGCGCAGCGGCAGGCCCGCGCCTCCGAAACTTTCCACGCGCAGCAGAGGAATTTCCCGAAGCAGTTCCTCGAGGGTGCTCGCATGGAGGGCACGAAGATTCTCGCCTTCGAGCGTCCAGGTCGCCGGATCGGGAAGTGCCTCCTGCTTCTCGAGCGCATATGCCGACGCGGCGATCAGGAGAAGCAGCAGGACGGTCCTCATCGCCCCCTCCTCGCCTCGGCACGGCCGAGTTCCCGCGCCACGGCGGGCATTGCCCCCAGGAAGACGATGAGGTTGAAGATGAAGCCCCAGCCCGTCATCAGGGCGCCCAGGACCAGCCATCCCTCCCAGGCGCCGCCGGCCGTCCAGGCGAAGGTGATCGATGGAAACAGGGGCAGAGCCAGGGCCGCGAACGCGGCGAAGGGCAGAAGCAGAAACCGTCCGACAGGTGCGCGCAGGCGCCGGGGAGGCAGAAGGCGCGCCGCAAGGGAGCCGAGCGCCGCGATGAAAACCCCCGCCGCCAGTTGCGCCGCCAGAAGCGGCGGCAGAGCGAAGCTGGACCCGTAGGGATTCAGCCCGAAGTAGAGCAGCACCGCCAGCGAGGCCGCCGCCGCTCCGCCTGCGAGTCCCAGCGCGTATCCCGCGGCGAAAAGACTGAAGGTCACCAGCTCGATGTTCGGGATGGGCGCGAAGAGAAATCCCAAGGCCGCGGCCAGCGCGGCGAAGAGCGCGATGCGGACGGGTCCTCGCATGGGGAGGTGGAGTGCATGGCTCGTCATGCAGCGAACCTAGAGTAGGCCCGAGGCGAGGTCAAGAACGCGGACGGCGGCCTTCCAGCGCCGCCAGGGTCTCGGCGCTCACGCCGTGGCTGCCGAGGATCTTCTTGGGATGGCCCGGCGCGTGGAAGTCGCTGCCGCCCGTGCAGAGCAGTCCCAGTTCCCCTGCCAGGGCCCTCAGCTCGGCCCGCTGCCAGAGGCTCTGGCTGGGATGGTCCACCTCGAGGCCGACCAGGCCCAGATCCAGGAAGCGGGGCAGGACTTTCTTGTAGTCGTAGAGCGCGGGATGGGCCATCACCGGCACCGCGCCGAATCGCCGGAGCAGATTCATGCCGCGCTCGGCGTCCATCATGCTCTTGGGCACGTAGGCCGGACCGTCGTTGCCGATGTAGAGATCGAAGGCCCCCTGGCTGGACTTCGCGTGTCCCGCCTCCACCAGAACCGCCGCGACATGGGGACGTCCCACCTCACCGCCGGCGGCCTGCCTCAGCACGGCCTCCATCTCGATGGGCTTGTCGATCTCCGAGAGCTTTTCCACCATGCGTTCGGCGCGGCGCAGTCGCATCTCGCTGATCTCCGAGAGGATCTCGCGCAGCTCGGCCGAAGGCTGGATGAAATAGCCCAGCATGTGCACATCCTCGTCCTTCTCCTGGATGGACAGCTCGATCCCGGGGATGAACCTCAGTCCCGCGGCCTCGGCGAGCCGTCCGGTTTCATCGAGGCCCTCGACCGTGTCGTGATCGGTCAGGGCGATGCCGTTCACCCCCGACTCCAGGGCGAGCCTCACGAGTTGCTCGGGGCTCAGGGCCCCGTCCGAGGCGGTGCTGTGCATGTGCAGGTCGTAGCGCAAGGGATGTCCTTCCTAGTGGCGATCCTTCAATTCTTCCGGCTCGTAGCGGACTTCCTCCCCGCGGATGAACACCCGCGACACGGAGGGAAAGCCCATGTGATAAGGAAGCTGGCGATAGTCCTCGGCATCGTGAAGCAGCAGATCGGCCCGTTTGCCCGGCGCGAGGCTTCCCGCCTCCGAGCCTTCGCCGCAGGCCCAGGCCGCGTTGTGCGTGGCGGCCGTCAGCGCCTCGGCCGGAGTGAGGCGGAGCGCGCTCGAGGCCAGGGAAAGCACCAGACCCATCGATTCGCAGGCCGAACTGCCCGGATTGAAATCCGTGGCCAGGGCCACGGCCACGCCGGCGTCCACCATTTTGCGCGCCGGCGCGAACTCGGTGCTGGCCAAGCCCAGGCTCGTGGCCGGCAGGAGCACGGCCACCGTGTCGCTGGCGGCCAAGGGCGCGAGATCCTCATCCGCCATGACGATGAGATGGTCGGCGCTGACCGCCCCCATGCGCGCCGCCAGGGCCGCGCCGCCGTAACCCGGGGCGATCTCGTCGGCGTGCAGCTTGAGGCAGAGGCCGGATTTCTTCGCGGCCTCCAGGATGCGCTCGCTCTCCTCGAGGGTGAAGACCGAGGGCTCGCAGAAAACGTCCGCGAATCGGGCGATGCCCTGCTCGGCCGCCCGGGGCATCCAGACCTTGCAGATCTCGTCGATATAGTCCCAGCGGCCCTCGTTCCGATGCTCGGGCGGAATCTCGTGGGCGCCGAGAAAGGTCGGCACCAGGGTGGCCGGCGCCTCGCGATCCAGGCGCTCGACGATGAGCATCGCCCTCAGCTCCTCCTCGAGGGAAAGGCCGTAACCACTTTTCATTTCGATGGTTGTGGAACCGTTCATCACCATGCGCGCCAGGCGCGGACGGGTCAGGGCCATCAGTTCGGCGTCGTCCCGCTCGCGGAAATCGCGCACGCTGGCGTGGATGCCGCCCCCGGCCGCGGCGATCTCGGTGTAGGGCCGGCCGGCGACACGCAGGTCGTACTCGTCGGCCCGGTAGCGGCCGAAGAGGGCGTGCGTGTGCGGATCCACGTATCCCGGCGTGACCAGTGCGCCCTTCGCGTCGATCACCACCGATTCGGGCTCCAACTTGATTTTCTTCAGAACCGTCTTCTCGGGGCCGACCGCCACGATGCGGCCCTCGAAGGCCGCCACCGCACCGCCCGCAACGAGTCCGATCTCGGCAAGCTCCGATCCGCGCCTCGGCCTCTCAGGCCCGGCCAGGGTAGCGAGCTGTCCCGCCCCGTGAAGTAGGAAGTCGGCGCGCATCAATCCTCCAGCATGGGGATCTTCACTCCCCGCTCGCGAGCCACCTCGATGGCGCGCTCGTACCCCGCGTCCGCGTGACGCATCACGCCCGTGCCCGGATCGCCGGTGAGCACCCGGCTGAGCCGGGCCGCGGCCTCTGGGCTGCCGTCTGCCATGATGACCATCCCCGCGTGGATGGAGTTGCCGATGCCCACGCCCCCGCCGTGATGGACGCTCACCCAGGTCACACCGTTCACGGCGTTGAGAAGGGCGTTGAGGATGGGCCAGTCGGCGATGGCGTCCGAGCCGTCGCGCATACCCTCGGTCTCGCGATAGGGACTGGCCACCGAGCCGCTGTCCAGATGATCGCGGCCGATGACGATCGGCGCGCTCACCTCGCCCGAGGCCACCAGTTCGTTGAAAGCCAGGCCCGCCTTCTCGCGCTCGCCGTATCCCAGCCAGCAGATGCGGCTGGGCAGGCCCTGGAAGTGGATCTTCTCGCGCGCCATGCGGATCCAGCGGGCCAGGGCCGCGTCCTCGGGGAAGAGCTCGAGGATCTTCTCGTCGGTCTTGCGGAGATCTTCCGGATCGCCCGATAGCACTGCCCAGCGGAAGGGCCCCTTTCCCTCGCAGAACAGCGGACGCACGAAGGCGGGCACGAAACCGGGGAAGTCGAAGGCCTTCGCTTCGCCTCCCTTCACCGCGCCGCCGCGAAGGTTGTTGCCGTAGTCGAAGGCCACCGCGCCGCGTCTCTGCATTTCGAGAATGGCCCGCACCTGCTCGGCCATCGACGCGTAGGCCAGGCGCACGTGCTCGTCCGGATCGCTCTTTCTCATGGCGATCGATTCGGCCAGGCTGATCCCAGCGGGCACGTATCCGTTGAGAGGGTCGTGGGCGCTGGTCTGGTCGGTGACCAGCTCGGGTGTCACTCCGCGCGCCACCAGCTCGGGAAAGACCTCGGCCACGTTGCCGAGCAAGCCGACGCTCAGCGGCCTCTTCGCCGCCTTGGCCTCTTCGCAGAGGCGCAGGGCCTCGCCCAGTTCGGTGGCCTTCAGGTCGCAGTAGCGATGTTCGATGCGCCGGTCGATGCGATCCTCGTCCACCTCCACGACTAGGGCCACACCCTCGTTCATGGTGACGGCCAGGGGCTGGGCCCCTCCCATGCCGCCGAGCCCGCCGGTCAGGGTGAGGGTCCCGGCCAATGATCCGCCGAAATGTTGCCGCGCCGCCTCGGCCAGGGTCTCGTAGGTTCCCTGCAGGATGCCCTGCGTGCCGATGTAGATCCAGGAGCCGGCCGTCATCTGCCCGTACATGATCAGGCCCTGCTTCTCCAGCTCCCAGAAGTTTTCGAGGGTCGCCCAGGCGGGTACGAGCTGGCTGTTGACGATGAGCACGCGAGGTGCGTCGGCATGCGTTCGAAAGACGCCGACGGGTTTGCCCGACTGCACGAGCAGGGTGTGATCGTCCTCCAGATCGATCAGGCTCCGAACGATGGCCTCGAAGGCCTCCTGGTTGCGCGCCGCCTTGCCGCGTCCGCCGTAAACCACGAGTTCCTCGGGGATCTCGGCAACTTCCGGATCGAGATTGTTCATGAGCATGCGCAGGGCGGCTTCCTGCGCCCATCCCTTGCAATGCAGCTTGCCGCCGCGCGGGGCGCTCACCTTTCCCGGACGCAGATCGAGCTCGTGATTCATCGCAGTCATTCCTTTCCCGCATGATCGGCCTTGGCCCGGTTAGGCCTCGGCCTGCTGACGTACCAGTCCTGCAGTTCCTCGCGGAAACTGGAGGGATCGAAACATATCCGCGCGCCGATGGGAAGCGAAGTCAGGAATCGCTGACCGTATCGCTTGGCGGCCAGACGGCTGTCCAGGAGCAGGACCATTCCCTCATCGCGCCGGCTGCGGATCAGGCGCCCGAAGCCCTGACGGAAACGCAGCACCGCCTCCGGCACCATGTATTGCCCGAAGGGATCGCCGCCCTCCGCCTTGATGCGTTCCGCGCGGGCCTCCACGAGAGGCTCGGTGGGCACGGCGAAAGGCAGGCGCGTGATCACGAGAATCTGCAGACTCTCGCCGGGAAAATCCACCCCTTCCCAGAAGCTGTTCGTTCCCAGCAGGACGGCGCCCCGCGTTTCCCGGAAGCGCCGGGACAGGGCGTCCCGCCCCAGGGTTTCGCCCTGCATGAGAAGGCGGTCCTCGGGCAGTCCGAACTCCGCGAGGCCGCGCCGCATACGCTGCATGGTGTCGTAGCTCGTGAAGAGGACCAGCGCGGAGAGCGGGCAGCTTTTCAGTGTCTCGGCCAGAAGCGCGGTGGACTGCTCCATATGGCCGCGGCTGGCCGGATCGGGAAGGAAGGCCGGAAGGATCACGCGGGCCTGTTCCGCGAAGTCGAAGGGGCTGTCCAGGGCGAGGGTATGCGTCTCGCGCTCGCTGCGGTCCAGGCCGCTCTTGGCCGTGAAGTAGGAGAAATCACCGCCTTCGGCGAGAGTCGCGCTGGTGAGGACGGCGCTCATCAGGCCCTCGCGGAAGAAGTCGCCGAGTTCCACGCGCACATCGACCGGGACGGCCACCAGCTCGCGCAGATAGCCGCGTCCGCCCTCCAGGAAGAAGACATGCTCCTCGGCCTCGGCCGCCATGAGGAAATTCAAACGCTCGACGAATTCCGCCAGCGCGCGGTCGAGATAGGCGGCCGTCTCAGCTTCCCCGCGGGCTGCCTCGCCGGCCTGCTTGAGCCCCCCCACGGACGCGGCCATCTCAGCCAGGGCTCTTCGAAGCTTGAAGATCGATGCGCCGATCTGCTCGCGCTGGAGCTCGAGCCCCATGAAAAGTTCGCTTTCGGGCCTGTAGCGCAGGCGTCCCACGCGCGACAGTTCCGCCTCCACCGGCGCGAGCAGGGCGATGGCGCCCATCAGGTCGCGGAACCGGTCGCGGAGTTCGGACATCCCGCGCAGCGCCTCGGCATGCGCTTCGAGGATGCCCGCGGTGGGAAAGTCGCGGGCCAGCGAGGCGATCTGTCCGAACCATTCCCGGAAACCGCGCCGGCCTCCCATCCGGCTGCCTTCGGGCGCCCCGTTTTGCAGAAGATTGTCCAGGGCCCGCTGGCTGAGGTCGAGGCCGAGGGCGCGCGTGGC
>Ga0180429_10002086_pt1 | contig 16704 bp, 13 predicted proteins | sample SS_ome_FD_132428 | JGI IMG/M metagenome (GOLD analysis project Ga0180429, IMG submission 132428) | Hypersaline lake sediment archaeal communities from the Salton Sea, California, USA - SS_1_S_1 metaG | ecosystem: Environmental > Aquatic > Non-marine Saline and Alkaline > Hypersaline > Sediment ...
CCTATGCCTTCCGCTCGCTGGGCTACGGCGAGCGGCTGCTGCCGCGCGAGGGCTTCACGATCTGCGAACACGTCACGCTGATCGGGTCGGGCCTGATCTGGAACGTCTATTTCGGCGCCTGTGCGCTGGCGATCGGGTTTGTCTTCGCAAACGCGCTGGCGGTGGCCAAGGCCAGCCCCGTGGCGGCGCTGCGCAAGCCGGCGGAATGGTTCATCTTCCTGTTCCGCGGCTCGCCGCTGTTCATCCAGTTCTTCCTCGCCTACGAGACCTTCGTGCTCCTGCCCAAGGCCGGCATCGACATCCCGCTGGGCGTCACCACGATCACCGTGGCGACCTCGTGGCTGACCAAGGCGCAGGCCGGGGCGCTGATCGTGCTGATCCTCAACACGGCGGCCTATTCGGCCGAAATCTTCTACGGCGCGCTGCGGTCCGTGCCGCGCGGCGATCTGGAGGCGGCGGATGCCTATGGCATGTCGGGCTGGGCGCGGTTTCGCCGGATCGTCTGGCCGACGATGATGCGGCTGGGCTGGCCGGCCTACACGAACGAGGCGATCTTCCTGTTCCACGCCACGACGCTGGTGTTCTTTTCCGGCTTCCCGGCCTGGCGACAGCAGGGCGACGCGCTTTATTACGCCAACTATTTCGCCGACAAGACGTTCAATCCCTTCCTCGCATACCCGATCGTCGCGGCCTATTTCATCGTGCTGACGCTCGCGATCATCGGGCTGTTCGGGCTGATCAACCGGCGGCTCAACCGCCACATGCCCGCCAACACGCGTCAGCGCCTGCGGTACCGGCCGCAACTTGTCAGGTGAGACCATGGACTGGCTGAGAGAACATCCGGAGGTGCGCACCATCCGCGTCGCCGCCGCAGACCTCAACGGCGTGGCGCGCGGCAAGCGCATTCCCGCCCGCTTCGCCGAAAAGCTGATGCACGAGGGCACGCGGTTTCCGTATTCCGCGCTCAACCTCGACATCTGGGGCGAGGATATCGACGACAGCCCGCTGGTCTTCGACTCCGGCGATGCCGACGGCGTGCTGATGCCCACCGAACGCGGCTTTCTGCCGATGCCCTGGCTTGAGGCGCCGACGGCGCTTCTGCCGATCTGGATGTTCCACGAGGACGGCCGCCCTTATGACGGCGACCCCCGGCAGGCGCTGGCCCGGGTGATGGAGGGGTTCCGCGCCCGCGGCCTGACACCGGTGGTGGCGACGGAACTGGAATTCTTCCTGATCGACGATTCCGGCAGCCGGCTTCGGGTGCCGCCCTCGCCGCGCTCGGGCAAGCGCCGCACCGGCGGCGAGATCCTGTCGCTTCGGGCGCTGGATGCCTTCGACCGGTTCTTCACGGCGCTCTACGATGCCTGCGAGGCGATGGACATACCCGCCGACACCGCGATTTCCGAGGCCGGGCCGGGGCAGTTCGAGATCAACCTGATGCACCAGCCCGACGGGCTGAAGGCCGCCGACGATGCGTGGCTGTTCAAGATGCTGGTCAAGGGGCTTGCGCGCCAGCACGGGTTCGCCGCCTCGTTCATGGCCAAGCCCTATGACGTGTGGTCGGGCAACGGCATGCATTGCCATTTCTCGGTGCTGGACGAAGACGGCCGCAACATCTTCGACGACGGCGGGCCGGAGGGCACGGCGGCGCTGCGCCACGCGATCGGCGGCTGCCTGGCCGCGATGCCGGGATCGACGCTGATGTTCGCGCCCCATGCCAACAGTTTCGACCGGCTGGTGCCCGATGCCCATGCGCCTACCGGCATCGCCTGGGCCTATGAAAACCGCACCTCCGCGATCCGGGTGCCGGCCGGAAGCCCCGCCGCGCGGCGGATCGAACACCGGGTCGCCGGCGGCGACGTCAACCCCTACCTGTCGCTCGCCGCGATCCTCGGCGCGGCGCTTGACGGCATCGCGCGGCGGGCCGCGGCGCCGGCGCCGATCACCGGCAACGCCTATGCCCAGAACCTGCCGCAGCTTCCCGGCAGCTGGGCAGAGGCGATCGAGGCCTTTGCGGGCAGCGCGGAGATGCGCGCGATCTTCCCCGCCGAACTGATCCAGAACTACCTGCTGACCAAGCGGCAGGAGCTGCACTACATGTCGGAACTGTCGCCCGAACAGCAGGTGGAACTGTATCTCGACACGGTCTGACACCCCCCTTGCCCGGTTTCCCGGGCAAGGATAGTCTGCGCGCAATCAACAACGAGCATCCCATGCTGATCGGCATTCTCGAAACCGGCCGCGCGCCCGACGCGCTGCGGTCGGACCATGGCGATTACCCGGCCATGTTCACCCGGCTCCTGGCCGGTCACGGCTTTACCTTCCGGTCCTGGCATGTCGAGGGGATGGAGTTTCCCGACGACGTGCATGATGCCGACGGCTGGCTGATCACCGGCTCGCGCCACGGCGCCTACGAGGATCACCCGTTCATCGCGCCGCTGGAGGCGTTCATCCGCAAGGCCCGCGACGCGGGCGTGCCGATGGTGGGCATCTGTTTCGGCCACCAGATCATGGCCCAGGCGCTGGGCGGCACGGTCGAGAAGTTCCCCGGCGGCTGGGCCGTCGGGCCGACGGAGTACGATTTCGGCGGCGAGACGGTGACCCTGCACGCGTGGCACCAGGACCAGGTGACCGCGAAACCCGAGGCGGCCGAGGTGATCGGCACCCATCCGTTCTGCCGCTATGCCGCGCTGGGCTACGGCGACTGGGGGCTGACGGTGCAGGCCCACCCGGAATACTACGACGACTTCCTGCGCGGCCTGATGGAGCAGCGCGGCAAGGGCGTGGTGCCCGACGCGCTGATGGCCGAGGCCGAAACCCGGATGGGCCGGCCCGGTTCCTCCGCCGCGATCGCCGCGCGCATCGCGGCGTTCTTCAAGAAACACGAGAGTTGATCCGATGTCCGACTGGAAGGACAAGCTACCCGACGCCGCCCGCGAATACATCGCCGGCCGGCGTCTCGACGAGGTCGAATGCATCCTCGCCGATATCGCCGGCGTGGCCCGCGGCAAGGCGATGCCGGCCTCGAAATTCCTCAAGCAGCCCAGCTTCTTCCTGCCCAACTCGATCTTCCTGCAGACGATCACGGGCGGCTGGGCCGACAGCCCGATCGGCGCCTATACCGAGCCCGACATGATCCTCGTGCCCGATTTCGCCACCGCGACGGCCGCGCCCTGGACCGCCGACATCACGCTGCAGGTGATCCACGACGCCGTCGACCAGAAGGGCGATCCGATCAGCTTCGCGCCGCGCAACGTGCTCAAGCGCGTGGTCGGGCTCTACGCCGCCGAGGGCTGGACCCCGATCGTCGCGCCGGAGATGGAATTCTTCTTCGTCGCCAAGAACATCGATCCGAACATGCCGGTCGAGCCGCCGATGGGCCGCACCGGGCGCCGGGCCGCCGCGCGGCAGGCCTATTCGATGTCGGCGGTGGACGAATACGGCAAGGTGATCGACGATATCTACGATTTCGCCGAGGCGCAGGGGTTCGAGATCGACGGCATCCTGCAGGAGGGCGGCGCCGGGCAGGTGGAGATCAACCTGGCCCATGGCGACCCGGTGGAACTGGCCGACGAGATCTTCTTCTTCAAGCGGCTGATCCGCGAAGCCGCGCTGCGGCACGACTGTTTCGCCACCTTCATGGCCAAGCCGATCGAGGACGAACCCGGCAGCGCGATGCATATCCACCACTCGGTGGTGGATTCGAAGACCGGCAAGAACATCTTCTCCGGCCGCAAGGGCGAGGAGACGCCGGCCTTCATGCATTTCATCGCCGGGATGCAGACCCACCTGCCCTCGGCCATCGCGCTGCTGGCCCCCTACGTGAACAGCTACCGCCGCTACGTCCCGGACTTCGCCGCGCCGATCAACCTCGAATGGGGGCGCGACAACCGGACCACCGGGCTGCGCGTGCCGATCTCCGACCCGAAATCGCGGCGGCTGGAGAACCGCCTCGCCGGGATGGATTGCAACCCCTATCTCGGCATCGCGGTGTCGCTGGCCTGCGGCTATCTGGGGCTGAAGGAAGGCAAGACGCCGCGCGCCGAATGCACCGGCGACGCCTACATGGGCGAGGACGAACTGCCTTACAACCTCGGCGACGCGCTTGACCTGTTCGAGGAGAACGCGGCGCTGCGCGAGGTGCTGGGGGCGGATTTCTGCAAGCTCTACGACAGTGTCAAGCGCAACGAGCACAAGGAATACCTGCAGGTCATCAGCCCCTGGGAGCGTGAGCATCTGCTGTTGAACGTATGAACCTGCTGTTTGCCAACGACCGGGCCGGGCAGTATCCCGACAGCTGGTATGCCGCCACTGCCGCGCCGCTTGCCGCGTTTGCGCCGCTGCGGGGCGACACGCGGGCGGATGTCTGCATCGTCGGCGCCGGCTATACCGGGCTCTCGGCGGCGCTGCACCTCGCGCGCCGCGGCTTCGACGTGGTGCTGCTGGAGGCGCATCGCGTCGGCTTCGGCGCCTCGGGCCGGAACGGCGGGCAGGTCGGCTCCGGCCAGCGCGTCGACCAGGAGACGCTGGAGGCAAGCCACGGCGCCGAAACCGCGCGGCTGTTGTGGGACTTCGCCGAAGAGGCCAAGGCGCTGGTGCGCGGCCTGATCGCCGAACACGACATGCCGCTGACCTTCAAGCCGGGGATCGTGCATGCCTGCCGGACCGCCGCGGAGGTGCGCGAGGCGCATGCCGAGGCCGAAAGGCTTGCCAGCCGTTACGGCTACGCCGAGATCGAACCGCTCGACCGCGACGGCCTGCATGCGATCCTGCCGTCCGAGGCCTATGTCGGCGGCGCGCGCGACCGCGGCGCCGGGCATGTCCATCCGCTGAACTTCGCCATCGGCCTGGCCGGGGCCGCCAGCGCGGCGGGCGCCCGGATCCACGAGGGATCGGTCGTCACCCGCGTCACGCCCGGCGACCGGCCGGTGGTGGAAACCGCCGAGGGCCGGGTCCGCTGCGACCGGGTGATCCTGGCCGCGAACGGATATCTCGGCGGGCTCGACGGCAGGGTGGCGTCGCGGGTGATGCCGATCAACAACTTCATCCTCGCCACCGCGCCGCTGGGCGACCGGGTGGCGGAGGTGCTGCGCGAGGACGTGGCGGTGTCCGACAGCCGCTTTGTCGTCAACTACTGGCGGCTGAGCGAGGATGGCCGGCTGCTGTTCGGCGGTGGCGAAAGCTATGGCTACCGCTTCCCCGACATCGTCCGGGCGGTGCGGGGGCCGATGCTTCGGGTCTATCCCGGCCTCGCCGATGTGGCGATCGACCATGCCTGGGGCGGGACGCTGGCGATCACCATGACCCGGATGCCCTGTTTCCTGCGCCCGTCCGCGAATGTCCTGTCGGCCTCGGGCTATTCCGGTCACGGCGTGGCGATGGCGACCTTCGCGGGAAAGGTTCTGGCCGAGGCCGCCGCCGGGCAGGCGGAGCGCTTCGACGTGATGGCCGGGCTCCGGCCGCCCGCCTTCCCCGGCGGCGCCGCGCTGCGCTGGCCGCTCCTGGTGCTGGCGATGACCTGGTACGCGATGCGCGACCGGCTGGGCATCTGACCGCCGATGGCGCGAAATCCGGGTGGCGTTCCGGCTTCGATTCATTTACAGTTTTCCTGAAAGTCACATTCAGGAAAGCTGACGCATGGCACCCGACGGACAGCATCGCCCGGCCCCCAACGTCTACGACGCCGAACCGATCCCCGAGGCCGCGCGCGCCGAAATAGAGCGGCTGCTGACCTCTGGTGACCTGTTTCGCTACACCGCGCCCGAAGGCGCGCCGGTGGCACTGCTGGAGGCCGAGTTCGCCGAGATGATGGGCTCGCGCTACGCGCTTGCCGTCTCGTCGTGTTCGGCGGCGCTGTTCCTTGCGCTGAAGGCGCTCGATCTGCCGCGCGATGCACGGGTGCTGATCCCCGCCTTCACCTTCGCCGCCGTGCCCTCCGCCATCGTCCATGCCGATTGCGTACCGGTGCTTGTCGAGGTCGGCGACGATTTCCGCGTCGACCTGGCGGATTTCGAGGCCAAGCTCGACGACACGGTCTCTGCCGTGCTGATCAGCCACATGCGCGGCCATACCTCGGACATGGACGCGATCATGGCGCTGGCCGAGGCGCGCGGCGTGCCCGTGGTCGAGGATGCGGCGCATTCGCTGGGCACGCTGTGGTCGGGGCGCAAGATCGGCACGATCGGCCGGATCGGCTGCTTCAGCTTCCAGTCCTACAAGCTGGTCAATGCCGGCGAGGGCGGGATCATGATCACCGACGATCCCGAGATCGCGGCGCGCGCGGTGATCATGTCGGGCGCCTACGAACACAACTGGAAAAAGCATCCCGGCCTGCAAAACAGCTTCCATCACTGGCAAAACAGGCTGCCGCTTTACAACACCCGGATGCAGAACCTCTCGGCCGCGGTGATCCGGCCGCAGCTGGCCGAGGTGGCGCGCCGGGTGCGCGACGGGCGCGCCAACCACGATTACGTGGCGGACAGGCTGAACGGCTCGCCCTGGATGGCGGTGCCGCCGGCCCTGCCGCAGGAAGATCGCGCGCCGGATTCGCTGCAGTTCAACCTGCGCGGCTTCGCCCGCGACGAGGAGGCACTGGCCTTCCAGGACGCGGCGAAGGTCCGCGGCGTCTCGGTCCAGGTCTTCGGGCTGAGCCGGGACAATGCCCGCGCGTTCTGGAACTGGCAGTTCCTGGGCGATCTGCCGGACCTGCCGAAGACGCGCGCGATGCTGATGCGGGCCTGCGACGTGCGCCTGCCGGCGCGTCTGCAGCGGCCCGATCTGGATTTCATCGCCGATGCGCTGCTGGGCGCGGCACAGGATGTGAAGGCCCGCGCGGCCTGACGGCGCGCCGATTCTTCGCGAACGGATCGCAGGCCCGGCGCCCCGCGCGCCGGGCCGTTTCGATCACTCGCGCCACTCCCAGGGCCGGGTGAATTCGCCCAGCTTGTGGCCCAGCGCCTCCTCGTCGATCTCGCCCAGCCGCTCCAGCCGGGCGACGAGGCCGCGCTTGCGGTCCTCCACCACCTCGGCCACCCGCGCCGCGAAGCCGCCCCGGTGCAGCGCGTGGTCGTAGACCCGCGCGATCGCCAGCTTGCGCAGCTCCGGCTTGAAGATCTTGCCCACCGCCGTCTTCGGCAGTTCCGGCAGGATCTCGAAATGCTTGGGATAGGCGGCGCGTTCGTGGATGTGATGGCGGGCATGGGCGGCGAGGTCGGCCACCGTCACCTCCGCCCCGGCAACGGGTTCGACATAGACGCAGGGCAGTTCGCCCGCGAAAGCGTCGGGCTGGCCGATCGCGCCGGCGAAGGCGACGGCGGGATGGCTCAGCATTGCCTCCTCGATCTCGGCGGGGTCGATGTTGTGGCCGCCGCGGATGATCAGGTCTTTCGCCCGGCCGGTGATCCACAGGTAACCGTCGGCGTCCAGTCGCCCGAGGTCGCCGGTGCGCAGGTAGATGTCATCGTCGAACAGGTCGACGTTGCGATCGTCCTCGGTATAGGTCGAGCCGGCGAAGACCCCGGGATTGGCGATGCAGATCTCGCCGATCTCGTCGATCTCGCAGTCGCGCACGCTGCCATCGGGCCGGTGTTCGAGGATCCGCACCTGCGTATAAGGCAGCGGCAGGCCGACCGATCCGACCTTCTTGAGCCCGTCGACGGGGTTGCAGGACACGAGGCAGGTCGCCTCCGTCAGCCCGTAGCCCTCGGCGATCTGCACGCCGGTGGCCGACAGGAACCGGTTGTAAAGCTCGACCGGCAACGCGGCGGAGCCCGAAATCGCGGTGCGCAGCGACGAGATATCGGCATCCACCGGGCGCTGCATCAGCGCCGCCAGCGCGGTGGGCACGGTGATCACGAAAGTCACGCGCCAGCGTTCGATCAGCTTCCAGAAATTGTCGAACACGCCCTCGCCGCGGTAGCCCGCCGGGGTGGGAAACACCACATGCGCACCCGAGGCGATGCAGGACATCATGATCGGATAGGCTGCGAAGACATGGAACATCGGCAAGGGGCAGATCAGCACGTCGGTCTCGTCGAACAGCAGCCGGCCGCCCAGCCAGCCGTTGTAGATCATCCCCGAAACCTTGTGCTGCGCGACCTTCGGCAGGCCCGTGGTGCCGCCGGTGTGGAAGTTCCCCGCCACCCGGTCCGCCGGGTCGTCGGGAAAGCTCAGCCGGTCGGCCGGCATCTTCGCGCATTCGGCGCGGAAGTTCCGGACGGTCGCGCGATGCGCCACCGGGGTCTTGGGCCGCAGGAACGGCACGATCAGGCTTTTCGGCGGGCCGAGGTAACGGTTGAGGTCGACCTCCAGCACCGTCTGCACGTCGGGCGCCAGGCGCACCGCCTCGGCCGCCTTCTGCGCGACATCCGTCTTGGGAAAGCTCTTCAGCGTCACCAGCACCTTGGCCCCGGTCTCGCGCAGGATCGCGGCGATCTGTTCGGGATCCAGCAGCGGGTTGATCGGGTTGACGATCCCCGCGACCATGCCGCCCAGCAGCGTGACCGCCGTCTCGTTGGAATTCGGCAGCAGGTAGGCCACGACGTCGCCGGGCCCGATCCCGAGGCTGCGAAACAGGTTCGCGGCCTGCGTCACCCGGCCGTGCAACTCGGCCCAGGTCAGGGTTTCCGCCTTGTCCGCCGGTCCCGACAGGATTTGGAAACTGATCGCCGGCCGCGCGCCGTGCCGGTCCTTCACCTGCCCGAGAAACTCGTAGATCGTGCGCGGAACCTCGCGCGCCTCCCACGGCATTTCGTTCTCGACCGCGTCACGGTCGGCCAAACCCTCGAAACGACCCATTACATACCCTCCCTGCCGCCCCTCGGGCGGTCGTGTTATCAGGCAACAATGGTCGGTCGCGCGCGCCCGGGCAAGCCTGACGCTGCGGCTATTCGGCCGCTTCGGTGGCCTCCGCCGCGGCACCGTCGGTGAACTGCAGCCGCGCCAGGCGCGCGTAAAGACCGCCTTCGGCCACCAGCGCGGCATGGCTGCCGGTGGCGACGATCCGGCCCTTGTCGAACACCACGATCCGGTCGGCGCGCTTCACCGTCGCCAGCCGGTGCGCGACGATCAGCGTGGTGCGGCCCTCAGACAGGCGGTCGACGGCCTGCTGGACCGCGCGTTCGCTTTCGGCGTCCAGCGCCGATGTCGCCTCGTCCAGAAGCAGGATCGGCGCGTCGCGCAGGATCGCGCGGGCGATCGCGATGCGCTGTTTCTGCCCGCCCGACAGCATCACGCCGCGTTCGCCCACATAGGTGTCGTAGCCCTCCGGCAGCTCGGCGAGAAAGCCATCGGCGGCGGCGGCCTTCGCCGCGGCCTCGACCTCGGCATCGCTGGCGTCGGGCCGGCCGAAGCGGATGTTTTCCCGCGCCGTGGCGGCAAAGATCACCGGGTCTTGCGGCACCAGCGCGATGGCGCGGCGGAACTCGGCCCGCGCCATCTCGCGCAGGTCGATCCCGTCGATGGTGATCCGGCCCTCCTGGGGATCGTAGAAGCGTTGCAGAAGCTGGATGACGGTCGATTTTCCCGCGCCGGACGGGCCCACCAGCGCCACCGTCTCGCCCGGCGTCACCCTCAGGTCGACACGGTCGAGCGCCGGCGCGTCGGGCCGCGAGGGATAGCGGAAGGTCACGCCCTCCAGCCCGATCTCGCCCCGAACCGGGGCCGGCAGCGGCCGCGGGCTGGCCGGATCCTGAACCGCGTCGTCCGTCGACAGAAGCTCCACCAGCCGTTCCGTCGCGCCGGCGGCGCGCTGCAATTCGCCCCAGATTTCCGACAGCGCGCCGACCGATCCGGCGACCATGATCGCGTAGATCACGAACTGCACCAGCTCGCCCACGCTCATCGCGCCGGCGCGCACGTCGCGCGCGCCGATCCACAAGACCCCGACGATCCCGGCGAAGACGAGGAAGATCACGATCACCGTCATCACCGCGCGGGTGCCGACACGCTTCTTCGCGGCCTCGAACGAGCGTTCGGTGACCGCGCCGAATTCCGCCTGGCTCGCGGTCTCGTGGGTATAGGCCTGCACCGTCTGCACCGCCAGCAGCGCCTCCGACGCATTGCCGGAAGAGGCCGCGATCCAGTCCTGGTTCTCGCGCGACAGCCCACGCAGCCGGCGGCCGAGCACGATGATCGGCACCACCACCACCGGCACGATCAGCAGCACGAGGCCGGTGAGCTTGGAAGAGGTCAACAGCATCAGCGCCAGACCGCCGAGCAGCAGCAGCAGGTTTCTGAGCGCGATCGAGATCGACGAACCGATGACCGACAGGATCACGGTCGTGTCGGTCGTGATCCGGCTGAGCACCTCGCCGGTCAGCACCCGCTCGAAGAAGGCCGGCGACAGGCCGATCACCCGGTCGAACACCGCCCTGCGGATATCGGCCACCACCCGTTCGCCCAGCCGGGTGACAAGGTAGTAGCGCAGCCCCGTGCCCAGCGCGAGCGCCCCGGCGATGATCAGCGCGGCGGTGAAATACTGGTCCAGCAGCGCCGCGCCTTCGTTGAACCCGTCGACGACCCGGCGCACCGCGATCGGCAGCATCAGGCTGACGGTCGCGGTCGCGACCAGCGCCGCGATCGCCCCGCCCAACAACAGCCGGTAGGGCGCGAGGAACGGCCACAGCCCCGCGAGGGCGCCGATCCGCCGCGATTTCGCCCGCTCGTCTCCGGCGGGTTCGGGTTTTCTGGCCATGCCGCCTCCCATGCGTGGCCTTCCGGTTACCGGATCGGGGCGTGGAAGGGCAAGCGTCTGGTTGGCGCAGGGGGGCAGGAAGTTGGAGCGGGTGATGGGAATCGAACCCACGTATTCAGCTTGGAAGGCTGCTGCTCTACCATTGAGCTACACCCGCGCCTCTTCCCTATAGCCCTGCCCGGCCCGGTGTTGCAAGCGTCCGCGCCCGTCAGGCCGCGACCGGTTCGATCAGCTGCGGCCCGGAGGCGCGGTTGGAATTGACCTCGGTGCCGACCCGGTGCCACGTCAGCACCCCCGGTGCGGCGGCTTTCATCAACCGGGCCGCGCCGTGCCCGGCCTCGCCCAGCCACAGCGGCCAGTCGGCGGGGTCCAGCACCAGCGGCTCGCGGTCGTGGATTGTGTCCATGCCCGGGCCGGCGTCGCAGGTGACCACGGCGCAGGAGGCGATCCGGTCATGGCCCTCGCGCTCCCACTCCTGCCAGATGCCGCCGAAGACCAGCGGCGCGCCATCGGCGCGGTGGATGTACCACGGCAGCGGCACCTGCCCGTCTTCCCGCGTCCATTCGTAGAACCCGTCGGCCGGGATCAGGCAGCGCCGTTCCCGGCAGGCGGCGCGGAACGCGGGCTTTTCCGCGATCGTTTCGGACCGCGCGTTGATCAGCAGCGGCCCGTCGGTCGGCGTCTTGTACCAGTGCGGCACGAAGCCCCAGCGCATCGCCCTGAGCCGCCGCTCGCCACCCCCGGCCGTGCAGACCGCGACCTGTGTTGTCGGGCAGACGTTGTAGCGCGGCTCACCGGGCACGTCGTTGCCCGGCACGGCCTCGAACAGCCGCGCCATCGCGTCGACCGGCAGGGTGATCGCGAAACGCCCGCACATGCGGCAAGCCTAGCCCGGCCGCGCGCCACTGGCCAGCCAGGCCTCGATGCCCCGGGCATGGGCCCGTCCACGCTCGGCGGTCCAGTCGCGAAACAGCCGCTGCAGCGGCGACAGGCGCCGCTCCTTCGGCCAGATCAGGCGATAGGAATAGGCGCTGGTCACGACCCGGTCGGGGCCGAAGGGCAGCACGAGGTCGCCGCGTTGCAGGGCATCGAAACTGTCGACCAGCGCGCTGAGCGTCAGGCCCAGACCGGCGAAGGCAAAGCGCAGGTGGCCGAACCCGGCCGAGACCTGCGGGGCCTGCCCCTCCACCGGCGCGGCAAGGCCGAAGCGCGCGCACCATTCCGGCCAGTCGACCCAGTCGGGATCGCTCGTCGGCACCGGGACATGGTTCAGCGGCACACCCCGCAGGCTCCGCGTATCCGGCGCCAGCCCGTAGCGGCGCGCGAAATCCGGCGTGCAGACCGGTGCGATCAGGCTGGGAAACAGCGTGATGGCGGCGAACTCCTTCGCCGGCGGCCCCATGTGGCGGATCGCGAAGTCGAACTCGCCGCGCGCGAGATCGACGGCGGCGCGGCTGGAGTCGAGCCGCAGGTCGATCTCCGGCGCGCGGGCGAAGAAATCCGGCAGTTCGCGCGGCAGCCAGCCTTCGGCGACGGCAACGGTCATCGTCACCGCGACGCGGTTGCCCTGTTCGGTCACGGACAGGTCGGTCAACACCTCCGCGAGGTCGGCGAAGGCGCCGGTCAGCCGGGCCGCCGCGCCGCGCGCAGGGTCGGTGGGCACCGCCCCGCCCTGGCGCCGGTCCAGCAGCTTGCGGCCAAGAACCCCTTCCAGCACCCGCACCTGCTGTCCGACCGCGGCGGGCGTGACGTTCAATTCCTCCGCCGCGGCGCGCAGGCTGCCGAGGCGCAGCACCGCCTCAAGCGCCCGAAGCGCGTTCAGATGCACGGCCTTCATGCCGCCAAGCGTAAAGAAAAGCTTTGGATGACCAAAGAATAAATGACGGAATCATTTATTAAAACGGCGTCATCATCCGCACACACAGAAAGAATTTCTTTTCCCAAAGGAGGATCGGTGCGATGCGGAAATACATCATCGAACGCGAATTGCCGGGGATCGGCGCGATGAGCCCGGCCGAACTGGGCGCCGCCGCGACCCAGTCGAACCGGGCGCTGGCGGAGCTGTCGCCCAGCGTGCAATGGCAATCGAGCTACATCGCCGGCGACAAGAGTTTTTGCGTCTATCTGGCCGAGGACGAGGCGGCGATCCTGCGCCATGCGGACCTCAGCGGGTTTCCCGCCAACACGATCACCGAGATCCGCCGGGTGATCGACCCGACGACCGCGACGACCGGCTGACGCCGGCCGCAACGGAACGGGGCCGCGGCACTGCCGCGGCCCCCGATCACGCGCCCGCCGCGGTCACTTGCGGGTGATGCGGCCGTCCAGATAGGGCCTGTAGGGCCCCTGCGCGGCAAGGTATTCCGCCGTCACATCGGCAAGGTCGGGGCCGAAGTCATAGGCGTTCATACCCTCCGAGGCGAACATCCGGTACCCGTCGCCGCCGTTGCGGACGTAGTTGTTGGTGACCACGCCATAGACCTTCTCGGGGTCGATCGGCGCCCATGCGCCATCTTCCATCACCATCACGTCGGACACCCGCGCGCCCGCGGGCTGCGCCGGATCGAAGGCGAATGTCATCCCCGCGACCTGCGGGAACCGGCCCGCGCCGTCCTCGACCTGGCTGACGCCGTTTTCCAGCGCCGCGACAAGGGTGGACCCCTTGGCCTGGAAGGTCGACAGCGTGTTCTGGAACGGCAGCACCGTCAGAACCTCGCCCATCGTCACCTCGCCCGCATCGATCGAGGCGCGCAGCCCGCCGCCGTTCTGGAAGGCGATCTGGATACCCTGATCCTGCACACGGTCGAGCATCGCATCGGCCACCAGATTGCCCATCTGGCATTCCACCGCGCGGCAGTTCGCGCGGTCGCCGTCGATCGGGGCGGCCGATTCGGCCACGACCCGCGCCTTCAACTCCTCGATCGGGCCGGCGAGTTCGGCCACCCGCGCGGCAATGTCGGCATCCGGCGTCACCGCGGCGTCGAGCACGATCGTGTCGCCGCCGGCATAGGTCAGGTTGCCGGCGTCGTCGAAGGTCAGCTCCACGTGGCCGAGGTATTTCGAATAGGCATAGGCCTGCACCACCGGCACCATGCCGCCCGCGGCGGTATCCACCCAGGTCGGATAGGGCCCCTGGCGCTTGGGATCGGAGGCCGACAGGTAGGTGTGCGAATGCCCGCCCACCACGAGGTCGACGCCCGGCACCTCGGCCGCGATCCGCTGGTCGAGGTTGTAGCCGACATGGGTCAGCGCGATGATCTTGTTGACGCCCTGCGCCTCCAGCGCGGCGACATCGGCCTTCAACTCCTCGATCTCGTCCTTGAAGATCACGTTCGGACCGGGCGAGGAGGTATCGACCGTGTCGGTCGCCAGGGCCGAGACGAGCCCGATCTTCTCGCCGCCGACCTCGAGGATCACGGTATCCTGCACCTTGCCGGCCAGAAGGTTCGACTGGCTGAGGTCGAGGTTGCCCGACAGCACCGGGAAGCTGACCGTATCGACGAAGGCGGCCAGCGCCTCGGGCCCGTCGTCGAATTCGTGGTTCCCGACGGCCATCGCGTCGAAGCCGATCTTCTCCATGAACTCGGCCTCGGCCGCGCCCTTGTAGGTGGTGTACATCAGCGAGCCCTGGAACTGGTCGCCCGCATCCAGCAAGACGACGTTCCGGCCGGCGGCCTCAAGCTCGCCGCGCATCTCGGCGACCTTGGCGGCCAGACGCGCGACGCCGCCGAAGCATTCGCCCTTCTCCTCGCCTTCCGCGTTGCAGGTCGAATCGAAGCGGTTGATCGATTCGATCCGGCTGTGCAGGTCGTTCACATGCAGCACGTGCAGCGTGTAGTCGGCGGCAGCGGCCCCGGCGCCCAGCGCCAGAACGGCGGAAGCGCCCAGTAGCCTGCGGTAAAGTGCCTGGGTGGTCATGGGTTTCTCCCTATCCCTGTCGGATGGCCGGAGTTTGCGGCCCCCGGCGGGACGAGTCAAAGGCCCCGTGACGGGCACGGTGCCGCACGGCGCGGGATTGACCGGCGGCCGGGCACAGGGCATGACGGCGCCATGCCGATCTTCAAGATCTTCCGCCGCTCCGAATGGGACGCGTTCCGCGCGGCCGGCACGACGCGCGGCGCACCCATCGACCTTACGGACGGCTATATCCACTTCTCCACCGCCGGGCAGGTGACCGAGACGGCGGCGAAGCATTTCGCGGCGGAAAGCGATCTCGTGCTCGTCGCCGTCGATCCCGACCGGCTGGGGGCGGAGTTGCGCTGGGAACCGTCGCGCGGCGGCCAGCTGTTCCCGCATCTCTACCGTGAGTTGCGGCTGACCGACGTGCTTTGGGACAAGTCGCTACCGCTGGGCTCGGCCGGCCACATCTTTCCCGAGGGGGTGCTGTGAGCGCGCTGGAGCGGCTGGGCCTGGCGCTCGCGCATCGGCTGGACCCGGAACTGGCGCACGGCCTTGCGCTGCGGGCGCTGCGCGCCGGGCTGGCGCCGCTGCCCGGCCCCGTCACCTCGCCCCGGCTGGCCACCCGGATCGCGGGCCTCGACCTGCCCAACCCGGTGGGCCTGGCGGCCGGGTTCGACAAGAACGCGGTAGCGCTGCCGCAATTGATGCGCGCGGGCTTCGGCTTTCTCGAGGTCGGCGCGGCGACGCCGCGGCCGCAGCCCGGAAATCCGCGCCCGCGGCTGTTTCGGCTGGCCGAGGATCGCGCGGCGATCAACCGTTTCGGGTTCAACAACGACGGGATGGCGGCCATCGGCGCGCGGCTGGCGGCGCGACCGGCGGGCATTCCGGTGGGCCTCAACCTCGGCGCCAACAAGGACAGCGGCGACCGGGCGGCGGATTTCGCCACCGTGCTGGCGGCCTGCGGGCCGGCGGTGGATTTCGCCACCGTCAACGTCTCGTCGCCCAATACCGAACGGCTGCGCGACCTGCAGGGCAAGGCGGCGCTGTCCGCGCTTCTCGACGGGGTGATCGCGGCGCGCGCGGCGCTGGACCGGCCGGTGCCCGTGTTCCTCAAGATCGCGCCGGACCTGGGCGATGCCGAGATCGACGAGGTCGCCGAGGTGGCGCTGACCTCCGGCATCGACGGGATCATCGCGACCAACACCACGGTTTCGCGCGAAGGTTTGAAAAGTGCTCATCGGGGCGAAAAGGGCGGCCTTTCCGGGGCGCCATTGTTCGAAATCTCCACGCGGGTTCTGGCCCGTCTGTCGGTTCTCACGCATGGAAAGCTGCCGTTGATCGGCGTCGGCGGCATTGCCGGCGCCGAACAGGCCTATGCCAAGATCCGCGCCGGCGCCTCGGCCGTGCAGCTTTACACCGCGATGGTCTACGAGGGGATCGGCCTTGCCGGGCGGATCGCGCAGGGGCTCGACGACCTGCTGGCCCGCGACGGCCATGCCAGCGTCGCCGAGGCCGTGGGCACCGACCGGGCGCGCTGGCTTCAGCCCGCCAGCGCCTCGGCCCGGGGATAGTAGCGCGCCATCGTCAGCCCGCGCGCGGCGTTGAGCAGCATCAGCGCCGCCCAAAGCCCGTGATTGCCGGCCAGCGGCAACAACACCAGCAGCGCCAGCAGGTAGACCGTGGCCGATTGCAGCATCGCAAGCCGCATTTCTCGCGTCAGCGTCGCGCCGATGAAGATGCCGTCGAACATCCAGCTCGCGATGCCGATCAGCGGCGCGAGGGCGATCCAGCCGAGATAGCGGCGCGCCTCGGCTTGCACCTCGGGGGCCTTGGCCATCAGGTCGATGATCGCCGGCCCCGCCAGCCAGAACACCGCCGCCAGCAGCACCGCGCCGGCAAGGCCCATCTGGCTGGACACCAGCGCGGCACGGCGGACCTGCCCGCGCGAGCGCGCGCCCACCGCCTGCCCGACCAGCGCCTCGGCGGCAAAGGCGAAGCCGTCGAGCGCATAGGCGGTGATGTGCAGGAACTGCACCAGCACCTGGTTGGCGGCCAGCGTCACGTCGCCATACCACGCGCCGAGAAACAGGAACGAGGTGAAACAGGCCTGC
>Ga0180429_10002088_pt1 | contig 16697 bp, 12 predicted proteins | sample SS_ome_FD_132428 | JGI IMG/M metagenome (GOLD analysis project Ga0180429, IMG submission 132428) | Hypersaline lake sediment archaeal communities from the Salton Sea, California, USA - SS_1_S_1 metaG | ecosystem: Environmental > Aquatic > Non-marine Saline and Alkaline > Hypersaline > Sediment ...
GCCGAGGGGGGCACAGCAACGTTCTGGCGCAAGACCCCGGAGAGCGGAATGGGGCCGAGCTTCCATTCATCCCAGAAGGCGTAGAGGTTGAAAATCCCGCTGCCGCCCTGGGACGGCGGATCGGCGACGATGGGACGGATGTAGAGAGTGGCGGGTACGTTCGGATATCCGATGACCACGAGCTCGATCTCGCCTCCGGCCTCAGCCGTGCCCTTCGTGTAGAGATGGTGGTAGAACTCGTCGGCGCCGATGTCGGTCGTGCCCGACTGCACGGGCGCGATGCGCGGATTGTGTTCGAAGTCCGTCGATGGCAGCGTGTCGACGGTGTTGTCGCCCACGTTGATGCAGGGCGAGTAGATGGTCAGATGAAAGTCGTCGTTCGATGGATCGACGAAGTAGGGATCGGAAGAGATAATGCCCGGGCCCGTATTTATAAAGCAGTTGGTGTCGGAGAAGATCGAACCGAGGGTCATGTCGACGTTGCTGTGGGCGATATCGAGGGTGGCCGGAGAGTTGCTGTTGCCGAGATAGATCTCGCGTCCCACCTGGGCATCGTTGTTCCAGATGATCGTGTTCGACACTGTTGCCGACGCGTGATTCTTGCAGGCGATCCCGCCGCCGTCTTCCGCCTCGTTTCTCGAAATCGTGTTGTTTGTGATCTCCGGCGCCGAACTCCAGAAGACGAGAATCCCACCGCCCGCCGCGAGGGTCGTGTTCCCGGCGAGGATGTTGCCGGTGATTACCGGTGAGGACTGGTACACGCAGATTCCGCCGCCGCCCGCCTTGGCCCAGTTGCCGAGCATCGTATTGCTCACGATGTAGGCCTTCGATCCGAGTGAACAGGTGATCGCGCCGCCGAAACCGAGCATCGACCTGTTCTTCGAAATGGTGTTGTACAAGATGTAGGGCGTCGAGCTCCGGCAGTAGATGCCGCTGCCGCACTGGATCGAGCTGTTATCGGTAATCGTGTTGTAGGCCACGATCGGCGCGGAGTTCGATTTGATGAAGATCCCGCCGCCATATCCGGAGCTGGCGAAGTTGCCGGTGATCACGTTGTTGATGATCGTGGGGGAGGCGTTGTCACAATAAATCCCGCCGCCGTCGCCGGCGCTTTTGGTCCACACCATGCCGTAGCCGTTGGTCACCGTGAAGCCGTTGAGAACGGCGTGAGAATCCTCGCCCTTGGTGAACTCGACAACGCTGCCGTTCTGGCCGCCGTCGATGATCGTGACCGCCGGTCCCTGCTCGCTCTTCAGAGTGATCGACTTGCCGAGGAAATCGATGTTTTCCCTGTAGGTGCCGGGGGAGACGATGATCGTATCCCCGTTGGACGCCGACTTGATCGCCCGCTGAATGTTACGGCATTGCTGGGGGACGATGATCTTGTCCCCGCGATTCATCGGCTCGACGACGTTGTCGGAAAAAGCGATGCTTTGAAGTGCGAGAAGGCACAGAAGAAACAGCACTGTTCTCATCGTGAGCGTTTGTCCCAAAAATAGGGTTCGGGCTGTAGGCAGTTCTGCTCCCGAGCGAGACTCTCCATCGGAGAGTGCCGACCCTTCTGTGTGCCACTCGGATCGCTCCGAACGAAGGGATCAGGCTCGGTCTCAACCGCAGAAGAATCTCTGAATCCATGTTAGCAAGACAGGGATTTAATACAAAAGAAAATTTTAATTGTTTTGTCCAAGCAGGATTAGGATGGGTCGGCCTCTTGAACCACGCTCTGCGGCGGACCTCCCGATTCTTCTGAGATCGGCGATCGCGATCGATCCTCTGGAACTACGCAAAAGACCTTAATTACATATAAACGATTTTCTATGTATGTTTTACGTCGTTCTGTGTTATAGTTTTCTCGATCCATTCTCGAGCCGAGAGAATAGGCCTGATCGAACTCTGTTCCACTCATAATTAGGAGTCGCCCTGATGACGATCCCCGAGGCGAGATTGAATCGTTGTATAGCGAGAATCCTGCTTTCTCTGTCCTTTCTGCTCTGCGCCGGCGCGGTGGGTCTTGCGGCCGGCCTTTCGGGCCTCATGGCCGACGAGCCGGGTCCCGATCTGGTCGACTACTCCAAGATCCCCGAACTGCGCTGGCAGGGCCCGGGCGGTCCGGGAACCTATGAGGACTACGTGGCCGGCAGGCAGACAGGGCCCTTCGAGGCGCGCCGCATCGACGTCGGCGGATCGCGCGGCGGACGGGGCGCGACGGCGGCCGACAAGGTGCTCGTTCTGGTCAACAGCAGCCTGCAGCCCTCGATCCAGGGTAAGCTCGATACGTACGTGATCGACGTGGAGCGGCAAGGGTACAATCTCGAGCTCTACACCTGCACCTCGGGTACGGCAGAGGATCTCAAGTCGTTCATCATGTCTCACGCGACAAACCTCGTCGGCTGCGTCTTCGTTGGAGATCTTCCCGCGGCCTGGTACGACGACAACGGGGACCGCTTTCCGTGCGACCTCTTCTTCATGGATCTCGACGGTTCGTGGGTCGACACGAACAGCGACGGCAGGTACGACTCGCACACCAACGGCGCGGGCGACGAGGCTCCGGAAATCTTCGTCGGCCGGATCGACGCGTCGCGGATCACCTACAGATCCGAGCTGGACCTGATGAACGATTACTTCGACAAGCTGCACGAGTACTACGCGGGCAACCTCACGCAGACCCGCCATGGGTTGACCTACACCGAAGACGACTGGTCCGGTTTTTATGATATCTGCAACGACATCCGCTTCGCCTACGACAGCTACGAAGTCATCAAGGCGCCCAACACCGATCGCAACGACTACACCAACACGCGCCTCACCGATGGGGCCTACGAGTACGTCCAGCTTGCGTGCCATTCCTACAGCGGCGGCCATGCGTTCACCCGCGGCGGCTGGCTCTACTCCAGCGAGGTCTACAACATCCCGCCGCAGGCGCTCTTCTACAATCTCTTCGCCTGCAGCGCGTCGCTCTTTACCGACAACAACTGTCTCGGCGCCGTCTACGTTTTCAACGACAGCCTCACGGCGCTGACCACGATCGGGAGCACAAAGTCGGGCTCGATGCTCGTCTTCGACAAGTTCTACAAGCCCCTCGGCGAGGGCGAACCCTACGGCGTGGCGTTCAAGGAGTGGTTCGAGGCGCTCGCGCCCTACTCGGCGTCCGAGATTTCGTGGCACTATGGAATGACCGTGCTCGGCGATCCGATGGTGAATCCCTGCGGTTTCGAGCCTTACCCGGTTGTGGCCGACGCCAAGATCAACGGCATGGATGGCCCTCTCAACCTCTTTTCGGGACAGCCGGTCACCTTCACGATCAGTCTCGACCCGGGCGATCAGGCGGGGGTGGCCCACGACTGGTGGGTGTTCGCCCAGCGCAATCCGCCGTCGAACCGGCCCTGGTACTGGAAGTATCCGGGCACGTGGAAGGCGAGCTGGACGCCGATCCGCGCTTACGCGGGCGGCCTGCTCCACATCAACGACTTTCAGGTCGCATCATCGAACAGTCTCGCCAATGGGGACTGGGAGTTCACCTTCGGTGTGGACACGCTCAACAACCTCTTTGAGGCGACCCACCACGATGTGGTCGAGGTGACGATCTTCTAAGCGGCCGCCGCGGCCGCCGCGCGCCGCCTACCAGTTCTTCGCCTTGGGCGGCTCGAGCTTTCGAAGATCGAGGCCGCGCTCGAAGGCGCCGATCCGGTAGAGGCACATCTCGCGCACCGACGAGGGATGATGGAGGACCTCGGAAAGCGACTGCATTCCCACGCCCCACACGCCGCCGCCGCGCACGATGACCACCTTGTAGTCGTGCAGAAGGCGGATCAGCTCGTCCACACTCACATCGGGCGGAACGATCGGCGTGACCAGGTAGAGAAAGCTCCCTTCCGCGTCGATCGCCACGAGCCGGTCGTCGGGCGCGTCGTCGCCCGGATAGACGAAGTGGGTGAGGAGCTCGGCCTCGGGAATGTAGCAGTGGGCCACGGTCTGGAAGTTGCTTTCGGCATAGATCGCCTTGTGGATCGCCAGGTCGGCCGCGTCGTCCCTGGCGGCCGCGAGCGGCAGCCGCAGAAGCGGCCCGCGCAGATCGCGCGGCATCGATCCCTTGGGCGCAAAGAGCATGGTGTCCACGCCGCGCACCGATAGAGACCCGGTGTGAAAGGGCGACAGGCGCGACTCGAAGATGCGGCCGCCCGCCTTCTGGAACTCCTTGACGATCTCGTCTTCCTCGGGGAAGTCGCACTGCTCATCGTCGTTGATCGTGTAGGCGCGCGGGCGATGGGCGAAGAACGCATCAGGATCGGCGGCGATCTTTTGCCGCACCCCGTCGCAGTCGATGCCGAGCCGGCCGGCGAGGCGCATCATGTATCCCGAGGCGTCGGCGATACAGAGAAGAAAGAGCGCCTCGAGCACGGTGCGCCCCCGCGTGAAGGTGCCGTGGCTCTGCAAGATCGTGGCCGGATGATCGACGAGCCGGTCGGGAATCTTCTTGGTCATCTCGGGCGATCCGCTCGGCACGGCCACCCAGTCGACGGGCACCGATCCGCCGAGGTGGTAGTAGGCGAGGGGATCGATCGGCTCGAAGGGCGCCGGATCGTTCGGCTTGTCGGCGTCGTCCCAGGTGACGATGGTGAGATGCTTGGTGTGGGCGTGGACCGACGCGCTCACCCCGTCGATGGCGAGGATCCGCGCGTGGATGTCGGTCTCCGACGACGCCTTGTAGTATCCCGTATCGATCTTGTCGGTCGACAGAAAGCAGATATTGTCCGGCTCGAGGTCGCCCTTCTGCGACCCCGTCGATGTGATGGCGATCTGCTCGCGGCCCTGTTCATCGGTGCAGAGGGTGGAGATGTTTCCGCTGTGGCTGTCCTCCATGTCGAGGCGGAGCAGGGCGCGCCCCACGGCCTGGAACTGTCGCACGAGCTCCTCGTTGGCTTTCCACTTTGTTTTTACCATGAGCTAATGCCTTTCGGCTTTGAGTCTCTTGACGAGCTCCGCCGGCGGCCGGCCCGACTCGTCCCACCCTTGAACCTTGTAGTAATCGCCGCGCAACTTCTGAATCGTCTCCGCCGAGACGAGCCGGTCCTTGTCGCCGATCTCGATCGCCTCGGTCTGAAAGCGCTCGGGAAGTGTGTCGTCTTCCCATGTGGCGCCCGCCTCGAGGTTGAATATTCTTTCGAGGGCGGTGATCCTGTCGGCGATCTCCTCGAGACGGCCCGTCGAAAAATCCATGCCCGTTGTGCCGCTCACCATGCGCGCCCAGGGCTCGCTCGCAAAGGCGAACCCTGTGAAGCGGCAGATCCCGAGACTGTCCTGAATGATCCCGTGGATCTGCATGTTGCGGATCGCGATCGGTGACTGGAGAAGGCTGAACCGGGGGATTTCCTTGGCGCCGCCGAAAAATGCGAGCGACACGGCATAGCCGCCGCGCAGGTGGCAGGCGCCGGTGGGGGAGGTCATGTACCCCAAGGCCTGCGTGTACGACGCGCGCGGATCGTAGGCGGGGATTTCGAGCCCCTTGACGGTCATGGCGAGGTCGGGCCGGCCGAAGCGGGTCGCAAGGCGCCGGCTCCCCTCGGCGAGGGCGTCGCCGACTCCGGAGCGTCGGCCGATGAGCCCGACCACCTCTTCGATGACGGCGTGATTGCCGAAGCTGAGGTCGATCCCGCCCGTGTCGTCTTTCGTGAGAAGCCCCTTCTCGAAGAGCTCCATAGCGCATCCGATCACACCGCCGCAGCTCATCGTGTCCATGCCGAGCTCGTTGCACGCGTAGTTGGCGCGCGTGATCGATGCCAGGTCGTAGACGCCGCAGCCCGGCCCGAGGAGCACGAGGGTCTCGTACTCGGGCCCCTCGCCCCTCTTGTTTCCCACGCGCGTGTGGCGCTGGCAGGCGATGGGGCACATGTGGCAGGCGCCGGGCTTCTCGAGGATCGTATCGCGGATCGCCTCGCCCGAGATGCTCAGCAGTTTCTGCTCGTCGTGGAGGTTGTCCTGAAAATTCCGGTGGGGGAGCATGTCGATCACGTCGATGAGACGGATCAGTCCCGCCGTGCCGAGCTCGCGGAAGAGGTTCTTCGTGCCCGGTGAGGCCTTCATCAGGTAGCGCGCCTGGTCGAGGCCCGACTTGTATTTGTCCTCGTCGCTGAGAGCGATCTTTTCTTTTCCCGAGACGCGGACCGCCTTGAGCTTTTTGGCCCCCCACACGGCGCCCGGCCCGCTGCGGCCGTAAGCGCGATTCTTGTCGTTCATCACCGACGCGAAACGGACCTGGTTCTCGCCCGCCGGCCCGATGCAGAGGACGCGCGACCGCACACCTTTTTCCACGTCGGCGAGGAGCGCGTCGGTGGTTTCGTGCACGTCGAGCCCCCAGAGTTCGCCGGCGGGGAGGATCTCGATCTTGCCCCGGGCGAGGTCGATCCAGACCGGTTCATCGGCCTCGCCCTTGATGACGAGCACGTCGTGGCCTGTCGCCTTGAAGACGGGCGCCCACGAGCCGCCGCAGTTGGCGCTTCCGATCAGCCCGGTGAGGGGCGACTTGAAGACCATGTGTCCGCGGCACGCCGTGGGAGCGTTGGTGCCGACAAGGGGAGCGACGGCGATGACGAGGACATTGTCGCCGCCGAGCGGTTCGCAAGCGGGATCGACGTCGTCGACGAAGATGCGCGTGGCGAGCCCCCGGCCGCCGAGATAGTGAACGGCGGTCTCCGGTTTGAGCGGCCTCGTCTGCGCGCTACGTGTGGAGAGATCGATTTCGAGTATCGTTCCGTGGTATCCGCTGAGGGATTGATCGCTCATTGCGTTTCGGCTTGCTCCTTTGAAGTGTCGACGGTAAGGGACAGGAGATTTTGACTATCTTGCCACAACGAATCAATGATATAGTAATCGCTTCGAATGAATCCAAGGTTATCTATTCCCCGGTTTTTTGCGGATCGTCAACGATGAAGAAATGGAATTTCCTGATCTGGCTCGTCCTGTTCGGCGCGGCGTGGGGTATTTACGAGGTCGTGGCCGGCGAGATCCTCGATTCCACGAGCGGCCAGTACAGTTCGGTCTGGCTCGGCGTGGGCGCATTCATCATCCTCTGCGCGGCGCGCGTTCTCGTGAACAAGCCGGGATCGTCCTTTGCCATCGGCGCGATCGCCACGCTCTTCAGGCTGGCCAATACGGATCCGTTCTTCTGCCACCTCATGGGGATTCTGCTGCTTGGGCTCGCCTTCGATGTGACGGCCACCCTTTTCTTCAGAACGGAAAAGAGGGCTTTCGTCGCCGCAGGCCTGACGGCGATCACCGCCGCCTACCTTTCGAACACCCTTTTTGCGCTCTCCGGCGCCTATGTCGTGCGTCTGGGCCACTGGGTGGAGGGCGGTCTGCCGCGCATCGCCGACCATATCTTTATCGCCGGAAGCCTCAGCGCATTGGGCGCACTCGTCGCCGCCCCTCTCGGGTGCTGGCTCGGGCTGCGTGCGAAACGGCTCGCGGGCCAACAACCCCAGTGGATCTATGGCGCAGCGACGGCCGCGGCGATCCTTCTCTGGCTGGTCGGCCTCCTCGCGGGATCCTGATTCGAAGGAGAGAGCGCGTGTTCAACGAAATCCTCGCCATCGGTCTGATCACTCTTTGCCTCCTCGCCGTGGGGTGCACCGTGGCCGGCCCGTCCGATCGACGGGCGGAGACTCCCCTCGACGTCCCTTTCGTTGTCGTTCTCGGAATCGCCCAGGACGGCGGCGTGCCCCAGGCGGGCACGAAGGACCATCCCGGATGGACCTCGCCCGAGTTCAAGCGCCGTGCCGTGGCGCTCGCCATCGTCGATCCTCTGACCGCGCAGCGGTGGCTCATCGACGCCACCCCCGATTTTCGCGAACAGCTCCACAGCCTCGACGAGCTTTTTCCCGTCGATGGGCGGCCGGGTCTCGACGGGATCTTTCTCACTCACGCCCACATGGGCCACTACACCGGCTTGATGCACCTCGGCCTCGAGGTCATGGGCGCGCGAAAGGTGCCGGTCTTCGCCATGAGCCGCATGAAGCACTATCTCGAAACGAACGGTCCCTGGGATCAGCTCGTCCGTTACGAAAACATCCTTCTCTCTCCGCTAACGCACAAGGAGGCGGTCCGGCTCAACGACCGCATCTCGATCACGCCCTTTCTCGTGCCCCACCGCCAGGAGTATTCCGAGGTGGTCGGCTTTGTCATCGAGGGGCCGAATCGCTCGGTGCTCTTCATCCCAGACATCGACAAGTGGGAGGACTGGGACGCAGAGGGGGAGCGCATCGAGGAATGGATCGCCGCCGTCGACCGGGCCTATCTCGACGGGACCTTTTATGACAACGGTGAAATCCCGGGCCGCGACATGTCGGCCTTTCCCCATCCCTTCATCGCCCACAGCATGGATCGTTTCGGCACGCTGCCGTCGGCGGAAAAATCGAAGATCCGCTTCATCCACCTCAACCACACCAACCCGGCCCTCCGCGCCGACAGCGCCGCGCGCCGCACCATCGAAGAGCGCGGCTTCCAGGTGGCTGAAGAACTCGAGTTGATGTCGCTCTGAGAGCCCGCCGGCATTGACAGTCCCCGCCGCGATCTGTAAGACAGGGAAAGGTTGGACGATTCGTTCTGTGACTCGAGGGGAGCTCAGAGGCCATGTTCGAATTTCTCGGTCTTCATTTCACGGCGATCATCATCTTTGCCGCCGTGGTCCACTTTGCCTTCTTCCTCTATCTGCTCCGCGACCGGGCGCGCAAGATCGCCGAGCTCAAGGCCTTCTTGCAGAACGTGGTGCGCGGTCTGTCGCGCCATTCGGATATGGCGCCCGCGGCGAGCGTCGACGATCAGATCAGCCGCTACATCAAGGACTGGGAAGAAGCGCTCACCGATCCCGAGGGGAGCGGCGCGCGCGAGGAGCTCAAGCGGAGCGGCATCAAGGACGAGCAGCGTCCTTACCTCGAGACCTCCCTCGAAACGAAATACAATGTGGTCCGCACGGCGATCGAATCCTATCCGCTCCTCGGAATCCTCGGAACGCTTTTCGCCATGGCTCTCGCCCTCAGCCAGGGTGCGCCCCCGGTGGGCGACGCGGCTGCGGCCGGCGCGCAGGAGATCACCCACATCATCAAGTCCTTCAACAGCGCCATCTGGTCGACCGTGTGGGGGCTCATATTCGCCGTCGGTTTCATGCTCTTCAACGCCTCGGTGGAGACAGGTTTCGACCGGCTCAGGGAACACAGGATCGCCGTGCAGGAGATCATCGCCAAAACCAAGCAGCTCAGGCTCTCGGCGGATAAATGATGAAGATCCGGCGCCGCATCACGCTCCAGCTCACTCCGCTTCTCGACCTGCTCCTCGTCGTGATCTTCGCCCAATATATTCAGATGGAGCAGACCGCCGGCCGGCAGGTCGAGGCCGCGGTGAGCGACGCACAGGTGCGGATCGACGCGATCGGCGAGGAGATCGAGACCGCCCGGAAGGAGCAGAGCGACGCCGACATCATGCGGCTCCAGGCGCTCGAGGAGCTCGCCGGCCGCGACGAAACCCTAACCGAGGCGCGCGGCGAGATCAGCGCTCTGCGCGCGCGCGTCAAGGAGCTGGAAATCTCCTCCGAGGAACTGCGCCGCCAGCACAGGGAGGACCTGACGCGGCTCGGCCAGATCGCCGCAAACCTCCTGCGCATCGAACCCGCCCTCTTCGCCGAAACGATGGAGTCCCTGCCGGCCGACGAGGTGCGCGGTCTCAAGGAGGGCTTCGAGGATCTCAGGGGCAAGTCGGCCGAGGCGCTGATCCGCCACCTGCGTGAGATCGACGCGATCCGCAAACGGTGCGACCTGTGGGAAGTTCACATCGAGACGGAAGGTCGCATACTCTTCCGTCTCACCGGCGCCGACGAGGCGGACTCCTTCTGGGCCGGCAGCGGCGAGGACTTCGTGCTCAAGGCGCAAAAAGTCATCGCCCGGGCGGCGGAACCGAAAAGCCTCGTCTTGATCCTTTTCAGCTATTCGGACGCCACGTGGGGCGCCCGGCAGCCGGTCGAGGAGGGTGTCGACCTGCTCAAGATCTGGCTGCGCAATGAATTCACGGGGAAGGCGTTTCACGTGGCCCGCATGGGATACTCCCTGTCGCCGCCCTGAAACCGAGAAAAATAGAGGTAAATAGAGGTAACTGTCATGGCCAGACGCAAACCGGTCATTCTTATCTCGGCCGCCGCCGTTGTGCTTGTCGTTGCTCTGGCAGGTTCTTCGCTTTTCGACGGCTTTGGCCTGGGAGGGGGCCCGACGGAATCGGGTCGAGATTCGTCAAAAAAGCCTGATCCCCCCAGCGCGCCGGCCGTCGAGGAGGGTACCGAGAGTGCCGACCGGAATCCACCGCCCGAAATCCCGCCCGAGCCGGCACGCCCCCTGCGGATCGTGGTCCGCGATCGCGATTTTTTCATCGCCGCGCAGAAGACGACGCTCACAGAAGCTCTCGCCGCCGCGGCCAAGGTCCCTGCCGGGAGCGGGCCCACGGTGGTGGTCGAACGCACGGCGAGCGCGCGGGCGAGCGCCGAGGAACTCCTCGCCCGTTCTCTCGACGAGAAGGGGATCGACTTCGCCTGGTCCGAGTAGGGACGGCAGTTGGACGGCATCCGGGCCGCAGTCCGCCGCAACCGAGAAACCCGCCAATCGCGCCTTTCGCCGTCCTGTCAAATGTGATAGTTTGTCTCGATTGTTTCCGGCCGGACGGGCCGGACGCGCCCCAAACCCGGAGTTTTCGAATGTATGAACCGGACGAAATTCCCAAGGCGAAAGAGGTGACCTTTTTCGGACATCCCTTCGGGCTGTCCACGCTCTTCTTCACCGAGCTCTGGGAACGCTTCAGCTACTACGGCATGCGGGCTCTCCTCGTGCTCTACATGACCGCCGCCATTGCCGAGACCAATGGCGGGCTCGGCATGGAAGTCGACACGGCCACGGCGATCTACGGCCTCTACACCTTTGCGGTCTACGCACTCGCCCTGCCCGGCGGCTGGGTGGCCGACCGCCTGCTGGGGCAGCGCAAGACCGTTCTCGTGGGCGGCATCATCATCGCCCTCGGCCACTACACCCTCGCCATCGACATGATCGAGGCCTTCTACGCGGGGCTGATCCTCGTCGTGATCGGAACGGGCCTGCTCAAGCCGAATGTGAGCGCCATCGTGGCCGAGCTCTACCCCGAGGGGGGGGCGCGCCGCGACGCGGGCTTTTCGATCTTCTACATGGGGATCAACGTGGGCGCCATGACCGGCCCTCTGCTCTGCTCCTACCTGGGCGAGGAGATCAACTGGCACCTCGGTTTCGGCGCGGCCGGCGTCGGCATGACGCTGGGGCTGATCTGGTACGTGTGGGGCGCCCGATTCCTGGGCGACGCGGGAAAGCTCAAGGAGGACGGGAACTCCGCCGCCGAGCGGGCCGCCGCCTGGCGCATGTTCTTTTTCGGCATCGGCTTCGTGGCGCTCATCGTCTACGTCCTCTACGGCCTGAGCTCGGGCGACCTCTTTCCCTTCGCCTACCTCTCCGCTGACGGCGCGCCGCTCCTCGAGTTTGGAATCGTCGAATTCGCCGAGTCGACGGGCGCGATCATCGTGGTCCTCGCCATCGTCTACTTCGGATACACCATCATCTTCGCCTGCCGCGACAGCCTCGAGAGGAAGAGGGTGGGGCTCATCGCCGTGCTTTTCTTCGGCGCGGCCATGTTCTGGTCCGGTTTCGAGCAGGCAGGATCGTCGATGACGCTTTTCACCGAGGAACATACGGACAGGGTTTTCTTCGGCATCGAACAGCCGACGGGCTGGTTCCAGGCGATCAACCCGCTCTTCATCATCATCCTGGCGCCCGTCATGGGATCGGTGTGGGTCTGGCTCGGCGCGCAATCCGTCGCTGGGCGTCAAGTTCGCCCTCGGTCTGATCCTGCTCGGGACCGGATTTCTCGTCATGGCCTGGGGGGCGTCCTTCATCGAGGAGGGAAAGGTCTCTCCCATGTGGCTCGTGGTGACCTATTTCCTCCACACCGTGGGCGAGCTCTGCCTGAGCCCCGTCGGCCTGAGCGCCATCACCAAGCTCTCGCCCAAGCGGCTCGTGGGGCAGATGATGGGCACCTGGTTCATGGGCGCGGCGCTCGGCAACCTGATCGCCGGGCTCGTGGCGGGTTATATCGAAAGCCTGCCCATGGGCGAACTCTTCACCGCGGTGGCCGCTGTCGCCGGCGGCTGCGGACTCGTGTTCTTCCTCTTTTTCAAGCCGATCCGCAATCTGGCGGGAGGCGTAAAATAGGCAAATCCAACGGCAGGGCCGGGCCATCATTCGGGAGAAGGCCATGAAAGTTGAGACCACCCCGCTCGACGGAGTTTTGATCGTCGAGCCTGACGTGTTCGAGGACAAACGGGGATTTTTCCTAGAAACCTTCAACCGGAAGAGGTATGCCGAGGCGGGCATCGACCGCGCCTTCGTGCAGGACAACCTCAGCTTCTCGACGAAGGGCACATTGAGAGGCCTTCACTTCCAGATCGGCAATCCCCAGGCGAAGCTCGTCCAGGTCGTCGCGGGGGAGGTGTTCGATGTGGCCGTCGACATCCGCAAGGGGTCTCCCACCTTCGGCAAGTGGACGGGGACCCATCTCTCGGGCGACAACAAGGTCCAGTTCTTCATCCCCGAGGGATTCGCTCACGGCTTTGCCGTGCTGAGCGAGACAGCCCTGTTCGTGTACAAGTGCTCGGCGCTCTACGATCCCGACGATGAAGGGGGGATCATCTGGTCCGATCCGGAGATCGCCATCGACTGGCCGGTGACCGATCCGGTCGTCTCCGAGAAGGACCAGCGCTATCCGCCGCTCGCCGAACTCGGACCCGAGCAGCTTCCCAAGTGCGGTGGGGGGGCGCCATGCGGATCGCATTAGCCGGATCAAAAGGGCAGCTCGGCTGGGAGATCGAGAATCGCGCGGTAAGCCATGGCTTCGAGATTTCGCCCGCCGATCTCCCCGAGCTCGACATCACCGATCGGAGCAGCGTCGAGGAGTGGATCGAGAGCGCCTCGCCGTCGGTGGTGATCAATGCCGCCGCCTACACCAACGTCGACCAGGCCGAGGACGAGGAAGCGCTCGCCTTCAGAGTGAACAGCGACGGTCCGGCCAATCTGGCCGCGGTTTGCTCGGCTCAGGGTGTACCGCTCATTCACCTCTCGACCGATTTCGTCTTCGACGGCACGGCGACCGAACCCTATGCGCCCGACGCGCCCGTCTCACCCATCGGCGCCTACGGCCGGAGCAAGGCGGCGGGCGACGAGAAGATCAGGGACCGCCTCGTCGAAAATGTGATCGTGCGCACTTCGTGGCTCTACGGCGTGCACGGCCACAACTTCGTCAAGACGATGCTCCGTCTCGGCGCGGAGCGCGACGTGCTCGGCGTCGTCGACGATCAGTCCGGCTCGCCCACGTGCGCGGCCGATCTGGCCGAGGCTCTCTTGACGATCGCCGCCCCGATCTGCTCGGGCGCCGATGTCGTGTGGGGGACCTATCACTGCTGCGGCGCGGGAGTCACCACGTGGTGCGGCTTCACGCGGGCGATTCTCGATTTTGCCCGTCAATTCGGATCCGCCCCCCTGGCGCGCGTCGAACCGATCACCACCGCCGACTATCCGACCAGGGCACAGCGGCCGGTCTACTCGGCTCTTGATTGCCGTTCACTCGAGGAAAATTTCGGGATCGAATCGCCGCCCTGGCAGGAGAGCCTCGAAAAAACGATCAGGCAACTTCTCGCCTGATCGCCCTCATCGGCCCTGAATGTGAACGAGGCTGTCTCCCCCGAGTCATCGGACATCGGTGGAAACAGCCTCGGTGGAGCCTGCTCCGTCATCGGCTCGGAACGGCTCGCGGTTCGCGCGATGGGGGTGTCCCTAGCGCGCGCCGCCTTCGGCCTTCTGATCGAGGAAGGTGGCCGTGACCCACGTTTCGCGGAAGCCCACGCGCTGAGCGCTGAGCTTGACGGGACGCGCTCTGCCCGCCTCGTCGATGATCTCGGCTTTGCCCGGCGGAACCCTGTTCCACTCGGCCGGAACGAGGAACTCGATCTTTTCCTTCTTGTCCATCCGGGGCTGATTGACCTCGCACACGTCCTGTCTGTTGATTCGAAGCTTCATGGATCTGCTCTCCTAGGAATCTTAACGTCTCTTTTCAACCGTTATAGGATTGTTTCATGAGTCTGTCAATAAGGCCCAATCGCCAGTCGACTCGTTCCGTTCTTTCGGAAACGGCAGGCCTCCAGGTTTTGTGGCAGGCGCGCCGGGAAGGACCATGATCGAGGACGATCAGGTTCCAATGGTATCCATCGTCAATATTCGCACAGGAGTTGAGTCGAGTTCGACAAAATATGGCGGTTAATATTCCGATTCGAGGGCATCGATAAAAACGAACGCTCCCAGGGAGGATGGATTCTGCGTTCCCGTGGCCACGATTCTGATCGAATGAGCGCCCGGGGCGAGGCCTGTGACCGAGAAAAGGTCTGCCTGCCACTCCGGCTGAGGTGAATAGAGGTCGACCTGTCCTTGAAAGGCGTCGTCGATGTAGACGTCGGCGATCCCCCCCGTTTCGGTTTTCACTCCGATCCACTTGATCGATGTGCCGGAGAAAAAGAGGCGCGCCTCGGCGTCGGTTTCGTCGGAGAGAGCGACCGAACCGCCGGTGGCAAAAGAGTCTGACTGCCTCGCCCAGTTTCCATAATAGTAAATGAACTTGCACTCCTGGTCGTAGTGACGAACTTTGAGAACCCGCTCCCACGAGGCGCCGCCATCGGTCGTTCTGACGACGCCGTCCCACGTGCCGACGTAGACGGTCCGATCGGTCGCGAATGCGGGCGAGACGGCGATCCGGTGGACGAATTCGCCATCGAGGCCGCTGTAGCTCCAGATGTCGCCCCCGTCGATCGACTTGAAAACACCGCGGCTCTTCGTGGTGGCGAAGACGGTGCCGTCGGCGGCGAAATCGGGCGAGATGCCGATCGCCTCGATCACCGCGCCGTCGAGGCCGGTGTTGACCGTGTCCCACGACGTGCCGTGGTCGGTCGATCTCAGGACGCCATGGCCGCTGGCGCCCGCGAAGACCGTTCCGTCGCTGGCGTAGAAATCGGACACGGCCAGGTCGTTGATCAAGAGCCAGGGGCTGACCAACGAAAAAGTGCCGCCTCCGTTCAGCGATCGGAAAACGCCGTACCGTGAGCCGGCGAAGAGTGTCTGGTCGGAGGGATACTCGGGAGACAGGGCCAGGGAGAAGACGGGGTAGGGAACGGCGATCGGATTGTAGGACAATCCCCCGTCGATCGATTTGTAAATGGGGATCTCGCCCACCACGGCGTTACCGACGAACAGGGTCCGGTCGGCGGCGAATCCCGACGAAATGGCCATGTACCTGATGTAGATGTAGTTGGCGGGATCGACCTCGATGAACTGCCACGAGTCGCCTCCCGTCGTCGTTTTGTGAACGGACCGGTAGTATCCGGCGAAGGCGGTCCCGTCCGTGCCATAGGCCGGGCTGATCGCCATGGGATCGGCATAAACGTTGAAGCAGCCCGTGTTGACCGCCTTCCACGAATCGCCGCTGTCGCGCGTCCTGTACACGCCCCCGCCATAGGCTCCGGCGAAGACGGTCCCGTCGGTGGCGTACTCGGGGCTGCAGACGAGGCTGCGGATCATGTTCTGGTTGAAAATGTTGAGGTGTCTCCACCTGGTCACGTCATCTTCCGACTTGTAGAGCCCCTCGAAGGAGACGAGCAAAACCTTCCGGTCGACGGCGAAACGGGGAGAGAAGAGAAAATCGAAGTAGTGAACGGTGGTCTGGTCGGTCTGTTCGTCGAGCCCTTCGTTGATCATGATCCACGACGAACCCTCGTCGGTCGATTTGAAGAGTCCCGCTTCCCTCGTTCCGGCCAGAACAGTTCCGTCGTTGGCGAAATCGGGCGAGAGCGCCACCGTGGCCACCTCGAGTTCGGGCAGGCCCGCGTTGCGGCTCTGCCAGGTGACTCCGCCATCGATCGACGCGTGGACGCCATAACCCCACGTGGCGGCATAGAGCGTCTGATCCTGTCCGTAGTCGGGCGACAGTGAGATGGAGGTGACAAAAAATCCCGCATGGGGCGCCGGCTTGAACCAGTTGAGGCCCTTGTCGACCGACTTGTAGAGACCGCCGCCCGTCCCCACGAAAAGGGTCTGGTCCACGTCGAAGTCGGGTGAGAAGACGAGGCGAAAGATGTAGCGGGTCTGGAGCCCCTGGTTGGCCGAAAACCACGTGGCGCCCCGATCGGCCGAGCCGAGCACACCGTGCTCCTCCGTTCCGTAGCAGACGATCCCGTCAGTGGCGAAGGACGGGGAGAGCGCGATGCAGCGGATCTTCGATGCGAGAACGCTTTCGTTGCAGAGCTGCCACGATGCGCCGCCGTCGGTCGTCTTGAAGAGTTCGCCCCCTTTGGTTCCGGCAAAGACGGTCTCGTCGGCGGCGTAATCGGGCGAGAAAGCGAGGCTCGTCACGGGCGACGCCGAGATGCCCTTTTGTGAAGTCGACCATGTCTCGCCGCCGTCGGTCGACTTGAGAAGAAAGTTCTGCATGAAGGTCACGCTGCAAAAGAGTGTCTGGTCCGTTTCGAAGGCGGGGCTCATCGCAGAGGCGGGCACCGCATCGTGAGGCGTATGGGCCTGGCCGGTCGAGAAAACTAGGAGTAATAC
>Ga0180429_10002089_pt1 | contig 16695 bp, 12 predicted proteins | sample SS_ome_FD_132428 | JGI IMG/M metagenome (GOLD analysis project Ga0180429, IMG submission 132428) | Hypersaline lake sediment archaeal communities from the Salton Sea, California, USA - SS_1_S_1 metaG | ecosystem: Environmental > Aquatic > Non-marine Saline and Alkaline > Hypersaline > Sediment ...
ACCGATGCGTGCTCCGATCCCCCCTCGCTCCTGTGGGACTTCGGCGACGGGATGACCACGGGAATCTCCGATCCCGCGCACATCTATGCCCAGCCGGGGACGTACCAGTGGACCCTGCGGACGGAATCGGACGGCGTGGTGTGCATCCGCACGGGGACGGTCAAGGCCCTTCCCCCCTGCGCCGTCACCTGCAGCGCCACGGCCGATCCATCGCAGGGATCGGCTCCGCTCCTCGTGGCCTTCGATGCCGCGGCGGCGGCCGAGAATTGCGCCGATCCCCTCCTCGTGGAGTGGGCCTTCGGCGACGGGATCCTGGGCCAGGGGCCGTCGGTCACCCACCTCTATGAACAGCCCGGCCTCTACGGCTGGACGATGACGGCCTCGGCGGGGGAGGCTTCCTGCTCCGCGTCGGGCCAGGTCGAGGCGGCATCCCCCTGCATTCTGACCTGCAGCGCGTGGACGGAAGACGCGGGCGCGTCGCTCTCCGTGGGGTTCCTGAAGGACATCCGGGCCGAAGGATGCACGGAGGCGCCTGCGGTCCTCTGGGAGTTCGGGGATGGGGTCACCTCCCCGGAGGCCGAGCCCGTGCACCGCTATGATGCCCCAGGCACCTACGCCTGGCGGATGACCGCCACGGCCGACGGCGTCTCGTGCATTCATGAAGGAACCGTGTCGGTGCAGCCGGTCGTGCCCGGTGACGGGAACGGAGACGGCATCGTCTCCATCGGCGAGGTGCAGCAGGTGATGAACATGTACCTGGGCCTGCTGCCTCCGGGCAACGGCGCCGACACCGACGGCGACGGAACGATCTCGCTCGGCGAGGTCCAGGCCGTCGTCAACGCCTTCCTGGGTTAGAGCGTTTCTTGTCTGGATTCCGAGAGAGGGCCGCCCGGCTCCGCCGAGCCTGCGTGGATCACCCCTCCGGCCTGGGTAAGCCTGCGGCCCCACCCGCAGGTGGATGCCGCCTCGCTCTCCGTCGTGGGAGCCGAATCCCCTCGGCGACGGTTCGGACATCTCCGCCTCGCGGAACCAGACGCATTCATGGTGAAATATGCGCCCTTCATGGGTGAAAATGTCGCTTTCATGGGAAATCTGTATCTTCCGTGGGAAGCGAATCTCGGTGTCTCGGTGCCTCAGTGGTATGTTCGGCTTAACGCTTGCTGAGGACGGCTTCGACCTTGAAGTGGCACTCGGGGGGGGAGTCGCCGTGGGTGTGGAGGGGCCCCAGGAACTCCTCGTGGTGGATGGGCTCGAAGGCGGGGAAAAGTCCAGGCAGTTCGCCGGGGGCGAAGTAGGTCCGGATCTCCCCATCGGCCCGCCGGTAGGAGTGGCGCCCCATGGGCGTGCCTTCCTCGGCCAGGCGGCGGTACGCCTCGTCCTCGGTGGTCCATGCCGTGAGGAAGAGCAGCGAAAACGGCGCGGTCCACTCCTCCACCGTTCGGACGAGGCCGCCTATGGCCTCCCGGGTCAGGATCTGCAGGAGGCCGTAGATCAGGATCCCCCCGTATGGGAGTTCGGGAGGCTCGAAGGTCTCGAGGGTCGCCGGATGGCAGGCGATGGGCAGGTCCTCCTGCGCGGCGGCGGCTTCGACGGTCTCCACCGACACGCGCGAGGGGTCCAGGGCATCGATCCGGAATCCCCTGCGCGCCAGATAGAGCGCATTCCGCCCCTGGCCGGCGCCCACGTCGAGGATGGGAAGGTCGGGGTTCAGGTCGCCGGCGAACCGGACGAGCGTCTCCTCGGGCTCCTCCCCGAAGACGTCCCTCGTGGTTTCGTACAACTGATCGTACTCTTCTTCGTGGTTCATCGCGTGGCCCGCTCGAAGTCCGCTTCGGCTTCCTTCCAGTGCACGAGCACGACTCGCGCCATGGATAGAGTATAATCAAATCATCCAATCATGTGGGGGGTGAGGTGAACGACGTGATCGACGCGCACGCCCATCTGTGCGACGAGGCCTTCGCCGAGGATCTCCCGGAGGTCCTGGAGCGGGCTCGTGCAAGCGGCGTCTGCGCCGTTGTGGCGGTGGGCGAGAATCTCAAAGATGGGCGAAGGAACCTTCGCCTCGCAGATGCGTACCCGATGGTCCTTCCGGCCGTTGGGCTCTACCCCACGAACCTGAGCCTCGACGAGGCGGCCGCCATGGTGTCCTTTATCCGGGAGCACCACAAGCGCCTCGCGGCCGTGGGCGAGGTGGGCCTGGACCGGTGGGCGGTGAAGGAAGAAGCCGGCCGGGAGATCCAGGCGGAGATCTTCTCAAAGATGATCGATGCAGCGCGGGAGGTCGATCTTCCCCTCAACGTCCACTCCCGGGCGGCGGGACGCCGCGCCGTTGCGCAGCTCCTCGGGGCCGGCGCGAAGCGCGTGCAGTTGCACGCGTTCGACGGGAAGGCCTCGGCGGCCCTGCCGGCCGTGGAAGCGGGTTATTATTTTTCTATACCTCCCTCCATCGTCCGCTCGCGGCAGAAGCAGAAGCTCGTCAAGGCGCTGCCCCTCTCGAGCCTCCTCCTCGAATCGGACAGCCCCGTCCTGGGCCCCGATCCCGGGATGCGCAACGAACCCGCCAACATCGCCCGGGCCGTCGATGCCGTCGCGCAGATCAAGGGCGCATCCCTCGAACGAGTGCTGAAAACGGCGCTGGAAAACACGGCCCGGCTCTACGGGGATGCGGTGCTTTGGACGCAGTCAGAGTCACCCATTTAGGGTTCCGATGCGTGAATGAAAATGGACAGGGAACGCTATCTGTGTACAATGCACGAAAGACCAGGAGGACACTCATGAATGAACGATCGATCGGAACGAGGGCGAGAATGAAACGGATCTTCACTGCATTGGCAACGGTTCTGTTGGCCGTGACGATGCTGATCCCGACGCCCCGGGCGTCCAACTGCCCGGACTTCCTGGGAAGTTTGCCCTACGGACCATGCGAGGCCGTGGTCGGCGCACCGGGGATTGCCTACTTCGGCAGCGGCACCATGCTCGTGGTGCTCGACACGTCGGACCCCATGGTACCCTCGGTCCTCTCCCATTTCGAGATGGGTGGCATCATCAGAGACCTCTTCCTGGACGGCACACGGCTCTATGCGGCCTCCGGGAATCTCGGCCTCCAGATCGTGGACGTCTCCGATCCCGCGGCGCCCGTCCTTCTCGGGACCTGGACGGAAGACCTTCCCGTCATCGGCGTGGCGTCGATCGGGAACACGGCCTACGCCTGCGTGGATGGGGAAGATCATCTGTACGTCGTGGACGCCTCCGACCCCGCCGGCCCGGTGACGCGCGGCTCCGTGCAGGTCTGGGGAATCTACGATGTCGCGGCGCACGGGCAGCACGCCTACCTGGCCTGCTACACGAACGGCCTGCACGTCGTGGACGTCTCCGATCCCGACAACCCCGTGGAAGTGGGCGAGAACGAAGTCTGGGGGCTGGCCCTGGACGTGGCCGTCGTGGCCACCCGCTCCGGCACCGTATGCTACGTCGCCAACTACCGATCGGGCCTCAACGTCTTCGACGTGAACGATCCGGCCAACCCGGTGGAACTGGCGACGCAGGACGTGGGGGACCTCGAAGGGATCTCCGTGGAGGGGAACACCGCCTACTGCGCATCCTACTGGCCCGGCTTCACCACCGTGGATATCTCCGACCCGTCCGCGCCGGTTCAGCTCGACACCTACGACACGCTGGGCGAAGGGTTGGCGACGGCCGTATCGGGGAATCAGGCCTACGTCGCCGGGTCCGGGGGGGTCAACGTCCTCGACGTCTCCGATCCGGGGAATCTATCGGGCTATGCCACCTTCCCTACGTCCCAGGAGACGTGGGGCGTGGACATCGACGGGAACTACGCCTATGCGGCTTCGACGGGGTCCGGCCTGCGGATCCTCGACATTTCCGACCCGGGGCACCCCACGCAGGTGGGGGCGATCGCCACCTACTACGATGCCACCGACGTCGTGGTCTCCGGCGACTACGCCTTCGTGGCCGAGCATTACAATGACCTGCGGGTCATTGACGTCTCCGACCCCATGAATCCAGACGCCCTCTGGCACGGCTGGACCAACGGGGAGACGGAGGCTATTTACCTGCAGGGAGATCGAATTTACACGGCGGATCAGAATGCGGTCCACATCTACGACGTCACGAACCCGGGAGAACCGGTGATGCTCGGCACCTACGACACGCCGGGGTACGCCACCGACGTAGCCGTGCAGGGGAACATGGCCGCGGTGGCCGACTGGCACGAGGGGTGGCTGCTCCTCGACGTGAGCGATCCTGCGGCGCCGTCGGAGTGGAGCGCCATGGCGACGGGCGACTACTGCCATTCGGTGGCTCTCATGGGAGATCACGCCTACGTGGGCATCCAGGGTCAGGGAATCGAAATCTACGACGTCTCCTCTCCGGGATCGCCGGTGAAGGTAGCGGACGTGGAAACCGACGGAGCCATGGACATGGAGTTCGAGGGGAACCTGCTCTATGTGGCAGGGGGAGACGGGCTGAGCGTCTTTGATGCCGCCGATCCCGTGGCCCTCATCGAAGTGGGGTCGGACCGGATCGAGAGCCTCTCTCTCGAAGGATCCTACGATACCCCCGGTGAGGCCCATCGCGTTGCCCTCTCCGGCGGCCTGGCCGTCCTCGCCGACGGCGTCGCCGGCGTGGCCGTTTTCAACGTCAGCGCCTGCCTGGGCGTGCCGGGGGACTGCGACGGATCGGGAGACATCTCCATCGGCGAAGTGCAGCGGGCCATCAACATGTTCCTGGGCATGGAGCCGGTCTCCTGCGGCGTGGACTGTGATGCCAACGGATCGGTTTCCATCGGCGAGGTACAGAAGGTCATCAACGGCTTCCTGGGGATGGAGGTGAGCTGCTGACAGGCGTCCGAGGAGGGGCTACTCCTCGCCCGGGTGAGAGCTTCGGGCTAACCCTCCGAGCCCTGCTTGAGAAACGAGTGGACGGAGCGCGCCCAGTTCGCCTGCTCGGGCGTCTCGGGCACGGCGCGCCCGATGACGTCGCCGAGGTGGCCGAAGGTATCGTCGGGATCGATGTCCTGGAAAGCCAGCAGGGAGGCGGCGATCGTCGTGGATCGCCCGAGGCCCGCGTAGCAGTGGATGGCGAGGACGAAACCGTCGGCCACCCGCTTCGCAAGGGGATGCAGAAAATCGACCGCCTCGTAGAAATCTGTGGGTACGCCGAAGTCCTCGATGGGGAGCGAGAAGAACTCCATCCCCAGCTCGATGCAGAGGGCCGGCTCCTCTTCGAGGCCGATCCTCTCGGCCTCCTTGGGATCCAGGAGGGAGAGGATCCCCTGAACGCCCTCTCCCTTGAGTTCCTCCAGGCAATTTCGGAGGCGAGCCCCGCCGTCCGGGTGGGGCATGGTCACGATGCGGCTGCCCGTATTGGTGTCGATCCATCGCAGCCAGGGCCGCGACGAGGTCTTTGTCTCCAACATGTCACTTCACCCAAAGGCCCACGGCGACTCCGACGAAGGTGGCTGTGGCGTAGCCGAGGGTCCCGCACAATATAGCCGGGATCACGAGATGATTCCAGCCCCGCGCCGCCGCCATGGCCGCCGCGGTGGTGGGCCCGCCCATATTGGCGTTGGAGGCGATGACGATTTCCTCGAGCCGCAGGCGGCAGATTCGCGCCGCCGTGAGCAGGAAGGCGAGGTGGACGAAGAGGATCACGGCCGCGAAGAGAAACAGGATCGCGCCCACCCGGACCACCACCAGAATGTTGGCACTGGCGCCGATGGCGGCGAAGAAGACCTGCATGAGGAGCATGCCCAGCTTGTCCGCGTCGCGCAGCCTCGCCATGGCCTTGGGAAACAGCGTCGCCAGAATTACCGTCAGCGCGGTGAGGATGAGAATGCCCCCGCCCTGGATGCGGATGAACCGCTCTGCGCCGAACCCCGCCGCGCACACGAGGAAGCTCACCGAAAGGGCCGCGGAGAGGTTGAGGACGTCCAGCGGGGCCTCATCCCGGAGGGCGTCGGGGCCATCGTCGGCAGCCGGGCGCTCGCCGCGGGCATACCGGCGCCGCATAAAGCCGATGGAGGGCAGCGCGAAGAGCACGAGGAAATACACGGTCATGATCAGGTTGTCGGCGCCGACCCCTGCGGCGATGAGATCCGGATCCTCCAGCCCCAAAGCCTCCGAGACGGCCACGAAATTCAGCGACCCGCCCACGTAGGTGGCGCAGAAGATGCCGGCGAGCTTCCATCCCTCTTCGCCCAATGGAATCAAGCGGAAGGCGAGCAGCGTTCCGAGAACCGTCCCCACCGCACCGAAGCCGAAGGCGATGAGCGTGGGGCCGGCCTCCCGGAGGATCCGCCGCAGGTCGGCCTGGAAGAGGAGCAGGGGAATGGCCAGGGGTACGAGATAGGACCACACGGCGTCGAAGGCCGGCGCCGAGGAGGGAATGATCCTCAGGTTGGAGAGGACGAAGGTGGCCAGGATGGCGATCACCGCTCCGGAGATCCGGGCGCCCCAGCGCGTCCGCTCCGCCCACAGCCCGAAGGCCGCGGCGAGGAGCAGCACGGCCCACAGGGCCCAGTGGTTCTCCGCTGCGATGAGGGTGGCCTGTTCCATGCATGCTCCATATCCCGAAGGGTCGCCCCCGTCCCGTTCGCAAGCCCATGTTACCTCAATAGGAGGCCCGGGGCAGTGCGGCGACGTCGCAGCCGGAGGCACCGGCGCGGATGGCCGACCGAGTGTTGCGCCGTGACATGCCCTGCGATCCTCCGTTGCAGGCGAAGGCCGGTGAGGAGAACGGGCTCAAAAAGAGGCGCCGCCGGGACCATTCCCGGCGGCGCGTTGCGACGTTTGCCCGGCTTTCCTAGCCGGGCAATGAGGATGAGGCGAAACCTATGCGAAGGCGTCCTGGAAGTTGAAACGGCTCCTGCACAAGGGAGCCCGGCATGAGACGAAGACGATACCTTCCCTGTCGGTGACGGATTCGAAGTGGTCGACTCTGAAATCGAAGATGGGTTCGGTCTGCTCGTTTCGTCCTTCGATGAGGTGCGTCATTCTGGACCTCCCGTATATTTGCGAACAGATCTCAACACCGGCGGTACGCCCGGATTATTCCCTTCCCGCTGGACCCCGGGAATGGCCTGGGCGACAGGTTGTTCCTAGTGACGAAAGGAGGGACCCGGATGCGATTCGGACTTTGCTGCACGTTCTTGAATGAACCCATCCGCTTCCGAAGGACGACGGCCCGTTCGCTGCGGTCCATGAACCGGAGAGAGGCCCTTGCGCGCCTCTCGGAAATCTGCCTCCACAACGCCCGGTCGCTGCGTTCTGCCGTGGGCTACTGCGCCGCCCGCGGCATCGGCTCCTTCCGAATCAACAGCCGGATCCTCCCCCTCAAGACCCATCCCACAGCCGGCTACGAGGTGGAGGAACTGCCCGGCGGAAAGGCCGTCCGCGAGGCTTTCCAGTCGGCCGGCGCGGATGCGGAGAAGGCCGGCATCCGCCTCACCTTCCACCCGGACCAGTTCGTCCTCCTCGGCTCGCCCCGGGAGGAGGTGACGGAGGCCTCCATCGCCGAACTGGAGTACCAGGGCGAGGTGGCGGAGTGGGTGGGGGCCGACGTCATCAACATCCACGGCGGCGGCGCCTACGGGGATAAGGCGTCGGCTCTCGGACGCATGGAGGAGAACCTCTACCGGCTGAGCCGCCGGGTGCGGGAACGTCTGACGCTGGAGAACGACGACCGGATCTACTCTCCCGCCGATCTGCTGCCCCTCTGCCGGCGGCTCGGCATCGGCTTTGTCTACGACATCCACCACCACCGCTGCCTTCCCGATGGCCTCACCGAGGAGGAGGCCGCCCGCGAGGCACTCGGAACCTGGAATCGAGAGCCCCTCTTCCATCTCTCGAGCCCCCGGAACGGCTGGGGCGGCGGCGATCCGAGGCCCCATCACGATTTCATCGACCCGCGGGATCTCCCCGGCGGCTGGAGGGAGTTGGAGATCACAGTGGAGGTCGAGGCCAAGGCCAAGGAGGAGGCGATCCTGCTGCTCATGGGGGATTTTACCTCGCCGGTGGATGCGGAGGCCGCAGCCGCGCTATGATAGACCCTGAGGGCATGCCATGATACCTCCTTCGGATGACGACCGCATCCTGAACGCACTTCTGACATCCCAGCGACTCGCCGTCCTGGCCACGTCGGGAGGAGACGTGCCCCACGCAAGCCTCATGGCCTTCGCCCGGGATCCGGAGACGGGCCGGCTGATCTTCGCCACCGCCCAGGACTCGAGGAAATACCGCAATCTGCGGGAAAACCCCCTCGTGGCCCTCCTCATCGACAACCGCCGAAACCGATCCGCGGACTTCCGCGAAGCGGCCGCGGTCACGATCCGCGGGCGGGCGAAGGAACTAGAGGGATCCGAGCGTGCGGAAGCCCTGGACGTCTACCTCGAGAGGCACCCCGACCTCGCGGCCTTCGCACCCTCCGAGGGCACGGCGCTCTTCGCCGTGACCGTCACGGAGACCGAAGTCATCGGCCGCTTTCAGGAATAATCGGTTCGCTTGAACCGCTTTGCGCAGGAGGCCAGGAGGCACACGGTGGCCTCTTTGCTTTTTTCGGGAGGTGGAACCAGAATGAGATGATGTGGACAAAAACATCGCTCCTGACCTGTCTTTGCACCGCCGTCTGGACCCTCGGGTTATCGATGGCTGCAACCGCCGGACTCGAAGACGAGCTGGGGCGCAGCGAGGTGCGCGTCCTCTCGGCGGCCGTGCCGGTTCCCGTGGGCCAGAAGGTCGTCGACTCTGGATACCTCGACCGGCTGGAGGCGCGCGGGTACGCCCGTGTGAAGCGCAGGCCCTCGAAGCCCGGCGAGTACTTCTTCGGCAGCGAGATCCTCTGGGTCTACCGCCGGGCCTACCGCGGCGGCGGCCGCGAGCGCAAGGCGCGGCTCTTCGGCGTGCTGCTCCGATCCGACGGGCGCATGGTCTCGCTGGTGGACGGGGACCGCAAGCCCCTGCGCGAGAAGCACGGCCGCCTCGAACCCATGGTCCTCTCCGAATCCCTCGAGGCCGACCGGGCGCCGCGGATCCCGCTGGACGTCGAGTCGCTCCCCGACCACGTCTGGCGCTGCCTCCTCGCCGCCGAGGATCACCGCTTCTTCGAGCACAAAGGCCTCGACGGCATCGCCATCGCCCGTGCGCTTCTCAAGAACGTGAAGAAGGGGAAAGTGAGCGAGGGGGGAAGCACGATCACTCAGCAGCTCATCAAGAACCGGGACCTCACGCCGAAGCGGACCTTCCGACGCAAGGCATCGGAGGCCGTTCGCGCCCTGCTGCTGGAGGCCGAGTTCACCAAGGAGGAGATCCTCCAGGCCTATCTGAACAGCGTCTACATGGGCCACCGGGAGGGCCTGGCCGTCCATGGATGGGGAGCGGCATCGCGGGCCTATTTCTCCAAGCGGCCCGAGCGGCTCACGCTTTCCGAATCGGCGGCGCTGGCGGCAATCATCCAGGCGCCCAACCGGTTGCATCCCGAGCGCCATCCGAATGAACTCAAGAAGCGCAGGAACTGGGTGCTCTCCCGCATGGAAGAACTGGGATGGGCCTCGAAGGAGGAAGTCCGGAAGTCAAAGAGAAGCGCCCTCCGTGTCCGGCCTTCGGACCTGCCGGAGCCCACGGCGCCCCGCTTCGTGGCCTGGGCCGCGGCCGTGGCCAGGGGTGACCAGGAGCGCCGCATCGAGAAGGGGAAAGGCATCGTAGTGGAGACGGCCCTCGACTCGCGCCTCCAGAAGGCCGCGGAGGAGGTCGTCCGAGAGGGTCTCAAGAAACTGAGAAAGAAGCATCGATCTCTTCGAAAGGCGCCCCTCCAGGCGGCCCTCGTGGCCCTCGACGTGGAGACCGGGGACGTGCTGGCCTACGTTCCCGGAGACCCGGGCCGTCCCGACGATTTCGACCGGGCGCGGAAGGCCGAGCGTCAACCGGGATCCTCGATCAAACCCCTGCTGCTCCTCGAGGCCTTCCAGGCCTGCGGATCCGAGGGGGCGCTCCACCCGGCGACGCGCGTGGCCGACGAGCCGCTGACGCTTACCCTGCCCACCGGGGACTGGACGCCCGACAACGCCGACCGGCGTTTTCACGGGACCGTGGAGATCCGAGACGCGGTGGTCCGCAGCCTGAACATCCCCTTCGTGCGCATCTGTCGCCATTGCGGCTTCGACGACACCGCCGACCGGCTCCGGAAGGCCGGCATGAACTTCCCCGATGAGGTACCGCCTTCCTTCACCCTCGGATCGGTGGAGACCTCGCCCCTGGACCTGGCGCGGGCCTACACGGTGCTGGCCACACCGGGCAAGGCGGCCCGGCCGCGGCCGGTCCTGCGGCTCGAGACGGCCAAGGGGCGACGCCTTCACAAGTTCCGCGTGAATCAGGACCGGGTCACCGGGAAGGCTGCGGCCTACCTGGTTCGCTTCCTCCTCCAGGAGGCAGCGAAGCGGGGCACGGCCGCCGGGGCTTCCATCGAGGGCATGGCCGTGGCCGCGAAGACGGGAACATCCTCGGACCGGCGCGACGCCTGGCTTGCCGGCACGGCGGGATCCGTGGTGACCGTGGTGTGGGTGGGGTGCGACGACGCTCGGCCCATGCCCGTGGGAGGGTCCAAGGGGGCGGCGCCCATCTGGCGGGCCTTCATGGAGAAGGCGGCCCCCTCCCGTCCGGCCTACGAGCCTCACCGTCCCGAGAGCATCGTGGAGTACCACGTGAACACGGAGACGGGCCTCAGGGTGCGCTCCGGGAAAAAGGACTCGCGCCCCTGCCTCTTCCGCCGCTCCGTCCGCCCCCCCAAGGATCACTTCCTCTGGCCCGACGACCCGGCCCCCGTCCTGCGGTAAAGCATGGTGTCAGGCTTAGAAAATATCATTTCCTGTGGAAAACCCTTCGCGGGATTCGGATAAGGGGCCGTCGAAACGACCCGTGGATCGAGGGCATCCCTTGCCCGAAGAGGCGGAACCGCCTATGCTTAGTAAGCGGGATCGGCCGCCGGGGGGTATCCCGCTTTGCACGGAGGACTCGAGATGCGAAATCACGCTGTCGTTCCAATACGGATCCTTTTGTTCATCCTGGCTTTTGGCTTGCCCTGCGCTGCTTTGGCGATGCCCACCTTCTCGGAGGCCTGGGCCATCGGGTCGGGGGGCGAGCAGGCCATCGACGTGGCCGCCGATGCGATGGGAAATATTTACTACACGGGCATCTTCAGCGGTACCATGGATTTCGATCCCGGTTCCGGCGTGACCGAGATGACGGCCGTGGGGGCCAACGATCTGTTCCTGCTCAAATTCTCGGGAGACGGGACGTTTCTCTGGGCCCGCCAGAGGGGCTCGTCCGGCACTGAGTATGCCAGGGCCCTGGCCCTGGACGGAGCGGGGAACGTCTTCGTCGCCGGATACACCAACGCCGCCTTCGACGGGGAAACGTACCTGGGGGGCCTCGATGGGTTCGTCTGCCGGTTCGACGAGGACGGCACCTGGTACTGGACCCGTTTCGTGGGAGGTTCGGGCACCGACCGCTTCGAAGGCGCTGCGGCCGATGGGTCCGGGGGCGTCTTCGCGTCGGGATTCTCCGACAGTGCCGCCGTTGGAGGGCAGGCCACCAACGGCGATTTCGACGTGCTCGCCGCACGGGTCGATTTCTCGGGCACCGCGACCTGGGCGCGGCTCTTCGGCACGGCGGCGGGCGACTTCGCCTACCGCGCCAGCCTCGATGCGGGCGGCGGCGCCCTCCTCGCGGGGACCACCTACGGCAGTTTCGGGGGGGCGAACCTGGGCGGCCTCGACGCCTTCTATCTCCGGATCACGCCGGCCGGCGTCCTGGACTGGACGCGCCAGCGGGGTGGCGCCGGGGACGACTACGGGTACGACCTCCAGGAGGCCTCCGACGGAGACGTCGTCGTGGCCGGCTTCTCGGACGCCGCCTTCGACGGGCAGCCCCACGGAGGGGATTGGGACGCCGTCCTCATGCGCTTCGACGGCACCGGTTCGTGGCTCTGGACACGCTTCTTGGGAACCTCAGGATTCGACCGCTTCTACGCCCTCGCCCTGGACGGCTCGGACAACGCTTACCCGGCCGGCGTTGCGGGCGGGGCGCTGGACGCGCAGGACTACGCTGGAATGCAGGACATCCTGACCTGCCGGTACGATACGGCTGGGAATCGGGGATGGCTGCGCCTCCAGGGCGGTGCGGAGGACGACATCCCCTTCGGCATCGCCATGGGCGGCACGAGCACACTGCACACCACGGGCGTCTTCGTGCCCACGGCCGATTTCGATCCGGACGGCACGATGGAATTGGACGCAGGGGAGAGTTTCCGGTCGTCCTTCTTCATCGCACTGCCTGCGGCGGCCGACGGAGGAGTCGCCGGCGGGAAACTCACGCGCTACGACAAGGCGGGTTCCGACGTGAACGTGATGTGGGACGGGGGAGCCTGCGGCGGGACCAATGCCGCGATCTTCTACGGAGATATCGGCGACTTCTCCGGTTATCAGGGATCGGCCCTCTGCACAGCGGGCAACGCAGGCACGGTGACCTTCGCGCCTCCGGCGGGAGACATCTGGTTCAACCTGCTCTGGACCGAAGACGGCGCGGCGGGCCACCCCGGCTACGCCACGGCAGGCGCCCGTACGTGGACGGCCTCAGGATTCTGCACCATCACCACCGACGAGATCGTCCCGGCAACCTGCGCGACTCCGTAGTCGTCAGTCTGCCGGTTCCAAGGATCCATCGGTGGAGTCGTCAGTCTTCAGTTTTCTTCGAAGCAACATCCTCGAAGTAAACTGAAAACTGAAAACTTCCCCTACGAAGTTCCGTGCTCGGTGCGGGCAATGATCTCGCGCTGGAGGGATTCGGAGAGGTCGCAGAAGTAGTCGCTGTAGCCCGCCACGCGCACGATGAGGTCGCGGTGGGCGTCGGGATAGGCCATGGCCTCGCGAAGCGTCTCGGCCCGAACCACGTTGAACTGAACGTGGTGGCCGCCGAGGGAGAAGTAGGTGCGGATGAGCCCCGCCAGGGATTGCAGCCCCTTCTTTCCTTCCAGCACCTGGGGCGTGAACTTGAGGTTCAGCAGGGTGCCGCCCGTCTTGACATGTTCCATCTTGGCTGCCGAGAGGAGGACCGCCGTGGGTCCCTTCCGATCCATTCCCTGGACGGGCGAGATGCCCTCCGAGAGCGGCGTTCCCGCCCGGCGCCCGTCGGGGGTGGCCCCGGTGACCGATCCGAAGTGGATGTGGCAGGTGGTGGGCAGCATGTCGATGCGGTATTCGCCCCCGCGTTCGTTGGGCCGCCCGTCCACGGCGTCGAAGAAGATCCGGAAGGCGCGCTCCATATGCCTGTCGGCCGCATCGTCGTCGTTGCCCCACTTGGGCGAGCGGTTCCGCAGGGCCTGGCGCAGGGGTTCTGCGCCCTCGAAGTCTCCGTCGAGAACTTCGAGGAAATCCGCCATGGTCCGGCCCCCGCCTGCGAAGACATGGGCCTCCAGGGCGGCGAAGCAGTCGGTGAGGGTGCCGATGCCCACGCCCTGGATATAGCTCGTGTTGTACCGGGCGCCGCCGGCGTTGTAGTCCCTGCCCTTCCCGATGCAGTCGTCGGTGATGAGGGAGAGGAAGGGGGCCGGCATCTCCTCGGCATAGAGCCGCTCGATGACGGCGTTGCCGGCGATTTTGATCTCCAGGAAATGGCGGAGCTGTTCCTCCCACGCGGCGAAGACGTCGTCGATGGCTTCAAAAGATGAAGGAGCGGCCGTCTCTGGCCCGAGCTGCCTGCCGGTGCGCGGATCGCGCCCCCGGTGGAGAGCCAGTTCGAGGACTTTGGGCAGGTTGAAATATCCCGTGAGGATGTACGCCTCCTTGCCGAAGGCGCCCGCTTCCACGCACCCGCTCGTGCCGCCCTCCCGGGCGTCCTCCACGCTCTTGCCCTGGCGGACGAGTTCCGCCACGACGCCGTCTGAGTTGAAGACCGACGGGAAGCCGTAGCCCTTGCGGATGACGCTGCACGCCGCTTCCAGGAAGGCGTCGGGGGTCTTCTTCGAGATCTGCACGTTGTTGCTGGGCTGCAGCATGTGCATCTCGTCGATGATGTCCAGAAGCAGGAAGGAGACCTCGCCCGCGCCGTCGGAGCCGTCGGCCCGCTGGCCGCCCAGGTTGATGTTGGCGAAGTCGGTGTACGTGCCGCTCTCGGCCGCCGTGACCCCCACTTTGGGCGGCGCGGGATGGTTGTTGAACTTGATGAAGAAGCACTCCAGCAGTTCTCGGGCGCCGCCGCGGGTGAGCGTTCCTTCCTTGAGCCCCTTCTGGTAGAAGGGTTCCAGGTGCTGGTCGAGGTGGCCGGGGGAGAAGGCGTCCCATCCGTTGAGTTCGGTGATGACGCCGAGATGGCAGAACCAGTACATCTGGAGCGCCTCATGGAAGTCCCGCGGGGCGTGGGCCGGAACGCGATCGCAGACCTCGGCGATGCGGAGGAGTTCGGCCTTGCGCACTGCGTCGGATTCCCCGGCTGCCCGCTCCCGCGCAAACTTCGCGTGTCGTTTCGCGAAGAGGATGGCCGCATCGGCGGCGATGTCCATGGCCCGCAGCTGGTCCCGCCTCGCCGGCGCATCGCCGTCTTCGGGATCGAGGCGGGCTAGGGTGTTCGCGATGCGCTCCTTGAGGTCGAGGAACCCCGTCCGGTAGATCTTCCCGTCGGCCACGGTGTGGCCCGGCGCCCGCTGCTCCATGAACTCGGTGAAGATCCCGGATTCGTACGCTTCCTTCCAGTCGCCGGAGAGGGCATCGAAGAACCGGTCCCGCAGGCTCCGGCCCCGCCAGTAGGGGAGAATCTCCCGTTCATAGAGGTCGATCATCTCCGGTGCCACGGCGTAGCGGGTCTTTTCCCGGGAGTCGAGGATGCGGAGGTCCTCCAGGCTGTGGCAGGTGAGTTCGGGATAGGTGGGCACGGCCTTGGGAGCGGGTCCGCGCTCCCCGACGATGAGTTCCCCCTCGCCGATGTGGATCGTCTTGTGCTCGCAGAGGTGGCGGAAGGCCAGGGCGCGCAGGACGGGGGCGGGGTGCCTGCCCGCCTGTTCCCGGTAGAAACCGGTGAGCAGGCGCGCCCGCTCTCCGGATAGGGCCGGCGGCGTGTCGAGGCTGTTGCTGCGCAGCATGCGGGTGCGTTCGTTCAATGGAGCCTCCGCTGGTTACCCCCCGACGTGAACCTCGAGGCCGTATGTTGCCAGACGCGCGGCGGCCGCGTCCAGGGCCTCCGTAGACGGTCCGACGGGGATGGCTCCCGAGACCTCCCGTCCCAGCCGGGCGTTTTTGTCGGTTCCCGTCTCATGGTAGGGCAGCAGGTGGACGCGCTTCGTACGTCTCAGGCTTCCCGCCAGGTGGGCCAGGCCGTTGATGGCTTCCTCGCCGTCGTTCAGGCCGGGGATGACGGGGATGCGCAGCCAGACCTCGGCGCCCCATTCGTCGAGGGATCGCAGGTTCTCCAGGATGGGTTCCAGCTCGACGCCGGTGCGCTTCAGGTGCGTCGACGGGTCCGCCGTCTTCAGGTCGAACAGGAAGAGGTCTGTGAGCCGGGAGACCTCCAGCAGCACCGAGCGGGGGCACCAGCCGCTCGTGTCCACCGCGGCGTGAAGCCCCGCCTCCCTGCCCAGGTGCAGGCATCTCAGGAGGAACTCCGCCTGCATCAGCGGTTCGCCGCCCGAGAAGGTGACCCCGCCGCCGGTCTGTTCGTAAAAGGCCCGGTCCCGGCGTACCTGCTCCATGAGTTCCCGGGCGGTCATGGTCCTCCCGACCCTCTGGCGTGCCCCGGAGGGGCATGTGTCGGCGCAGGCGCCGCAGCGCAGGCACAGGTCGCCGCCGGGGCCCGGCGGATCCTCGCCCTCTCCGGCTTCGGGGCAGGCATCCGAACAGGCTCCGCAGTGCACGCACAGCCCGGGCACGAACCAGACCTCTTCTTCCGTGTCGCGCCCTTCCGGATTGTGGCACCAGGAGCAGACGAGCGGACAGCCCTTGAAAAAGGCCGTCGTCCGGATCCCCGGCCCGTCGTGGATGGAAAACCGCTGGATGGAAAAGATGCGGCCCGTTTCGGCCGCGTCGCCGTCGTAGCTCATGGTTCGTGATACGTCTATTCGGAGGCCGACTCCCCCAACGATGCGATGCGTTCTTCCATAGCCGTCGCTTCGGACTCCCGGCCCCTGTCTCGAAGCAAGGCGCCGTAGCGTTTGACGACGAGACCAAGAATGGGATTGCCGGCCATCTCCGGCCTCTCGAGTATTTCGAGCGCCCGGGTGAATTCCCGCTCCGCCAGGACGAACTTGCCCATCTGATGATGCAGTTCGCCCGCGTTGGAAAGGACGAAGGCCACGTCGGGCTGATCCTTCCCCACGGTTCCCTCATAGGCCTCAATCGATCTTCGGTAGAGCCTCTCTGCCTCGCGGGGCCGGCCCAGGCGGTTCGTCACCTTGGCGAGGTTGTTGAATTGGATGGCCGTCTGTGGATGGATCTCCCCGTGGGCATTGATGCAGCTGTCCAGGGCCTTCTGCAGCATGGCACCCGCCTTTTCGTTGTCGTTCATGCGGTAATGGAGCGACCCGAGCATGGAGTATGTCTTGTAGATCTCTCCCGAATCGGGGCCGTAGACCTCCAGGGCGATCTCCAGGGATCGCTGCAGCGGCGCCTTGGCCTCCTCCAGCTTGCCCTGGAGGATG
>Ga0180429_10002091_pt1 | contig 16693 bp, 10 predicted proteins | sample SS_ome_FD_132428 | JGI IMG/M metagenome (GOLD analysis project Ga0180429, IMG submission 132428) | Hypersaline lake sediment archaeal communities from the Salton Sea, California, USA - SS_1_S_1 metaG | ecosystem: Environmental > Aquatic > Non-marine Saline and Alkaline > Hypersaline > Sediment ...
GATCATGCTGCGCCAGCCCATCAGGAAGAAAACCACCACCACGACCGCCGCGGTACCGAGAAGCAGGTTGCTCGTGAGCTGGGTCAAGCGTTCCGAAACGTAGGTGTTCTGTGTGAAAATCAGCTCCTGCTCCACGCCGGGAGGAAGGAGAGTCGCGAATGTCTCGAGTTCCGCCTCGAGATCCTTGCTCCATCGATCGATCCGGTATTCGTCCCGAACGAATGCCGCCACCACGATCGACTCCTTACCATCGACGAGGGACAGCTTCAGCGGGGGGGCCTTGGTCGATTTCGTGACCGTGGCGATCTCCGAGAGTGTCGTGATGTTCCGCAATCCGAACCGGATCGGGGTTTCTCCCAAGCGGGCGAGGCTGTCGAAATCCTCGTCCAGCTTGATGATCATTTCGTTGGCCGCACTGCGGACCATGCCCGCGGGTGTCTTGGCCTCGCTCTCTTCGATCTGCTTCGCGACGTCCCCCACCGTGAGACCGGTAGCGGCGAGGGTGTCGGGGCTGATCTCGACGAGAATCTCCTCACCCGGTTCGCCGAACAGGCTCACGCTCTCCGTTCCGCGGATCGAGCGGATGACCGTCTTGAGGTCATCGGCGAGTCGCTGGAGAATCGCGAAATTCGGGTCGCCCTCCGCCGTCCACTTCAGGCCGATGATCGCCGCGAATGCCTTCAACTCCGGCTGCCGGAAGTCGGGCTCGAAACAATCGTCGGGAAGGGTGAGCGCCACCTCTCCGATCTCGTCGCGGACGCGTGACCAGATCAGGTCGACATCCGTGATCTCCTCCTTCAACTCGACGCTGATGGTCGATACGCCCGCGATGCTCTCGGAGCGAATCTCCTTGATCCCCTTCAGGGTGGCGATGCTCTCCTCGATCGGCTTGGTGACCTGGGATTCGATCCGGTCGGCGTCGGCACCCGGAAAGATGGTGCGAATGATCCCGAATCGTTGCGTCAGGATGGGATCCTCCATCCGCGGCAGGGCGGTGAAGGAAGCCAATCCCGTAACGACGATCAATCCTACCAGCAGGATGAGGAGCCGGGGGTTGCGAAAGAGAATGTAACCCGTCACGGCTCGGTCTGGTCGGTGGTTCGGTCCGTCTCCGAAGAGGACTCGGGGGAGGTATAGGGGGCGCTGATACGCGCGATCGTGACCCGCTGTCCGGGCGCGACCCGATGGGTGCCGTCGGCCACCACGACCAGACCGGACTCCGCTCGGCCCTCGTCAGAAAGGGTGCCCCTCACCCAGGCGCGTTCGCTCTCGATGTGGAGAACTTCGACGAAGTGGCGTCGCAGGATGTGGATCTCCCCACCGGACTCGTCGTCTTCCACCGCGTAGACCGACCACAGTCCTCGCGTTTCCCGCGTCAGTGCTGTCAGTGGAACCCAGAAACCCGGAGTCTCGACATCCCTCTCGACGAAGACTTCGACGGTTTCGCCGGGAAGATGGGAGGCGGCGTCCCGGTCTGAGAGTTCGAAGAGAACCGACCGGGTGCGCGCGCTCGCGTCCACTTCGGGGAGGATCGCCTTGACCTTGGTCGTGTAGGAGTCTTTGCCGATCACCATCGAAACAGGGGCTCCCGGGTCGAGAAAGGTGGCCACGTCGACCGGGACACCGACGATCGCCTCGAGTTTGCCCCGCTCCACGAGGCGGAAAACCGGGGTGCCGGCGTCCGTGGGAGATCCCGCCACCGCCATGCGGGCGGACACGATGGACCGGAAGGGCGCCACGAGATCGCTGTCCTCGAGGTCGAGCTTCACGAGATCGAGATCCGTCTCCGTGAAAGTGGGTGGACCTTCGGGAATGATGGGTTGCTGGGCTCCCGGTTGCCCGGGCGGGGGACCTCCCGGTGGACCTCCGGAGGCGGCGGGGGTAGCCCCGGATCCGCTTTCGGCGCTGGCCTCCGCGTCTTCCTCTTCCGTTTCGCTCGCTTCCTCTTCGTCCTCGGAATCCTCCTTCTCCTCTTCTTCTTCGAGATACGCCTCGATTGCGTCCCGTTTCAGTTGGAGCCGGCGCGTGTCGAGCTTGGCCAGAATCTCGCCCTCGTAGACCTCGTCGCCCACATCCGCAAAAACCGTCTCGATCGTGCCGGGGCGGGAGAACCCGAGAAGGACGGTTCGCGGCGCCTGCGTGATGCCCGTGTAGCTGCGAACCATCGTGAACGAGGGTTGGGTTCGCGTCGTCACGGTTTCGACCGCGAGAACACGCGGTTCGACCGGCTCCTCGTCATCCTTCCCGGTGGCGGAGACCGGGCCGAGATCCACGACACCCGCGAGAATCGCGACGGAAAGGAAACCCGCGAGGAAGAAGCAGACGATTAACGAGAGGATCGTGTTGGCGATCTGCAGTTTCAGCACGGGTTTGGTCACTCTGCGGCTCATCTCTTCAGTTTAGCCCGAATTGAGCGGTGAGGCAGGTTCAATTGTCGAGGAAACTTGGCGGGGAAGCGCAGGGGCGAAGGACGGGCGCGTCGCGGTGAACCGGCGAGGCGGAGCGTGGCGTCGTGCGCGGTGCCGGCTGGGCCTCACACCTGTCCGAGCGCCTCGAACAACGGGACGAGACGGGTTTGGTTGGGTCGGGCCAGGGTGTCGGGCCCGTGCTCCTCCTGGCGGGTGAACTCTCCGCCCCGCTCCCGGATTTCGCCGGCGAGTTCCTCGAGGATGCGGAGGTTGCGGCGAAAGCGCGCCTCCAGGGCGTCGTCGTCGAGGCAATCGCGCAATTCTCCGTTGAGTTGGGAGAGGATGGTGATCTCGTTCTGGTTGATGAACGACGCGCGGGCATCGCACGCCGGTTCCGCCTCATCCCAGTCGCGGAGGTAGTCTTGCATTCCCCGGTTCAAGGTTCGGATCTTCTCGATGCTCTCCCCGACACGGGCGAAGAAGGCCGGATCGGTCAGCTTTCCGTTGAAGTAAAGGAGGGCGGGAAAACTCCAGTAGAGCGCGTAGTCCCATACATACTTGCAGGACATGACCCGGGCGTTGCCGAAGAGGGGATACTGGTCCTGATAGGTGGCGAGATTGTCGTGGAAGAGTTGGAGAAAGAGGCCCTGGTAGCGGGGAGCGACGAGATTGATGGGACGTCCCGCCCGGTCCTGCTCGATCAGGCTCGCGATCTGGGTGTTCGCCATCGCGATGTAATCGATGCCGGGGGAATAGAGCGGATCGAGGAAAACCCCCGCCTCACCCGTGATCGCCCAACGCTCGGCGGAGTAAACCTGCTTGCATCCGTGGGCGATGCGCTTGATCGCGCGAAAGTCCTCGAGCTTGTCGCGCGTGGTCGCAAGCCATTCGCCGCATCGAGGTTCGTGACGGGTGATCCAGTCCAGCGCCCTGTCGAACTGGCTAAACTCCCCGAGGGGATGGAGACGCGGGTCGGCGACGATGCCGATACTCGTCTTCCCGGACGCGAGAGGGATGATCCAGATCCAGTAACCCCGGCCGAGAAGATGGTTCGTGCTCAGCCAGCGCCGCGGCACGCGACCGGCCCGGGCGCGCCAATCGGGATCCTCGCACCAGGAATCGATGCACACTTCGGCCCCGATCCGGAACCACGCGGCGTTGACGTGATGCGAGACCTCTTCCCGGAGATCCAGTTGGCGCTTGAGGAGCCCGGCGCGACCGCTCGCGTCGACGACCCAACGCGTCGAGACGACCCGGCGGCCGGTCCCGTCTTCGTTCTCGTGAGTGATGCGATGGAATCCTCCGTCCGACGCGAGCTCGATCTGCTTGACCCAAGTCCCTTCCCGGACCTTGACAGTGCCGTCGGGGAGGGAAGAACGGAGGTGATTCTCGAGTCGACCCCGGTCGATCTGGTAACCCGGCATGGGGAAGAAGTCGCTCAGGCCGACTTCGACTGCGTCGGAGAACGGTCCAGATTTTCCATCGAAAAAGAAACGGAGACCGAACTTCGGGAGGTGGTGCTCCAACAGGTGCTTCTTCAGGCCGACCTCCTCCGCGAGATAGTGCGCCCCGACCTCGATGGTGGACTCCCCCACCTTGTAGGCGCCCTCGTTGACCGGAAACGACCGGCGCTCCAGGACCAGGATTTGCATCGAAGGGTCCTGCTTCGCGAGTTGGGTGGCGAGGGTGAGCCCCGAAAGACCACCCCCCAGGATTGTCACGTCGTAGCTGCTCATGTCGAAATGCGCTGGCCTCCTCCGCGATCCCGCAATGATCGCCGCGACGGAAACCTATCAGGGATGGTCACCTTGACAACATTCCTTTTGTCGGGCTCCTTTCGGAAAAGGTGATGTGATTTCCTTTTCCATCACATCGCCTCGGCCGTATCATCACTCGGTATGAAGGCTTCACCAGGCGGAGAATATGACGTTGCGATTCTGGGAGGAGGTCTCGCGGGGATGACCTGTGCCCTCCACTGCCACAAGCTGGCGCCCGGCACCCGGATCGCGATCGTCGAAAAGCAGACTCTCCCCGTTCCGGAGTCGGCCCACAAGGTCGGAGAGTCGAGCGTGGAGGTCGGGGCGCACTACTTCCGGAAAATGCTCGATCTGGAGGAGCATCTCGAGACCGAGCAAATCCCGAAAATGGGGCTCCGTCTCTTTTTTCCGTCGGGCGACAACGGGGCGATAGAAAGCCGGCTGGAGGTGGGAGGTTCGAATTTTCCCCCTACCCCGAGCTACCAGTTCGACCGGGGCCGCCTCGAGAATCACCTCGCCGACCGGTGCCGCCAGGCGGGGGTGACGTTTCTCGACGGAGCGCGGGTCGGTGGTGTCCAAGTCGGCCGGGGGAAACGCCGGCACGAGGTGGCCTACAAGCGGGATGGGGAAGAGAAAACGCTGGCGGCACGCTGGGTCGTCGATGCGAGTGGCCGTGCGGGAACTCTCAAGCGGCAGTTCGGACTCCAGAAAGAGTCGCCGCACCACGGATCATCCGCCTGGATCCGGATCGGGCGCCGGGTCCGGGTCGACGACTGGAGCGAAGATGCCCACTGGCAGCGGAATTTCTCCGAGGACCATCCCCGGTGGCTGAGCACGAATCACCTTCTCGGCGAAGGCTATTGGATCTGGATCATTCCCCTGTCATCGGGATCGACCAGCATCGGAATCGTCGCCGACGAATCGCTTCATTCGCTGGGCGATTTCAATTCACGGGAGAAGATGCTCTCCTGGATCGACGAGCGGGAGCCGCAGTTGGGCGCCGAGTTGCGGGCGCACGAGGACGAGATCCAGGATTTCTGCGCGGTGAAACGCTATGCGATGGAGTGCCGCAAGCTCTACTCGCGCGACCGGTGGGGGATCGTCGGTGACGCGGGCTATTTCATCGACCCCTTCTATTCTCCGGGGAACGACCTGATCGCGATCGCCAATTCCTTTCTCTGCGAGTTGATCGCCCGTGATCTGCGGGGGGAATCGATCTCCCTGCGTGTCCCGGCCTACAACCACCTGTTCCACCTTTTCTACCAGGGAACGGCGAACATCTTTCGCGACAACTACCGGCTTTTTGGACACCACCAGGTTATGCCGGTGAAGATCCTCTGGGACTGGCTGCTCTACTGGAGCATCACCGGACATGTCGTGATGCAGGGGCGCGTCGCGCACCTCTCGACCTATTTCCGCCACATGCCGGACCTGAAGCGGCTCAACGATCTCAATGTCGAGATGCAGGCCCATTTTCGCAAGTGGGCCGAGGAGAAGCCGCCTCACGCGGTGGAGGGCACGATCGACACCTCGAAGATCTGCACGGTGATGGAAGCCAACCGGGCCCTTCAGGACGATCTCGACGACGCGGCTTTCGCGAAGCGGTTCAAAGACAATTTTGCCCAGCTCGAGACCCTCTTCTGGGAGATCGTCGACTTCTCCGGGGTCACTCCCGACACCGCCTGGAAGCGGCGCCGGCATCCGGGTGCCGTGGAGGGTGCCTTCCGGGAAGTGTTCGCGGTCTCTTCCGGCAAGAAGCGGGAGACCGCGGACCCGATGCCGGTGCAGCCGGCCGGGAGTGAAATGGCTGTCGCCGGCGGAGCGATGCCGGCGTAAGCCACTCGGCGCGAAGGCGCAGACCCCTACAGGCCGAGGTTCATGACCAGCCGGCCTCCCCCTTCGCCGATGGCGATCGCGCAGTCCTGGAATTTCGGCGGGCCGAATCGCGTGGATGGGTTGTTCGAGAAGACGAAGGGTTCGGTCGGGCGACCGAAGGCTCCCGTGTCGAGGACTCCATTCTTGTTCTTGTCCCAGAAGGCGACAATAGCGTAGTGACCGGGCCGGAGGCCACTCACCACGTGCGACACCGATCCCGGCCGGGAGATCGGAATCATGGCCGATCCCTCCTGGGGCTGGACGCGGAAGTTACTGGAGTTCGTGAAGACGCCGATGAGCACCTGGCCCTGCGGAGCGGCGACTCCGTTGACGGTGACCTTGAGGTCCGTGGAACGAGCTGTGGAAACGGTCAGACCCAGAAGGGCGAGAAGAAGAATTCTCATTTTTTTAAGATAGATTTAATTTTAATAGAATCTAGAAATAAAATTTGTGTACTTTTTTTTCCGTGTCCTTGCCCATCCGACGCATGAAGGGGCGTCGCTATTCAGCGCGTGGCGATTTCCGAGACGGATTTCTCGATCGGCGTCGCCGTTCTCGCCGTCTCTTCCTCACGCGTCCCGTCGCCTGTATTCTCCCTGGTTGCCGGTGCTGGAGTGTCCCATGGCATGAGGCGAGCCTCGTGACGGTAGGTGGACAGGAATTCGTGCGCCCGCTCTTCCGCCAGCGACGGCTTCGCCCTGCGCCGATTCCATTTGAACTGGAGTTCACCCATCGCGGTGTAGGCCGACCAGCCGAGGAGGCGTCCGATCTGCCAGAGCGCTCTGTAATCGAGAAGACCGAGGGCGCCGGCGCGCTTCACCCGGAGGCGTGCATAAAGCAGGGCGAGATAGAACAGGCTCGCCTTGATACCGGCGTAGACATTCAATTCACGCCTGCCGTACTTGGTGTTTTCCCGGAATGAATCCCAGAGGCGAGTCGGTTTGAAGCCGCGGGCCAATTGATCGGCCCGGGTGTAGTCCATCATCCCGATATTCTTTCCGGACTCCTGGGCCTTCGTGAGCTCGTCGTAGTAGGCACGGACGAAGGAGTCCTTACCGAAGAAAAAGAACGAAGTGAGGCGGAAATACTGGGCAATGAAGTCCCGTTCGAGATGCCATTTACCGGTGAATGCCGGAACGAGGATCCCGAACCAGAAGATCATCTCCATGTAGATGCGCCAACTCATCGCACAGGCGTCGCCGAGGTGCTTGTGATGATCGCGGAACACCTGGCAGTAAACCTCGGACGCCCGCATGATGAACGCGTCGTAGAGCTCGCGTTTCTCCTCGGCGTCGCTTTCCCCGGCGGTGTGGGCGCGGATGACCTCGGTCACCCCGTCGATGTTCTGCGCAGCCAGAACGAGTGCGGTGGAGTAGAAGGGGTCGAACATATTCGCCGCCTCGCCGATCACGTACCACCGGTCTTCCGAAAGCATGCGTTTGCTGTGGTGGGCGATGCGCGGGAGATACTTGAAATCGACGATGTCGCCACTCGAGACGAGGTCGTAGAGGACGCGATGGTTCGCCTCGAGAAACGCGAGGAACTTCGCCCTGGTGCTCAGCGATCGCCCGTCGATGACCTCCCGGTGGTGCACCACGCCGATCGAGAGGGTGCGTGTCGAGGTCTCGATCGGGATCATCCAGATCCAGTGACCGTGGCCGAACCAGTGATTCGTGCCGTACCAGTGACTGGCCGAACCGTTGAGCGGGTCGCGGCGTTCCTGGAAGATCGAACGCTCGAGGCCGGTGACCCGTAACCACGCCGACCCGGTGTCGATGCCGGCGAGTTCTTCCTTGTCGAAGACGAGATTGTCGAGCTTTTTGCCGAGGAGGAACTTGCGGCCCGAGGCATCGATGAGGTGATCTGCCGTGAGGGTGAATGTCTCCGCCGCAGTGCGGACGGTCGCCTCGTTCGGCTCCGCTCCGGGCCGGATGCGGGTATCGACCACCCGTCCCCGGATGAATTTCACCCCGTCCTCGCGATTCATCCGCAGGAGATCCGCCTCGAACCGGGCCCGGTTCAGCTGGTAACTGGGCAGGTCGGGATTGCCGTTCGTCCAGACGTGAAAGTAGTCATCCGTCGTGGCGGTCCGTTCCGGATTTTTCGGCCAGTGGAAGTCGAGGCCGTATTTCGGGGGGTGATTCTCGATCAGGTAGTCCTGGAGCTCGAGTTCGCGATAGAGAAACATCGCGCTGATCTCGACGAGCGACTCGCCCACCTTGAGATCTCGCTCGGTCTCTTCCTCGCCCTTCGGGTCGACGATCGCAATGCGCAGACCGGGAACCTTCAAGAGAAGGTGCCGGGCCTGGCAGAGACCGGCGATACCCGCGCCCATGATGACGACGTCGTAGGGATCAGAAGCTTCCGCTTTCATGAGACTCGGAAAGGCGGCCCGGACCAGTGCTGCGACGACCGCGGACTCCGTACCCTACGGTGATGGGTTCCGCCCTTCAACCTCGCTTTCGAAGCCCACCACGGACGCAACAGAAGGGCCGGGGTGGCCGGTTGTGCACCAGGCAACCGGCCCTTTCGGGGGGTCGGAAGGGAGAGTGAGGGCGAGGAGTTCCCGGTCGGTTCGTGCGCCGATCGGCCTGTGGCGCGAAGGCGCGGAATCATGGCTCACCCGTTCGGATACGGGTGGAATGCTCCGGCCGGAAAGGACGGGGTCTCCCTGTTGGTCGCCCCGTTGAACCCGCTACTTGCGTTCCCGCACGTAGCCGATTTCGGCGAGGTAGTCGCCGTTGCGACGAAGTGTCTCGAGGGCGTCGAGTCCTTCTCCGGGACGCCCTTCCAGCACGAACCAATCCTCGTAACCGATCTCGCGCAGGACGGCGAGCGCTTTCGCGAAATCGACCTCTCCGGAGCCGAAGAGCCAGCCGGCCTTGTCCTTGCAGTGCACCTCGCAGATCATCTCGCTGCCCAGTTGGCGAATCTCCTCGTAGATCGGGTAGCCGTTGCCCTTCGAGTTGCCGAGGTCGTAGTAGACCTGCACCGCGGGACTGCCGACCGACTCGATGATATGCAGGTGCTCCGCGAGATCCAGGGTGGTCTCGAGACCGAGTGTGACTCCCCGCTCCTCCGCGTGGGGTGCCACGTCCTTGAGCCGGCGGATCGTCTCGGCGGTGCCCGCTTCGTCGTTCTTGAGATCGTTCTTGCCGAAGAACGCGAGCAGCATGACGTCGCGGCCGAGGGCCCTGGTCGCGTCGATGCCGGCACGAGCCCACTCGGTCGCCTGCGGGATCTCCTTGAAAGGATGGCTGTTGAACACGCCCATCGCGGTGGAAGCGATGCCGATGCCAGTTCCTTCCGACTTCTCGAGCACGGCTTCCACGCCGGCTTCGGTGCGCAGGTCGTACTCACCCTTCCCGGTGTCGGGTTCGGGTTGGAAGCTGATCTGGAGGCCGTCGAGTTTCGCGGCGATCGCGAGGTCGAACGCCTCGAGCTTGCCGCGTCCGCCGATCGTCCAGTCGGTGGCGGCGAGACGATTCGGGATCGAGTTGGTTTGGGCGGCCTGGAGGAGGCCGGGTACGGAAGCGGTGGCTGCGATGAAGTGACGGCGTCTCATGAATTCAGACTGCCGCTTCGGGAGTGGTTTGCCAAGGAACGCGACTCCGCCGAAAACGTTGGTGCGCCTGCCGTCTCGATTTTTCCTGAGCACTCGTGCCGGGAGCGGAGAGAATTGCGAAACCCTGTCGGGAAAAGGGAGTTGAATCGATTCGATTTCCGTGTCCGAGTTCGAAAATCGCATTCCATGAAACTCCATTGCCTGCTGCCGGTTCTCACCTTCTTCCTCCTTTTCGTGCCGCCCGCGTTCGCCCAGAAGATGCCCCGTTCCTCCGAAAACGACCAGCGCTTTCGCGACTACCTGCAGCGCTTTCCGGAGGCGGACGCAGACAAGGACGGTATCCTCTCCGCACCCGAAGCGCGCGCCCACATCGCGGAGAGGAACGAAAGGAGGGAGGAGCGACCGAGGCGGCCGCGTGGCCCGGCACCGACCGAGACCGATATTCGCTACGGTCCCCACGAGCGGAATGTCTTCGACCTCTGGCTTCCGGAGAATGCGGCGGGCGAGGGGAAGTCGCTGCCCGTCTTCGTGTTTTTCCACGGCGGAGGATTCGTCGCCGGGGACAAGTCGGGGTTTGACGCGTCTCCCTATCTCGCTGCCGGGATGGCGGTCGTGTCGGGGAACTATCGTTTCGTCGACGGGGAAACGACGTTCAGCCCGGTGCCGATGCGCGACTGCGCCCGGGTGATCCAGTTTCTCCGATATCACGCCGCGAAATGGAATCTCGATCCGGAGCGCTTCGCCGTCGGCGGCAGCTCGGCCGGAGCGGTGATCTCGATGTGGATCGGCTACCGCGACGACCTCGCCGACCCCGATGCGGATGATCCTGTCGCGAGGCAGTCCACCCGCGTTTCGTGCATCGCTCCGATCAACGGCCCCACGACCCTGGATCCCGCGTGGATCACGCCCAACATGGGAGGTCCGCCGCACGTGCACGGGGCCTTGCCCAAGCTCTTCGGCGGGGGAGTGGAAGAGATCGCGGCCGATCCTGAAATGCGCGCCCTGGTCCTTGACGCGTCGGCGATGACTCATGCAACGAAAGACGATCCACCGACGCTGCTCGTCTACTCGTTCGAGCTCGAAGGGATCCCCCTGCCGGAGGACGCCACGACCGGCCTGCTCATTCACCATCCGTTCTTCGGCCAGGCCCTGAAGGAGAAACTCGACGAGTTGGGGGTGGAGAACTCCTTTCGTCACGGAGTCGATCCCCGCGGCACCTCCCTGATCGCGGACTGGGTGAAGGAGAGGTTCTGAGCGAATCGGCTCGAAGTTTGGATTGGCCGCCCCCAGGATCCTGTTTCAACCTGTCGTCATGAGGAAGACAATCTCTGGCGCAGGCTTCATCGCTGCTGTTGTGATCACAATCGGGATCGCTGGATGGCCCCAACACGGAGAGGCCCAGGATGCTGGAGTGAACGCGGGGAACGACGAGCGTCTTGCTCGCTTCTTCGAGCGATTTCCCGAGGCCGACGCGAATGGCGATGGGAACCTGACCCTGGCGGAGGCGCGAGCCTTCGCGGCGAAGCGCAAGGAAAACCGGGGGAAGGAAGCGAAGGGGGCGTCCGCTCCGAAACCGTTCCGGTCCGACGTGCGCTACGGAGAGCATGAGCGGAATGTCTACGACCTCTGGTTGCCGGAAGGTGGTGACGACGCCGAGAGCCCGCTTCCCTTGCTCGTCTATTTCCACGGTGGCGGATTCGTCGGGGGGGACAAGTCCACCTTCGACCCGCGATCCTACCTGCGGGAGGGCTTCGCGGTCGTCTCGGTCAACTACCGTCTCGTCGATGGAAAGACGACCGTGAGTCCGGTCCCCTTCCATGACAGTGCGCGCGTCATCCAGCACCTGCGACACCACGCCCAGGATTGGAATCTTGACCCTGCCCGTGTCGTCGTGAGCGGAGGCTCGGCCGGCGCGGTGATCTCGATGTGGATCGGCTACCACGACGACCTTGCCGATCCGGAGGCCGAGGACCCCGTGGCGCGCGAATCGACTCGCGTGTCGAGTATCGCCCCGATCAACGGTCCGACGCAACTCGACCCCGTCTGGATTCTCGAGAACCTGGGTGGGCCGCCCGAGGTCCATTCGTCATTCCCGAAGCTCTTCGGTGCCGGTGTGAACGACCTCGAGGCGAATCCCGAGGTGCAGGCGCTCGTCAGGGAAGCATCGCCGATGGAGCACGTGACGCCTGACGACGTCCCGACCTTGTTGCTCTACAAGGGCGGGCTGGGAGGAATTCCGCTGCCTCCGACCGCAAGCCAGGGGAAAGTAATTCACCACGCCTGGTTCGGAAAGGCACTGAAGGAGAAACTCGACGAGGCGGGGGTGCCGAACGAGTTCCATCCCGATCTCGGCAAGCCACTCGCTCCGACCGTGGCGGAGTGGGCGCGGAAGCACTGGGATGGGTGACCTTCCACCCGGGCGGAGTGCCGCGTGCCTGTCATCGCGGAATCACCGGGCTCGTTTGGAAGGGGCCTCCGACTGCCGCATGGCGGGCAGCCGGAGATTCCCGTTGCTGTTTGGTCGACGCGAAACCTGTTACTTTTCTTTTTTCGTCGGACAATTCAAGACATCGTCCTTGGTCGAGGCGACGACGGTCATGATTTCTCCGATCAGGGCCTCGTCGACTTTCAGTTCCGTGAGCGTCGCGTGCAGGTGCTCCGAAATCGCACCGAAATGCTTCTCTTCGAGTGCAAGGTGCTTGTGAGCCTGCCTCATATCCTTGCCGGTCCAGGGTTTCGGGCCCCCGAGCACAGCGGAAAGGAACTCCTTCTGCCTGCGGTGCTGAACCTCCATGTTCGTGTTCTCGAAGAAATAATTCACCCGGTCGTCGGCGAGAACCTTCACGTAGAACCGGTCCGCCGCCGCGTCGATCGCGGCTTGCCGGCCGAGGCGCGCATAGATGCTCTCGGGATCGACCTTCGAATCCTCGGCCTGAACGGTGAGAGCGTTGAAGCAGGTCGTGCCACAGACGACGGCGAGTAGGATTTTGCTGATTGGGTTTTTCATGATGCTGCAGGCGGATAACCGCCTTAAAACATGCATCTCATTTACATCTTTAAAGGCAAGGAAGTTTTTGTCGTCATTACGTGATAGTGGACAGCCCCCCGTTCGATGCCCACGTGGGGCGTGGGCACCGGGAGTGGGGCCGGGTCTCCTGCTTCCTCGTTCGACAGCGGCGCTACGACACCGCCGGGGGGGCGAAGCCGTCGCGGTAGGTGCGGGAGAGAAGGGTCTTGTTTGCTTCCTCGTGGTTGGTGAACCGGAAACTCTTGCCGTCCCAGAGCAACTCCGCACCGGGGAACTTCGTCGCCTTCGTGGCGAGGAGCGCCGGCTCGGTGATGCGGGCACCGATGTCGAACTGGGTCCAGAGCGGTTTCTCGGTTCCGAGGCAGCAGTCGGCCCAGTCCTTCCAGTGATCGCGCTGGCCGACCTCGGGCATGGGCTCATTCTCGACGAGCTTGCCCTTGCGGTAGATCTCCATCTTTCCACCCGGCTCGACGAAGAGGGCTCCCTCCTCGCAGACCACGAGCGTGCAGGTTCCCTTGATGCCTGGCTCGGGGAGTCCGAGCGAAGCGAACGACGGCTTGATCCCGCTGTCGTTGTAGTGGAGCACGAACTTGTCGCGGGCGAAGCCGTCTCCACCGGGATAGGTGATCGTCGACTGGTTGTAGCCGGAATGGCAGACTCCGGCCGGTTTCATCGTTGTCGTCATGACGGCCTCGGGAGAAGGCAGTTCGTAGGCGAAGTAGAGGATGTCGATCACGTGGCAGCCCCAGTCCGCGAGCATGCCTCCGCCGGTCTCCCAGTAGGAGCGCCAGCGCCGCGGGTGAAGATCCTCGCTGAACGGGAGCGCCTCGGTCAGGGGGCCGTTCCACAAGTCCCAGTGCACGGTTTCGGGCACGGGTTGCGCCGCCCCGTAGTCGCTCCACGGATCGACGAAGTAGGTGCCCCGGCTCATGCCACCGACCCAGATGTGGGCCTCGACCGGGCGTCCGAGCTGGTGGCTTTTCAGGATCTCGGTGGCCTGCATGCGTCCGGTGGTGCAGGCGCGCTGGTTGCCCATCTGGGTGTAGAGATGGGGACGCGCCGCAACCGCCTCGCGGATGAGACGCAGCTCGTCGAGCTGATGGACGAGCGGCTTCTGGCCGTAGACGTGCTTGCCGTGCTTGAGTGCGGTCACCATCATGGGACAGTGATGGTGATCGGGTGTGTCGACGATCACGGCATCGAAATCGTCTGCCTTGTCCGCGAATGCCTCGCGGTAGTCGACCACGGTCCAGTAGTCCTTGTGATAGTCCTCGATGCGATCGAACATCGTCTCGTCGGTGTCGCAGAATCCGGCGAACTCGACCATGGGGTGACCCTTGAGCCCGCGGCGCTGCATTCCCCCGATGCCTCCCGTCCCGATCTGAAAGATGCGCAACTTGCTGTTCTTGTTGGTTGCGGCGCGCACGGTGGCCGCATTCGACGCGATCGCTGCGGCGCCCACACCAAGGGCGGCACTGGAGCGGAGAAACTGGCGGCGGTCCACGGACTTCGATTGATCGGGCTTTTCAGGTTTCATCTCTGGTAGTGTAATGGACACGGAGACATGGGGCGAGGCGAATTCGCGGCGTGTTCAGGGAGGTCCGGCGCCGGAAGCCAGGCCGGGTTGGCGCAGCGACGTCGCGCCAACGCGCTGCTTTGGCGATTGACCGCCGATTCCTGTTCCGCAGAATTCCGGCAACGAATGGCGTGGAAAGGAAGAGCAACTGCGACTGCGGCGACCGTGGCCGTCACGGCGATGGTGGCGGGATCGACGGCCAGGAGCGGGCTGGCGGGCGATGTCGACTTCGTGCGGGATGTGCGGCCGATCCTGCAGCATCACTGCTATTCCTGCCACGGACCGGAGCGACAGAAGTCGGGCCTGCGGTTCGACGTAAAGGCCGCCGCCCTGGCCGGTGGCGAATACCACGCGCCGGCGATCGTTCCGGGCAAGCCCGGCGCCAGTAATCTCCTCCGATTCGTGCGGGGAGACGACCCGGACAGGCAAATGCCTCCGGAGGGAGGGGGGCTTTCCAAAGATGACATCGGTCTGCTCGAACGTTGGATCGAGGAGGGCGCCTCGTGGCCGGACGGAATCGACGAGGCGATTCTCGAGGATCCGATGGACCACTGGTCGTTCCAACCGTTGCGCCATCCCGATGTACCCGAGGTTCGGAACCCGGGTTGGGCCCGCAATGAGATCGACGAATTCGTTCTCAGCCGTCTCGAGGGAGCCGGGCTTGCGCCCTCTCCCGAAGCCGGAAAACTCGACTGGTTGCGCCGGGTATACTTCGATCTCACCGGCCTGCCGCCCTCGCCCGACGATGTCGAGGCATTCCTGCAGGATTCCTCGGGAGACGCCTGGGACAGGGTAGTCGACTCCCTGCTCGACTCGCCGCGCTACGGCGAAAGATGGGCCCAGCACTGGCTCGACGTGGTGCGCTATGCCGACACCCACGGCTTCGAGGTGAACACGCCACGACCCAACGCATGGCCCTATCGCGACTACGTGATCGACGCCTTCAATCGCGACACGCCCTGGGACCGGTTCGTCCTCGAACAGATCGCGGGCGATGCGGTGAACCGGGACGCGGCCACCGGGTTTCTCGTCACGGCGGCCGCTCTCCTGCCCGGACAGATCGGGAAGGATGACGAATCGAAGCGCCTTGCCCGGCAGGACGAACTCGGTGAGATCCTGACCAACGTGGGCGAGGCCTTTCTCGGGCTCAGCATCGGGTGCGCCCGGTGCCACGATCACAAGTTCGACCCGGTTTCGGCGGAGGAGTATTATTCGCTGCAGGCCTTCTTCGCCGGGGTCGACTATGGAGAACGCCCGGTCGTCGATGCGGAAGCGGAAAGCGAAGCTGCAAGTTTGCGTGAAGAGGTCGCCCCGGTGGAAAGGCAACTGACTGCGCTCTATCCGGTCGCAGGCCGGCCGGGGGGGCGGGAGAGCATTCGCTCCACGATGAACCAGGATCGGTTCGAGCCGGTTGCGATCCGCTCCTTGCGTTTCACCATCCTCGAGACGAACAAGCTCGAGCCATGCCTCGACGAGATCGAGATCTTCGAACAATCCGGAAGGAACGTGGCCCTCGCGAGCCGGGGCGCAAAGACAACGTTTTCCGGAAGCCGAACCGCTGCGAACCGCCACGAGGAGCGATTCGTGAACGACGGGCTCTATGGAAACTCGCGCAGCTGGATGTCGAACGAGACAGGCGAGGGCTGGGTGCGTTTCGACTTCGCGGAGCCGGTCGTTGTCGAGCGCGTTGCTTGGGGGCGAGACCGGACCGGCAAGTTCCGCGATCGGCTCGCAACTCGCTATCGCATCGAGGTGAAGGGCGAAGGCGAGGACGAGGGCGATGAGTGGCGAGTCGTGGCGAGCCACGAAGATCGCGCGGAGTATTGCGAGGATGCGTCGACATCGCCGCACGGGTTTTCCTTCCTCGATTCGGAAGATCGGGACAGGGCGCGGACACTCGTCTCCCGGCGCGACGCGATCCGGGAACGGCTCTCCGCCTATCCGGACGGGGGCCGCCTGATTTTTGCGGGGAAGTTCCGAACGCCCGGTCCGGTTCACTGGTTGCGACGCGGTGATCCCGAGCAACCGCAGGACGAAGTGGTGCCCGCCGTTCCCGCCTTTCTCGGAGGATGGGAACTCGATGCTTCCACTCCCGACCGCGAACGCCGCCTCGCCCTGGCGCGATGGATCGGGGACCCCGCTCATCCCCTCACCGCGCGGGTGATCGTGAACCGGGTGTGGCTCGGTCACTTCGGAAACGGTCTCGTCGAGACGGCCAATGATTTCGGCAACGCCGGGGCGGAACCGTCGCACCCGGACTTGCTCGACTGGCTCGCCGCCGAGTTCATCCGGACCGGATGGTCCCTGAAACGGCTCCACCGCCTCATCGTCCTGTCCGCCACGTATCGTCAGAGTTCGCTGGTCCGGAGCGAGGGAGTGGCGGTCGATGCCGGGGACCGGTTGCTCTGGCGCTATCCCTCGCGCCGGCTCGAGGCGGAGGCGATCCGAGACAGTCTCCTCGCGGTCTCGGGACGGCTCGACCCC